>Ga0114960_10004082_pt1 | contig 11020 bp, 15 predicted proteins | sample C_130625_MF_Meta_FD_92637 | JGI IMG/M metagenome (GOLD analysis project Ga0114960, IMG submission 92637) | Freshwater microbial communities from Lake Croche, Canada to study carbon cycling - C_130625_MF_MetaG | ecosystem: Environmental > Aquatic > Freshwater > Lake | place: Lake Croche, Canada...
CAAGACTAACTGCGGAACTTATCGCAATGAAAGCAGCCTCAGGACTATGACAACAATAGGGCAATCAGTATTTAACCTAGACCTCAACGATTTAGTTGAAGAGGCTTTTGAGCGGGCTGGCTTAGAGCTACGCACAGGTTATGATATGCGGACTGCCCGTAGGTCTTTAAACCTACTTACGATTGAATGGGCAAACCGCGGCATTAACCTTTGGACTATTGAACAGGGCCAAATTCCTATGGTTACTGGGCAAGCATCATACCCATTTCCTGTTGATACCATAGATCTTTTAGACCAAGTGATCCGTACAAATAATGGTACATCTAACCAGATTGACATCAATATCAGCCGCATTTCTGAGTCTACCTATTCAACGCTGCCAAATAAGCTCGCACAGGGGCGCCCGATACAAGTGTGGATAAACCGTCAAACAGGCCAATCAAACCCCACCACGGCTGTTTTAACGGCTAATGTGACATCCTCAGCTACAACGATCAATATAAGTGACGCTACTGTACTGGCTTCTAATGGGTTTATTAACCTAGAAACAGAAACAATTTACTACGCCAACGTCAGTGGTAACCAACTTATTAACTGCGCCCGCGCCCAAAACGGTACTACGGCAGCAAGCCATATAGCAACTACAGTAGTCTATACTAACAACTTACCCAGCATTAATGTCTGGCCTACCCCAAATTCGCCCGGAAGCCAGTATATGTTTGTGTATTGGAGACTAAGACGGCTTCAAGATGCTGGTACAGGCGTTACTGAGCAAGACATTCCTTTCCGCTTTTTACCTTGCATGGTAGCTGGATTGGCGTACTATATTGCGATGAAAAAGCCAGAAGTAGACCCAAATAGGGTAATGGCGTTAAAAGCTTTATATGAAGAACAGTTCCAGTTAGCCGCCGATGAAGATCGTGAAAAGGCTTCTATTCGATTTGTACCACGCGAAATGTTTTATTGAGGTTATGAATGCCATCAAAATATGCTTCAGGAAAAAACTCGATTGCGGAGTGCGACAGATGTGGTCAGCGCTATAAGCTAAAGGAATTAAAGAAACAGGTACTAAAGACTAAACTATATAATATCAAGGTATGTCCTAGTTGCTGGGATCCAGATCAGCCACAATTGCAGTTAGGTATGTATCCGGTTAATGACCCACAAGCAGTACGGGATCCAAGACCAGATGTAAGTTATCAGCAGTCAGGTACTAGTGGTTTGCAGATTAACATTAACGGCGGCACTGGAGTTGATGGGTTCGGTAACCCAGATATGGGTAGTAGGGTGTTTCAGTGGAATTGGAACCCTGTAGGTGGTTCAAGAAGATTTGATAACACATTAACGCCAGATGACTTAAAAGGTTACGGGCAACTTGGTACAGTAACAATTAGCACAACTTAAGGAGCATGACATGGGATTTAGAAAATCAGCAGATGGAGTAACTAAGACAGGTAAAACTGATACTCAGGTATTTCCAGACGACGGTAAAAAAGTTATCTTGAGTGGCCCAAAAGCCAACAAAAGTAGCTTAAACAAAAACATGAAGGCAGTAGGTCGTAACTTAGCCCGTGCCGCAAATCAAAGAGGTCGATAATGGCTAAATTTAGTGCAAAGAAAATGGGCAAAGAAGTTGGCGCAGCGGCTGTATATGCTGAACCACACACCATGAGTGGCGGCCCTGTAAGCGAAAAAGCAGCGGTAGTTAAAGCTGGTAATGGCGTAGACGATATTAAAATGTCTGTAGGTGGTGTATTTAAAAGCCAGAATGATGAAGTAAAAACTTCGGGTATTAAAATCCGTGGTACTGGTGCAGCCACTAAAGGCGTTATGTCTAGAGGACCAATGGGCTAATGAATTACCAAGAACTGTTCGATCAGATTCAAGCCTATACGGAAAACCAATTTCCGGCGACTTATCTCGCCAATGGAAGTACGGTCAGCTATACAACGCAGATTAATACTTTCATTCAGCAGGCAGAACAGCGTATCTATAACACGATACAGATACCTTCTTTGCGTAAAAACGTTACAGGAAATTGCTCTTCGACTACAGTTTATCTAGGATGTCCTAACGACTACTTATCAACCTATTCAATGGCGGTTATTGATGGGGATGGTGCTTATGAGTACCTTTTAAACAAAGACGTTAACTTCATTCGCGCGGCCTACCCAGATCCAACATATACAGGACTGCCACGTTACTACGCTTTATTTGGTTCTAGACTGAATGATCCTAACGAATTGAGCTTTATGCTCGGCCCAAAACCAGATGCAAACTACGGTATTGAGCTTCATTACAACGCTTATCCAGAATCTATTGTGGATGCTGGTACGTCTTGGCTTGGTGATAACTACTCGCCCGCATTGCTTTGGGGCAGTATAGTGGAAGCGTACACTTACATGAAAGGCGAAACAGACTTACTAGTAGCCTATAAAGCCAAGTACGATGAAGCAATGCAGCAATTGAACCGCTTGGGTACAGGACTTGAAAGAAATGACGCATATCGCGTTGGGCAGGCATAAATCAAGGTAAACCCATGAAAACCGTAGTAAAATTAACCAAATTTTTAGGAGCATAAAATGGCAATAACCCAAGCAATGACAGACTCGTTTAAGGTACAAATCCTTTCTGGTCAACAAAACTTAACATCTGGTGCTACTCCTGTATATAAGATTGCTTTGTATACGAGTACTGCAACTTTATCAAACGCAACAACCGCGTACACGACTACAAATGAGCAGACTAGTTCAGCTTCAAACTATACCGCTGGTGGTAATACACTAACGATTAGTACAAGTCCTACCTCTACAGGTAACGTAGCGTTTATGTCGTTTGCGAATAGCTCTTGGACTAATGCGAATATTACGGCTGCTGGCGCTTTGATTTATAACAGCACTGCAAATACGTCTGTTGCTGTATTGTCTTTTGGTGGCGATAAGACTGCTACTAACGGCACATTTAGCGTGATTTTCCCAACAGCAGACTCGACTTCAGCTATTATCCGGATTGCCTAAACAGGAGCTTTAGATGGCTCTGATTCTTGCAGACCGCGTCAAAGAAAATACCACTACAACTGGTACTGGCACTATTGTATTGGGTGGTGCGCAGACCGGTTATCAGTCGTTTGCGGTAGTTGGAAACGGGAATACAACTTACTACACCATAGCAGATCAATCTGGATCTAACTGGGAAGTAGGCATTGGCACGTATTATTCTGGCAACGTTTCTTTAGCCCGTACTACGATCTTATCTTCGAGCAATGCAGGTGCAGTAACTAACTTTACTGCTGGTACTAAAGACGTATTTGTTACCTATCCGTCAGGTACTTCTATTTTAGGGGGTTCTGGTCAGGCAATTATAGTAAATCAAGCAACCGCTACAGCTAACTATACGATTGCTACCGGTACTAATGGCTTTTCAGTGGGTCCAATTACAACTTCAAATAACGTAACTATTACAATAGCAAGCGGACAACGGTGGGTAACAATATAAATGAGCTACTTTTCAGCCGGAAATACAACCGCGACCTCTCTTGTTCAATATGCAGATAATACGGGCAACTTAATCTTTGCTACTGGTGGAGCTAATGCTACTGCCTTTACCGTAGACTTAAACCAAGTTATTGCATTTAATGGTCCTATAGAGGAAAAGGTTACTATTTCTTCTGCCAACGCAACGGCTAACGTTAATTTTGACGCAGTAACTCAAGGCGTTTTGTACTATACAAGTAATGCCACTGCCAATACAACCATCAATATTCGCGGCACATCAGCAATTCCCCTGAATAACACAATAAGTACTGGACAATCTATTAGCACCGTATTCCTAAATACTCAGGGTGCTACTGCTTATTATGTAAACGGTTACCAAATTGATGGAGCCGCTGTTACTCCTAAATGGCAAGGCGGTACTGCACCAAGTAGTGGTAATGCTAACTCTGTAGACATATACGTATTTACTGTAATTAAAACTGCAAACGCCACATTTACGGTTCTTGGCTCACAAACACAGTTTAAATAATGCCATTCCTAGCAGCCAGACAACCGTCTATTAAGTCGTATGGGTTTACTGCTAAAAGTAGAGCGCCTTATACCATTACTTATTTAACAATTGCTGGCGGTGGTAGTGGTGGTTATTCTTCAGGTGGACAAGGCGGTGGTGGAGGTGGCGCTGGAGGTTATTTAGCAAGCTCTTTTACATCTGTTATAAATTCAGTTTATACAGCAACAGTAGGTGCTGGTGGTGGTTTTGATTCAAGTGGTACTAATTCATCTTTTACTGGATTAACCACAACGGTCGGTGGTGGTAAGGGGGGCGCTTATCCTGACTATAACGGTTTTATTGGTGGTTCTGGTGGTGGTGGCGCCAGTAATGGTTATAACGGTTCTGCCGGAACATCTGGGCAAGGAACTGCAGGTGGATATGGAGATACTATTGCAGGTGGTGGTGGAGGTGGTTCAGGCGGCGCCGGAAGCGGTAATAATGGTGGTGTAGGTACAGCTTCTTCAATTACTGGGTCATCTCTTTATTATGGCGGTGGCGGTGGTGGTGGGGCACAAAGTGGCCCAAGTGGTGGTGCAGGGGGTTCAAGCATTGGTGGTACTGGCGCAGCTACAAGTCAGGCTGGATCTAATGGCGCAACCAATACAGGCTCAGGCGGTGGCGGTTATAACATTAACTATAATGGAGGTAATGGTGGTTCTGGGATTATTATATTATCCATGCCAACTATAAGTTATTCAGGAATATCTACAGGAAGCCCAACAATCACTACCAATGGGGCTAATACTATATTAAAATTCACAGCTAGCGGTACATACACAGGTTAAAAGGAGCTAAAAATGCCGTATTTTGCAAAAGTTGCACCAACTCAAGAAGCAACTAAATTTATTGTCACAGAAGTTATTTCTGCAGATCAATCGTTTATTGATTCAGGAGCTGTAGGGCCAGCGGAAGAATGGATTCAGACTTCCTATAACACTTATGGAAATGTGCATTACGCACCTTCTCCTCCTGCGGAGCCACGTACTCCAGATGGTGGAACGCCCGTTCGTGCTAATTATGCTGGCATTGGTTATACATTTGACACTAGCTATACCGTTGGTGATTATGTAGGTGTATTCTATGCACCCCAGCCATATCCATCATGGATTTTAAGTACTACAACTTTCTTATGGGAAGCTCCAGTACCTTATCCAAATGACGGGCAAAATTACTATTGGGATGAAGCTACGCAGTCTTGGGTATTAATTCCTAGTCCATAAGGTCACTTTATGACCATGACCGCTGGTGGTAGTTCTGGGATTACTTTTCCAGACTCCACCACATTGACTGCAATTAATGTAACTGCCTCATTTTCTCCGGGTATTACTGATACAGCTAATGTAATGACCATCAATGGTGTTACCATTTTTAATGGTACTGCGGGACTAACTGTAAACGGAATAACCTATACAACCGCCCCACCTTATGTTATTTCATATTTAGTAGTGTCTGGTGGCGGTGGTGGTGGTAGTGGTGTAAATCTTATAGACAATGGAGGCGGTGGTGGCGCAGGTGGGCTTTTAGCAAATACAACTACTTTAACTGTTGGTGTTCAATATACGATTACTGTAGGTGCTGGCGGAGCGGCTGATTCAAATGGCTCTAGTTCAAATATTACAGCCTTAAGTTTAACTTCTGTTGGCGGTGGAGCTGGATCTACAGGAAATGGCGCGGCAGCAAAAACAGGTGGATCTGGTGGTGGCGGAAATGGAACAACAAATGTTACTGGTGCCGCAGGAACTTCAGGACAAGGATACGCAGGAGGTAATGGAGGTAGCACTTCTGCGGGTTGTGGAGGAGGAGCAGGAGCAGTTGGAAGCACTCCAACTTCAGGTGGTACAGGAGGCGTTGGTTTAGCTAGCTCTATAACAGGTTCATCTGTTTATTATGCAGGTGGTGGTGGTGGTTCTGGCGCTCCTTATATTACTTTTCCAAATGGAGGAAACGGCGGAGGAGGGACAGGTAATGCTTCTGGCGCTGCTGGTGGGGCTGGTACCACGAATACTGGCGGTGGTGGTGGCGGTGGTTCCGGTGGTGGTGGTACTGGAGCGGGAGGGGCTGGTGGTTCTGGTGTGGTAATTATTTCTGTAGCAACAAATAAATATACAGGCACAATCACAGGCTCACCTACTGTAACCACATCAGGTAATAATACAATTCTTAAATATACAGCTTCTGGAACTTATACGGCTTAATATGTCTACTATAAATGCCAAACCAGACACCATATTAGGTCAGCTAATTAAAACTGGTGATAATACTTCAACACTTACATTCCAAGTAAATAGCGCAACTGCGTTAACTTTAGATTCTAGCCAAAACGCAAACGTTGCTGGAACTGGAGCAATAATTGTTCCAAGGGGTACTACTGCACAAAGACCTACGGGCGTTAATGGTATGGTTCGGTATAACACTTCTTATCCACTTTTTGAAAGTTATGCAAATGGTTCTTGGGTTGCTTTAACCAGTTATTTAACTGCTACGGTTTCATATTTAATTATTGCTGGCGGGGGTAGTGGTGGTGCAGCTAGCGGCGCTGGTGGTGGTGGTGCTGGTGGCTATTTAGCAAATACTGCAGTATTAACTAGGGGCACATCATACACAATCACAGTTGGTGGCGGGGGTGCTTCAAAGGCTGCTGGGTCTTACACCAACGGAAATGCTGGTACAAATTCATCGGCTTTAGGCTTTACCGCAATAGCTGGTAGTGGTGGTGCTTACGGTAGTGCTGCAGCTACTGGTGGCTCTGGAGGTGGGGGTAGTTCTAGTGGAACAGAAGGATCAGGAACTTCAGGGCAAGGTAATAATGGTGGCGCTGGTGCTAACAATTCAGGTATTCCTGCTAGTTCAGGCGGTGGAGGTGGTGGTGCTGGGGCTGTAGGTGTTACTGCAACAAGTTCTGCTGCGGGCGCAGGTGGCGCTGGTTCTGCTTCTTCTATTAGTGGAAGTTCTGTTACTCGCGCAGGTGGCGGCGGTGGCGCAGGTGACCCACGTGGTATTAGTGCTGGTGCTGGTGGTTCAGGTGGCGGCGGCGCTGGTGGGTATACTGGTGATGGCGTAGCTGGTACCGTTAATCTTGGAGGTGGTGGAGGTGGTGGTTCGTACAATGGTGCAGGTGGGTTAACTAATAGTGGCGCCGGTGGTTCAGGTGTAGTTATTCTTTCTATACCAACTTCATCCTATTCAAACACATCAACTGGATCTCCTACTGTAACAACTAGCGGAAATAATACAATATTAACTTATACGGCTTCTGGAACTTATACGGCATGACAACCACATTTAATGCTAACAATATAGGAATTGTTCAGACAGTTGATTTGTCTGCAAATTTGGCTTTTCAAACAGCTAATGCTAATGCCTTAATTATTACATCTGATCAGATTGCTAATTTTTCATCTACAGGATCAGTATTAATTCCATCAGGAACAACAGCCCAAAGACCAAGTTCTCCAATTAATGGAATGATGCGCTATAACACTAATTATAATTTATTAGAGGGATACGCTAATGGTGCATGGACTGCATTTAATGGAGTTTATACCTACTCAATTAGTTATTTAATTGCATCTGGTGGCGGTGGAGGTGGTGGTCAGCATGGAGGTGGTGGTGGTGCGGGCGGCTTGCTTTCCAATACAACAACTATATCTGGTGGGACGGTTTATACAATTACTATTGGAGCAGGAGGAAGTGCTGGTACAAACGGATCAAATTCTTCTGTTTCAGGTTCTGGATTAACAACAGTAACTTCATTAGGTGGTGGTGGAGGGGGAGGTGGCTCTAGTGCGCAATCTAATGGCTTGGCTGGTGGTTCTGGTGGCGGCGGTAACGGCCCTGACTCTGGTGTATCGCCCGGATCTGGAGGAGCAGGGACTAGTGGTCAAGGAAGTAGCGGCGGTTCTGGAAATAGCTATGCTTCTGGCGGTGGTGGGGGTGCAAGCGCAGTAGGCGGTAATGCTTCAGGAGCTAGTGGAAATGGGGGTGTTGGAGGTGCTGGAACAGCTTCTTCGATTACTGGTTCAAGCGTAACTTACTCTGGCGGTGGTGGTGGATTTTCTTTGTTTGCAACTAGAGGTGCAGGTGGCGCTGGCGGTGGCGGACAGGGGGGTACAGATTCTCGTGCAGGTGGTGGTAATGCATCGGCGGGTTCAGCTAACACTGGTGGTGGAGGCGGAGGAGGTGCAGGATATGGTGGGGCTGGTGGAAATGGTGGTTCTGGCGTAATTATTCTTTCTGTTCCTACTGTTAACTATTCCAATACAACAACTGGTTCACCTACTGTAACAACTAGCGGAAATAATACAATATTAACTTATACGGCTTCTGGAACTTATACGGCATGAGTGTGATTATTAACGCAAGCTCTGTTGGCCTGACAGAAACAGTTGATACATCTGGTAACTTAGCTTTCCAGACGGCTAATACATCTGCGCTTATTTTAGACACATCATTAAATGCAAACTTTGCTAGTACAACCGCTATTATTTTCCCCGTAGGAACAACCGCACAACGACCCACTCCTGTTAATGGAATGGTCAGATACAACACGACTACTGCAGCTTTAGAAGGATATGCTAATAGTACATGGATACCATTTGTTGGAGTCTATGCTTATACAATTAGCTATCTTCAAATTGCTGGTGGCGGAGGTGGTGGACAAAATGGTGGGGGTGGCGGTGCTGGCGGTTATTTATCAGGTACAGCTAATTTAGTTTCAGCTACTATCTACACAATTACAGTTGGCGCTGGTGGTTCTGGTGCCGCTGCTAATGATAATCCCGGAACTAACGGTTCAAATTCATCAATTACTGGATTAACCGCATCGGTTGGTGGGGGTGGTGGCGCTTCTGTAAATACCAATAATGCAGGCATTGGTGGCTCAGGCGGAGGTGGTGGTCGAGGCACAAGTAATGGTTCTGCAGGAACTTCAGGCCAAGGTTATGCTGGTGGTAATGCTTCTGGAAGTGGTGGTGGAGGCGGTGGTTCTAGCGCTGTAGGTGGCGCTGGCGCAACAAATGGTGGAATTGGTGGTGCGGGTACTGCTTCATCAATAACTGGAAGTTCAGTTACTCGTGCTGGAGGCGGTGGCGGTGGCGTAAACCAACAATATGGTGGCGGAACTATTGGTAGCGGTGGTTCTGGTGGCGGCGGTGCTGGATTTCTTGTTGATTCGGGTGGTACATTAACTTCTCAAGCTGTATCTGGAACCACTAATACTGGCTCTGGAGGTGGTGGCAATACAGGAAACGGAACAGGCTCAGGCGGATCGGGTGTTGTAATTCTATCTATACCAACAGCTAGCTATTCTAATACAACTACAGGATCACCCACTATAACCACATCAGGTAGTAATACAATCTTAACTTATAACGCTTCGGGGACCTATACGGCTTAATTATGTTATTTGGATTTGACCCATTTGCTTCGGCCCCGATAGCTGGTACTTCTGGTACTGCAACTGCTGTTGTTAACGTTACCGTTAATCTTACGGGCGTACAGGCGGTTGGCTATCTAGGTACTGCTAATGCTACGGGCGCTGCTAATGTCTATGTAACTGGCGTCCAAGCCGTTGGTCAAACTGGCACTGTATCAGCGCAACAAGGTATTGGTGTTTATTTAACTGGCGTTCAAGCTGTTGGTCAAGTTGGTACCGTAACAACACAAGCAAGCGCAGTAGTAAACCTTACAGGCGTTCAAGCAGTTGGTTATTTGGGTACTGCTAGTGTTACAGGAACAGCTAATGTAAATTTAACTGGCGTCCAAGGTTTGGGCCAAGTTGGAACCGTAACAACTCAAGCTAGTGCAGTAGTAAACGTTACGGGCGTACAGGGCATAGGTCAAATAGGCCAAGCTACAGCCACAGCAAATGCCAATGTTTATTTAACCGGCGTTCAAGCATTAGGAAGAGTAGGTACTGTAACAACCCAACAAGGCGCTGGAATTAATGTTACTGGCGTTCAGGGCTTAGGACAAGTAGGGTCTGTAACCACAACGGCTGGTGCTGTAGTCTATTTAACAGGCGTTACAGGCGTTACCCAATTAGGGACGGCTTCTGCTACTGCTGGCGCTAATGTAATAACAACTGGGGTTCAGGGCGTTGGTCAGGTTGGAACTGCCATTGCAAAGGCGGGCGCAAATGTTTATGTAACAGGCGTACAAGCTGTAGGATATGTAGGCACAGTTAGAACAGCAGCCAATGCAAATGTCTATTTAACAAGCGTAACGGGCTTAGGACAGGTCGGGCAAGTAACTATCACGCTAACCCAAAATATCCGCGTTACAGGGGTTCAGGCATCTGGTTATATAGGCAGTGCAACAATTTCTACCAGCACCAAAGTATACTTAACAGGCGTTCAAGCAACGGGTATAATTGGCAATGTATTGGTTTGGGGTCAAATACCCAATAATCAAGACCCGAATTGGACAGATATTGACGATGATTCTAGCGCTAGTTGGAGTCAAATTAGTAATTCAGAAACCACAGAGTGGGAACTTATAGCAGCGTAAAGGAAATCAAATGCCGTCAACTTATTCACCCAGTCTCAAATTAGAACTTATTGGTAACGGCGAACAAGCCGGTACGTGGGGTACAACCACAAATACGAACCTTGGAACCCTGTTAGAACAGGCTATTACTGGTGTTCTTCCAATTACTCTTACTGGTGATGTAACACTTACTGATTATAACGGATTGTCAGATCAGGCTAGAAATGCTGTATTAATTTTTAACGGGCTACTTGGCGCACCATGCAACGTTATTGCCCCGCCATCACAAAAAGTTTACATTATTAGAAATCGTTCTAATGCAACAGTAACCATTAAGACTACATCAGGAAACGGTATTTCTATCGCCAACGCGGGTAGTGAGGTAGTTTTTTGCGATGGTACTGATTTTTATAGCGCGACTGCATTTAACTATATTAACGGCAATTTATTTGTTACTGGAAATACAACTACTGGAGGAAGCTTATCC
>Ga0114960_10004083_pt1 | contig 11018 bp, 7 predicted proteins | sample C_130625_MF_Meta_FD_92637 | JGI IMG/M metagenome (GOLD analysis project Ga0114960, IMG submission 92637) | Freshwater microbial communities from Lake Croche, Canada to study carbon cycling - C_130625_MF_MetaG | ecosystem: Environmental > Aquatic > Freshwater > Lake | place: Lake Croche, Canada...
TGGATACAATCCGTGCCGTAACAGATGTTCGCGATATTGCGAATGCTTTTTTCCTAGTTATGACTAGCCCTAACACGTCCGGAAAGGTATACAATGTATGCGGTGGCGTTCCACTCAAGATGCGGTATTACACTGATAAACTGCTAGAACTCAGTGGCCTCACGGATGTTGAACAGCGGATTGATCAAAAGTTATGGAGACCGATTGATATCCAGTATCAAGATGGCGATGCCACACGCATTCGGGAAGAACTTGGCTGGGAGCCCACATACACAATTGATGGAACACTTGCGGATCTCCTAAAATATTGGCTTAAGAAACTACAATGAATATTTTAAAGAATGAAAGTACTAATAGCAGGTGTGTCGGGTCTTCTTGGTAGATGCTTGTCAGACTTGTTTGATAAAGAGCATATTGCTTATGTTTCTACGCATAACACGCGACCTTTTAAGGGAAGCCATCGGGTTTCATATGAAAGCGATACGGATTTAGAAGCATTTATTAAGAAGGAGAAACCCACAGTTTGCGTAAATTGTATTGTACAACGTTTGACGGATGTGTGCGAAAAGGACTGGATTCAAACAAAGAAAGTTAATGTTGATATTGCGGACCGAGTCGCCCGCATTTGTGCTAAGAATAATGTACATCTAGTTCATATTTCTACCGATTATGTTTTTGATGGTTCACATGCTCCTTATAGTCCAGAAAGTGAAGTCAATCCGCTACAGAATTACGGTATTTCAAAGTTAATCGCTGAGAAACGGGTTTTAGCTTGTGGAGGAGCACAGATTATCCGCGTTCCAGTATTGTATTGCGATACTTTAGAAAATCTAGAGGAGAATGCCGTAACTGTTATAGGAAAAAAGGTTCTGAATCTTACAGTTCAAACCAAAGAGGATAATTGGTCTGTGCGTAGACCCGTATTTATTCCCGATTTCTGCCATTTTATTTTGAATTCTATAAAGGAAAAGCGGAAAGGAATCTACCATTTTTATAATCCGCGGGATAAGACAACAAAATATCAAATGGCTCTTATGATCGCGAATTACCTTGGCATTCCAGCAGATCATATTCAGCCTCAGAATTCGTTCCCTGTAGGAGATGCAGCTCGTCCCTACGATACACAATTAATGGATAACAAATACGATATTAATGCATATAAATTTACGCCGCTAGAAGAGGGCATCCAGCGTGCTTTTAAGCATCTGTGGCATCCGCCCATTTTTGAGAATCCATCCAAGGTGTGTCTTTTGCTGGACCTAGATGGAACTCTTATTGATACGGAGGATCTCCATTTTCACGCCTATAAGGGTGCGTTTGCGAACTGGGGATACACGTTTGATGAAGACGATTTTCAGAAATTAATCCAGCATGGTGAATATCCGCGTTGCCAAAATATAGATGCCATTCGTGACTATAAAAACCGTAACCTTCGAGCATTTCATGGAACAATTAATTGGATTCGCGGAGCAGATGAGTTTTTAGAGAAATTGCTTTCTGCTGGAATCAACTTTGCGATTGTAACAAATACGGGGAAGGAAAATGTTGAGTTTTTCAAGCAGAAGTTGCCGCTGCTTCAACGGGTGAAGCAATGGATTACACGTGAAGATACCCAACTTGGAAAACCGCATTCTCAGCCTTATGAGGAGGCTAAGAATAGATTTTGGAAAGAGGCACAGGCACAGACAATTATTGGCTTTGAGAATACTCTTGGAGGCCTGCGTTCTCTTGAGAAGGTGACTCGTTGTATCTATTATGTAGGTGTATCAAAGGAGGACGTATATATGATTAATGATTTTTCACAGGTAAAGTGAAGCATAATACATGGCAATAAAATAACTGTAGGCTGTTTTGAATTTATTTTCTTTAAAACAGTGTGCATTTCCCATCCAGATTGAAACAACGAGTTGTGATAGGAAACGGTTTTTGGTTTGTGCTAGAGGCTCGGGAACTAATGTAGGGATTTCTAGCATAATATTATGATCACTGATATCTAGGCCTGTTACTTCTCTGGCATCAAATGCGTCGTAGCCGCTTAGGGCAAATAGGACTTTTGCGAAATCATATTCTGCTAAACCGTAAAGATCGTTATCTCCGAAGTAGCCACGGGGATCAATAAAGACTAAGTCATCGGTTTCTTCATTATATAGAATATTATTAAACTGACAATCTCCGTGAATAGGATTAAATTTAAAATAAATTTGCGTTTTGATAAAATCGTTTAGTACTTTTTGTAGACGGTCTAGATTTTCATGGAATGTACGGATTGGAACACTATTAACAGTCTTGATAAAAGCATATTCACTGAGAATTTCCTTTACTTCTTCATATCGTTTTTCAAGTTTTTCAAACATTTCTGTTTGAAGGGCCTTTTTATAATGTTCCTTTGAAACAAATTTTATTTCAGTTTCATGAAGCTGCTGAAGATGGGAGTCTATCTTTTGGAGTATATCTGTTTTTTTTGTTTCTGTGAAAAAAGGGAAGACTTGAAATAGTGGAATATGCTTAGGTAAGTATTTCATCGTGTAGGAAGTATCAGTTGATTCTATAAATTCGGTAACTGGGAAGCATTTATGTTCTTGAACAAATTTATAGAAAATGATTTCTTTTTGAATTTTCTTGACACCATATTCGTTTTTTGCTTCTTTTTTTATTATATCATCCCGCAAATATAAGTTATTAAAGGAAGCACCGTAGCCTTGTTTACGTTGAATTTGATTCCATTCAGATATTAGAGGAGTGTCAAAATAATTTATAACATCATCTGTTGTTGTACACTTTACATCTATCAGATTTTTAGTTGATCCAATTTTCTCAAGAAAACTGGAAATGGTTTTGAAATATAGATATCGTGGCGTATTAACATGAAAAAGTTTATTCTTTGCTAGAAAAAAATCAGTATTCATGTATGTCATAGAGGCACCAATATCATAATGGACTGAATATTCGCACTGACATAATATTTTATTCATTTTATATAAATTTTCGCAGGATTTGCTTTCTTTATAATCAAATAATTCTTCGCAACTAATTATATTTTTCTTTCTTCTAATTTTCTCCGTAAACTTAGGAACTAAAATTATAAGATTTGGGTTTACAGCAGCAATATGTAAAATAACTCTTTCATGGTCTTCATCTGTGGTACATGGAATTTTTTGACCGGACTTAGGTAAATAATTTAAATAAAAAAGCACAGGTTCTTGTATATTTGCTTTCCATTTATGAAATAAATCAATATTTGTATCTGGAATACGTGGAAGTAATTCCGCCGTAGTTAATTTATTGTATTTTATGTCAATCCCGTATGTTTGCCGTATTTCATCTAACTGCATACTATATGCTTCTTGAAATGAAATAGGATCCATCTCTGTAACTTCTTTAAATCGGTGAAGGCTAGTAAGACAAGCATTAATAATCATAAATTCTCCATCACCAATAGGAAAATTAACTTTACGATAATTGATCAAAGGCTGCTGATAAAAAGTATGCTGTAACCACTTAGAAAGTTCTACTGTGTGTTGATTTACATAATTAGGCAAATTAGGATTTATAATATTATGAGGTTGAAATACTATATTAGATTTTTCAATATTATTAGGATAATTTACTTTACGATAATTTGTTACTAACTGCCCATAAAAATTATGCTGAAGCCAGTTAGAAAGTTCTACAGTGTGTGGATTTGTATAGTCTTCTTCCTTAAACAGCAAATTACCTGATATATCATTCATAATAAAATGATTATAAGGAAGATAAAATTTAATATTTTTTTCAGGATTACAGCGTATTATATTTTGCATAATTTGCTGGATTTCAAATGAATCACCTATATGTGCTATATTATAAAAAAGCAATAACATTACTTTTTTACGACATATTTATGATAAAAGAGAAACGCACCAGAGAATATTATAATAGAGGAGTGTCAAAATAAGTAAGCATTTCCTTATAATTACGACAGGTAATAGAATGAATTTTATCAACAGTCGGATTAATTGATTTTAAAAAATTAGTTAAAATTTCATAGTAACTACCACCATCACATGCTTTAAAATGTAATATAGTATTCTTCTTAAGAAAAACATCTGTGTTCATGTACGTCATACTTGCACCAATATCATAATGAACTGAATATTCACATTGACATAATATTTTATTTATCTTGTATAAATTTTCGCAGGATTTATTTTCCTTACAATTAAATATTTCTTCACAACTAACAATATTTGAAATATCTTTGATACCTTCAGTATATTTAGGAACAAGAATAATATAATTCGGATTTATTTTAGCAATATGAATAATAACCTGTTCATGCTCATAATCTGTCATACAGGGAATTAATTGTCCCGATTTCGGAAAATAATTATAATAAAAAATTAATGGATTTGGTATTGTTTTTTTCCATTGAAGAAAAAGATCAATATTTGTTGCTGGAATTACTGGAAGAAGATCTTTATTTTCTAATGGAACGTATTTAAAATTAATTACATTATTTTCACTCAGTTTTTCGAAATATTTAATAATTCCTTTTTGATAGGATTCAGGATTCATTTCTATTGTGTTAATAGAGCAATTTGTTAGTTTGCCCTTATTTATATCAACAAGAACTATTTCTTTATTAATAGGTGTAACTATTTGATAGGGATGTTGGCTAATTTTATTTATCATTTTACACAATTCAATATTTATTTCATGTGAAATGAGTTTTTCTGAAAATTTTGAGTGAATGAAAAGATTGTTATGCATGTAAAAATATATATTCTTATCTTTATTACTTTCTATGATATTTTGTACTACTTTTTGAGTATGAAATGTATCGCCAATATGTTCTGTTATATAAAAAATAAATACAGTATCATTAGTATATTCTATTAACATTATAATAATAGAATAAATTAGAAGATTATAAATAACGCATCATATAATTTTTTGTTTTCGTAAAGCAAAAGAACCTGCTATTACTATACCCGTAGCCACTAGCATAAGAACTCCTATTGAAAAGGTTTCTTTTTTAAAAATCATATGACTTATTTCAATATCAGATGGTAAATCACAAATATGACATACATCTTTTGTCCGAATATCAGATAAATCTTTTCCAGCAAAAGCCTCATCTTGGTCTAAGTTCAAAGACTTATTGAATACAATTTTAAAATCGGGATGCGTTTGAGCGTAGAAGCCAGTAAACCAATCAATATGATGCTGAATAGGAAAGCATTCCTTTAGTAATTTCTCAGCTCCAGAACGGGAAATAAAATAGGAGTTAAATCCAACAAATTCTTTACACTCTAGCCATTTATTTTCCTTTTTATTTTCGTCGGGATAAGGCTTATTAGCACCAGCTCGGCAGCGGATATTTCCAATTGACCAGATAGACCAGTTATTTGAATCATGAAGCCATTCATTCTGCTGATATAATAGGCGTACTCGTGACCAATCACCCGGTTGTAAGATGAGATCATCCTCAATAACTAAGAAAACATTTTCATGGCTTTTTACTAAGTTTTGCCAAAGTGTAATATGACTCAAAGCACATCCAACGCCGCCAATAGAATCCAGCATATCGTGACTTCTGCGTGTATGGTTCTTAATATTAAAGCGGCATATTGTTGAGATACGCGTATCTGTATCAATTGAGATAGATGAACCATCAACAGCTGAAAAGCGTTTCAGATTAGGTACGCGTTTGATTTCGGGCTGTGCTATCATGCGATCCCATCGCTCTTTACGACGGTCCAGATTAATACAAAATGATTTTACTGAGTCCACAGACCACATCTAATTAACTCAGAGTTAATTAAATAAGGGTAAAGACCACATCTCCCAACTCAGAGTTAAATAATCAAAGTACATCCTGACGCTTTGCGACCTCCTGCCGGAAAACAGTAAGCCAATAAGTAGCAACGGGATCCCACGTAAATAGAAGATCACTCTTACGAAGAACACGACGCATCTCCACTTGTTTCTGCGGATTTCTAGCAAGTTCAACTACTGTTTTTACATAAAGAGGATAGAATTCAGGTAAATTGGCATCGCCTGCCACGTGGACTCCATCACGCTCTGCGAAGACAGCCATATTAGATAGAATAGGTATACATCCCGCTAAGGCAGATTCCCGTACATTAATACAATCTATTTCTGTAAGAGAATGACTGGGATACAAGTTGAGGGAACATCTAAACTTCTCTTCTGCGACCACTTGATTAGGTTGCCGGCCATGATGAACAACACCAGCCTGTTTGAGAAGTTGTTCGGTTTCTTTCGCATTAGGATCCCACTTTGATAAACCATAATACACATGAAGTTCAGAGCCGGGTAACTGCTGATGAATATCAGCCCATCCATATTTTAGAAGTTCACGGAGACCACGGTCATAACTAGCAGTGTAGCAGAATCGCAGGGGTTCTCTTTTCGGAGGATTCTTTTCCAATTCCAAATAGGCATTCATTAGGATTCCATTCGGCTTTATTTTTAATTGGCTTTTAGGGACTGCGGGAAACAATGAAGCATGATACTGTGATTTAACCATCACTTGATTGACATAGCTTAAAAGTGGATATATCTTTTCGGTAGGCGTTAAATCGTGGAGATCTAGCAGAACCGCTCTTGCTTTTGGTTTATTTGAGCCAAGTGAATTGATGCCGCATTCACGCCAAATAATGAAAATGTTATATGATCTGTTAGGATCAAATCGTTCAGTCTTATAATATGAAACACCATTCGTGATTTTTTCTTGAAGTTTGCCATAAACTGATACGATATAATTGCGTGAAGCCCATCGTTCAGATAGTTGGACCACAGCCTGTTCAGAGCCCCCCAAACTTTTGTCTGCTGGATCCCATTCAATTATACCATCCCCGCAGAAGTAGACAATTTCTGTAAAAGGAGATGTATTCATCCTATTCCCTATGCGGAAATATAAAATGTCTGATTTGGCCTAGGCATTTCAGCCCCTTGAAGTGCGACGCCCTGCTCCATTCCCTCATTAAGCCAATCCATTAGCCGAGTCCAAGTGACTGGACTTCCCTTATACAGAATTTGTGTGTAAGTTCGCTGATTTACATACAAAGGATCATTCCATTCCGCACTTTCACACTGTACATTAGAAGCCAGCCAGGTTCCTGCTTGAGGTGCCGGGCTTATCCCATAGACAGTATTGTGTTCCTGTATCCTATAATTATACCAAATCATGGGATAGAGTCTAAAAATCATTTCACCTTATCTACCTTGATTCGCATACTTTGTATTCAAGGGCTCCGAGTAGGCATCCATTAGTTTTTGACCGTTCTGTACGGCCGCATTGTGTGCCCTTTGTTGACGGTCAAACTTTGTAGGATTATTAAAAAGACGTTGGCTTACACTTGAAGTCCGGCAATCTTCAGTTACTCGGCAATCAAAAGGAACCTTTGTAATCGTTGCTTTCGGCCGATTCACGTCGCTTAAAATACGCTCCTGCTGGACTGTCATCGGTTTACGCTCAGGAAACTCCGCCTCCATCTGCTGACTGAGTGTTTTCGGGGATGCGGGAACATACTTCTGATTTTCGCAGTACTTAGTCCACGCCCTCGTCAACCCCTGTAAATCACTTTCATTGTCAACAGTTCTAGCAAAATCCCCGTATCTCATGTCTGTAGAAGCACGTCCACCCATACGAACAGGATTGACGGCTACACCTTCACCGCCTAGGCCGGAGCCCCGATCTCCCGTAAAGTAATTGGTACAGATTTTTGTGAAAGGCCGGAAATCAGTGGGAAGAGGTGCTTCAGTCTGCGGAAGGATATAGCGATTTGCTAATAATGAAGGATCCCAGTGGCTTTTCAAGCAGATATCCGGAAAGGCTTCTTCTAAGGTTCTAAAAGCATCAACCGGCTTGAGCGGCTGTTCATCATAAGGATTACGGGATGGACAATAGATTACATTTGTATTTGAATGTAATTCGGCCATTCTCTCTACTTAGTTGTGGAAGAAAAAACGGCCATTTGCTGATTTGTACCAGTATCCAATGTGGCCGATTTTACAAGTTGATCGACCGACTCTTCTACTTGAAGAGTTACAGTGAATTCACAGTCTTTATTATTTATAATAGCACCGAACTGATCAACCAATTGAAAGTGGAGTTTATCCAGTTTTCCTAATACAGGATTAAAGATTTTAGGCGATTGTACAAATGTTGTTGTATAGTTTCCGAATGTGTTAAGCAAGAGTTTAGCAAAGTACTTCGCACTCTGTCCAAATGTATCTTGCGATTGGCTGATATATTCTTTTTCACTCGTGTCAATTGTATTCATATCCATTTCCTCATTCATTTTGAGATAAATATAGTCATCTGTAATACGGATAAACGTTGACGCAGTTTGTTGTGTGGAGAAAGGAGTATCTATTTTATTAAAACCGAGTGTCCAGCCTAAACCCCATTGATCAAAAGCAGTTATATATGGAGCCTTCAGAGAAGACTTGAACTGGATTTGAAAAGGAATAGGATCACTTAGACGAGAACGCTTTAAGAAAGAAAGTGGTAGAATACCGTTATAACGTATAGATACATAATTGGTTAGACTTGTAAGAGCATTCTTTGTGGCTGAGTTAACAGTTATCTGATTTACAATTGTAGTGCTATATAAATTAACATAAGTACTTAGTGCGGCTCTGAAAGCATTTGCTTCAGTAGTTCCATCAAATATGTAACCTAAATAATTGGTTGAACCAATTCCAAGCCCGAATATTTTACGGACTTTGAATGCGTTATTAAAACGTATAAGTGCTAAAGCATAATTACGGCTAAAGTAATTACCCCCCGTGTAACGCGTAGATTCATTTATAATATTACCAGTGGCATCAATACTCATTGGCAAAGGACCTGTGACAAGAGCATCTATATCTTGCATGAGTTCACTTAATGTCATTACACCAAAATTTGTCCAATTTGTTCCTATAATACGTAATCCAGTGGCAAATTGTGATGTTGGAACATAGCCACGAATATTTATTACATTGGAACTTCCTTGACGAATTACCGCACTATGAATGTAGGATAAGAAGTTATAACCAGAATCGTCATCACCGGCTTTATAAACTGTTCCTTTTTCCTGTCCCCAAATTGCGGAATCATCCACGCTTGTTTTTGTGGCATCACCCAGTGCTACACGTGTAGCACCATATCGAGAATCATTTAGTATAACATTTGTATCACGAGCAATAGAATTATCATATAAAAACATAACTGTATCTGCTAGTTCTCCGGAAATGCCTGTTATAGTACCGTTGCCAAAGCGACTAATATCCTGTGCGGGATCATAGTTATTATTAGGATTTACATAACTTATTTTGGTAATTAAATGAACCGGTGAAAACTGAGGTTCGCCACCAGGTTGTGTAGGCGGATTTAAAAACTGTATTTGATAACTACCCGCAACTTCATAGGGTGTATTACGTTTTGTTAGTAAATAATTTGTTTGGTAATTTACCAATAAGTTTTGATCTGTAGATTTATAGTTGAAACTAGTCTTTGTAAAGGAAAGTCCATAGAAAGCACCAACTGTGCCATCCGCATTAATAGGTAAAGCACAATATGTATTTGCTACAGGTGCGGGTTCTAAAATACCTGTACCATCTGTTTTATAAAATGGGGGGAACGGTTTTAGTGGAGGTGGTGAACCGCAGATATCATATGTGTAATATGTTCCCCATTCTGGATTACGGTTTCGGAGTGTTGCTGGTTGTCCGGGTGCTGCTGGTGTAAATGAGCCAATCTGTACAATTTTACTGCGTTGAAGAGTCATTAACGGGACTAATTGTGCTATCTCAACTGGATCTTTATTAATTATATTTGTGGTTTGATATATTTTTAAGTAAATTGCTTTATTGTTATAATACTGTAAATCAATTGATGGCCGATTTAAGCCATTCTGTAAATAGGGTTGTGTTATTGAAGGATTAATATACGCAAATTTCATTACAAATTCTTGAATAGAACAGAATTTATCGTAGGGTGTTTGAAAAGTAAATCCGGTTACTCCACTAGCATCTACGCCAAATGTAAATGGGTTTGTAGTTGTCTGAAATTGGTTTGCTGGAAGAGGATTATAACTACAATCATATGTAATTGTATTTGGATTATCGCATATGTATAGCGGCGACGTATTAACAACCGGAAAATTACCTTTGCTAATGCTGTAATTAATATTGGAATCATAACTTGCATTAAAAATATTTGTTATTGAAGAATGATTTAGATTAATAGTACTCTGAAACGCAACTGATGTGCTGAAATATGCAGGTACGCTTTTTGTTACAGTTGAATAAAGCGGATAATTTGTAATTGTTGAAAGGAATGGAACAGTTGTATATATAAAACTTGGACTGGATGCTGGTAAAGTTTCACGAGGCAAAATAATTGTCTCTTGATTACTAATATTACACGCAATAAAAGGATTTGTAATTTTTAAGGTTGTGCTTTCATTTGATGCCAATTTGAAACTTGAAATATTTGAAATAGAAAGATATGTTGCTAGAGAAGTTGTTGAAGTAAATGTGATATAATTGGAAGAATTAGAATAGAACCACAGATTTGAATCTCTAGTCGCAATATTAGAACCTATATTTGAACTTGATGAATTTAATTTCTTAAAACTGTAGCTACCACCATTATTAGGATCATATCCTGTTTCATTGTCTGATGTTCGGATAAGATAATCCATATAATCGGAACTTACTTTATTGGAGTCGTAGCCCTCCACATAATTTGCTGATAAATCATATGTATAAAATTTATTAGTGTAAATTGCTGGACTAATGTGTCTAATTGTACTAGGAAAAGGCATCTGTCGGAAAGCAATATCATTTGTAACAGGATATCGTACACCATAAGAGGATGCCAAAATACAATATGGTTTAATAATAAAACTTCCAAAATTATTTGTTGTTGTATGAACATAAAAATAATATGTTGAACCACCTAAAACACGAAGATTTATTTCTAGGAATGAGTCTAATGTACCAGCAGAAGTCACTGAGAA
>Ga0114960_10004085_pt1 | contig 11017 bp, 12 predicted proteins | sample C_130625_MF_Meta_FD_92637 | JGI IMG/M metagenome (GOLD analysis project Ga0114960, IMG submission 92637) | Freshwater microbial communities from Lake Croche, Canada to study carbon cycling - C_130625_MF_MetaG | ecosystem: Environmental > Aquatic > Freshwater > Lake | place: Lake Croche, Canada...
GCAACTAGTGGAACCGGTGGCCACGAGGAAAGAACTGCTGCGGGCTGATGCCAAGGCCATTGCTGCCACTTCTGAAGAAGCCCTCATTCGCAAAGCCGGCTACGCCTTGGCCCAAGGCGTGCGCAAACTCGCCGGCAAGACTGCAGGGCTTCGAGTGGTGGTCTTGGCTGGTCCGGGACTCAACGGTGCCGATGGCAAGGTGGCAGCCAAGGTGCTCGAGCGCTTCGGTGCCAAGGTGACCGTTGTCGAGTTGGGTTCAGTTTCGACCTTGCCACCTTGTGACGTTCTGGTCGATGCCGCCATTGGCACGGGCCTCACTCGTGCCTTTCTGCCTCCAGAGATTCATGGCACCCCGCTCGTTGTTGCCTGCGACGTCCCATCTGGCCTTTCTGGCGATACGGGGGAAGTCTTTGGTCACCCGATTCGTGCTGATCTCACCGTGACCTTTGGGGCAACAAAGCCGGGACTGCTCTTTGGACCTGGGCGCGATCTCGCCGGCGAAGTCGTCGTCGCTTCACTTGATTTGGAGATTGAATCCGAGTGCTGGCGGGTCACGAATGACGATGTGGCGAAGATGCCAAAGCTCTCGACCGAGCGGCACAAGTGGTCCGTGGCGGTTGGCGTGATTGCCGGGAGTCCGGGCATGGAAGGGGCGGCCAACTTCGTTGCTGCGGCAGCGTTTCGAGCCGGTGCTGGCATGGTGCGGGTGGCAACAACCGCCGATGCGTTGCCCATGGCAAAAGAAGCCGTGCTCATGCACCGACCAGCAAAGGGCTGGCCGGCTCTCAGTCGGACGTTCTTTGACCGATGTGGAGCGTTGGTCGTTGGCCCGGGGATTTCTCGTGAGCCGTCGCTTCTAGCTGAGCTCACGAGTTTCATCACGACGACGACCCAGCCACTCGTGCTCGATGCTGACGCGCTGGTGTTGCTCTCGGCCCACGGCCTGCTCGCTCGCACGATTGCCGCCCGTGGTGACAGAGCCCCTGTTGTGCTCGTGCCTCACGACGGTGAGTTCGAAGCGATGATGGGACACGCTCCTGGACCAGACCGTCTGGGTGCTGCCCGGCAGTTAGCGCAAGCAACTGGAGCCACCGTGTTGCTCAAAGGCCCAACAACGGTGGTGGCTGACCACAAATCCAGTGATGCTTACGTCATTGATGGAGCGCCGTCCAATTTGGCGACGGCCGGTTCCGGCGACGTCTTGGCTGGAATTTGTGGAGCACTGTTGGCCAGGCCGTCGAACTGGCCGGTGGCGAAGACCGTGGCCCACGCAGCCCGACTCCATGCCATGGCTGGTGCACGTGGCGTTGGTGTTGGCCTTCTATCCTCGGAACTGCCACGGCTCGTGGCGGAGATTCTTTCGGAAGAGGTGACCCATGGTCGTTGAAGGCACCTGGCGACCAGCTCGTGCGGTTGTTGACCGCGGAGCGATCACACGCAATGTCGCTCGTCTGTGCGCAGCGGTGACACCAGCGGCACTGTGCGCCGTGGTGAAGGCCAATGGGTATTCCCACGGGGCCCTCTTGGCTGCATCAGCCGCCCTCGATGGAGGAGCGGCCGGTCTCGCTGTGGCGCTCTTCGATGAAGGCATTGAACTGCGTGAAGGTGGCATCACCGCTCCGATTTTGTTGTTGTCAGAACCCTCGCTGTCCTCGTTTGCGACCTGTCTCGAATTCAACTTGACCCCAACGGTTGCCACCATGGCTGGCGCAATGGCCGCCATTGCTGCGTGCGAAGAAGTGGGTGGCAAGAACCCGGTGCACCTGAAGATCGACACCGGCATGCACCGAGTGGGTGCGAGTCCCGAAGAGGCGCTCGAGATCGCCGAGGTGCTGCAAGCAAGTCCAACCGTGGCGCTTGAGGGCTGCTACACCCACTTTGCCGTGGCTGATGGTGACAGCGAAGAAGATGTGGCCTTCACTGAGGCGCAAATTGCTCGCTTTTTGTCCTTCGTTGATGCACTCGAGGCGGCTGGGATTACTCCGCCACTGCTCCATGCTGCCAATACTGCTGGAGCGTTGGCCTATCCAATGTCTCGACTCACGATGGTGCGCTGTGGCATTGGCATCTATGGCTATGAGCCGAGCCTGGCGGTCAAAGCAGTCGCCCCGACCAATGGCCTCAGCCACTTGGAACCGGCAATGGCGTTGACTGCGGAAGTGAGTGCGGTCCATGTCGTTCCCGACGGCGCTCGTCCCAGCTACGGCCGACGTCGGCCGGTTTCTGGCACCACCACCTTGGCAACAGTTCCCCTTGGTTATGCCGACGGACTGCCTCGACGCCTCTTTGACGCCGGGTTCAGTGTGCTGATTGGCGGCAAGCGTCGACCACTAGCTGGGTCGGTGACGATGGACCAGATCGTTGTTGACTGCGGAACCGATGAGATTGAGGTCGGCCAAGAGGTCGTGCTGCTTGGAACGCAGTCGGGCGAGAAGATCACCGTTGATGAATGGGCCAATTTGCTAGGGACCATTCACTACGAAGTCCTGTGCGCCATCAGTGCTCGGGTGCCACGTCGCACGAAGTGACAACGACCAGTGACGCAGACCAGTGACACAGACCAGTGACAGAGCAATGACGGCCAGCATCCCGGCTCCACCTGAGCTCATCTCCGACATCAATGCCTGCACGGCGTGTGGACTCCATGCGACGAGGCGGCAACCCGTCATTGGCATAGGTGACGGCAAGAGCGGACTGTTGATTGTGGGCGAAGCACCAGGAGCCAAAGAAGACGAAACGGGCGTGCCCTTTGTTGGTCGGTCGGGAACACTGCTTCGGCGCATCGTCACGGAAGAACTGGGACTTCCAAGTGACTCGCTCACCATCACCAATGTCGTGCGCTGTCGGCCACCGAAGAACCGGACGCCGACCAGAAAAGAGCAAGCAACGTGTTGGCCGTTCATGGAGCGCCAACTTCGCTTCCTCAACCCCAAGGTGATTTTGACCGTTGGCAACACCGCCGCACAGACCTTGCTTCAAAGAAGAGAAGGCATCACCACCCTCCGGGGCCAAAGCTATGAGCGAGACGGTCGGATGATTGTCCCGACCTTTCACCCAGCCGCTGCCCTTCGTGGTCGCCCCGACATCGAAGCAGCAATGCGTGCTGACGTGCGTCTGGCTGGGGTCTTGTTGGGAGCGCCATGACGACGCTCAACTTCTCGACAACCTCTGCTGATGCAGCCATTCGCTTTGGCGAAGCTTTGGCTCACGTACTCGTCGGAGGTGATCTCATTGATCTGCGAGGTGACCTCGGTGCCGGCAAGACGACAACGACCGTTGGCATTGCTCGTGGACTTGGCGCCACGTCAACGGTTCGGTCACCTACCTTCACCTTTGTGCACCATCATCGGCTTGCCCGAGACGAGCAAGAACTCCTCCACGTCGACCTCTATCGCATTGAAGACCCACGTGAACTTGAAGGCATTGGGCTGTTTGATCTCATGGATGACCAGACGGTGGTGGTGGTCGAATGGATGGAACGAGCCGGTGGCCAACTTCCCCCCGCCACGCTCACCGTGTCGCTGGAAACGACCGGACCCGAGTCTCGTGACGTGTGGGTGACCATCGACGCATCTCGGCAAGCGGCGCTCGTGCTTGCGCTTGAAGCAGCGGGCTTTGCCGTGACCGAAAGCAGTGAAGCATGATTCTGGCGCTTGAGACTGCCACGACTGCTGCGTCAGTGGCGCTCGTTGAAGGAGACACGGTGCTTGCTCAAGCATCAGTGCCGCAGACTCGCCGACACACCGAAGTGTTGATGGGTCTCATTGACGAGGTGCTCGAGGTCGCCGGTGTGGCGCTTTCCGACGTCACGGCCATGGCTTGCGACATTGGGCCGGGTCTGTTCACCGGGCTTCGGGTTGGCGTGGCAATGGCGCAAGGGTTCGCCGTTGCTGGTGGGCTCAAGGTGATTCCCGTCACGAGTCTGTTTGCCTTGGCAACGGGAGAACCTGGCGAGCGAGCAGCGCTTGTTGATGCTCGTCGTGGTGAAGTCTTCGTGCAACTGTTCAACGGCGACGCACTGCGACCACAGGCCCTTTGTGAGCCACTTGTCGTCGCGCCTGAGCGCTTGCCGGAGCTCATTGGGCCAGAGGTCATCGTGGTTGGCTCCGGCGGCGAAGCGGCCGACACAGTGCTGCTCCAAGCCATACGCCAACGGTCCATGACGAACCCGGTTCCGCAAGCAACCCAGATTGGCTTACTTGCAGCGCAGGTCCCACCGTCGCAGTGGGCCGAGGCATATCTGCTTCGGCCGCTGTATCTGCGTGATGCCGACGCCAAGGTCAATTTCCAACAGCGCCTGAGCCCAGGTGCGCCGTGATCTCCGTGCGTGCGCTCTGTGACCTCGACCTCGACATTGTGGTCGACGTTGAAGATGAACTCTTCCCCGAACCTTGGTCGAGACGGCTCTATGTGACTGAGCTTCGAGAACCAAATCGTTGCTATTTCGCCGCCACCGAGAACGACGTGTTTGCCGGCTGGGCAGGGATTGCCGCACTTGCTGGCGAAGCCCATGTCATGACCATTGCCACCTTGCCCGCCTTTCAGCGACGAGGGGTCGGTCGGATCTTGCTTGCCGCGCTCGTTGAAGCAGCACTGGCCTTTGATTGCGACCGGATCTTCTTAGAAGTCGCCACCACCAATGTGGCCGCCCAAGCGCTCTATCGCAGTGCGCACTTTGCCCCCGTTGGCGCGCGGCGCAACTACTACCCCTCGACCGGTGAAGATGCCCTCGTGATGGTGAGAACGTTGGAGAAAAACCCATGACGGAGCGTTTGGTCCTTGGCATTGAAACGTCTTGCGATGACACCGCTGCTGCAGTGTTGCGTGGCGACACGGTCCTCTCGTCGGTCATCTCTAGTCAGCTCGACGTCCATGATCGCTTCGGTGGCGTGGTGCCCGAACTGGCCAGCCGAGCCCACGTGGAAGCGATTGCTTCGGTTGTGACCAAAGCGTTGACTGATGCTGGCTTAGACCCTCTTGCTCCGGGACTTGATCTCGTGGCAGCGACTTATGGGCCAGGTCTCGTTGGCTCACTGCTCGTTGGGTTGTCCTTTGCCAAGGCAGCAGCAAAGCGGTGGGAGGTGCCATTCGTTGGGGTTAATCACTTGGCCGCCCATCTCGTTGCTCCCATCTTGGAAGGTGAAGCCGAGCGATATCCAAAAATTGTGTTGCTCGTCTCGGGTGGCCACACCGAACTCGTGCTCGTGACCTCTCGGTCTGAGTATCGGGTTCTAGGCGCCACCATTGATGACGCAGCTGGTGAAGCGTTCGACAAAGTGGCGAGGTTTTTGGGTCTCGGTTACCCGGGTGGGCCTGGTATTGATCGCATGGCAAAGCTCGGGGACCCGACCGCCTTCGCGTTTCCACGAGCGCTCAAAGACGTGCCGTTTGATTTCAGTTTCTCTGGTCTCAAGACCTCGGTGCTTCGAGCCGTCGAGCTCAACCCAACAGCCAAGACCGAAGATCTCTGTGCATCATTCCAACGAGCAGTCACCGATGTGCTGGTGCAAAAGACGATGGCGGCTGTTGCAGCCACTGGGGCCGAAGGCGTGGCACTTGCCGGGGGAGTGGCGGCCAACAGCGAACTTCGTGAGCGACTGAAAAGCGCCTGTGATGCCGCTGGCGTGGCGGTGTCGCTCGCTGGTCGAGCGTTTTGCACTGACAATGCCGCCATGGTCGCCTTAGCCGGTTCCGTTGCCTTCGAGCAGGCCGGTCCACATCGGTTTACCTTGGCCCCAGAACCTTCGCTCTCACTCGGGGACTAGTTGACCGCAGGGGAGGGATGCTTTGCTCTTCGCCCTAGGCTATTTTCCATGGCTCTCCCTCGTCCATCGCGTTCAACGACAGCGATTGTCACCGGGGCTTCTTCAGGTCTTGGTGTGCACTTCGCCACGGAGTTAGCAGCCCTCGGTCACCACGTGACCATCGTCGCTCGACGAGAAGAGCCCATGGTGGCACTTGCTGCTGAGATCAAAAAGGGTGGAGCGCCGGAACCCGTGCTCATTGTCGTGGCTGACCTTGCCACGAAGTCCGGACGAGAGCACTTGTGGACGCAGTTGGAAGCCGCCCGTCGCACGCCGTCGGTGCTCATCAACAACGCCGGATTCTCAACAACTGGACCGGTGTCATCTGGCGACGAGGACCGTGAGGTTGCACTTGTTCGCACCAATGTTGAAGCGGTGGTGTCGCTCACGACGACCGCGCTTGGCTCAATGGTTGAGAACGGTCAAGGCGCAATCTTGAACGTTGCCTCAACGGCGGCGTTTCAACCCCTTCCGGGCCAAGCGGCCTATGGAGCCTCCAAAGCATTTGTGCTGAGCTACACCTACGCGCTGGCCGCAGAAGTGGCGAACCAAAACATCACCGTGACTGCTCTTTGTCCTGGTCCGGTTGAAACCGGGTTTGCTGAAGCAGCCGGATTCAGTCAAGAAGAGGTCAATGTGCTGCCGAAGATCATGTGGGTTGATGCCGAAAAGGTTGCCCGTGCCGGCCTCGAAGGCCTTGGTCAAGGAACCGGCGTCGTGATCCCGGGAGTGGCCAATCGCCTCACCGCACGACTGTCCCGCCATGTTGGACAAGCATTGGTGTCCAAGATCGTGGCCAAGCGCCACCCACAACTATGAGCCGGGTCGAAGATCTCTTAGCTGCCTATGGCGAGGCGAACCCACTCGCCATTGCTGCGCAGTGGCTCGACGAGGCCCGTGGGGTCGCTCCAGAACACCGAGCCATGTCGCTCGCCACCATTGACGAAGATGGCACTCCATCAGTGCGGATGGTGTTGCTGCGTGGCCTCGATGATCGTGGCTTTACCTGGTATACCAACCAAGATTCGAGGAAGGGCAAGGCGTTGGCTGCGAATCCTGTGGCTGCCATTTGTCTCTTTCACCAGCCCTTTGAGCGCCAAGTGCGCGCTGAAGGCCGAGTCGTCATGGTCGATGCTCAAGAGGCAGATGACTACTTCCACGGCCGGCCACGGGGGCACCAATTTGGTGCTTGGGCTTCGGCGCAAAGTGAGCCGCTGCCAGATCGGGCAGAACTCGTCGCTCGAGAACGGGCCGCCATGGAGCGGTTCGGTGACGGCGAAATTGATCGCCCGCCCTACTGGGGTGGCTACCGGTTGGAACCCCGAGCGATTGAACTCTGGCAGGGGCAGGAAAATCGTCTCCATGACCGCATTCGCTTTGAGCGAACGCTTGAGGGCTTCAGTGTTGCTCGCCTGCAACCGTGAGCAGTGTTGTGATGCCTCAAAGCGTCCGCTACAATTAGCACTCTCAACCCTAGAGTGCTAACGAGCGCCGAGGAGGCAAATGAAATGAACCTGCAACCACTCGATGACCGGATTGTTGTCCGTCCAAACGAATCAGAAGAGACCACTGCATCGGGCCTCGTCATCCCAGACAGCGCCAAAGAGAAGCCACAGCAGGGCGAAGTCTTGGCCGTTGGCCCAGGCCGTCGTGCCGAGCAGAGCGGTGAGCTCATTCCTTTGGACGTCCAAGTCGGCGACAAGGTCGTCTACTCAAAGTATGGCGGCACCGAGATCGCCGTTGACGGTGAGGACCTCCTCATCCTCAACTCACGCGACGTCCTCGCCAAGCTGACCAAGTAGTCATCAAGGCCTGTGCGAAGAGCCCTTCGGCTCTTCGCACAGGCCTTGTTTCACAACCCGAAAAGGAGTATTCATGTCGAAGATTTTGAAGTTCGATGAGGCGGCCCGACGTGGCCTCGAAGCCGGTGTCGACAAGTTGGCTGACGCTGTCAAGGTGACCCTTGGACCAAAGGGCCGCAACGTGGTGATTGGCAAGGCCTTTGGCGCCCCGACCATCACCAACGACGGTGTGTCGATTGCTCGTGAAGTGGAACTCGAAGACCCCTTCGAGAACATGGGCGCCCAGCTCGTGAAAGAAGTCGCCACAAAGACCAACGACGTCGCTGGTGACGGCACGACGACGGCCACCGTGTTGGCCCAAGCACTCATCAAAGAGGGTTTGCGCAACGTTGCAGCTGGCGCCTCGCCAACTGGGCTGAAGCGCGGCATTGAAGCAGCGGTCAAGGCAGCTGTGGCCTCGATTAAAGAACAGTCCAAAGAGGTCGAGTCCCGCACCGAGATTGCCCAAGTGGCTTCAATCTCTGCTGCTGACACCGCCATTGGCGAAGTCTTGGCTGATGCCATTGACAAGGTCGGCAAAGACGGCACCGTGACCGTCGAAGAGTCGAATACCTTTGGCATTGAGCTCGAGCTCACTGAAGGTATGCAGTTCGACAAGGGTTACTTGTCGCCCTACTTCGTCACCGACGCCGAGCGTCAAGAAGCCGTCCTCGAAGACCCACTGGTGCTCTTCGTCAACGGCAAGATCAGCAATGTGCACGACCTCGTGCCAGTGCTCGAAAAGGTCATGGGCACCGGTAAGGCGCTCCTCATCATTGCTGAAGACGTCGATGGTGAAGCCTTGGCGACACTCGTCGTCAACAAGATCCGTGGCACCTTCACCTCAGTTGCCGTCAAGGCGCCAGGCTTTGGTGAGCGCCGCAAGGCCATGCTCGAAGACATGGCGATTCTGACCGGCGCACAGGTCATTGCTGAAGAGATTGGCCTGAAGGTTGAAACCGCAACGCTCGACCTGCTCGGTTCAGCTCGTCGCATTGTCGTGACCAAGGACTCGACCACCATCATCGATGGCGCCGGCACCTCGGAAGCTGTTGCTGGTCGCGTTGCGCAGATCAAGCGTGAAATCGAAGACACCGACTCCGACTGGGACCGCGAGAAGCTGCAAGAGCGCCTCGCCAAGCTCGCCGGTGGCGTGGCTGTCGTCAAGGTTGGCGCTGCAACTGAAGTTGAGTTGAAGGAAAAGAAGCACCGCATCGAAGACGCCCTGTCAGCCACTCGTGCAGCGGTTGACGAAGGCATCGTCGCTGGTGGTGGCACCGCACTCGTGCGCAGCCGCAAGGCCGTCCTTGCCTTGGCCGCAACGCTGACCGGTGATGAAGCAACGGGTGCGAACATCGTTGCTCGTTCCCTTGATGCTCCACTTCGCTGGATTGCCTACAACGCAGGCCTCGAAGGCTCTGTCGTCATCAAAGAAGTCGAAGCTGCAGAAGGCGCCATTGGCCTCAACGCTGCGACTGGTGAGATGGTTGACCTCGTCAAGGCCGGTGTCATTGACCCAGCCAAGGTGACCCGTTCGGCACTGCAGAACGCAGCATCTATCGCAGCCTTGCTGCTCACGACCGAAGCACTCGTCGCCGACAAGCCAGAGAAGAACGACGGCGCAGCTGCTGCAGCAATGGGCGGCATGGGCGGTATGGGTGGCATGGGCGGCATGATGTAGCCCAACCACTTCGGTGGAAGTTTTGACCTGGCCGGGCGCATTGCGCCCGGCCAGTGTCATTTCAAGGTGCCCGTTGTCTTTAAGGTTTGGCCCATGGCTTCTGGGGGACAACAGCACATCCCTCGCCCAGAAACCTGGAAGCCGGGCCGAAAGGCTGGCTGGGAAGATGCCACCCTTACTCGACCTCCCTCGCTTGATTTGGCGACGGTGTTGAGTGGTCTTCAAGCAATGGGCCACTTGGGGCCAGCACCGAGCGACCCGGTTGCCTATGCCAGAGACCTTGACCCAGTTCTTGACACCTTGGTGCCGCGTGAGGCGACTCGTCGCTCGGCGGTGTTGTGTGTGCTGTTCGAAGAACAGGGCGAAGCCCGAGTACTGCTCACCCGTCGCTCGGGGAAGCTCAGAACTCACAAAGGTGAAGTGGCGTTTCCCGGTGGTCGCTTAGACGAGGGCGAAGTTGAACTGAGTGCCGCACTGCGAGAAGCCAATGAAGAAGTCGATCTTGATCTCGGCCTCGTCGACGTTGTTGGCTGGCTGACGCCAGTGGTAACCCTGGCATCAGGTTCGTTCATTACCCCAATTGTCGCAACGACGAAGGGACGGCCGCATACCCAGGCCTCGCCCGATGAGGTTGAGCGTGTCTTTGATGTTGCCCTTGATGAACTGATGCGACCGGGGGTCTTTCGAGAAGAGCGATGGAGTAGGGGAGACCGCCCAGCACCAAGGTCGAAGGATGGTTCGTATCCAATCTTCTTCTTTGAGACCGCCGGCGAGACCATTTGGGGAGCAACTGCTCGAATGCTCTATGAGCTGCTGCACCTGAGTGTCGGTCTTCACGCCGATATTTCCTGAGTTCACCGGCCCTTGTTGGCGCTTCGGGCTCAGTAGTGTGCAGAGCAACGCCACACCGAAGAGAGTTGATTGAGGTGCGTACCTTCACGTTGCAGGGCCGAAAGCGAGTGATTGCCGGCCATCTTGGTGTGCTGGCGGTCTTGACCTCGCTCGGCCTCTTGCTCAACGAGAGAGTGTGGCTCCACGGCCGGATGGCAACACTGACCCTGTCGCAGCGTGGTGACGTCGCCGAGCAATTGTGGTTCTTAGGCGTCATCCCGCACTTGGTGTTTTCCGGCCACAGCATTTTGCATACTGACCTTGCCTACGCCGGCTCAGGTGGTGTCAATTTGATGGCCAATACGTCACTCGTTGGGCCGGCTCTGTTGCTCAGCGGGTTGACGTGGTTGAGCGGGCCGATCTTGGCGCTCAATGTTGGACTGTTGCTGGCCCCGGTGTTGAGCGGATGGGCGATGTATGCGTTGCTCACTCGCTTCACTTCCTCCTTCCTCATCACCACCTTTGGAGCAGTGTCGTTTGGGTTCTGTCCTGCACTGCTCAGCCACCTTCGCTTGGCGCACTTCCAATTAACCTTTGCGCTGGTCCTGCCCTTGCTCGGCCTGTTAGCCGTTGACCTTCTCCGGGGCCACCGGTCACCGAAGCGCTCGGGACTGTTGGCTGGACTCGCCTTGGTGGTGCAGTACGCAATTGGTGCAGAGATGCTCGCCATTGAGTCCCTCACCGCCGTGGCACTCTTTGTCGCTGCGATGCTGGTCGACCGCAAAGCTTGCGCGGCCTGGCTGCGACTCGGACTGAAAGCAGTTCCGTACACCCTTGCGGTCGCCGTCCCACTGTTGTGC
>Ga0114960_10004088_pt1 | contig 11015 bp, 7 predicted proteins | sample C_130625_MF_Meta_FD_92637 | JGI IMG/M metagenome (GOLD analysis project Ga0114960, IMG submission 92637) | Freshwater microbial communities from Lake Croche, Canada to study carbon cycling - C_130625_MF_MetaG | ecosystem: Environmental > Aquatic > Freshwater > Lake | place: Lake Croche, Canada...
AACTTTTGGAGCGGTTGCGGCATCAAAAGTGATTACTTCGAGCAACAAACGCTTTTTTCTATTTCTTACATAAGCAATAGCCAAAGAAATTTGTACCACAGAATAATAGAAAATTAATAAGAGGCATATTCCATACAATCCTAAGATTACTTTCGCTGTAATATGCGACCAATAATGCTCTTTGATTATCTTTTTTCCGTTTACATATACCGTTTTATCTCCCCAATTAAACAACCAAGTAACCTTAAGATTCACGTAAAAAGGAGTAGAAAAATGAAATTTTTCTACGTGATTGCTATCTGTTACGAATTGAAATTTTTCTGGACGGTAATCTCTATCAATAATACTGATTTCACAAGCTCCTAGAGGAATATTATTAAAGATGAAATACCCATCAACACCACTTTTAACAACCCATGTTTTATTAGATTTTTTAGAGCGCAAACTAATTTCAACTTCCTCCGCATCTCCTCTAGTTTTAAAATCAACTAGTTGACCTTTGATTTCTTTTGAGATTGCTATTGTTTCTGTACTTGCAGCAAATAATTGATTAAGTCCAAAAAAAAGAACAGAAAATAAAATGAATTTTTTCATAAAATATTACGGTTGAAACACAATTAAAGCCTAAAAAAACGAACAAATATACAGCAATTAAAGATAACATTCATAGCGAAACTAATTATCGCTCTATTGACATCTCATCTACTAAATGTTTTGCGCCTGAATAAATATCCATAACCCACAGTACATATCTAATATCTACCACAATATTTCTACAACGCGCAGGGTCAAACATATAATCACTCATGGTACTTTCCCATGAACGATCAAAATTTAATCCCATCAAATTTCCATTTGCATCAATAACTGGTGAGCCTGAATTACCTCCAGTGGTATGATTAGAGCCTGTGAAGCAAACCCAAAGTTCCCCCTCTTGAGCATAAGTTCCATAATTTTTCTGTTCCTGTAAATCCAACATTCTTGGCAATAATTCAAAATCTGGATTTCCAGTATTATACTTTGCAATGATTCCATCCAAGGTGGTATGTTCCGTATACATCATCCCATCTGTAGGTGCAGAACCTTCCAACTTACCATAACTGATTCTTAGGGTTCCATTAGCATCTGGCCAACTTTTTAATTCAGGAAACATTAATTTATTTCCTTCAACATAAACCTGCAACAAGGAAGTCATTTTAGAACTAAAAGAAGTATAACCTGGTACAACCTCATTTCTGAAACTATTTAAATATTTTGAATAGTGTGTAAATCCCGGATCTTGATTCAGTTTTTTGATGCTTTTGGCATTAAAATTATTTAGAAAATCTAAAAACCTCTTCTCATTGGTGAAAACCGAATGATCATAAATAGAACTGGTTAGTTTATTAACGATTGGACTTGCATTTAACATTTCCTTTTCTTCCAATTTTAAGAAATACTCTAAAGTTAAGAGACTGAAAATTTCGCGGTCAATTTCGGCATTATAATTCTTAAAGAAACCTTGACCACTCGCTTTTACTTTTTCAATAACACTCGAAAGAGATCCATCGGCAAGATATTTATTATAATTGGTGAGTAAATCATTCATGGATCTAGCAAGCTTAAAATACTCTGGTCCGACAGATAGGTACTCCACTCCCATAGCATACTTGAATTCGAAGGAACTTTCATTTTTTACAAGCTCATTCATTTGTTGCACTACACCACCATATTTCAGAAGCCAATCAGGATTGGACTGAGCGCGTTTTATATATTCAGTTTCATGTTGCATTTTGACTTCCACACCATCAAGATTTTTTAAACCCTCAATCTGCCCTATCCATTTTTTCCAAGCATTGGCAATACTTGCTTGCTTTGCAGCATATTGAATACGAATTAGATCTGATCCCCGCATTCCTTTATCAATTACTCCCAGAGACAAATCTCTCATGTGAATGCGTGCAGGTCTTTCTTTTTCAATGATAAATTTTAAATAAGACGATACCACATGTTGTTCGGTAGTTCCGGGGAATCCATATACCATGGTAAAATCACCTACATGTCTATCTTTCATAGAAATCGGTAAAAAATGTAAGGGGGAATACGGGACATTATTAGCACTGTAAGGCGCTGGTTTATTGTCTGAACCGACATAAATTCTAAATACTGAAAAATCACCTGTATGTCTAGGCCAAACCCAATTATCTGTATCTCCTCCAAATTTTCCAATAGAATTGGGTGGTGTTCCAACAAATCTGACATCCAAAAAATCTTCTTTGACCATTAAATAATAAGCATTCCCATAATCAAAGGCCTTTACCTCCGCTAAATAATGTGTGCCAGCGACCGCAGTTGCAATCATTTTTTTAATGTTAGCCTCGATTGTAGCTTTATCACTTTTAGAGCTTGCGCCATTTAGAATCACCGCTGTAACGTCCTCAATTCTGACAATCCTTGAGGCCGTCAAGCCAGGATTTATTAATTCTTCTTTTTGTGTTTTGGCCCAAAATCCATTTTTCAAATAATCATTTTCAAGAGATGAATGAGATTGAATTTGAGAATAGCCACAGTGATGATTCGTTAATAACAAACCTTTACTTGAAACCAATTCTGCAGTGCACCCTCCTCCAAATTGAAGAATAGCATCTTTTAAACTAGAATGATTGACGCTATAAATCTCATCTGCTGACAATTTCATTCCCTTTGCTTTCATATCAGACTCAAAGGCTGCAATGAGAGATGGAATAAGCATTCCTTCATCTGCAAGACAGGTAGAAAGAAAACCTTGAATTAAAAATATATAGAGTAAAAATTGCTGCTTCATCCGAAAAATCTTTAAGTTGTGTAGCGAAGATAAAAGTATCTTTCAAATACGCTACTATCAAACAATAAGTATCTCAATCAAATGTTTAATTTTGCACCTAACTAAATTGAAGAAGTGAAAATTTATAAGGGTCTTGAAACGGAATTTAATTGCAAAAACCCTGTGGTAACGATTGGAACATTCGATGGTTTACATATTGGACATCAAAAAATTATTGAGAGATTAATAGAAGAGGCTCAAAAAATAAATGGAGAAAGCGTCTTATTAACTTTTTACCCACATCCGAGAAGTGTCATTGAATCATCAAACCCAATTTCTTTGTTGCAAGCGCATGAGGATAAATTGGTAGCACTAGAAGCACTGGGCTTGCAGCATTTAATTATCCTTCCTTTCACCACTGAAATGTCTGAAATGAGTGCCTATGATTTCCTAAACGACATCCTTATTGCTCACATTAAAATGAAAAAAATAGTGCTCGGATACGATCATCACTTTGGAAATAATAGAATAGGTAATCTTGACTTTTTGAATATTTATGCGCAAAATATGAATTTTGAGGTCCTTGAGATCCCGGCCAAAGAAATTGATGAAATAAAAATAAGTTCTACTAAAATAAGGGGAGCCATTAAAAACGGTGAAATAGAAAAAGCAACAAAATTTCTTGGGAAACCTTATGGAATAAGCGGCATCGTGATAAAAGGGAAGCAATTAGGAAGAACTATTGCCTATCCAACCGCGAATATTGCGCCCATAGAGCCATTACAATTACTTCCAAAAATAGGAGTGTATGCAGTAAAAATTAAAGTGTTAAACTTAAGCTTTAATGGATTGCTGAACATTGGAATACGACCTACGGTAGAAGAAAGTGGACAAATGAAAATAGAAGTTCATATATTTGATTTTTCGCAGGATTTATATGGAGAAAAAATACAAGTGCTCCTTTACGAAAGAATTCGTGATGAACAGAAATTTGCTTCTTTAGAGGCACTTAAAGCACAAATAGAGGAAGATGAAATTATTGCACGTAGTTATTTTATGCATTTGGACTAATTTATCTTTTGGTCAGGCCAACAAAACCTTCCCCATCTATACCTTGGAGGAAGCTCTTACCATCAGAAAAGACAGTGTCTTTGGTCTTAACTTAAGTAGACAAAAACTTTCTGCCCTCCCCTCTCAATTATATGAGTTTAAGAACCTGCGTTATCTCGACCTATCAAAAAATAAATTTAATCGCATAAATGATTCCTTATCACTGCTATCAAATCTGGAAATAATTGATTTTTCAGTGAATAAATTTGAAGCTTTTCCTGCTGTTATCTTTAAATTATTTCATTTGAAAGAAATATTGATTTCTAGAAATCAAATTGAAATAATCCCCGAAGAAATTAAATATTGTGAAGCTTTGAAGATTTTAGACCTAAATGATAATCCTGTTGGTGATATTGGTTCAGGGCTTTTAACTTTAAAAAATCTGAAATTATTAGATCTTCAAGGTGTTATGTACGGTCCAACCTTACACAAGCAAATTATGGAAAGTCTCCCCAACACAAAAGTAAGGCTAGACCCACCTTGTACCTGTATGGAATAGTTTTCAACATTTAAAGGCTGAAACATCCTGTTTAAAGCAAAGGAAAGAGACGCGTCTTTTGTTACTTTTGATTTGTGTATAAGTCTATCTACATCCTTTTATTTTCCATAGCAGTCTTAACTGTTACAGAAAGTGCTCTTGGACAAAACTTACTAAATAATGGGAGTTTTGAATTTGGTGGACCAGGAAATGGCTTCATTGTCGATGGTCAAGGATATCAGCAAATTACCCAACCCTTTAGTGGAACTACTAATCCGGGTGATTATGCTGTTCACAATAATGCTTATGATTTAAATCCTAGTATTTTTAATTCTATACACGATCACACCAGTGGTAATGGAAATATGTTGCTGGTTGATGCAATCAACATTGGTGGCAATCAAGCATTTTGGAAAGCAGGAAACAATGGCGGCGGGGTGTGTAACCTAATGGTTGGTCAAACCTACCAACTGCGTTATTGGTTACATTCCATTTCTTCTACCACAACAAACACAGCAACCTGCGCCAACATTCAATTTGTTTTTAATAATATTCAAAGTTCCAACCCAATGAGCACAAGCTTTATTGCTCCGCTTCCAGCCGCAGGTTGGGCAGAATATATAATGGAATTTATTCCGTCAAATAGCTGCGTAAACATCGCACTATATGATTCAAATATTGGAATTACCGGCAATGATTTCGCCATAGACGATATTCAAATATTACCTCCAGCCGCACCTTTATCGATAGATTATTCCATTGGAGAGATGAATTGTAGCGATTCAAGCAGTGCCTTTATTTCATTGTATGCAATAGGTGGGACGCCTCCTTTTAGTTATCAAATAACAAATGGGACTTCAGTGTTCAATAATACAACAGGGAATTTTAACAGTTTGGCAGCTGGAAGCTACAATTCGCAAATCATTGATGATTTAGGGAATATCGTAGCAAGCAATGGAATCATATTACAACAAGGGACCTATTTAGAAATCACCCCAAAAGATACCTCTATTTGTCCCAATAGTAACATTACACTAACCGCAAGTGGCAGTCCAAACAATTATAATTGGTCTGCAATTCCAGTTGACCCCACTTTACAATTTCCAAACAATGCAACAGTTAGCATGGCGCCCGGACAAACAACCACCTATACGGTTTCAACAAATGATTTGAATGTCAATCTCATATACAACGGGACGTTTGAATTAGGAGATCAAGGATTTATTAGCAGCTACACTTCCTTTTATCCAAACAATCCAAGTGGACAACAAGCAGCATATGGAATTACAAATAATGCTTCCTTTTGGTACAATGGATTTTCACCCTGTGTGGACCATACCTATGCCAATGGGATTGGAAAAATGATTGTAGTTGATGGAGCAACGAGTGGGACCAATCCATTTTGGGAACAAAATGTTCAAGTTGAACCGAATAAAAATTACAACTTTCACTATTTCGCTCAATCCTTAACCACTTCAAATCCAGGACATGTTCATGTAGCGTTTAATGGAATCACCCAAGGAATTGACACCTTGAGCAATACAACATGTGATTGGATCTCCTACAACTACTCCTGGTTTTCAGGTGCAGATTCGATTCTTAAAATTCAACTTACAGACCTCAATTTTTCTAGTATCGGAAATGATTTTGCTGTCGACGACATACATTTGAGTACCACCTATTCATGCACAAATAATGCAGTAGTAAACATTACAACTGAAAACTTAGATTTAGGATTAAATTATCCGATAAATATCTGCAAAAACTCGGCTGCAGTTAGTGTACAATTAAATCCAATGTATCCACTGAACGGAACTTTCAATGTAATTCCAGCAGGATTAAATGTTAATCCCCTAAACGGCACTATTAATCCAAATAATGCAGGAATTGGAACCTATACTATTGTCTATACAACTCAAGTTTGCAATCAAATTCAATATGACAGCAGTATGGTAACCATTAGGCCCTTACCTACGCTACTACAGCTCAGTGGTGGTAACTACAATTGTAGCAATCAAAATTTTGACCCTATTTCATTAAGTGCTAATGGAGGATTAAATTGGTCGGTTTATTATACTTTGAATGGGCAAAATCAATCCTTACTCAATCAAAACACCATGCCTTTGAATCTTGGAAATATTCCAGGTAACTATATACTCGATTCCATTAGTGATGCTTATTGTACGGTGGCGGTTTCGGGTACAATAAACCTAGACACATTAGAAATTCCTCAAATTCCACAATTTGCAGGGGACAGTATTTTTTGTGAAGATGACCAAATTGGATTAATTACAATCACAAACCCAAATACAAACGGGACAATCACTTGGTATAATGATTCCAGTTTGAGTACTCCCTTCGCAACTGGCATAGAATTTTATCCGGGAAATAATGTCACATCTGTTTATTATGCCACACAAACCGTTAATGGATGTGAAGGGAATCCAGGAAGTATAAGCATACAAATATTGCCTTGTGGTTTTGTCATTCCGAGTGCTTTTACTCCTGACAATGATGGTAAAAATGATGTTTGGGACATCATTGGAATTGATGCTAAATACCCTGAGAATGAAGTGCAGATTTATAATCGATGGGGAGAATTACTTTACACCTCGACAAAAGGGGATTATAGTGATAGCAAATGGGATGGAACCTTTAACAAAGTGATGCTGCCTGTGGGCTCTTATTATTACATAATTAATTTCTCTGTGGATGGGAGTATTAAACCCATTAATGGAACCGTTTCAATAATCAAGAAAAAATGAAATTAAGACTTGTTTTTTTCTTCAGTATTTCCGTAATGCTTTCCACTAACAGTTGGACGCAACAAATGCCCCAATACACTCAATTTACACAAAATAGATCTCTTTTTAACCCTGCCGCAATGGCCTTGAACCAACACCAAGCGATAACAATGGCAAGTAGGTGGCAAATGCTAGGGTTTGGACTTGAACCAAAGACCGTTAGTCTATATGGACAAATGAAATATCAAAAAAAGATAAAAGTTATTTTCAATCCTGCTAGTAGAATTGGTGAAGAGATAGTAGTGAAAAGCAAAAAACAAAAAATAAAACTAAATCATTATTTCGGAGGACAAATAGTTTCAGATAATTATGGAGCCTTTAAAAGCACTGCATTTGATGGAAACTATGCTTTATCCCTGCCTATCAATGCTAAATGGAAAGCAAGTGTTGGCTTGAAAATAGGCATTGCTAATAATTCGTTTAATGCTAATCAGGCGACTGTATTAAACAGTTCAAATCCTTTACTTCCCTATAATGGTGGTGATATCACTTATGATGAGTTTACCTCAGGAAAATTGAATAAATTATATCTTTCCAGTGGAGCAGGATTTACGCTGAGCAACAAAGAATTCTACTTCTCTATCGCAGCATTGAATTTAAATAAAAACAAATTTAGTTTCGGAAATTCAGCAATTGATTTCGATCAACGCATTCATTTTAATGTAATGACAGGCTATAACTTCAAAATTGCAAATGGATTTGATCTTCAAACTGCCGTTCTTCTTAAAAAAATGCATCCAACCAACCTTTCCATTGAAGCAAGTGCTATTGCTACTATAAATTACATTTTTTGGGGAGGAATAAATTATAGGCATGCTTCATCTCTTGGATTTTGTGCAGGGATGGAAATTACAGATGCCTTAAAAATCGGATATTCACTAGATTTTTCCACAACACGCATTAATAAATTCAGTAACGGCGGACACGAAATAATGATGAGTTATGCGTTCTAAAATAACACTCTTCTGCTTTATTTATTTACTTGGCCAAACGCTTCAAGCTCAAATTTATGACTTCACGCAGCCTTTAAGAATTGTAGGAGGTGTAAATAGTTCGGCAGAAGAAACCAATCCAATACTAAGTATAGATGGTCAAACCCTATATTTTGTAAGATCATTAGAATCAAAAAATGTTGGTGGAATTTACGATCAAGACATTTGGAGCAGTGAATGGATAAAAGAAGAATGGTCCATTCCTAAAAACATTATTGCTATAAATAATAAATTGAATAATGCTGTGGTTGCAGCGCATGAGGATAGCACAGGCGTAAATTTATTCCTCTTAAGTAGCTATGAAACAGATCGGGACAATACTAAAGGAATTGCACAAAGTAAAATAAATAAAGAAGGCATTAGCGCACCAGTTAAAATGAATATGCCTGATTTAGATATTGATGGAAAATATGTTTCCTACTTTTTATCTGATGATGAAAAAATTCTCATCATTTCCTACGAAGGTTCTGATTCTGAGGGAGAGGAAGATTTGTATGTTAGTATGCTAGTTGGCACTGAATGGTCTAGTCCTGAACATATGGGAAGTATGATTAATTCTGATGGATTTGAGATCTCTCCTTTTCTTTGTCCGAGCAACGACACGCTATTCTTTTCAAGTAATGGCTTTAAAGGAGAAGGAGATGCAGACATTTTTTATAGTATTAGAAAAAACCGATGGAATAATTGGAGCAAGCCTATCAATTTAGGAAAGAAAATAAACTCTCCGAAATTTGATGCTTACTTTAGTAAACGAGGTAGCAAGGTAATGTGGTCAAGCAATAGAGATGGAAAAGATTGTGATATTTTTACTTCATGGACTATTTCACCTCCAAAACTCATAATTGAAGTACAAGTAGTTGACGTAAGTACTTTTCAAGGCTATGATGGAAGCGCAGAAATAATCATAAATGGTGGCGTTCCACCCTTCAAATACACTTGGTCCAATGGAGCGACTGTTAAAGATTTGGCAAATTTGAGAAAGGGAAACTATACTATTGTTGTTGTTGATGATGTTGGACAGAAAAAAACGGCTCAAATTGATATAAAAGAGCCAGAATTAACGGAAACAAAAACCATACATTTTCCTGCTGTTCAATTTGAATTTAATAAATGGTCCTTTATCAATGATTCTAATGTAAATTCATTTGATTCTCTAAAATTTGTTGCCAAAATGTTACAGGATTATCCCAATATCATCATTGAATTGATTTCGCATACCGATTCCCGAGGGGAGGCTGAAATGAATCAAGCTTTATCAGAGAACAGAGCTCGAGCATGTTATCGCTATTTGATTGAAGAACTTGGGATTGATCCTCGTAGGATAATTCCAGTTGGAAAAGGAGAAACGGAACCAGCACTTTGGTGGGACAAGTCTAAGCAAGCAAGGTTTACGCTCAGTGAAGACTATATCAACCAATATAAATCAGACGATTTGATCTATGAGCGATTGCATCAAGTAAACAGAAGAACTGAAGGTAAAATTTTACGCATTGATTTTGACGCGAATACCTTTCCGGAGGCACCGCAAGAATATTTACAATATATTACAATCCCAAAATAAGAATGAGTCTAATTAGTTTGATTTTTGAATTAGGGGTTCTATTTGCCTGCTATGGATTTATTTGGTTTTTTATCAACCTGGCCCTAAGGTTTTTATCCATTGGAACAGAAACGCCTACTTGGATAAGTTATATCATTCAAACCCTTCGCTATTTATTCTTGGTGAATTTAGTGCTCTTATTCATTGTAGATCAGAAAGAAATAAATTTAACTAAACTCATTCCTGCACTGCTCATTTTAATCTTTTATTTTATTGGCAAGTTCCAGCAGAAATCAGAAAAATCAATGCGTATTAAAATATTTGGCCGAACAGATAATTTTCATCCAAAAACAGAAATCATAAGTATTTCCATTGCGCTACTTGTTTTCGTTGGACTAATTTTTTACCCTGATTTTGCAAGAAATAACATTGCCATGTGGTTTCATGATACCATCGTCAATCTAAGGAAAATGACTCTTTTGGGATTCTTCTTTGATTTGTTTGGCTTCTTCTTTCTGCTTCAAGTATTCTTTAAAATGATCAACAGCTTGAATGCTATTATTATGGGAAAGCCTTTGTTTAAAATTAAAAGCAAGGTCAAAGTAGAGAAAAATGACTTTGATGATTTTGAAGAAATCGAATAAAAGTTTAAACCAAAAAAAAGGGCCGAAGCCCTTTTAAAATCTATTGTTTTTATTATTTAATTAAATGTTTAGTTCGACCATTAACCGTCAACAAATAAGATCCCGATTTCAAGTCAGCGGTATTTAAACTAAATTGACTTACTTGATTCACATGGGTATTAACAATTACTGCACCTCGTAAATCTGTCAATACAATATTATAATCTCCTGTTTTATTAAAATTGATGCTCAGGAAATCATTAATAGGATTAACAACAGAATACGTTTCTTGCGCTGTCTCATCAATTCCTTCTAAGTAATACAAAATTACATCATTAATATGCAGTGTATTGTGATTGGTTGATTTTGATCCACAATAAACTATCAATGTTGCTGAAAAAGCACCGCCAACTAGAGGATTTGTTATGTTATAAGTGATTGGATAAACTATCATAACAACACCGTTGGTATCAATAATCGTCCAATTAACAAGAACAGTTGAAGCACTTGTATTGGTATAAGATGAAATATAAGCAGAATCAACAGCATCATAATCTAAGGTACAGTTGATTAAATATACCGTCTGTAATGAATCGATAACTACCATTCCTGGAAATGAGTTATTATTGAAGATTAAGACTGAATCTTGGGGAAGTGTAAAGGAAACATTTGCAGTTGAAGTTCCA
>Ga0114960_10004089_pt1 | contig 11015 bp, 10 predicted proteins | sample C_130625_MF_Meta_FD_92637 | JGI IMG/M metagenome (GOLD analysis project Ga0114960, IMG submission 92637) | Freshwater microbial communities from Lake Croche, Canada to study carbon cycling - C_130625_MF_MetaG | ecosystem: Environmental > Aquatic > Freshwater > Lake | place: Lake Croche, Canada...
CTGGCATGTCGTTCAAGCCTTCCATCAAAGCTTTGAAATACAGCATGGTGCCGCCCACCAAAATCGGCATTCTTCCGCGACTGCGAATATCCAAAACACAGGCCAATGCGTCTTGGGCAAATTCGGCTGCGCTGTAAGCATTCAGTGGATCTCGAATGTCAATCAGGTGATGAGGCACCGATGCCAATTCTTGAGCAGAGGGTTTGGCGGTGCCAATGTCCATGCCTTTGAAAACCAGGGCGGAGTCAACACTGATGATTTCAGCGCCGCCCCGTGCATGAAGATGCTCAGCAATTGCCAAAGCCAAGCCAGTTTTACCACTCGCGGTCGGTCCGGCAATGGCAAGCGCTTGCGGCTTCATGCTGTTTCGCGTTTTGAGATAAGGGGGATTTTGCGCACACCAAACCAAGCAACCAGAGCCAAGCAAGTGGACCAGATCCATAAACCTTGTGCCAATGTCAGAAGTGGGTTGCTCATGTGCGTTCCAATCCAAGTGCCCATGCCAAACGCCACCACCATCATGCAGAAGCCATTCAAGGCAGAGGCCATGCCAGCCATTTCTGGAAAGGGTGCAATGCAGCCACTTTGTCCGCAAGGTTGATGCACGCCGTGCGCCACCAAAAAGACATTGATGGGCAACATGACGGCCCAAGGTCCAAACCATGATTGCCCAGGTCCTTCATAGGCGATAAAAAGCATGAGCACACCCGAGAACAGACTTGCAAAACTTGCATACACAACGCAGGTTTGAATGCTGATGCGCAACAATAACCAGCGGCAAATGAAGGTACCCACGATGTACGAGAAAGACATGCTGACCATGAGTAAACCGTAAGCAGTTTGACTCAAACCCATGCTCTGCGTGAAGACAAAAGAGGAGGTTGCAAGGAAGGTAAACAGGCCCGCAAAAGAAGCCGTAGACAGCGCACTGTAAGCAAGAAAAGTGGGGTGACTGACGATTTTTTTTGTTGAAGCCCATAGACTTTTGGCCTGAAGCGCCTGCGGGTTGAGTTGCTGCAAGCTTTCATCAAAGTAAAAGTAGAGAAGCAATGCCGTGACCAGCGCAAACAGCACCAGACTGCTGAGGGCCCAACGCCAGCCCAACCATTCAGTTAAGAAGCCGCCGACAGGGACGCAAGTGCACGCAATGAGGCCAAGGCCAGAGAGCGCTTGTGACATGACTCTGGCGCCTTCTTTGGGCTCATACAAATCTCGCACAATGGCGCGGGCCGCCATGACACATGCGCCCATGGCTACGCCTTGAAGGGTTCGTGCGGTAATCAGGGCCTCCATGTTGGGTGCCAGTGCAGAAATGACTGCAGAGGCCGCATAGACAAAAATGCCGCCCAACAGGACAGGGCGCCTGCCCCATTTGTCTGAAAGGGGGCCCCAAAACAATTGAGACGTACCAAAAGCCAGCAACAGCGCCGTTAAGGTGAGCTGCGCTTGAACCATGCTTGCGCCAAAGCTTTGCGTTAGTGTGGGCAGGGCTGGCAAATACAGGTCTGTGGTGATGGGTTGCAAGCCAAGCAGCAAAGCTAACAAGAGGACGATCATGGCGGGGCTGCGCTTGAGTCGACCTGCCTGCAACGGCAGGGCCTGGTCTATGGGCGTCATCAACGACCCCTTAAAAACAAGGCATCTAATTCGCGCATACCCACCTGGCGCCAAGTGGGACGTCCATGGTTGCATTGATCGGATCTCTCGGTGGCTTCCATTTGTCTGAGCAGTGCGTTCATTTCATCCAAGCTGAGTTTGCGATTGGCGCGAACTGCGCCATGACAGGCCATGGTGGCCAATATTTCATTTTGGGCCCGCTGCACCACAGTGGCGGCGTCGTGTTGGGCCAGTTCAGCCAAGACGCTGCGCGCCAGTTCAACACAATCGCCTTGTGCCAAAGATGTGGGCACAGCACGCACGGCCAATGTTTTGGCAGACAAAGCAGAGACCTCTAGCCCCAATTGCATCAGCACATCAGCGCAACTTTCAGCCGTGGCAATTTCTTGCGGTGTGGCAGAGAATGAAGCAGGAATCAACAAGGGCTGGCTGGTAATTTGTGTGGTGTCGAGTTGTTGTTTAAGACGCTCATACACAATCCTTTCATGGGCCGCATGCATGTCAACCACGACCAATCCTTGGGTGTTTTCTGCCAAGATGTAAACACCTTGAAGTTGCGCAATGGCTCGCCCCAAAGGCCATTCATGTTCACCTTGGCTTGCAACTGCTGGCGCTGTTTGCCATTGAGTTTTTGCGCTAGAAAATCCTGCAGGACTTTCTTCTTCTACTTGCGGCGGTGTGCTCCACAAGGCTTTTAAATCTGCCATTGCTCTGGCAGGGTCTTCATGCAAGCGACTGGCGCCAAATGCCATGCCGCGTTGTGCCCAGGTGTTTTGAGCAGGGGCAAGCGACGGGGCCGTAGATGGCGCAATCGATGGTGCATTTGATTGTGCAATTGCGGACGTTGTAGAGAGAAGTTGTGCTCGTGGCACTGCCAATGCGCTTTCAATCGCGTGCCGCATGGCTTGATGCACTTCCCGACTGTCGCGGAACCGTACTTCAATTTTGGTGGGATGAACATTGACATCCACACGTGTGGGGTCCATCTGCAAATACAACACATAAACAGGCTGCCGATGGCCATGGAGCACATCTTCGTAGGCACTGCGCGCGCCATGCGTGATGACTTTGTCTCGCACAAAGCGGCCATTCACATAAGCAAATTGTTGGTCAGCACGCGCGCGCGCTGCATCGGGTGTGCCGGCCCTGCCCCTGACATGCACGGGGCCTGAACGAAAATCGATGTTGACTGAAGAAGCCACAAACTCTTCTCCCAAGACATCGGCCAAACGCTGATTCCAACCGGCCTCGCCTGGGTGACTGCGCCATTGCGCTACAACTTTGCCTTCGTGCCAAATGGCAAAGCTCACCTCAGGGCGAACCAAAGCGTGGCGCCTCACGGCTTCAATGCAATGCGCCAGTTCGGTGTTTTCAGACTTTAAAAAATGACGACGGGCTGGCGTTGAGAAAAACAATTCTTTCACCTCAACGGTGGTACCGGCGGCCCTGGCTGCAGGTTTGACTTCCCCCGTTTGGCCGTCCAACACGAAGGCACTGGACGCGCCCTCGATTCGCGACAAGAGGCACATTTCTGAAACTGAGTTGATGGCCGCCAGTGCCTCACCCCTGAAGCCCATGGTGGCCACGGATTCCAAGTCTTGAAGGCTCACAATTTTGCTGGTAGCGTGGCGCTTCAAAGCCACAGCTAACTCTTCTGCGGGAATGCCGCAGCCATCGTCTTCAACTGCAATCAGCCTAATGCCCCCCCCTAAAAGTCTGAGCGTGATCTGGCGAGCGCCTGCATCAATGGCGTTGTCGACCAACTCTCTGACCACAGAAGCGGGGCGCTCGACCACCTCACCAGCTGCGATTTGGCTGATCAGCACATCGGGTAATTCACGGATGGATTGGCGGGGTAAAGGTTCAGACATTCTCAAATTGTAGGTGCTTGGAGGTGGACATCTCCTGATGAGCATCTGGAATTGCGTCACAGGGCTCTGATAATCCGGCAAGCAAGGGATAATCCAAGGATGGACACCTTGATGCAATTGATAGACTTTGTACTGCACGTTGACCGGTATTTGGGCGCCTTTGTGGCCCAGTATGGGGCCTGGGTCTATGCCCTTTTGTTTCTGATTATTTTTGTCGAAACCGGTTTGGTGGTCATGCCATTTTTGCCAGGAGATTCCTTGCTTTTTGTGGTGGGTGCCCTTTGTGGCACAGGGCATTTAAGCCTTCCTTGGATCATGGGCTTGCTGGTTGTGGCGGCCATTGCCGGCGATCAATTGAATTACCGCATTGGCAGGTACTTTGGACCCAAGGTTTTTCAGTGGGAAAACTCTCGTTTTTTTAACAGAGCCGCTTTTGACAAAGCACACAACTTCTACGAAACCTATGGTGGGATCACCATCGTGTTGGCGCGCTTCATGCCTTTTGTACGCACATTTGTTCCCTTTGTTGGGGGCGTGGCAGCCATGACACCTTCCAGGTTCGTGCTGTTCAATATGGCAGGCGGTTTAATTTGGGTGTGTGGTCTGACCGGTGCCGGTTATCTCTTTGGCGAAACTGATTTTGTGAAGGCCCATCTCAGTCAAATCATTTGGGCCATGATTTTTGTGCCTGGTTTGTTCGCGCTTTGGGGTGCTTGGCGCACGCAGCGAACTTAAGTGAATGCCACTTTAAGTGGCGCGTTTTCGGGCCAGAGGTGGATTGCGTTCAAAGTACTTTTGCAAGCCCTTCACCAGCGCATCGGCAATGGTGTTTTGATAATGGTCATCAGACAATTTGGCCTCTTCATTGGGGTTGCTGATGAAGGCCGTTTCAACCAAGACACTGGGAATATCAGGGGCCTTTAAGACGGCGAAACTCGCTTGCTCAACCTTGGGTTTGTGCAGCCTTCCAACGTTGCCAATTTCTCGCAAAATGGCACCGCCCAAATTCAAGCTGTCCTTGATTTGAGCCGATGTGCTCATGTCAAGCAGGGCTTGCTGGACTTGCGAATCTTTCACACCAAAGTTCATGCCGCCAATTAGGTCAGCTTTGTTTTCTTGAGACGCCATCCACCTGGCAGCACTGCTAGAAGCTGCGCCATGACTTAATGCAAACACACTGGCACCCTGTGCGCTGGGTGTAAAAAAAGCATCGGCATGCACACTCACAAATAAATCTGCTTGAACTTTTCTGGCTTTTTGGACCCGTACATGAAGGGGTACAAAGTAATCGGCATCGCGCGTGAGGTAGGCGCGCATGGGGCTGCCCTTCACTTGGCTGGCATTGATTCGATCTCTAAGCTTTAAAGCGATTTGAAGCACCACATCTTTTTCCTTGGTGCCATTGGGGCCGATGGCCCCAGGGTCCTCGCCGCCATGACCTGCATCAATGGCCACCACAATCAATCTGTCGGTGATGGGAGGGGCTTGCACCGCAGGTTGGCCAACGGAAGGGGCTTGCCCGCTTTGAGTGGCGGGGGTTGCTGAATTGGCGGAGCCTGCGTTTGAATTTTTATGAAGCCAGTCGCTTAAAGCATCGCCGCTTTGAGTGCGTTCTGCAATCCAACTCTCTAGAGGATCCACAGGGGTGCTTGGGTAAAGATCCAAGACCAATCGGTGTTGATAAGTGCCCACTGGCATCAGTGCAAAAACTTGCGGCTGAACAGCTTGCTTCAAATCAAACACCATGCGCACCACGCCAGGGCTGTTTTGAGCGACACGCACCCCCGTGATGTTGGGGTCATCTGGTTTGATTTTTCCCACCCATTCTTTGATGGAAGGATTTAAATCCAAACCTTCAATGTCAATGGCCAAGCGGGGTGGTGAGGGTACAAACGTGTACTTGGTTTTCAGCGCAACATCCGATTCCAAGGTGACCCGTGAGTAGTCTTTGGCTGGCCACACTCGGACCGCCAGCAAGCTGGCACCTCGGCAAATGTCAGCCCAGCCTAGCAGCAGGGCTAGGGCAGATGCTTTGAGCCAATCACGTCTTTGTAGGGGCATGGTGAGCGACTTGAGAGTTTGCAAGGGCAGGGCTTAATTTGAGCAAGCCTAGCAAAATGGCAAGCCCTTTGCGTGTGTGTGTTTCGCCCAAGACAAAACGGCCTTCTTGTTCGTTGACGGTGATGGCCAGTTTCAAATCTGCGACTGGCAACATGCCGTGAGCTTGCTCGGGCCATTCGGCAATTTTTAATCCAGGACTGGCAAACAATTCGCGAAAACCGGCTTCTTCAAATTCTTGAGGATCGTTGAAGCGGTAAAAATCGAAATGCCAAATGTTCAGAATTTGGGGGCTTATGGGAACAGGGTTGGGCGTTAATTCCATAAGCGTCGGGGAAAGCCTCGCCTCGTGGGGCTCGACCACGGCATAGGTAGGGCTTTTGATGCGTCCTTCAACCCCAAGTGCTTTGAGCAGGTGCCTGACAAAAGTGGTCTTGCCAGCCCCTAGATCACCCTGAAGTTCGACGTAGGCGTCGCGAAGTTCAACTTGCTGAGCCAGAGCCTGCGCAAATTGTTGCGCATGGTTTTCATCCGACCATAGCCAACTGGCCGTGCCAAGGGGCTCGGGAGTTCCTACAATCTCAGGGTGAACAACACTCATCATTCTCTTTCTGGTCCTCCAAGCGCTGGTGCTATTGACACTGCTGCTTTGTGGTCTGAGTTGCAAATGGCCGCTCAGGAACTGGGATTTTCTCAAATTGGCGTGACAGGTGTGGATTTAACCGAAGCTGAGCCAGGGCTTCAGGCTTGGCTGGCTGCCGGGTTCCATGGCAGCATGAACTATATGGCAAGCCACGGCTTAAAACGAGCCAGGCCGGCAGAATTGGTGCCTGGCACGCTCAGTGTCATCACGGTTCAAATGGATTATTTGCCTGGCAATCTGCCTGAGTTGTCGGCGGAGTCTGAGGGGTTAGCGTTGAATCAGCCCATTCAAGGCGTGGTTTCTGTGTATGCCAGAGGGCGGGACTATCACAAAGTGATGCGCAGCCGATTGCAAAAACTCCAGCATCGCATGGCCAAATTGTTAGGCCCTTTTGGTCACAGAGTGTTTACCGATTCTGCGCCGGTTATGGAAGCCGAGTTGGCGGTTCGAAGTGGTCAGGGATGGCGCGGCAAAAACACATTGGTCTTGCAAAGAGAGGCGGGCTCCTTTTTCTTTTTGGGAGAATTGTTTGTGGACCTCGCGTTGCCAAGCACAGAGGCCATCACATCGCATTGCGGTTCATGCACAGCCTGCATTGACCTGTGCCCAACCCAAGCCATTGTGGCGCCGTATCAGTTGGATGCCAGGCGGTGTATTTCTTACCTCACGATAGAACACGCCGGAGAAATACCGCTTGAACTTCGCCCCCTCATTGGCAATCGAATTTATGGCTGCGACGATTGCCAATGGGCTTGTCCTTGGAACAAATACGCCAAGCGCAGTACGCTGCCAGATTTTGATGCGCGTGAGCCCTTGAAGGCCCCTCAATTGCAAGAATTACTTCAATGGGATGAAGCTACTTTTTTAAACATGACGCAAGGCAGTGCCATTCGGCGCATTGGCCATGCCAGATGGATTCGAAACGTGGCTTTGGCTGCAGGCAATGCCTTGCATGACGCTGAAAAAATTTCAGCTGAAGACGCTGCCGCTTTGGTCAATGCTTTGGTGCCTTGGCTGTCGCATTCCGATCCCGTGGTTCAAGAGCAAGTGGCCTGGTCACTTGCCAATCGCGCTTAAAACTTCAAGCCGTCCAACACGCCCAATGCAAAAGGCAAACTCAAAACGCCCAGCAGGGTGGACACAGTGACCAGACCTGCAACATAGGCGCCGTTGTAGCCCATTCTCGATGCCAACACATAGCATGTGGAAGCAGTTGGTAAGCCAGAGAAAATAAGCAGCACAGTTGTTTGTAAAGGGTTCAGTTGAAAAAGCTGCGCCAAGGCCCAAGCCAAACAAGGCACCATCAAGTGCTTCACTGTCAGTACCAATGCGCCCAAAAATTTGCCTTGGTTGAGCGCTTTCAATTCCATGCCTGCGCCAGCCGACATCAGACCCAATGCCAATGAAGCCGCACCGATTCGAGACAAGCTGGGGTCTAACACTTCTGGCACCCTAAAGTCCAGCAAATTAAAAGCCAAGCCACTGGTGGTGGCCAAAATGAGGGGGTTGCGAATCAGTTCACGCAACATGCCTGATTCGCCATGGCGCGCCATGGGCCAAACGGCCCCCACATTGAACATGGGCACGCAAAAGCCGATGAGCACCGCAATCAACAATAAACCTTCGCTGCCGGTTAAGCGTTCGACCAAAGCCAAGCCAATGAATGAGTTGAATCTGAAGCCTATTTGGGCGCTGGCCGCGTGATCTTTGAGGTCTATTTTATGGCGAATCCATGGCCAGTAAGGCATGCTGTTGCTGATCAAAATAGCGGAGAAACCCATGGCAAGGCCAGCTAACAAAAAGCCCGACGTTGCATGGATGTCTAAGGGACTTTTCGCAATGGAGTGAAACAGCAATATTGGAAACAAAAAGTAATAAACCAGAAATTCGACTTGTTGCCAAAGCGGCCGATTCAGGGGCGTGTACCGGCACAAGAAGTAACCGCACAAAATCAGGGAAAAATCTGGAAATAAAAGCTGAGCGTAGTTCACCCCTAATAGCATAACGCTTGTCTTTGCGGTATATGCCTTCAAAGTGGGTTGGATATTGCTTATGATGCTAAGCAGTCATTTACAGGAGTTTTGATGAATCGTCGTTTGAGTTTGTTGATCGCATCAGTCTGCGTGATCTTCAGTGTCACTTCCAGCGCTGAATTTGATGTCTACAAAAATGTGGTGGACACTCTAAAACTCCGGCTCGACCAATGAGTTCAGACAGTCAAGCCGCCATCGACCGCTTTGTTGATGCGGTTTGGCTAGAAGACGGTTTGTCGGCCAATACCTTGGCTGCATACCGACGCGATTTGGCGGCTTTGGCGGATTGGCTCAGTCAAACTTCGGGCATCTCCTTTAATTCGGTCCAAGAGTTGCACTTGCAAGCTTATTTTGCCGCGCGCCACAGTCTCTCCAAAGCCACCTCTGCCAATCGCCGTTTAACGGTTTTCAAGCGCTACTACCGCTGGGCACTGCGTGAGCGAATTGTCGAAGTCGACCCCACCCTCAGAATGTTGGCAGCCAAACAAGCCTTGCGTGTGCCTAAAACTTTGTCGGAAGATCAGGTAGCTGCTTTGCTGTCTGCACCTGATGCCAATACCGCCCTAGGCTTGCGCGACAAAGCGATGTTGGAGTTGCTGTATGCCAGTGGCTTGCGGGTGACCGAGTTGGTCAAACTCAAAACCTTGCATGTGTCATTGAATGAGGGGGTGTTGCGCATCATGGGGAAAGGCAGCAAAGAGCGTTTGGTGCCTTTTGGCGACATGGCCCGTGACAGTTTGACGGACTACATGCAAAACGCGCGTGGTGCCTTATTGGGTGCCAAGCAAACAGATGATTTGTTTGTGACCACCAGCGGCCCCAAAGCAGGCACGGCGATGTCGCGCATCATGTTTTGGCAGTTGATCAAAAAGTATGCTGTGTTGTCTGGCATTACCGCACCCTTGTCGCCACACACTTTAAGGCACGCGTTTGCCACGCACTTGCTTAACCATGGTGCAGATTTGCGATCGGTTCAAGTGTTGCTAGGGCATGCCGACATCTCGACCACCACCATCTACACCCATGTGGCACGGGAAAGATTAAAAAATTTACATGCCAAGCATCATCCGCGGGGGTGATGTGTTCATCAGGCGCCGTTGCGTTTCAGAAACTTGCCTGAGCCGTGACCCGTCACTTTGCCATTGTCAAAGGACCACTGACCGTTGAGCAATACTTTGTGAATGCCTTCACACATTTGATGTGGGTGGTCATAGGTCGCTTTGTCTTGTACCTTGTGCGGGTCAAGCAAAACAAGATCTGCATAAGCGCCCACTTGGATGACGCCACGGTCTTTGATGCCAAAACGCTTCGCAGATAAGCCTGTCATCTTGTGGATGGCTTGGGGCAAGCTGAACAACTTTTCATCTCGGCAATAGTGAGCCAAGACCTTGGCGAAGGCACCCCATAACCTTGGGTGAGGACGTTCGTCATGGGGAAGTCCGTCAGAGCCGATCATGGTAAGGGGGTGCTGCAAGACGCGCCTGACATCTTCTTCATGCATTTGAAAATAACAAGCGCCCCCAGGCATGAGCTGGAGACACGCATCTTGCTCACTTAAGTGCCATTGCTTGGCAATGTCTTTTAAATACCTTCCTGCCATTTCGGGGTGAGACTCGCTGCGTGTGATCAAAATTGGAATGACGCCATCCACCAGATCCACACGCAATAAAGTAGACCCTGCGTTGTAAGGATAGGCATCCAAGCCAACTTCCTGCTGCTGACTAATGCGATCTAACAAGGCCAGTGTTTCAATGGTTCGGCCCCAATTTTTAGGGCCAGCACATTTGTGGTGAGAAAGTATCCAAGGGACCCTCCCTGCTTGAGCTGTGTTTGCAGCTTCGTGCATGGCCTCAATGATGTTGTCCATTTCTGAGCGCATGTGCGTGACATACACACCACCGTGCTGGCCTACAACGCGGCTGAGGGCTTTCATTTCTTCTTCGTTGGCCGCCGCGGCTAGTTGGTAAAACAAGCCAGAGGAAAGGCCCAATGCGCCCTCTTGAAGAGCGAGGTCCAAATGCTGAGTCATCGCAGCAACTTCATCTTGAGACGCAGCTTTTTCAAAATCAGACATGCAGACTGCGCGCAATGTTGTGTGTCCAATGAGGACGCCTACATTCACAGACGGCTTCGCAGATTCAATGGCCTTGGCATATTCAGAGAGACGACCGTATTTAAATTCTGTGGTGTGGAGTAAATCCAAAGGAGAGTGAGGGTGATTCGTGATCAAAGGCACCAAAGACAAACCACAGTTTCCCGTAATAACGGTGGTGACGCCCTGCGAAACCTTGGCCAGCATGCTTGGATTTATTAAAACTTGCGCATCATCATGCGTGTGCACATCAATGAAACCAGGTGTCAGGGTCAGGCCCTGACAATCTAGAACCTCACAATTTGGATACGAGGCTATTTCTAGTTGAGATTCAATTTTTGCAATTCGATCGCCTTCGACCAAAACATCGCATGCTTTTGGCAACGCACCTGTGCCATCCATCATGACGACATTTTTAAGAAGCTTCTTCTGGCTTGTGCCTATTTGAACTTGGCCATTCATACCGGCGATTCCTTTTGGGAATTGGGCCATGTCCAGTGTGGCCATGTGTGTTGGTCCACATCTTGCCCGTGCTGTCGCAATACCTCTCGGTACTGCATTTGAAGGTTCACGCTGTCTGGGCCGAGTTCTTTCAAAACCAAAATCATCAAAAGCTCGATGATCAAGAGATGTGCAATGTAAGCCTCAGTTCCCACCCGCATGACGGCATCGGGCGGTACCATGACATCAATCACAACATC
>Ga0114960_10004096_pt1 | contig 11005 bp, 10 predicted proteins | sample C_130625_MF_Meta_FD_92637 | JGI IMG/M metagenome (GOLD analysis project Ga0114960, IMG submission 92637) | Freshwater microbial communities from Lake Croche, Canada to study carbon cycling - C_130625_MF_MetaG | ecosystem: Environmental > Aquatic > Freshwater > Lake | place: Lake Croche, Canada...
ATGGTGGCAGGCGTCGTGGCCCTGATGTATGCAGCTCACCCAACCATAACTTTTGATCAAGCAGCCACGATTATCATCGACAACGCCACCCCGTTCAACGACGATCCGGCGCTAACTTTCAACTCCGTTTCGGCGGGAACCAATGCCGCCCTAAACGCATTGGGTCATTGCCATTACCCCTACATTTCGTCCGCTGAGGCCAACTTTGCCGGTGATGGGCGCTGCGGGTCGGGAATCGTAAACGCCGGCGCTGCGGTGGCCGCTGCAGCCGCATTGCCTTAGGTTGCTCACGCGTATTTTTTTTAGCGGATGGGGATTTTGGCGCAATCTGCCATGAGAACCCGATGGTTGCACGACTTGTCAAAAACCACGTATTCGTCTCTTGGAGCGAGCTTTGCGATTACGGTGTGCGGGTCGCACATGTTTTCGCTGGCACGGCACTCGGCGCAAACCAAAAAATGGGTAGCCAGAGTCTCACATTCAGGGTAATCACAAACGAGCTCGAGGTCGATGTCCATCGCCTCAAGGAGGTCGTTTTCGGTTTGCGTCGTCACATTTCTATTTTGGCGCACTCGCCGAACAAAACACTCGGTTAAAACAAAAAGACCGGAGGTTATCCGGTCTTTTTAGCTTGGTGCGCGAGGTGGGACTTGAACCCACACGCCTCGCGGCGCTGGAACCTAAATCCAGTGCGTCTGCCAATTTCGCCACTCACGCATGCCTTTATAGTTTAGCGGATGTTTACCTGTGTAAAAACGCATCACGGCAAATCTCGCGCAAAACAGATTTGAAAATCCTGAATAGCTGCTACTTGGCGGCCAGACGAGCCTCACGACGAACTTTTTGGAGTGCAGGGTCAGGAATCGGTACGGCTGCAATAAGTCGCTGAGTGTAGGCATCCTTGGGGTTTTTTAGGATTTCATCGCGGGTACCAACCTCAACCAAACGGCCATTTTGCATCACGGCAATTCTGTGGGCAAGAATGTCGACCACTGCCAAGTCGTGGCTGATGAAAAGGCAAGCAAACTTGAGCTGCTCTTGAAGGCCCTGCAGCAGCTCTAGAAAACGAGCCTGAACCGAAACGTCGAGAGCCGAAGTTGGTTCGTCGGCAATCAACAGATCTGGCGTGAGCGCTAGTGCTCTAGCGATTCCAACGCGCTGACGCTGACCTCCAGAGAGTTCGTGCGGGTAGCGGTTGCGGTAGCTGCGTGGCAGTTCGACCTGATCTAAAAGATCTTCAATCTTGTGGTTGAGCTCGCTGCCCTTCATTAGCCCCGCTAAAAAGATTGGTTCGCCGATGCTTTCGCCAATTGGCAAGCGCGGGTTCAACGAACTCGCTGGGTCTTGAAAGACGATTCCAGTGTGTCGTCGAATGCTTCGCAGGTCTTTCATCGAAGCACCGGCGATCTCTTGACCGACCACTTGGATTGACCCTGATTTGACCGGGATCAGGCCGATAGCAGCTCGGCCAACGGTGGTCTTGCCAGAGCCTGACTCGCCTACTAGGCCGACGATTTCGCCCGGAAAGATTTCGAGGTTGAAGTCTGAGACGGCACGGAAGGCGGGAATCCGACCTCGTTTTGGATACTCAATCACGAGATTCTCGAGTCTTAGAACTGGAGCGCTTGACGAATCCACAGTTGCCAAGGTGCGAACGGCAACGGTTCCGAGTTTTGGAACCGCAGCCAGAAGCTGCTGGGTGTAAGGGTGCTTCGGCCGATTGAAGATGTTGTCTACGGTCTCTTTTTCGACAGTGATTCCGTCTTTCATGACCAAAATGTGGTCTGCCAAGTCGGCTACCACGCCCATGTCGTGGGTGATTAGCACAACAGCTGAGTTCAGCTTGGTTCGAAGGTTTCGCATCAAGTCGAGAATCTCAGCCTGAACCGTAACATCTAGCGCCGTGGTTGGTTCGTCGGCAATCAGCAGGGCCGGGTCACAGGCAAGCGATTGCGCAATCATTGCTCGCTGACGTTGACCTCCAGAGAGTTGGTGAGGATACTTGTCGAAAGTGTTGCTCGGGTCAGGAAGTTCGACCATGGTGATGAGCTCGATCGCGCGGGCCTTAGCTTCTTTTGGACCCATGTCGAAGTGAGTTCTAAGAACTTCGACAATCTGAAAGCCCACCGTGTAAACCGGGTTCATGGCTGTCATTGGCTCTTGAAAAATGTATGCGACCTCTTTGCCGCGGAACTTTCGAACAGTTTTTTGAGAAACACCGATCATTTCGGTGCCCTTAACTTTGACGCTGCCGGTAACCCTGGCGTTCGAAGCGAGAAGCCCCATGAGTCCCATCGAGCTTGAGCTCTTGCCTGAACCAGACTCGCCCACGATTGCCAAAACCTCGCCGGCCTTGACCTCGTAGTTCATATCGATAGCGGCTGGATACCAGGTTCCATCCACCCAGAATTCGACGTTAAAGTTCTCTACTTTGAGAATCGGTTGGTTGTCGTTCATCGCTATTTTCCAATCCTTGAACTATCTGCGAGAATTGGCCAATGACCAAGCCCGAAATTTTTCGACCCGTAAGCAATCTCTTGCTTGGATTCTTCGTTGTTTTGATGGCAATCCTGTTTGTTTTGCAGGCTGGGGTAACCGGTGGTCTCGCCGAAGTTGTGTCGAGCGTATTCATTGCCGCGACCGCAGTTGCCGTTAGTTGGCTGTTGTTCTTGCGACCTCGAATCATCTTCAATGAAAATACTCTCGAAATCATTAACCCGTTGCGAACCATCGTTGTCGGTTACGAGCAAATTACTGATCTGGATACCAAGTACGGGTTGACTGTCAAAGTTGCTGACCGAAAGTTTTCGGTTTGGGTAGCACCCGCACCCAGCCGCTACACCTCGAGAGGGGTCAACAAACAGGATGTTCGGGGACTTGGAATCGAGGTGGCGGGTACGATTCGAGCTGCAGATTCCCCAAACAGTGCCAGCGGCGTCGCGGCCTATCTTTTGCGAACCAAAATGGACGGCGCCGAGACCTCGAGAACCTTGGAACTTCAGGTTCGATTTAACAGCTGGGGAGCAGCCGCAGCAGTCGTGCCTTTCGCCGCTTTTGTGCTCGCGCAACTTCTGATCCATTAGGAATCCTTCGATGCGTTGTCGGCCTTGACCAGATCGCGCTTGGTAATGCGACGCTTTTGACGTGGGTCGAAGGCATCTCTCAGGCCGTCGCCGATGAAGTTGATGCAGAGGGCAATAGAAACGATTAACAGACCAGGCCACCAGAAGAGCCATGGACGAACGCTGAATGAGGTCTGGTATTGGCTAATGAGGCTTCCCAGCGAAACATCGGGGGCAACCACACCAAAGCCAAGGTAGCTCAGACCTGTTTCAAGAAGGATCGCGCCCGACATCAAAAGTGTGACAGACACAATGATCACACCTACGGCGTTCGGCAAGATGTGCTTGAAGATAATTCGAGTGTTTGAGGCTCCAGCCACGCGAGCGGCGTCAACGAACTCACGCTCTCTTAGGCTGAGGAACTCGCCGCGCACCAGGCGAGAAAGCCCTGTCCATGCGAAAAGTCCCAAGAACACGCCCAGAAGCGTCACGCCTAGGTTTCCAACCCTGAAACCGATGACGGCACCGATGATCAAAGTTGGAATCGTGATGATGAAGTCTGTTAGGCGCATCAACACTGCATCGACCCAGCCCCTGAAGAAGCCCGAGATTGAACCAATCACGGTTCCCAACAGAGCGCCGATGGCACCAATGATGATCATGATCTGAATCGACTGCTCAGCCCCGCGCATCACCAGGGCAAAGTAGTCGCGCCCGATGTCGTCTTGGCCGAACGGGTGTTTACCAATGTTCATTGGCGTGCCGTCAATGAAAGCAGGAATCAGGTCTAGCGTAGGACATCCAACAATTCCCTCTTCGCAGTGCTTAGACGACATTTTGGAAAGATCGGTGATTGTGTAGGGCCACCATCCTGGCGTGGTTGCAGCATTTCGGTCTGAGCCAAACCTCAATCCCGAAGCGCTAAACACGAAGATGACAATAAATAGCAGGCTTACCAAAGAGACCATTGCCGCGCGGTGGCGAAAGAAACGCCGACGAACGATTTGGCCCTGACTTAGTCCGGCGGTCTCTTGAAGCTCAATTGCATTCTCGCCAACAGTTGCCGGCGCAGTTTTTTTCTTGGCCATAGCCTATTTTCCAATTCTGATGCGAGGGTCTAGAGCTGAATAAAGTAAGTCGGCGACGAGGTTAGCAAGCAAAGCCAATGAGCTCGTAACAAAGAAGACGCCCATGAGCAGGTTGAGGTCCTGCCCGCCAATCGCCTTATTGAAAAGAGTTCCCATGCCGACCCAGCCAAAAACGCGCTCGGTGATGATAGCGCCACCGATAACTCCGGCAATGTCGGCCGCAATGATGGTGGTTAGCGGAATAAGCGCGTTCCTAAATGCGTGTCGCATGATCACGGTGCGCTCTGTCAAGCCCTTTGCCCTTGCGGTTCTGATGTAGTCCTGGTTCAACACTTCGAGCACGCTGCCGCGCGAGAAACGAACGTATCCTGCGAAAGAGATGATTGTTAGAGCAATCGTGGGCAAAAACAGGTGAAGGGCGTTGTCAAGGGTTGTAAACCAGTAGTTACCTGGTTCGAGCAGGCTGTTGGACTCACCAACGGTCGGAACCGGGCGGTAGTTCACCGCGTCGGTCTCTGAGTATCCCTGCCAAGTTCTCATAAGCCGGTCAACATAGATGATGCCAAAAGTTAGAAATGCGACGATTGAGGTCGTTCTAATTGCTGGGCCACGATCTACTTTGGTGGCAAAGAAACCGATGGCCGCTCCGACCAACAGAGCGCCTAAAAACAAAATCAACAGTGTTTTGTTTGAAAAGTGTTTCGTGAACAGGCTTTGGAGCGGGAAATAGGCGGCAAGCCCAACTACCGAAACAGAGAGTGAGCCAAACAGCACTCGGCGGCTTGAAATGCCCACCGATATGTGAGTTGTCGCAAAGGCCACGCCAACGCTCATTGCAAAAACCACGATTGGGCCAAGTGAAGGTTGAGTGAACCAGTGAGTTTCGCTAAGCGTGAAGAGCACGACGGCATTTGCGGCGAACGCCACTCCGAACCTAAGCCAGACTTGAGCACGATTGCCTCCGAGGATGCTCGCCCAGAAGAGGCCCGCGAAGACGCTTAGCCCAATCAGCCAAGGCGTGGACACTACCGGTTCGTATAAGAAGTCGTTGAAGCCGATTGCTAGGTATTCCTTGAGCAGCACGGCTACCCAGAAGATTGGCAGCGAGAAGAACAAGAACGACAAGAAAGTCATTGAGTAGTCAAAACGGCTGTATTGACGAAGTGCAGTCACGATACCGATCGTGATTCCGAGCACAATCGCCAAAATCGTAGCGCCCAAGACCAGGCGAATTGAAACCGGAATGGCGTGCCCGATTACGGCAGCAACAGACTCGTGGCTTCTTGTGAACCCTAGGCTAAAGTGCCCGGTGAAGGCATTCAAGACTCCCTGAAGCCAAGAGAAATAGCGCAGCGGGGGTGGAACATCGAGGTGAAGGCTTCGGATCAACACCAAGATTTGTTGCTTGGCGTTTGGATCTGAGCTAATCCTGAGTTCTTCAAGCGGGTCTGAGGCAATCGCCGTCAGGTTGTAAATCAGAAAGCTGGACCCTAAGAGGATCACAAAAAGCACGGATATTCTCCGAGTTATGAAGCCGAGCAAAAGGTCCTCTTCCTTGAGAAATGTTTGTTAACGAAACAAGTTTATGGCAAAAAAACTGTGGCACCCGACAAAAGCCGGATGCCACAGTCGATTGGTTTATTTGTGTCTAAACCCTTTATTTCAAAGGGATTAGAACTTCCACTCCCAGAAGTTCCAAACTAGGTTTGGGCTTAGTGGAGCTGGTTTTACGTTCTTTAGAGTGCTGGTGTAGCCGGTTACAGCTGGGTGCTGGAAGATCGGCAAGGTTACAGCCTCGTTGATGAGCTTCTTTTCAACGACAAGGTACTGTGCGGTGATCTGTGCGTCAGTCAACTTGGTTTCCAACTTGTGAGTAGCCTTGTCGATTGTGCTGCTGACTAGGCCGATGAAGTTGTTTGAACCGTCACTCTGGAAGTTGGCGTTTGAACCGGTCTGGCTGACCGATGTTGGGCACCAAGCGAAGAACTGAGCGTCGTAGTTCTTGTTGTCCAACTGGCCACCCCAGCCACCCTCGTAAGGAGGGTTGGTGACTGCGAAACCAGCTTTAGCTTCAGCAGCAACTACAAGCTCGTACTCTGCAGCACGACGAGTGTTTGCCGGTGAACCCCAAAGCATCTTGATGTCAACTGCTGATGAGGTTGCGCTTGCGGTTGGGTAGTACTTCTTGACTAGAGCTAGAGCTGCAGCGGTGCGCTGAGCCTGAGTTCCAGCGGTGAACTTGCTAACGCCGCTATTTGCAACAATCTGGTCGTAACCAGTTTGTCCTGGAAGCAAGAATGACGAGTTCACTAGTTCGGCATTCGAGTTGATTGGCTTGATTAGCTTGCTGATGATTTCAGCGCGTGGGTATGCCAATAGGAACGCGGTGCGAAGATCGCGTGCCTTTTGGTTCTCAGCTGCGTCGTCACGAGTTGCGAAAGGACCGCCGTAGCCATCCTTGGTTCCTGCAGTCTTACCTACACGAAGGTCAACGTGCTCGAAGCAGGCGTTGGTTCCACCGGCAACGGTTACACCGCGCATGCGCTTTAGCTGAGCGACCGAAGAAGCGTCTGGCTGACCCTGGAAGATGTCAATCTCGTGGTTCTGCAGTGCCTGTGCGGCTGCGGTTGAGTCATCGATGAACTTGAACACAATCTTCTTGATGCCTGAGGTTGCTGGGCCCGAGTTGTACTTCGGGTTCAGGGTCAGGGTCGCGCTCTGGTCTTTGACTGCGCTGCTAACGATGTAGGCACCGTTCGAAACCAACAAAAGCGGGTTAGTGCTTGAGTTTATGGTCGCGATGTTGTAGTCGTTGGTCCAAATGTCGCCCATCTTCTTCAACGACGCAGTGTTCTTTGAGTTGAAGTCGCTGAGGAACTTGGCTTTGGCAGCGAGGTTAGCTGATGCCGAACCAAGAGCCTTCTTGCCAGCAGCCATGAGCTCTAGGGCGTGAACAGGAGCCACACCTGGGCCCTGAAGCTGCCAGTCAGGCTGGAATGAGTCGTAACGCAGGGTTACTGACATCTTGTCGGCGCTTAGCGCTGGAACACCAACAATGTGGCTGTCGTAAGGGCCACCGTAGCCAAGCGAGTTAAAAGCTGGCGGGGTGTCTAGGTTTGCAGGGTCTCCGAGGCCGGCAGCCTTTGAATAGTCTGAACTTGAGAGCACGTGGCTAAGAAGAAGGTCTACACCGGTGATTGGAGTGCCATCTGACCAGACTTTGCCTGGGTTGATGGTGTACTGAACGCGGAAGTCCTTGGCGGTGTCTTTGACGATCTTGTAAGAACCCAAGACTTTGTTCTGAACCAGCGCACGCTGGTCGTTGTAGTAGATGAAACCCATTCCCGTTACATAAGCAATGTCACCGTTGATGGTTACGTTGGTTTCTGCGGTTCCTGGGTTAAGCGACGTCATCGGGTTTGAAGAAACGATAACTACAGTTGAGCGCACAGCAGCGTCTGCCGGGTTGATTGCTAGGGCTGAAACGCCAGTCACAGTCAAAGCACCGGCGGCAGCAACTGCAATTGCGCGAGCAATGCGTGATGCTTTCATACTTTTTTCTCCTTGTTCGGGTTGGCGCCGAAACAAGCAACCGCAAAGCTGCGGGCCCTAGCCTCGACGCCATGGGTAACAACCACATTACAACTTTTTCAGCCGAAACAAACTAAATATTGACTTTTTGTTACGCCCTCGTTGCGCGTAACTCAATCGAGAACGCGACGCCTTGGACACTTCACGTTGGATGGCCTGTGGATAAAAGCTTTGATGTCATTCGTTTGGCCTGAAAGCTAGGTCTCAATTCTTTTAGGCACCGCGAAAAAATTTGGAGGGCAAGTGTCGACTTTTGCAGGGGCTGTCAATCAAACCGTAGATGACCTCATTGAAGCGGCGGTAGAGCGCGAGTTGCTCCGTTCGACACTAAACCAGACGATCGGTGGCGCGGATCGCGATTTTGAATCACTCGTTCGCGAAGAAACCAGCAGGAGGCTCTCGGGTTTCGGGGTTTTGCAGCCTTATCTGGATGACCCGCTGGTCGAAGAGATCTGGGTCAACCAACCAAACGAGATATTCGTGGCAACACCTCGAGGGCATCAACGAATCGAAGTGGAGCTTAGTGCCGAAGCGCTCGCCGCGATTGTAGAGAAAATGCTTCGAACCAGTGGGCGGCGTCTCGATCGAGCTAACCCATTTGTTGATGCCTCACTGCCCGATGGTTCGAGGTTTCACGCCATTATTCCCAGCCTCACCAAGAACCACTGGTCGGTTAACATCAGAAAATTCGGTGGGGCGATATTAACTTTGGATGACCTGCGTGCCTCGGCAACCGTGTCGAATCGGCAGCAGGGATTTTTGCGCGATGCAATGCGAGAGGGCGCAAATATCTTGGTTTCGGGTGCAACCCAGGCCGGCAAAACCACCCTGCTCTGTGCCCTCTTGGCCGAGCTAGCCCGAGAGCCAATCGCTCGCAACGAGCGATTGGTTTCGGTTGAAGAAACTTTTGAAATCCGTTGTGACTTGCCAGACTGGGTGGCTTTGCAGGCTCGGCAGCCAAATCTTGAGGGAATCGGTGAGGTCAACCTGCGCCGCCTGATAGTTGAGGCCTTAAGAATGCGACCGACTCGCATTGTCGTTGGCGAGGTGAGGCAAGCCGAAGCGTTCGACCTTTTGATAGCTCTGAACTCGGGTTTGCCGGGCTTGTGCACCATCCATGCAAATTCGGCCGACGACGCGGTGAGAAAGCTAGCGACCCTGCCGCTTTTGGCAGGCTCAAACATTTCGCAGGAGTTCGTAACCCCGACGGTGGCATCTTGCATCGACTATGTCGTGCATTGCGCCCAAGTTTCAAATGGCGTTCGCAAGGTGGTCGAAATTAAGTCGGTTGGTTTTGACGACTCAACATCACAACTTTTCACCACACCGCTCGAGCTGAGTTAGGTCGCCCCATGATCGAAAATTTCAATCGGTGGTTGGTTTCAAACCTTGAAGGGGCCGGGCTTTCCAAGTGGAAGCCAAATGGGTTCTTTTTTCGGCTGCTCGCACTCATGGCTTTCGTCGCAACTTGGAGCTACCTGATGACGCGGGTGGCTACCTTTAGCGCCTGCATAGCACTTCTGTCGGGTGCGTTGGGTTTTGAACTGCTAAACGGAAGAGCTAAATCTCGGCGACGTGAACTGACGAGCCGATGGCCAGAAGTCTTGGATTCGCTGGCCTCAGCCGAAACAGCCGGTATCTCGCTCGCAGAAGCATTCGCTCAGCTTGCAGACCACGCCCCTAACATCCTGAGGCCCCAATTTATAAAAGCGGCGGCAAAACTCGATCGAGGTTTCGGTTTCGACGAGGTCATGGTTTCGGTCAAATCAGATTTCGGATCGTCGCATGCCGACCGGCTCATCGAACTCTTGCGCGTGGTCTATGAAACTGGCGGCGCAAACTACCACCTGCTCTTGAGGGCGCAGGCTCAAGCACTCAGGCGCGAGATAGCGGTGATGGCCGAAATCGAAACCAAACAGTCTTGGGTGGTGGGAACCGCAAAACTTGCAATCGCTGCCCCCTGGCTAATCGTTGCGCTTCTTTCGTCTCGCCCCGAGAACGCCGCGGTCTATAACTCTTCGGCTGGGGCTGCGGTCTTGCTGGGCGGGCTATTAGTTTCGGCATTCGCATACCGAGCAGTTCAGCTCTTAGGGGCTTTGCCCGCCACGAAGCGGGTGCTTCAATGAACCGCGTTTCAATAACGATTCTGCTTTTTGCCAGCATCGCAATTTGTGTCGCCATTTGGTTCATTTTTGACCGCTTTTTTGTGAAGCAGCAAAATCAACTGCTGGAGCGCCTCGACCCAGCAAGCGCGATTGAAGCTGCCACATCAGGAATGGGACACGGCATTCGAATCCAATCTGCGATTGGCAACGCCTGGCTGTCAATCGCCGGCAATCAGGGCGGCTCTCTCAACCACCAACAACGCCAGCAGCTTTTCGAACTGCCCGACCTAGTTGAGCTCATCGCGGTTTCGATGATGGCTGGCGATGGGCTCTTCACAGCATTGTCGAAAGTTGCTTCGAGATCTAACGGAACCGTGGCAGAAGACCTAAAGCGGGTTGTGCTTTCGGTTGAGCTCGGAGCGACCCTGCCTCAACAGCTGCAGGCTTGGGCAAAGCGCGCCGAAAGCCGCCACATAAGCGAACTTTGCACCAAGCTTCAGCTGGCATTGGTTCGAGGAACCCCACTGGCCGAACTCCTAACCGAACAGGCAACCTCGTTGCGAGCTGAAGCCCAACAGGTTCTCTCCAAAAAAGCTGGGCAAAACGAGACTCGGATGTTGATTCCCCTCATTTTTTTGATCCTGCCAATAACCGTGATGTTCGCAATTTATCCGAGCCTTCAGGTGCTTTCCCTTACCCAATAGCCCACCGACCAAAAAATCAACGACTACAGAAACGAGAAAAAATGCAGCAAGAGCAAGTGAATCGAATCACTGACCCAGCAAGCGATGAAGCTATTGAGGCCGCCCGCGGCTATTGGATCAAACGGGTTTCGAGCGAGCGAGGTGATGTTCCAGGATGGGTTTTGATTACCTTGATGACAGCCGGACTCGTTGTAATGATGTGGGGATTGGCTGGACCAGCGCTTCAAGGGGTTTTTGACGCGGCGATGAATAAAGTAGTGGCGTTTTAGTTGAGGTTCAGGGGGCAAGAAGGCTCTGCAGTAGTTGACTTCATTTTGACTAGTTTCGGGCTTCTGGCAATTTTTACTTCGGCACTCACAGTTATTACAAACTTGTATCTCAAAACCGTGCTCACCAACGTCGCAACCAATTCGGCCCGACAACTTGCCAGAGCAGATCAGAGTTCGAACCCAGAG
>Ga0114960_10004102_pt1 | contig 11002 bp, 8 predicted proteins | sample C_130625_MF_Meta_FD_92637 | JGI IMG/M metagenome (GOLD analysis project Ga0114960, IMG submission 92637) | Freshwater microbial communities from Lake Croche, Canada to study carbon cycling - C_130625_MF_MetaG | ecosystem: Environmental > Aquatic > Freshwater > Lake | place: Lake Croche, Canada...
ATCGCGGTCGCTACCAAACATGAAATTGTACTTGGCATTGTCGGTGGACTTTTCGTGATTGAAGCGGTTTCGGTGATCATACAAGTCGCCTCTTTCAAACTGACAGGTAAACGTATTTTCCTCATGGCGCCTATTCATCATCATTTTGAAAAATTGGGATGGAAAGAGCCGCAAATCGTTATTCGCTTTTGGATCATCTCGGTCATTTTGGCCTTGATTGGCCTTTCAACCTTGAAGCTTCGCTAATCTCATGACACCTGTTTCAACCTTCGCTGATAAACGCGTTGCTGTCTTTGGTCTTGGTGGATCAGGGATTGTAACCGCGCAGGCCTTGATCGCAGGCGGTACGCAGGTTGAGGCGTGGGACGATTCCGAGGCTTCGCGTCACAGCGCCAGCGAAGCGGAGATCACGCTTGTTGATTTATCAAAGGCTGATTTTTCGCGCTATGTGGCGCTTGTGCTTTCGCCCGGTGTACCGCTGACGCATCCTAAGCCGCATTGGACGGTTGAAAAGGCAAGGGCAGCTTCTATCGAGATTATAGGTGATGTTGAACTGTACTGTCGCGAGCGGTTAGCGCATGCACCTTTAGCGCCCTTTATCGCCATTACCGGCACCAATGGTAAATCAACCACGACGGCGTTGATCGCGCATCTGCTGCGTGTGGCCGGACGCGACGTTGCATTGGGTGGAAATATTGGAACGGCTATTCTAGCACTTGATCCGCCATCCAATGATCGCGTTCATGTGATTGAGTGTTCGAGTTATCAAATCGATTTAGCGCCATCGCTGAAGCCTACCGTTGGGGTGTTACTTAATCTCACGCCTGACCATCTCGATCGCCATGGCACAATGGCGCATTATGCCTCGGTCAAAGAACGTTTGGTGGCAGCATCCGATACCGCGATCATTGGTGTTGATGATGATTGGTGCCGCGATATTGCGGATCGGTGCGAGGCGGCTCAACACACTGTTGTCAGGCTTTCGGTAGAACGGGCATTAGAGACGGGTATTAATCGCCGTGGCACAGAGATTTACTGGACGTGCTTAGGAGAACAACGCAACATTACAGATCTTTCGGGTATCCCAACCTTGCGGGGTGTTCATAATGCTCAAAATGCAGCGGCCGCGATTGCTGCTGTTTCGGCTTTGGGCGTTTCGAACGATGATATTCGCGAAGGGCTAAAGAGCTTTCCCGGATTGGAGCATCGGCTTGAGGTTATCGGACATATCGGTAAAGCGGTTGCTATCAATGATTCAAAAGCAACCAATGCCGATGCAACGGAAAAGGCACTTGCGTCTTTTAGCGAAGGCATTTTCTGGATTGCGGGTGGTCGTGCCAAAGAAGGCGGCATTTCGCCCTTGCATCCTTATTTCGAGCGGATTGAGAAAGCCTATTTAATCGGCGAGGCGGCGGATGATTTTGCCAAAACGCTTAAGGGCCATGTTCCCTATGTGATCTCCGAAACGCTTGAGGCTGCGGTTGAACAGGCCTCGCATGATGCGCAAGCGTCAGCTTCATCAGAGCCTTGTATTTTATTATCGCCTGCTTGCGCTTCTTTCGATCAATTTAAGAATTTCGAAAGACGTGGCGCGCAGTTTCGTTCTTTGGTTGAAGCGCTTTCGGGCTTTAAGCCCTTTGTAAAAGGATAGGCGATGAATTCGCGCCTCGATAGAAACCCGATTGCCGATTGGTGGTGGACCATCGACCGCGCCATGTTTGTGCTCATTACGCTGCTAATGGTAACAGGCATTGTGTTGGGGCTTGCAGGTAGCCCGCCTGTTGCAGAGCGTCTTGGCTTGCCGACCTTCCATTTTGTGATCCGTCAGGCGGTGTTTTTAGCGCCTGCCTTTATCATAATGTTTCTCGTGAGTTTTCTAACGCCACGCGCCGTGAGGCGCACGGCCTTAGCCGTGTTTGTCATAGGCATGGCTCTTGTGTGTGCTGCTTTACTCTTTGGTACGGAAGTTAAAGGTGCACGACGTTGGATTACGATTGCAGGCATTGCTTTGCAGCCGTCGGAATTCGTCAAGCCTGCTTTTGTTATTCTGGCAGCTTGGGCTTTCTCGGAAGGTGGAAGACGCACTGATGTGCCGGGTAACTTTTTGGGCTTCTTTATTCTCTTTGCCACGATTGGCCCTTTGGTTATGGAGCCCGATATCGGCCAGACCATGTTGATTTCAATGGTATGGGTTAGCCTCGTCTTTCTTTCAGGGCTCCATATGTTTTGGGTGTTTGGCCTTGGTGGTGTGGGCTTTGTCGGCTTGTTTGCGGCTTATAAATTATTGCCGCACGTTGCTGATCGCATCAATCGCTTTCGTAATCCGGCATCAGGCGACACGTTCCAGGTTGATAACGCCTTGCAAAGCTTTGTTGAAGGCGGATGGTTTGGCAAAGGCCCTGGCGAGGGGACGATCAAACGCATTCTGCCAGATAGTCATACGGACTTTGTCTTTGCGGTAACGGCGGAAGAATTTGGCGTCATCGCGTGTATCGCGCTTTTGATGGTGTTTGCGATTGTCGTGCTTCGTGGCTTGTATTTGGCGAGGCGCAGCGAGGAGCCGTTTTGCCGTTTGGCGGCTGCCGGTTTGGTTATTCTCTTTGGTATTCAGGCATCCATTAACATGGCGGTGAATGTGCATCTTATGCCGGCCAAGGGCATGACTTTGCCCTTTATTTCCTATGGCGGATCATCGTTGATTTCGCTCGGGCTCGGCATGGGCTTTTTGCTGGCGGTAACGCGTAAACGGCCACGCGCGGATTATGTTGATCGGTTCCGGGCTGAGGAGCAGGATTGAGTATGGCGCGGCCTCCCCGCATGGTATTGGCGGCGGGCGGAACGGGAGGGCATCTCTTCCCTGCCGAAGCCTTGGCCGTCGAATTGGTTAAACAAGGCATTGAGGTACATTTAGCAACAGACGCCCGCGGCATGGCCTATGGCGGTGCTTTTCCTGCTAAAGAACGCCACGCCATTCGGGCGGCGACGCCATCCGGCAAATCGCCGATTGCGCTTTTAAAGGCCTTACTGGCTTTGGGGCGTGGGCTTGTTCAATCGTTTCAATTGGTAAGACGTCTAAAGCCGGATGCCGTGGTGGGGTTTGGCGGTTATCCGTCTGTGCCGCCCGTCTTGGCGGGCTGGCTCTTGGGTGTTCCAACGCTTGTGCATGAGCAAAATGGTGTTCTTGGACGGGCCAATCGATTTTTGGCGCCTCTCGTAAAGGGGCTTGCGACGGGATTTGCCGATGTAAAATCCGTGCCGCGTTCGGTTAAGGGCAGAATGCACCTGGTTGGCAATCCGGTGCGTCCTGCTGTTTTAGAAGTGGCAGATATCGCCTATCGCCCGGTGTCTCCCGATGGTGCGATTCATCTTCTTGTGACAGGAGGGAGCCAAGGCGCCCGCGTCATGAGCGATGTCGTGCCGAAAGCATTGGGCTTGCTTTCACCCGTCTTGAAATCGCGTCTTGCGATTGTCCATCAGGCGCGTGGCGATGATCTTGCGGTTGCCGAATGGAATTATGCCGAGGCTGGAATCAAAGCGGATATTCGTGCGTTTTTTGATGATTTGCCGAAACGAATTTCCGATGCTCATCTTGTGATTGGCCGGGCGGGCGCATCAACCGTGGCGGAATTAGCCGTGATTGGGCGTGCCTCAATTCTTGTGCCCTTACCCGGATCGCTTGATCAGGATCAGGCCGCGAATGCGGAAACGCTCGCCCGGATCGGTGCGGCAATCGTTATAAAGCAGGTGAATTTCACGCCGGAGGCGCTGGCTGAGCTTCTCGAAAGGCTCTTTAGCCATCCTTCCGAATTGACCGACTCAAGTGTCGCGGCCAAAAGCGCGGGGATTCCGGATGCAGCGGTACGACTGGCCCGCCTTGTTGTCGAGCTCTCCGGATTGAACGTAAAGCGGAGTAACGGGTCATGAAGCTGCCAAGCGAACTGGGTGCCATTCATTTTGTCGGCATTGGCGGCATTGGCATGTCTGGCATTGCCGAGGTTTTGCATAATCTTGGTTATCGCGTGCAAGGCTCCGACGCTTCCGATAGCGCGAATGTGAAACGGCTGCGTGAGAAAGGCATTGTTGTTCACATCGGCCATTCGGCTGAAAATTTGGGCGATGCCGAGGTTGTTGTGGTCTCGACCGCTATCCGTCGGGATAATCCGGAATTGATGGCAGCGCGCGAGAGACGCCTTCCAGTAGTGCGGCGCGCCGAAATGCTGGCGGAACTCATGCGGCTTAAAACCTGCGTGGCGATTGCCGGAACCCATGGCAAGACCACCACGACATCTTTGGTTGCGACTTTGCTCGTTGCGGGACATTTCGACCCTACCGTTATCAATGGCGGCATCATCAATGCCTATGGCACCAATGCGCGGCTGGGCGATGGCGAATGGATGGTTGTTGAGGCGGATGAATCGGATGGTACGTTTTTAAAACTGCCCGCGGATGTTGCCATTGTCACCAATATTGATCCCGAGCATCTCGATCACTTTAAAACCTTCGATGCGATTAAAGAGGCGTTTCGTGCCTTTATCGAGAATTTGCCGTTTTACGGCTTTGCGGTGATGTGTCTGGATCATCCAACGGTGCAGGAACTTGTTGGAAAAATCGAAGATCGGCGCGTCATTACCTATGGCCAGAATCCACAAGCCGATGTGCGGCTTGGCAAAGTTGATTTGGCAGGTGGACGCTCGAAATTCTCTGTTTCTATTCGCGATCGTAAATCAAAGGCTGTTACGAAGATTGATGATCTCGTGCTACCGATGCCTGGCCATCATAATGCGCTGAATGCAACGGCTGCCATTGCCGTTGCCTATCACCTTGGAATGGCGCCAGATGCGATCCGTAAGGCGCTTGAAGGGTTTGGCGGCGTCAAGCGGCGCTTCACCAAGACAGGTGAGTGGAATGGCGCTGAAATCTTTGACGATTACGGCCACCACCCGGTTGAAATTGCGGCTGTGTTGAAGGCTGCGCGCGCTTCGACAACGGCTAAAGTAATCGCTGTTGTTCAGCCGCATCGTTATACGCGCTTGGCCTCGTTATTTGATCAGTTTTCGACGTGCTTTAACGATGCCGATTGTGTCATTGTTGCCGACACCTATGCCGCAGGTGAAGCACCGATTGCAGGGGCTGATCGTGACGGTTTGGTGCAAGGCATTAAAGCACATGGCCATCGTCAGGTCATTGCGCTGCCTGATTCATCCCATTTGGCGAAGATTGTTCATGGTATTGCAGCAGCGGGCGATTATGTTGTGTGCTTGGGCGCGGGCAATATCACCCAATGGGCTTATGCGTTGCCCGGTGAACTCGCAGCGCTCGACGCGGTGAAGGCATGACAGATGTAACGACGTTAACGTTGCCGCCCTTGCGTGGTTCGTTGTCGTATCATGTCTCGCTTGCGCCCTATTCATGGTTTCGTGTTGGTGGTCCCGCCGATCTTTTCTTTGCGCCGGAAGATGAAAATGATCTTTCAGTGTTTTTGTCAGCCTTGCCGTCTGATGTTTCTGTTTTGGTACTTGGCTTGGGTTCTAATCTTTTGGTGCGCGATGGCGGGTTTCGCGGCGTGGCGATCAAGCTTGGCAAAGGGTTTCAAACGATTACGACAGACGAGCAGCACCGCGTCGTAGCAGGCGCAGGTGCAGCGGATGTAAAAGTCGCGCGTATTGCCGCTGAAGCGGGGATTGCGGGCCTCTCTTTTCTACGCGGTATTCCAGGCACGATCGGCGGCGCTTTGCGGATGAATGGCGGGGCTTATGGCGGGGAAACCAAAGATGTTTTTGTTTCTGCTCGCGGGGTTGATCGCAGCGGTCGCGTGCATCAGTTTGATCGTGAAGCAATGGGTTTTACCTATCGCCATTGTGCTGTCGCTGATGACATCATTTTTACCGAGGCTGTTTTTCAAGGCAGGTTTGGTGATCCTGCCGCGATCTTGACCGAGATGAATGCCATTACCGAAGCGCGTTCGGCGACGCAGCCCGTGAACACGCGCACGGGTGGTTCAACCTTTCGTAACCCTCATGGGTATAAAGCGTGGGAGCTTGTCGATCAGGCAGGGTTTCGTGGGGTTAAAAAGGGCGGGGCGGAAGTTTCTCCCTTGCATACGAATTTTCTGATCGCTCATGAGGGGGCAAAGGCCTCGGATATTGAAGCGCTCGGCGAAGAGATACGAAGCCGCGTGTTTGAGCAGTCGGGCATTCGTCTCGAATGGGAAATTAAGCGGGTAGGTGAGCCATGAGTGCTAAAAAGCATGTTGCTGTTTTGCTGGGCGGCCTTTCCGCTGAGCGTTCGGTCAGCCTCAAGACCGGCCAAGCTTGCGCGCTGGCGCTGGAAGGTGAGGGGTTCAAGGTAACGCGCGTTGATGTCGGCCGCGATTTGGCCGAAGTTCTGGCGTGGTTAAAACCTGATGTCGTCTTTAACGCGCTGCATGGCCGGTTTGGTGAAGACGGCATTGTGCAGGGCATTTTGGAGATGTTGCGGATCCCTTACACGCATTCTGGTGTGCTGGCTTCTGCCTTGGCGATGCAGAAGGACCGCGCTAAATCGGTGATGAAGTCCGCAGGCGTTCCCGTTGCCGAGGGCATTACGGTGAGCCGGTTTGAAGCCGCCAAGCGCCATGTGATGAAGCCTCCTTATGTGGTGAAGCCGGTGAGTGAGGGATCATCGGTCGGTGTGATCATTGTTAAGGAAGATCGCTCCCACCCGCCGCAGGAATTGGCGAGCGATGATTGGGCCTTTGGCGAATCAGTTTTGGTCGAACGTTTCATTCCGGGACGGGAATTAACCTGCGCGGTGATGGATAATAAGGCCTTGGGAGTCATTGATATTCGCCCCGCAACGGGTGTTTTCTACGACTTTGATGCGAAATATGCCAAGGACGGATCTATTCACGTTTTGCCGGCGGAAATTTTACCAAATATTTACCATCTTGTTCAAAAACTAGCATTAACGGCACATCACTCTCTTGGCTGTCGGGGCGTAAGCCGCATGGACTTTCGATATGACGACACGCCCGGTGGCACGGGCGAGGTTATCTGCCTCGAGGTCAATACCCAGCCAGGGATGACGGAAACGTCGCTTGTGCCAGAGTTGGCAGCCCATGCGGGCATTAGTTTTGGCGAGTTGGTAAAATGGATGGTTCAGGACGCGACCTGCGATCGTTGAGGGCAGCAAGCCCCTACGCTCAGACTGGTTTTGTCTATCGTTCCGAGCCTCTTTCTTCCCGCTTTTTTCAGTTTCTGTCGTCCTTAAGTGTCCGCGTTATTCAGCAGGTATTGGCTGGATTTTCGCTCCTGCCTAAAGGGTTTGGCTCGAGCCTCACCGTCGCTTTGTTCATCGGCACAGCTGCTTTTGGGCTTTATCGCGGTGGGCATCTGGATGCGTTTGTGGCGACTTATGGTGAGCCACGCAGCGTGGTGGCGCGTCTCTTGGGGTTCGATATTCGCTCGGTTACCATTTCTGGTCTGCTTACGCTGGATGAAAAGGCGGTTCTTGCTGCTGCTGCCATTGGCCCTGAAGAATCGCTTCCCTTTCTCGATGCGGATGCGGTGCGTGCGCGGCTTCTTGAAGTGCCTATGATCCGCGAAGTTGCGGTTCGGAAATTTTATACCAACGCGCTGTCGATCGGCATTGTTGAGAACAAGCCTTATGCCATTTGGCAGATGAATGGCGATCTCTCGGTGATCGGTGTCGATGGTCGTGTGATCGGCCCGCTTGACGATGAGGCTTTTGCGCAGCTTCCTCATGTTGTGGGTGAAGGTGCTGCATCGCATATCGGTGAATTTATGGCTCTTTTGGACTCGCAAGCCGAAGTTAAGCCTTTGGTGAGGGCCGGTATTCGGGTTGGTGATCGGCGTTGGACGTTGAAGTTAAACAATGGCTTTGACGTTATTCTCCCTGAGGAAAATGCGGATAAGGCGCTCGCACGATTTGCCGCTATGGTCCGCGATAAGAAAATTCTTGATCGCGATATCGTGTCGGTCGATCTGCGTCAGTCCGATCGTGTTACGTTGCGCCTGACGGAAGCTGCTGCCAATGCGCGTGTAGAGCTTTTGAAAGCAAGGGCTAAGGCTAAGGGAGGTCCGGCATGAGTTGGCGCGGTCCGAGCCTTACACCTCGTCTTAAGCCTTTGTCGCCAAAGCGCGGTGCGGTTATTTCCGTGCTCGATGTTGGAACAAGCAAAATTGTTTGTCTGGTTGCGGAACTGGTTCCGGTGTCAGGTGGTGAAGCGCTGCGTGGACGTACACACAAGGCCCGAGTCATTGGTATTGGTCATCAAAGAGCGCGTGGCCTTAAGGGTGGCGCTGTTGTTGATCTTGAAGCTGCGGAAAACTCCATCCGCTTGGCGGTTGATGCGGCCGAGCGCATGGCACGCGTTGAAATTCAGTCGGTCATCGTCAGCATGACGGGTGGGCGTTTGAAGTCAGGATCGTTTAACGCTGAAGTGACGCTTCGCGGCCAAAGCGTTGTAGAAAGCGATGTTCGGCGGGTGTTTGAGGCGATGACGTTTACAGGCTCCGAGCCTGGTCGCAGCGTGCTTCACTCCTTGCCAACGGGCTTTGCGATTGATGAGACGCGGCACATTCGTGATCCGCATGGCATGATCGGTCAGCGCTTGGGCGTTGATATGCATGTGTTGACCAGCGATGAATACGCGATACGCAATCTTATGCTTGCTATTGAACGTTGCCATATTGGAGTAGAAGCGGTTGTTGCCAGCCCTTATGCCAGTGGTCTTTCGGTGCTGGTGGATGACGAAGCCGAGATGGGTGTCGCTGTTGTTGATCTTGGTGGCGGCACCACAAGTGTAGGCGTTTTCTGTAATGGTGCGCTTGTGCATGCCGATGCAGTGGCCGTTGGCGGCAATCACATCACGATGGATATCGCACGCGGACTTTCAACAGGCATCAATCACGCTGAGCGTTTAAAAACACTCTACGGCTCAACGCTTGCGAGCCCATCGGATGATCGCGAAACCGTCGCTGTTGCCTCTGTTGACGAGGTAAATGGTGACCGTGTGAACCATATTCCGAAATCTCAGCTTGTCCGAATCATACGTCCTCGCGTTGAAGAAATTCTGGAATTGGTGCGGGATCGTTTGAAGGCTTCTGGTTTTGCAGAAGCTGCAGGAAGAAGAATCGTTCTAACGGGTGGCGGTGCGGAATTAACGGGACTTACGGAACTCTCCCGAATCGTGGTTTCAAAGCAAGTACGTATCGGTCGTCCGTTAGGTGTTCAGGGATTGCCCGATGCAGTGAAGGGTCCCGCCTTCTCTGTGCCGGTTGGTTTGTTGGTCTATCCGCAGGTTGCAGGTCTCGAACATTTCGAGCCGCGCTCTTCGGGGATCGCACTTGGAACGGGAACTGACGGTTATTTCTCGCGAATGGGCCGTTGGTTCAAAGATAGTTTTTAAAGTTCGACACGTCGGCGCGGCGGCCGGCATGTCTTAACAGGTAACGAAGGCGCGGCCGGGCGTCACAAACGAGAAGGCGAAGACAATGACCATCAATCTTTCTGCACCGGACATCCGGGAATTAAAGCCAAGAATTACCGTGTTCGGTGTGGGTGGTGCTGGTGGCAATGCCGTCAACAACATGATCGAAATCGGTCTTCAGGGCTGCGAGTTCGTTGTTGGTAATACGGACGCTCAAGCGCTGACGAGCTCCAAAGCGCATCGCGTTATTCAGATGGGCATGCAGGTCACCGAGGGCTTGGGCGCAGGTTCGCAGCCTGAAGTTGGTCGTGCAGCTGCGGAAGAAGTGATTGACGAAATTCGCGATCAGCTCGCTGGCGCTCACATGGTGTTTGTGACGGCTGGTATGGGCGGTGGCACCGGAACGGGCGCCGCGCCTGTGATTGCACGTGCTGCACGCGATATGGGCATTCTCACGGTTGGCGTTGTCACAAAGCCATTCCAGTTCGAAGGCACCCGCCGCATGCGCCTTGCGGAGCAGGGCATCTCCGAATTGCAAAAGGCCGTCGACACGCTGATCGTTATTCCAAACCAAAACCTCTTCCGCGTTGCCAATGAGCAGACGACGTTCGCCGACGCGTTCGCCATGGCCGACCGCGTGCTTTACTCGGGCGTTGCTTGCATCACCGATTTGATGGTCAAGGAAGGTCTGATCAATCTTGACTTCGCCGATGTTCGCGCTGTGATGCGTGAAATGGGTAAGGCGATGATGGGTACGGGTGAAGCGACGGGCGAAAAGCGTGCAATGCGCGCTGCTGAAGCTGCTATCGCCAATCCATTGCTCGATGACGTAAACATGAGCGGTGCGCGCGGTCTGTTGATTTCGATCACCGGCGGCTCTGACCTTACGCTTTATGAAGTTGACGAAGCTGCAACGCGTATCCGTGAAGAAGTTGATCCGGATGCGAATGTTATCTTCGGTGCAACGCGTGATGATGCGCTTGATGGTATCGTTCGCGTGTCCGTTGTTGCAACGGGCATCGACTACGCCGAAATGGTTCGCCAGAACGAGCAGGCCCAAGCCAATAATCTTTCGGTTGATCCACGCATTCGCGATATGGCTGATCGTATCCGTACCGAAATTGGAACGGCATTTGCTCGCCCAACGGCAGAGATGGCTCCTCCTGTAGCGCCGGCACCTGCTCCGGTTCCTGTTCAGGCACCTGCGCCTGTTCAACAGGGCTATGTGCCGCGTGGTATTCAGGTCGCGCCAGATATCGCCATTCGTCCGGCAGCGCCTCGCCCTGTTATGCCAACGCAAGCGCCTGCTCCTGCACCGCGGGTTGAGGCTGGATATGACGAATATGCCGTTCAGCAAGGCTTTGTTCCGCCAGAATCAGAGCGCCCACTTCGTCCTGTTCGCATGCCAAGCATTGACGAATTGCCACCAATTGCTCAGCGCACGATTGATGCAAGCTTAAATGCTCGCCCTTCGATGGCTCCTGTTGAGAAGCAGAAGAAGTCTTTGATGGAGCGTTTGACGACGGCTGGCTTCGGTCGCCGCTCGGAGGGCGAAGAAATGCCACAGATGCC
>Ga0114960_10004106_pt1 | contig 10997 bp, 22 predicted proteins | sample C_130625_MF_Meta_FD_92637 | JGI IMG/M metagenome (GOLD analysis project Ga0114960, IMG submission 92637) | Freshwater microbial communities from Lake Croche, Canada to study carbon cycling - C_130625_MF_MetaG | ecosystem: Environmental > Aquatic > Freshwater > Lake | place: Lake Croche, Canada...
AAAAAACCCCACATAAGGAGTGGGGTTAAAATTTTCATGCACAAATTTTAAGACTATTCAGAATCTTCTTCTGACTCCTCTTCATCTTCGTCCTCATCATCTGAATAAACATCATCCTCTAAATCAGAAACTCTCTCTTCTAAATCATAGATTTTTTCTTTTAACGTAGAGATTTCTAAAGCTGATGAGTTCTCCACTTCATCCTCTTCAGTTTCATCATCAGAAGTTGTTTCTTCTGTTTCTTCCTCAGTTGTCTCATCTGTATCAAATGTGTCAACTGTTTCTTCAGCCAATTCCTCATCAGCTGGTAATACTTGTTCATCATCTAAATTTAACATGTTAAAATGGGTTTTGTTTTATTTATGTTTTAACACTAATAAATAGTTTTTAGTCATAACCCATAATGTAAATTTATTGTTAATAAAAAACCCCACCTTAAAGGGAGGGTGTTGTTTATAATAAGATTTATTAATTTGATGTCATGAGTAATACATTGGGATATTCACTCATACAAAAATATACTCCTCCACCTTGAACCTGTCCCACAAGTCCCTGATTTGCTCCTTTTCTCACCTGTTGAAATGCTTTATCGTCATAACCTTCTTTAGGTAATAAAACTTTACCTCCTTGGATTGTTATTGCCATACCATTTTGGAATCTAACAGCAGTTTTCGTGAAACAAGGGAATTGCTTATAATATTCCTGAGCTTGCTGAGGACTTATTTTATTTCTGTCTACTGAGGCAATATAAACCGATTTAGGATTTGATTTACCTGTATTGGACTTTTGGTCCACAAGTTGTTCATTAACAAATGGTTTTGAATCACCAAGTTTTGAGTTAGTTAATTTTGAGAATTTCTCAGTCATAACTTTCATTCCACCTGAATGTTGCTCACGGATTGAATTCTTTTCAGATTCCGTCATGTTATTTAATAAATGTTTCATATTGTATTTTTATTATAAATATCTATCTAAATAAAAAAACCCACCTTATTATTGATGGGATCTAAGTATGGTAATAAGTGTAACCATTACAACAAAATATGCGATGTTAATTTTCCCCCACAATTTTGTTGTTTTATTAAATCTAAGTTCGGCATTACGGTATATTATAAGATTTGTATCTCTTTTGAATTTCATATCTGAATAAAGTTTAAATAAACTATCATTCTTATATATGATGCTATCATTTTTCAATTTGATGGTATCTCTAATAATTCTTAATGAATCAATTATTTTTGTTGAGAATACATATTTTATTTTCAAGGAATCCACAGAATCCTTAAGTTTAAGTATTTCCTTATCATTTTTGTCAAATAGCTCATTAATTTTTCTACCTTGTTCGGTGGTCATTATAACAACGCTATCATTACCTATTTTTTTCACTATTGGATATTGGGCGAAGGTTGAATCCAGGAGCAGAATCAACATTAACCATATCAGCAAGTTTACTTTTAACATCATTTAATTCTTGTTTTAATAACTTATTTTCTTCTTTCAGTGTTGTTATGGTTTCAACTGCTGCGGAAACAATTTCACTTGTCTTATCATCTGCTTTTCCTTGAGCAACCTCATTTTTTGCGGATGTTTTTGAAAATTGATTCATTAACATTATTAATTCTTGATCTTTTTTAAATTCATCATCTTTTTTCTGACCAATAAGATTAGAACAAGAATTGAGAGATAAAAGAAAAAATATATAAATAAGTTTTTTCATTATTTAAGTTTTTGAATTGCTCCAAGTTGTTCCAATGTATTAATCTTTGTTGTTGTTGAAGATAATGCGCTATCCGCTCTACGAACCGCATCAGTTAACATATCAACTTTAACTTCCATTTTTTCAATCTTTGATCCTTGACCATCAATTTGCTTGTTGAATGTTGAACGAATATCAACATACAAACCTGAAATACCAATAATAACCAAAAACATGGTTCCAACTACTGGGTTTTTGCTGAATTCTTTAAATGTTACTGGAAATTTGAAAGTTTCTCCCGCTTTCTCGGTTACTTTGTCCGTGATTGATTTTTTTGCTGTTGCCATGGTAATTTACATTTCACTATAAATATTCACATAAATAAAAAACCCACCTTAAGGGGTGGGATTAAAATATTATTTACCAACTGCGACATGCCCAATAACGTGGCTTCCATCTTGGACCAGGATTATCACAATTCATTCTTGCTCTAAAGTTTCTTCTACGTTCAGGATTATTTTTCTTAATGGTCATTCTTTTACCGTGAGCAGATTTTCCACCAAACCCAAAGTTAACTTTAACAACCTTACCCTTATTATTTTTAACATATACCTTGAATTTTTTAATATCACCTTGCATAATCTTTCCAAGTTGAACCTTTCTACCCTGATATTCAGCTTCATTCAAAGAATCAAATTCATAATCAGTTTCTTCTACCGATCCATACTCATCTTCATACAAAGATTCGTTTTCGGGTTTAATACCCTTCTTCTTCATATCAATAGCAATTGCGGCTTGTTGTGCACGACTTTTAGCTTCATTAGTTTCTTCTTCAACGGATTCTTTCTTAACGCAATTTGGATATTTTTTGCCAAACATTGTTTTCATTCCCTTTTGAGTATAACCTTTCCAACAGGCTTCGGTCATTTCATTTTTATTAACCGATTCTTCAGCAAGAACACGTTTAACCAATCTTACCAAATCAGATTCAGTTAATCTTATTATTTTACTCATATAACTTATTTTATTATAAATATATTGTCCGACCCATTTGTTTAGATGGTCATAATGAGGGGATAATTTAACAGGAGGTAAATACGACCGAAGGTCGGGAAACGCGGTCAAAAAACGAAGGAAAATAACCGACGAAGTCGGAATCCGTCGGCGCATAACAACCGAAAAGATGAATTAATTCCCACCAAATTATATACAAATAAAAACCCCACAACAAAGGGTGAAGATTAATCTTTAATGCGCAATTTCATTTCCTCCCACTCCTCCTCATTAACAGCTTCATGATAAATCCCACAAATTTTCATATCCATATATTTCGCAAGATTATTAATATATTCTTTAACCTCATCAATTTGTTTTGTACTCCAAGATGCTCCATAATATTTATCAAAAATAATAAGAAATACCTCATAACAAATATTTTGATTACGGCGAAACCTTCCCGATTCATCAACATGAACATCCAAATAAATCGGATACTTTTCTAACAACATCTTCTTAAGGAACTTCTGAAATGCTTTTTCCATACTATATAAATACTCACAACAAAGGGTGGGGAAGATATATTTATAATAAAGTTACGTTATGTTAGATCACTTTAAAAGGGCTATTGATAGATTGATATTACCACAGTTTCCTATAATAAAATCATATAAAGTGTTGGATAAAGAAATTAGAGATAAAGAGTATAGTGGTATTGCGGTGATGTATTATATTAATACTGATTACAATGGTATTTTGACGAATGAATTGGCGGAGATTAGAGACCTAACAAGGAGTTATTATAGGATGTCAGGAATAGATGACCAACATGTTTTAGTAGGAATCGGTATAATTTCTAAGAATAGCAAACAGGCTTGGATTTGGAATCTTGGCGATAAAGAATCTTGGGAAAGTACAATGAACAAAAATTTGAAATTTCATAAGGAGAGAAAAAATAAAAATACGTAGATATTCATCACACCCTAACCCCACCATCAATAACCTTATTTGCATTAAACTCATCAGACCAATCATAATCGTGGGGAATATATATTTATAATAAAGTTACGTTATGGAAGTATACCTTAATCAGTTAAAAAGAGTTATTGATAGGATTATAATACCACAATATCCTGAAATTGATTATTATAAATTTGAAGTTAAAAAACAAAAGGATTACGTTTATGTTGCGGTAATCTATTACCCTAAAAAAATAAGAAGTATGTTCGGTGAGGACACTGAAAAAAGCAAATGGGAAAATATTGCAAATCTTACAAAAAGTTATTATGATGCGACAGGACATGACGAGCATTATATTTTGGGTGCAGTTGGAGAACAGAAAACTTGGAATGAATACGACAGTGGCCCAAAATGGTATTGGAAATTAGATAATAAGGAAGATTGGAAAGAAAAAAGAGATAAGAATATTAAGTTTTATGAAAGAAGAGGAAACAAACTTAATTAATTAGATTTACCCCACTAGACATTCATCACACCTTAACCCCACCATCAATAACCTTATTTGCGTCAAACTCATCAGACCAATCATAATCGTGGGGAATCTTATCAGGATATATATTTTTTATTCCATCTTCAATAACATTAATAACATATGGATCAGTCAACATATTGGCTTTAATCTCCTTAATACCGTGATTCATCACAGCACGAGTATGCCATTCAAATTCATTGCCATGATTCTTGCCACGTTCTTTAGCCTGTATAACACCTTCATTTATTACATCAGCAACCCGTACACCAGGAACTCTTACTCCAACAGTATTAATATCCTTGAAGAAATAATCATTTGCCCACCCTATAATATAATCATTAGATTCCCCACCACATTCCAATGAAACATATTTGAATATATCATTGAAGAAATTATAATTATACCATAAGGTCCCATTATCAGTCAATTCAACAACCCATCTCTTCTCATCCGAAAAAATTAACCATGTGGCACCCTTATACCGATAAACATCCACACCCTTAATGGAATGATTTATAAGTTTATCAATTATTTTTTTCATATATATGAATTTTTTTATCCCCACCCAATTCCTTCCTATCGTTGAATATCGTACTATACATCGTTCCCTCATTGTCCAATTCAACCATATGTTCTTTACAAAAATTATAAAACTTATCTGGATACTTAACATATGGAACACTCATCTCCCAATACGCCCACAATATCTTACACTTCTTGAATATTCGTTTATCCATATACTATTTTTTATTCCATATAACATAACTGATTACCCCCATCACAAGAGAAACCAAAAGATATTCCAATATTTCCATATTATTTGTTTTTAACTATCTTAAAATTAATCCCTAACCATATTGATATAGTAATCAAAATACCAACCCACCAAATCCATTCCCTACTCGGAATAACAATCCCCATACTTTTTTGTAATAAATAACACATTGTCGGAATCAACCAAATATTCATTGTCGTTCCCAGACTAACATGTTTACGTTTTATAACCTTGATGGAAAAAATTTCATCATTATCAGGTTCTCTTGCAGTGAATAATCCCATACATTTTGATTTTTACAAAGATAATACATTTTTAACAAATAAAAAAATCCCCACATAATAATTGGTGGGGAATAATATTATAAATGAAAATAAATTATATGTAAGAATAAATTATATGTAAGAATAAATTATATGTAAGAATAAATTATATGTAAGAATAAATTATATGTGGGGTTAGATTAATATTTTCTTTACCAATCTGTTTATATCTGATTCATTAATCTTATTAACTTTTTCTTTCATATAATAAGTTAATATGTCCTGTATCCTAAGACCAAAATAAGCAATCCTTAATTGTCCTTCAAGATTATATTGATTTATATCACGACCCTTTTCATCCATTATTTGAATACGTTCATTTTTTTCAAGTGGATTTTCCACACCATTAAATAATAATACCAAATATTTTTTTGGAGGTAAGTTAATAAGAAAAAACTGACCATATTTTGAATAGTAATCCCAATTATTAGGTGTAATCAAAAATTTAAATGATTTGGGTAAATCCTTATATGAATTAACGATTTTAATATGGTTCCAAAAATGTGAACCCAATTCTTTTTTTAATAACTCAATCATTTTTTTATTCATATCAATAAATACAAAAAAATTCCAAAAATTTTTAAATGAAAAAACCCCCTTCGTAATTGAAGAGGGTCTTGTTTTAGAAATTATTATTATCTTTTAACTTTAACCTGATTTAATTTTTCATTATACAATATAGATTCTGCAATTTTATTAAAGTCTCCAAAATCTACACTCACGTTAGTACCATTATTTGATACAGTAAGTGGACCTGTAATCATTCCTCTCACTCCAAACATCATGGTAACAACATAACCTGTATCTTTACCATCATTTGTTATGATATTAAAACTATATCCCATACCATCACATTTGTAAGTTCCATCGGGAATCTGTAAAGAGTATGATTTTTTCTTAAATCCATCAGTTACGTCAATATAACCTTTTGATAGATAATTTTGTTTTGGGTCAGATTCCTGTTCACCCAACAATCTTTTCTCTAATCTATTATTAGATTCTTGTATGTGTCTGATTTTACTATAACTTTTATTCATATTTTTAATTTATAATAAATAGTCCAAAAAGGTCATTTTTTTTCAGAAAATATTTTTTAGGAATTACCACTCAATTAAAACATAGGGTCGTGTTTTGGAAAAACCAAAACCGACCTTTTTTTTATAAAAATTTATTTCCGCAATCCATACTATTATCCCCCCCAAACCGACATTCTGACAGTATGTAAGGGGGGATACGGGGGGAGGGGTCCCCACATAGGGGGGTGTACCCCATGCCAGAGGGGGGGTTTGTCATGATAAGTTATCCCCACCCCCCTGTATAGTTATCCACAGACAAGGTGACATATAAAAAGATATCCCCATTGTGGTGGGGATAAATATATTTGGTTATATGAATATTATGTTAGGTATTTTTAAACTTAATTGTTCTTCGCCAGTCCACATAGTTGGGTGGGATGGTTAGACCTTCCAATGTTTTGAAGTCCCCAATTGCCAATCTTCTTGCTTCAGGTAGTTTCAGTTCCTTTGGTATTGCTATGGACTTGTGGACAGATGTGAATATCTCCTCAATCTGATCTGTAATAGGTTTTGATTCCTCATAAGATATGTTCATTACACTTGATAGGTATGATGAGCTGAATGATTCACCACGTTCAATATCATTAAGTGCCCACTTATAAACGGGTTGCCCAATTATATCAGACAGTTCAAATGGATTTATATCTAAGATAACAAAGATTAGGTTATATTGATTTATACTATCCCAATCAACTGTTACATCTTTGATCCATGGAAATTCTCTCATGATAATCTTCTTGATAACCTTGAATTCATAGTTATCATATAGTTGTTGTATTGTTAATAAATCTTCTGTCCTTATTGCCATGATAATAAATATATCAATTAAAACATATATTAAAATAATCATTTGGTGGGATAAATAAATTGTCGTATCTTTGTGGGATGTTAAATCACATATTGGATATATTGTTGGGGTCAAGCAAACTTGGGTTGAATACTCAGGTGGATAATATGGATATTAAATCCATTCGCGATGTTATAAAGAATACAACCAAATATTGCGTTGATACATTCGGAATTAATAAAAGAAAGAAAACCGAATTCACCGTATCCATATGCAAACAAAGAGGTGGGGAAAAATCATATGGACAATATTGCCCCTATGAAAATAAAATTACCATCCACTATGATAACTGCACCAAATTGAAAGATCTTGTTACAACCGTTATCCATGAATATACCCACTACCTACAACCCGTTAAATCATCCTACCATAAACTATTGAAAAAATATGGGTATGATAATCACCCAATGGAAATTGAAGCAAGAGAAATGGAAAAACAATATTACAACGACTGTTGGAACAAAATAAAAAATAAGTTATGAGAAAGTTAATTAAAGCAATTGTAATCGGGTACGCCGTCCTGTGGGGAGTTGAAGAAATCAAAGCTCGCAGACCACTAAGAGAAGGACCACCAAAAAGAAGATTAAGACCTCGATCTTAATAACCCCTGACAATGGGCAACAATATCCTTCGGGGTAATGTTTGCCCCACCCACAACGTAGAGACCCTCCACCTTGGCGTCAACGCATGCCCACCCATCCATACTAACAGGCTTCCTAACAAACGACCTCTTCGCCCTCTCAAAATATAAGGTCCCCAACTCCTTCTCATACAAAGAAATTATTATCCTCATCTTATCCCCACCTAAAGGGAATATCTCATATGTCAAATCGTCTATTGTTATTACCATGTGGATAAATATAAGTTAGGAACATATAAAATAAATAGGTGGGAGAAAGTGGGAACCCCACTGACGCTATGTCAGGAAGGAAAAAAAGGTGGGGATGTGGATAACTTTATCGGTATTTTTTTGGTTTTGTCAGAATGTCAGGGGACTAGTTACGATGGGGATAATCCCCTTCCCCACTTTTGACTATATAAATAAAAACACTTTCCCCCACATTTTACCACGGATTTGTGTATACAGATAGTGTAAAGACCACTTTTATCCCTCTGTAGATAGCAGGAAGACCATATTTTTACTACATATGTTTTCCAGATAAAAAAGGATTAGTAAGTTCACAGGCGGGGGAAACGAACGTAGTGAGTGTTTCATGACCATTCAGTCATGGTTATAGGAGTATTTTATCCCCTTCAACGAGGAACCGATATGGTTTATTGTCCCCCAATTAGGAGACAACTTAACCCCCCACTCGTATGGAGACCTGTAGTTTGTGATTATATGGATTATACCTTATGGGGTGTAATTATCTACCGAAGGTATTGTTTTGTACCCCATCGGGTATTAATCCACTATATGTGTCATAAGTAAACTTATATCTTTACTTTTTAAGAAATTAGTAAAGTTATAACTTGACACATAATATCACATAGCGAAGTGTGAGTGTAACGAACACATATGTCTCTTCGTTATGTGGGGGATTTAATGTGTGGGGTAAAGGTGAATGAGTGTACATCACGATCCAGTCATGATGAATTTATGGGATGTTCCCGACATGAATGTCGGAGACATGGTGAATGGATATACATATGTTTTTTTATATTACACTTTTATATCAGGATATTATAATTTAGATACAACACGCTTTTATAATTTTGATACGGTTGGAGGATTATAGTATATGTTTATGAATAAGGACCTTCCGAACGCAGTGAGGAATGTATTTGTCCGCAATGAATAAACATATAGTATAATCCATTATTATTGGTTGTATCATTGTGTGGCTGGTTTTAATCCCTACCCTTTTTTGATTTACCCACCCTTTTTTCATATCTTTGTTATTGTGAAAAAACTTATATACATATTCCTTAACACAAAATATCCTAACGCACATGTTAAGAGGTGTGTCTTTGGGTAATTGTGCTACCTTGATGGTAATAACTATGTTACTAATTATTTATTAAAGGAAATAAGTAGTTGGTTTAATGTAAATGAGAATGAAGCCGATAGATATGTGAAAGCGTGGTGTTCTTCTTTGCCTGTGGTTGTTAGTCTACGTATTTCTACTAACCCCACCGTTCTTGTTTCCGAGACTATGGTCGTTAATTCTACTCTGTAGTATTTATATCATATGAAAGCAATAATCCCTGAATCTAAATTTACTAAAATTCTTCACACATATCTTAATACATCTTTTAATGGATTTGATGATTGTACTTATGATTGGGCAAACTTTAATTGTGGTATGGGTGTTTGTTGTGATCCGTACGCCATAGGATTTGTTCTACCTGAAAGTGAATATGATGATTATCTATTTAAGTTGGCAGATAGTGAAAATTATGATGATGATGGTGATTACGCTGAAGAACTTAAAGGTGAGTTACCTGAGCCTTGTCATAATTCTCCTGATATAAGTAATCCTGCGTTTGATACCATTATAATAGATGAAGAAATGTACGAAAGACTTAATGATTTATTTAATAATATTAATGTTTGGAGAGAACCTTTATTATCCATTATAAATAAAGTATTCCATACAAACGCCAATAGTCTAATATACCTATACGAAAATTAAATCATTTATTATAATATGATACAAGGACTACATAAGATTATTGAAAAACTTATTCTACCACAATTTCCGTGGATTGCTGATTATAACATAAGAGTGGCACATGAGAATGGTCGTAAGTTTGTTTTGATTAAATATTATGTTAAATCCGATGAGGAAGGTTCCTTTATTGTTGATGAAAGTTTTAAAGAAGTAGAAAATCTCACTGTTAATGTTTTTAAAATGATGGGCTTTGGTTTAGATACTTATTTGGAAGGTGTACTATTTCACTCAAAATAAAAAGATTAATCTGTCGTTATTCGGCTGTCGTTTATCCCCCAACCCCCTTTAAATAAAAAACCCCACCGATTGGTGAGGTTTAATATATAACAACTACTATATTAATTTTTTGAGATTTCTATAATTTCCGATTCTGTTAATACTCTATTATAAATTTTAACATCATCAAGATAAGCATCAGATGGTTGATTATGCAATGGTGAACCAATATTACCTGCGTTTCCTAAAGTTAATGTTATGTCCGAATAATCAGGATAGACAAAATTGGAAACTCCAACAGTTTTACCATCAACATATAAAATAGTAATGCCATCATGCAAAACCCAAGTAACATTTACCCACTTATTTAACATACTTGGAATATCCTTAATTACAATTCTATTCTTGGATTTATTACATTGAGATAAATAAATGGTATCTTTACTCATCCATACAATTGGATTTCCATCATATCTTCTATTCTTATTTAATTCCATCAAAGAATTTCCTTCTGTGAACCCCATCATTTTAACCCAAAAAGTTATTGTGTAATTTTTTGAAATATTAAATGGAATATTATTGGATTCCATAAAACCATTATTGGAATAAAAACATTCATTATCTTGATTAAATCTATCAATACTAAAATTACCATTTTTCATGGTTCCGTCATTCCTGTAAATTGTTGAATCAACTAAATTATTCCTAAATAAAAACTTGGCAATAATTCCACTATCAAGAGTTGAATAGTTTTGAAAAGAAAGGACAAGTGGTTTAACAAGATTATTGGGCCTTTTAATAACAGTATTTGGTATTTGAATGTCTACATCTTTTGAACAAGACATCATTGCAATTGAGGCGATTGCGACCATAAAGATTTTTTTCATTGTATTTATATTTT
>Ga0114960_10004107_pt1 | contig 10996 bp, 9 predicted proteins | sample C_130625_MF_Meta_FD_92637 | JGI IMG/M metagenome (GOLD analysis project Ga0114960, IMG submission 92637) | Freshwater microbial communities from Lake Croche, Canada to study carbon cycling - C_130625_MF_MetaG | ecosystem: Environmental > Aquatic > Freshwater > Lake | place: Lake Croche, Canada...
AAAATCGCTGTCCCTTGGGGAGTCTTATAGGCACGAATACCCTCAAAAACGCCCATACCGTAGTGAAGACTATGAGTTAGCACATGAATCTTGGCCTCACGCCAAGGAACGAGCTTCCCATCGGACCAAATAAAGCCATCGCGGTCGGACATCGACATTTTTTCTACCTTTGTGTGTCTATTAAATCTGGTTAATCGGGGCGTTTGGCGAAGGGGCCCTATTGCCCCTGACCCAAAATACGTCCAAGTTCCTATTGTAGAACAGGGTTGGCTAGCTTGTTAGCTCAGATCCTTTGGGCGTAGGGCTAGACGATTTAGAATGGAGTATTAACCATAAACCACCCCTATTAATCGAGTCCCATGCCGGAATCCTTATTTAAAGTTAAGCGTTTAAGCGAATTGGCCCAATCAGGTCAATTGAAGGGAAAGCGGGTTTTAATTCGTGCTGACCTCAATGTGCCCCAAGATGAAGCCGGAAAGATTACTGAAGACACCCGTATTCGGGCCTCGATGCCTGCGGTGCAAATGTGTTTAGATGCTGGTGCAGCTGTGATGGTGACATCTCATCTTGGCCGCCCAACCGAGGGCCAATTTAAACCTGAAGATAGTTTGGCCCCAGTAGCTGATCGTATTGCAACTTTTCTCAATCGCAAGGTTCCACTGATAAGTAATTGGGTAGATGGTGGTTTTGAAGTTAGTCCAGGTGATGTGGTGCTACTAGAAAACTGTCGCTTAAACGTGGGTGAGAAAAAGAATAACGAAGCGCTATCAAAAAAAATTGCTGCTTTATGTGACGTTTATGTAAATGATGCATTTGGTACCGCACATCGTGCTGAAGCTACTACCTATGGAGTTGCTCAATTTGCACCAATTGCTTGTGCCGGCCCATTAATGGCAGCTGAGTTAGATGCCTTAAGTCGTGCCTTTGCTAACCCAAAGCGCCCATTGGTAGCGATTGTTGCTGGCTCTAAGGTTTCTTCCAAGTTAACTATCTTAAAAGCGCTTTCTGAAAAAGTAGATGAGTTAATTGTTGGTGGTGGCATTGCCAACACCTTTATGCTCGCTAAAGGATTGCCGATAGGTAAATCACTAGCTGAACCAGATTTAGTGCAAGAAGCTAGAGAAATTATGGATCTGATGGAAAAACGTGGTGCCCATGTGCCTATTCCTGAGGATGTTGTTGTTGCCAATGAACTTTCCCCATTAGCCCGTGCAAATCGTGTGCCAGCCGATCAAGTCGCGGAAGATGACATGATTTTAGATATTGGGCCTAAGACTGCTGCCCGTCTTTCAACAATGCTCGCGCACGCTGGCACAATTGTTTGGAATGGCCCATTGGGCGTCTTTGAAATTGATCAATTTGGGGGCGGGACCAAAATGCTTGCTGCTGCAATTGCGCACTCACCTGCATTCTCGATTGCTGGTGGGGGCGATACTTTGGCGGCGATTGCAAAATACGGTATTGAAAATCAAGTAGATTACATCTCAACTGGTGGCGGTGCTTTCTTGGAATTCCTCGAAGGAAAAACCTTACCAGCCTTTGCAGTACTAGCCGAAAGAGCGAAAGACTAAATATGCTTAGAGCAACCAAAATCATTGCAACCTTAGGGCCTGCTTCAGAAAAACCTGAAGTATTGCGCGATATGATTCGTGCAGGTGTTGATGTAGTGCGCATGAATTTCTCCCATGGCACAGTAGCCGATCACAAAGCAAGACATGATCTTGTAAGAAGTATTTCTAAGGAGGTTGGCAAAGAAGTTGGCATTATGGCCGATCTTCAGGGCCCAAAAATTCGGGTTGGTAAATTTGCTGACAGCAAAATTCTTCTTAAAGAAGGCGAGAAATTTATTTTAGATACCGCGTGTCAGTTAGGTGATCAGGGTCGCGTAGGACTTGATTACAAAGAGCTGCCAAGTGATGTAAAGCCAGGTGATCGTCTTTTATTGAATGATGGTTTAGTAGTACTCCGCGTTGAGAGCGTAAAGGGTGGAGAAATTTTTACGCTGGTAGAGCAGGGCGGCCCACTGTCAAATAACAAGGGTATTAATCGTGCTGGTGGAGGTTTAACTGCTCCAGCGCTGACTGAAAAAGATATTGCAGATTTAGATGCAGCGATTGCCATGGGCGTAGATTTTTTGGCGATTAGCTTTCCTAAGGATGGCGCTGATATGGCCTACGCCCGTAAGTTGGCAGATGCTGCTAGCGCTAAGTATGGTGTTGGTAAAGTAAGAACCATTGCCAAGGTAGAGCGTGCTGAAGCGATTGAGCCTAAGGCTCTGCGAAGTATTATTGCGGAAAGTGACGGCATTATGGTTGCACGTGGTGACCTTGCAATCGAAGTTGGTAATGCTGCGGTACCTGCCATGCAAAAACGTATGATTGCTTGGGCACTTGAGGCAGATAAATTTACGATTACTGCAACCCAAATGATGGAGTCGATGATCAATGCTCCAGTACCTACACGTGCTGAAGTAAGTGATGTGGCTAATGCAGTCTTGGATGGTACTGATGCTGTCATGCTTTCAGCAGAATCAGCTGCTGGCAATTACCCAGTTCAAACCATCAAAGCGATGGCAGAGATCTGTGTGGAGGCCGAGAAATCAGACACCGTAAAGTTAGACACCGACTTTTTAGATCAAACCTTTACCCGGATTGATCAAACGATTGCATTGGGCGCTTTATTTACGGCACATCATTTGAATGCCAATGCTATTGCTGCTCTAACGGATTCTGGTTCAACCCCGATTTGGATGAGCCGTCACAATATTCATGTGCCAATTTTTGCTTTAACCTCGAAGATTGCAACCCAGCGTGCCTTAAGTACTTATCGCAATGTCACGCCTATTGGCTTAGATTACTCAAAAGATCGCGATACTGCCCTGCAAGAGGTAGAAGCTTGCTTGAAGAAGGCTGGCGCAGTCAAAAAGGGTGATACCGTGGTGTTGACTTCGGGTGAGCCGATGGGTGAACCTGGTGGTACCAATACCCTCAAGATCATTCACGTGAAGTAAGTTACCTATCATTAATTTAATATTTATTAAGAGAACATCATGGCTTTAGTATCTTTACGACAACTCCTAGATCATGCAGCAGAAAATGCTTATGGCCTGCCTGCCTTTAACGTTAATAACTTAGAGCAGGTTACAGCTATTATGGAAGCGGCTCATGAGGCTGACTCTCCAGTCATCATGCAAGCATCTGCTGGAGCTCGAAAATACGCTGGTGAAGCTTTCTTGCGTCATTTGATCTCTGCGGCAGTTGAAGCTTATCCGCATATTCCTATTGTTATGCACCAAGACCATGGTCAAAGCCCTGCTGTTTGTATGGCAGCGATCAAGAGTGGGTTTACTAGCGTGATGATGGATGGCTCTTTAGAGGCGGATGGCAAGTCAGTTGCTAGCTATAAGTACAACCTTGATGTTTCAAAAGAAGTAGTGAAGTTTTCGCATTCAATTGGGGTTACCGTTGAAGCAGAGTTGGGTGTATTGGGTTCATTGGAAACAATGAAGGGCGATAAAGAAGACGGCCATGGTGCTGACGGCACTATGACTCGCGAGCAGTTGCTTACTGACGTAGAGCAGGCTGCTGACTTTGTTAGGGCAACGCAGTGCGATGCTTTAGCAATTGCAATTGGCACTAGTCATGGCGCTTATAAATTTAGTAAGAAGCCAACAGGTGACATCTTGGCAATTGATCGCATTAGAGAAATTCATGCACGAATTCCGAATACTCACCTCGTCATGCACGGCTCATCCAGCGTTCCACAAGAATTGCTAGCAGAAATTCGTGAGTTTGGTGGCGATATGAAAGAAACTTACGGAGTGCCGGTTGAAGAGATTCAAGAGGGTATTAAGAATGGTGTGCGTAAGATCAATATTGATACTGATATCCGCCTAGCCATGACGGGTGCAATTCGTCGTTATCTGATTGAGAACCCAAGCAAATTCGATCCACGCGATTATTTGAAGCCGGCCCGTGAAGCAGCTAAGAAAGTATGTATTGCACGCTTCCAGGCTTTTGGTTGCGCTGGCCAAGCTTCTAAAATCAAACCGATTTCTTTAGAGAAAATGGCTGAACTCTACAAGAGCGGCAAGCTCACTCAGATTGTGAAGTAAAGAATGCCTGCTTTATATGCCTCCTCTATTAAGTCCTTACCTCTGTTATCTAAAGGGAAGGTGCGTGATGTTTACGCCCTAGGTGATGACAAATTACTAATGGTCACCACTGATCGCCTATCAGCTTTTGATGTGGTGATGGGCGAGCCCATTCCAGAGAAAGGTATTGTCCTCAACCAGATGGCTAATTTTTGGTTTACTAAGTTAGCCTCGGTCATTCCAAATCACTTGACTGGTATTGATCCCACAACAGTTGTTCCTGCGAACGAAGTCGATCAAGTCAAAGGTCGCTCTGTTGTTGCTAAGCGCTTAAAGCCCATTATGGTTGAGGCAGTAGTGCGCGGTTATTTAGCCGGCAGTGGTTGGAAAGACTACAAAGATAGCGGTAAGGTCTGCGGAATTGAACTACCAGCTGGTTTAGAAAATGCACAAAAATTACCTGAGCCGATTTTTACACCTGCTGCTAAAGCTGAAGCAGGCGAGCATGATGAGAATATTTCTTTTGATAAGGTCATTGAGCTCATTGGTGAAAAATTGGCAAAGCAAATTCGTGAAGTTAGCATTCGTCTATATAAAGAAGCCTCAGAGTACGCTGCTACACGCGGAATCATTATTGCGGATACTAAATTTGAGTTTGGCTTAGATGATGCTGGCCAATTGATATTGATGGATGAAATTCTGACGGCAGACTCCTCGCGTTTTTGGCCTGCTGAAACCTATTATGTCGGTTCAAATCCACCATCGTATGACAAGCAGTTTGTGCGTGATTGGTTAGAAACGGCTCAAGTCAATGGAAAACTTTGGCCAAAAACTGCACCAGCACCCCAATTACCTGCTGAGGTCATTGAAAAGACAGCCCAAAAGTATCGTGAAGCACTTAGTCGCTTAACTAAAGAAGCCTAACTCAGGGATAATAGAGTCCTTGGTAGATATTTAGGGCATTTGGAGAGGTTCATGAGCAAGAAGCCAATAGTCGGAATAGTGATGGGTTCCAATTCAGATTGGGACACCATGCAGCACGCTGCTCAAATGCTGGAGCAGTTTGGTGTGGCTCATGAAGCTCAGGTACTTTCAGCTCATCGCATGCCTGATGATATGTTTCAGTATGCAGAAAATGCTCAGGCAAATGGCTTGCAAGCGATCATTGCAGGTGCAGGTGGCGCAGCCCATTTACCTGGCATGCTCGCTTCAAAAACCATTATTCCTGTATACGGGGTTCCGGTTGCCAGTAAATATTTGCGCGGTGAAGACTCTTTATATTCCATTGTGCAAATGCCCAAAGGTATTCCAGTAGCTACGTTTGCAATTGGTGAAGCTGGTGCTGCCAATGCTGCTTTACATGTTATTGCTGGTTTGGCTTTGCATGATGCTGATTTAGCCAAGCGCCTTATCGAGTTCCGCTCTAAGCAGTCAGATACTGCGCGAGCGATGAATTTGCCGGGATATTAATTACATGGCAGAGCATCTTGAACCCATTTTGCCGGGTTCGTATTTAGGAATTTTAGGTGGCGGTCAATTGGGCCGCATGTTTACCCAAGCTGCACAAGCGATGGGATACAAGGTTTGCGTATTAGATCCTGGTTCCGATAGTCCTGCTGGGTCAATCGCAGAAAAATTTATTCAAGCTGACTACACTGATTCTGCTGCTTTAAAAGAAATGGCAGCCTTGTGCTCATCTGTGAGTACTGAATTCGAAAATGTTCCTGCTCAAGCTCTAGATGAGCTTGAGTCTTTAGGGGTCTTCGTGGCGCCTCGAAGTAGCTGTGTATCCTTGGCGCAAAATCGAATTGCTGAGAAGAAGTTTTTGGCAACTTGGAAGTCAGAAACCAATATCGGCCCAGCACCCAACTTTGTGATTGAACATGATGCTGATATTACTCATGTTCCTTCAGACCTCTTTCCTGGAATATTAAAGACAGCACGGATGGGCTATGACGGCAAAGGTCAGATGACAGTTTATGATGCCACTGGTTTAACTACTGCTTGGAATGAATTGGGCCGTGTACCTTGCGTATTAGAAAAGCGGATGGATTTAGACTTCGAGGTCTCAGCACTGGTGGTTCGTGGCTATGACGATGCGGTTGTGGCATATCCTGTATCACAAAATATCCATCGCGAGGGAATCTTGCATACCTCAACAGTCCCTGCTCCATCCCTGAAGCCTGCACAAGAAAAGAAAATTATTGATGCAGCAAAATCACTCATTCGAAAGATTGATTATGTAGGTGTTCTTTGTATCGAGTTCTTTGTTTTAAAGAGTGGCGACATTATTGCTAATGAAATCGCACCGCGTCCGCATAATTCTGGTCACTACACTATGGATGCTTGTGTCAGCAGTCAGTTTGAGCAACAGGTTCGCAGCATGGCACGCTTGCCCTTAGGAGATACTCGCCAATTAGCACCAGTATCGATGTTGAACTTATTGGGCGATCTTTGGTTCGAAGGTAGTGAAGATCGGGCGAAAGAGCCTTCATGGAATAAAGTACTTGCACACCCTGATGCGAAGTTACATCTTTATGGCAAGTCTGAGCCCCGGATAGGTAGAAAGATGGGTCATATTAATTGCCTAGGTGAGGCTTTGAACGAAGCACGTCAAACTTGCGCTGCTGTTGCTACTGAATTAGGCATTGAGCCTTAGAAATGTCCACTGATAGTAAGCCGCTGCAATCCTCTGCAGTGATCAATGAGGCAGTTCAGACCCTGCGTGATGGCGGCTTAGTCGCCTTTCCCACTGAGACCGTTTACGGTTTAGGTGCTGCTGCTGATAATCTAGAGGCGATTCAAAAGATTTTTAAGGCCAAAGGTCGACCATTACATCACCCTTTAATTGTTCATTTGGCTGCGCCAGATAAGTTTGATGCTCCTCAAGTGGATTGGGTTCCTATCATTGCTCCTTGGGCAAGAGATATATCTGAAGATGCGATTAAGTTAATGAATGCTTTTTGGCCTGGCCCATTAACACTGGTATTTAAAAAAGATAAAACCGTATTAAGCGAACTTACTGGCGGGCAAGATACGGTAGCGATTCGTGCACCTGCTCATCCTATTGCACAAGAGGTATTGCGTAAATTTAAAGGTGGTGTAGTTGCTCCTTCAGCCAATCGCTTTGGGAAAGTTTCGCCGACTAGTGCGGCAGATGTTCGAAGTGAATTTGAGGGCATGCTAGATTTAATGATTCTCGATGGTGGTGATTGCGAAGTGGGTATTGAATCAACGATTATCGACATGTCTTCAGGAGATAAACCACGGCTGCTTCGCCCCGGAATAATTACCCCCAAAGAGATTTTGGCAAAGACTGGTGTAAGAGTGCTTAAGGCCGGTGAGGTGATTGGCAATGAGTTTGCAGAAAACATCCCACGAGTTTCTGGAAGCCTACTTGCTCACTACGCCCCGACAACCCCCTTACGTTTATATGCACCTGGTCGAGTGTTAGATGCCTTAAGTGAATATCCTGATACGAAGTCTCGGGTGGCAGTAGCGGTTTGGGATTCTGAATCTTCACTAGGAGAAGATGGACATCCTTCAGTGCATTTTGAGGAAATGGAAATTCCAAGTGACAGCATGGCATTTGCTAGCTGCCTATATCGCTCTTTGCGAGATTTAGATCAGCAAGAGTGGGACCTCATTTTATTTCCTGAACCTCCTGCTGGTGAAGAATGGGATGGCGTGAGAGATCGACTTCAGCGTGCGTGTTTTGGTTCTGGACCATCTTCTAGTAGCCACGATAGCAATTGATCGTGAGCTTCTAGACCCTTCCAGGCATTGGGATGATTAATGAAAGAACTTACTGCATACATTTTTCCAGATTTACTAATCACATAACCTGAGATGGCGCGGACATCAGCCAAGGAGCCTGTTTTAATTCTGGCTTCAGGCTTTTTCTTTAGATGCAAAAATTTACGTAGCTGCGTCATTAAGCGATTCCGCATAGTGCCATCCGTACCAGCTATCGGTAGGCTATTGTAAAAAATATCTCCTATAGATAAATTGCGCGCAGTCAGGAGTAGTTGATTCATTTGTCCTGCAGAGATAGCTTCATTGCGTGATAAGCCTGAACCATTCTCAATGACTAATCCTGAAAATTCCATGCCATTTTGTTTAAGCCAACTCTGAATCACCGCATCCCCATTCGCAGTAGTAGCAGGTTTGCCCATCTTCTCTAGGGCTAGCGTCAGTAGAAGCTGGCGTGCCATGACATTGTTGGAGTACTTATTAATATCTTGTACATCATTGGCTAGATTGATTCCTTCAAATTGCAACAATAGTTTTGCGGCTAAAGGAACTACACCATCTTTTCCAGTAGGCGCTTTAGCCCATGTACCACCGGCTAACTCCCAGGCAGCAGTAAAGCCTTGTGTAAGAAAGGTATTTGCATCGAGTGCAACGACGTTGTAATTCACATCTTTACAGTTGCTCGGAAAGACTCCAGAAAACTGAGCTAATAGTAGCTTATCGGTTTTAGAGGCAACTTCTGGATCTAAATTAAAGCGGATATTACTTTTCCAGTTATCACATGGCCTATCAACCAATTGCATTTGATTGTCTACCTTCAGTTGGGATAATGCTGGGCTGTAACTAATGTCAATAAAATCCGCAGTTCGAGACTTACCCAACTGAAATGATAAAGTTCTGAAGGAGTAAAGAAGTGGGTCTGGGGGAACGTTATAAGATCGTAAAGATTCACCATCAATCGTGTTGTGTTCCATCACACTGGTTGCATAAGCACTGCGATCAAAGAAGAGATTGCCATCGATCTTTTGAACACCTAGTGCTTGTAGAGATTTCATGAGCTTAGATAACTCTTCAGGAATAAGTTTGGGATCCCCGGTGCCTTGTAAATACAAATTGCCTTTAAGGGTTCCTTGACGAATAGTGCCATCTGTATAGAGATTGGTGCGCCAGCGATATTGTGGCCCCAAAATATCTAAGCCAGCAAGTGTAGTCAGGATCTTCATTGTTGAGGCTGGGTTCATGGGCTCCCCAGCGCGCCAATCTAAAATATTCTTGAAAGTATTTTTTCCTTGGCGAGCAGACTCAATTTCTAATACTGAAATACTCACAGCGTCTTTTGGAATTTGATTGCGCTCTAAGCTTTTCATTACGCTTTGAGGCACTGAAATGAGAGCTTCACTAGCCTTTGCTGGGTAGCTAATCAGGCAGAACCCACCCCAGAGAAAGGCTATTGCAGAATGAAGAAGGAGTTGTAAACGATAGAGCATCTCCAATAGGATAAACCTTAGTCTGTTAAAGCAGATGATTAGTCATGCTTGGTAGGTCGGGAGAGATTTGAACTCGCGACCAATGGTTTGTGGCAATACAACGCCCTTGTTACCAAAATCGTTACCAAAGCCATCCTTCGGAGTGGCTTTTCTTATGGTGCCAAGAGTCCGCTATCGGCCAATAAGAGACGTTTGTAAGGAGCAAGCTTGTGCCCTTCTAAGGCGTAGGTCGCACGTTCGAATCGTGCTGGGCAGGCCAAAGGCCTGACTTGCAGAAGAGAAGACATCAAAAAAGCTAGACTTTTTTCTTTACTGTAGTTTTCTTGGTAGCCGCCAAAGCTGATGCAGTAGCTTTTTTCTGTCTTACTTTTGATGGTTGCCCGTGAATTGTTACTGCACCCATTTTTTTTGCAGGCGCAGAAATAGCGCTTGATTTATTGGCACCACTCCAACTTGGTTCAGAAATCGAATTGAATGCTGCCCGTAGCTTCTCTCCCCATACCTGATGGATCATTTTATAATAGGGATTAGATTCATCTAAAGTCACTAGCTTACTTGCCTTAAGAGAGTTCTTTTCGTAAACCAGTAAATCTAGAGGTAAGCCAACAGAGATGTTGCTATTTAAGGTTGAATCCATCGAAATCAATGCACACTTAGTAGCCAGATTTAGCGGTGTCGAAAAATTTAGCACACGATCTAAAATCGGTTTGCCATATTTGGCTTCACCAATCTGGAAGTAGCAATTCTCAGGCGTCGCCTCAATAAAGTTGCCGGCAGAGTAGATATTAAATAGGCGAGGCCGCTCACCTTTAACCTGACCGCCAAAGATCAGATTGCAGTTGAAATCAATCCCTGCTTTTTCTAAGGCCTTATGGTCTCGATCATAAACTTGCTTTATGGCATCTCCAACCACTGCAGCTGCATCATGAGTGTTTTCGACATTCCATAAATTTTTACCATTGAGCATTTGGCCTTGCAGAAGTATTTCTTTGACAGCTTGGGTAATTGCCAGGTTACCCGCGCTCATCAATGAAAAAAAACGGTCTTTGTCTTTTTGGAACAAAGTCATTTTTCTAAAGGTGCCGATTTGATCTACGCCAGCATTCGTACGGGTGTCCGATAAAAATACAAGTCCATCTTTTAAGCAAATCCCAACACAATACGTCATACCTTAATCCTTTGATTTAACACTTTGAATTATCCCGCAATTATCTGGGGATAGTTTAAGGTAACTTTTGAATGGAAATGGTAGCGCTGAGCTCTTCACCACCGCCGCCAGTGCGTACTCCTTTAACTGGGGCAGCAGAGTAATAGTCTTTGCCAATAGCTAAGCGAATATGGCGGGCATCCACTAGGCATGCGTGAGTAATGTCAACACTGGTCCAAATTCCCTTCTCGATATCACTGCAAAAATCAATCCAAGCATGGCTAGCTAAGTTTGGTGATTCTTCCGCAAAGAAATACCCACTGACATAACGAGCCGGAATATGGGACGCACGACATAGACCCAGCATTACGTGCGCATGATCTTGGCAAACACCAGATTTCATGACAAAAGACTGGGCTGCAGTAGTCGCAGAGTTAGTTTGTCCTGGCACGTATTGAATAGTCTCTTGTATGGCAGTTGCTAACTTGAGAACATCATCGACAGAATTCTTCTTAG
>Ga0114960_10004111_pt1 | contig 10994 bp, 4 predicted proteins | sample C_130625_MF_Meta_FD_92637 | JGI IMG/M metagenome (GOLD analysis project Ga0114960, IMG submission 92637) | Freshwater microbial communities from Lake Croche, Canada to study carbon cycling - C_130625_MF_MetaG | ecosystem: Environmental > Aquatic > Freshwater > Lake | place: Lake Croche, Canada...
AATACCACCGCCTTTAGCCATCTTTTTATCACCGCATCCGCAATGGTGTTCTTTAACTCCCTGCGCCTTCATCAAGATATGCTCAACCTCTTCTGCATCCACACCACCGCCTTTAGCCATTTTGCTTGTTGCCTTTTCACGTAATGCTCTTAACTTAGTCAATGCAGTTTCGTACTCAGCAATAATCTTATCAATTTCTGCTACACTTACATCGCCTTTTACAACACGCTTCTCTACGTTCTTTTCAATACGTTCAGCAGTTTTATCTACGGCTTCTACGTTCTTCGTCGCTTGTGTCTTTTTAGGCTCATTAGCACGTTTAACAGCGTTTGCTTTTGCTTTTGCCTTGCGTTGTTCTGCTTGTTCAATTAAATCATCGCAATTGTAAGGAGTTCCGCTTTTAACTTCTGCCTTTGCTTTTGGCTCACGTTTTTTGCGTTCTGCTTTTGGCTTTGGTTCTTTAGTAGTTGCTGACTTTAAAGGATTACCATTATTGTCAAGCCCAAGTTCTTGAAGCCCTTTCATTCCAAATTCTTTTGCTGTGGCATTCGTGCTATTAGCAGCATTTACCAGTCTTTGTATTTTGTCTTCCATCGGATTTTTTAAGATTATAAAATTGGTAACAACCCATTTAGGTCGTCAAGTTCTTTGTTTATTTTGTTTAATTCATCACCGCTTACTAAGTCTTTAATACCTTCTAAGTCGGCAATTTCTTGTAGTACCTTTTTCTTTTCATCGCTATCTCCAGTATCGGGCTTTGTTGCTGTTTTACTTGCAGGTTTTGATGCTCCTTTATTGGTATAATCTTCTACCTTTTTCTTAATGTCCAAAAAGATAGGTTCTTTGGGTGAAAGGTATTGCAAATCTTCATCTGTCAACACTTCTGTTTTAATATATTCAGAAAATGTAGGTGGCAACTTAGAATAGTCAATGTTCTTGAAAAATGTAACAACCTCGTTATCTTCACCAACACCACCACCATTAGCCATCTTTTTAGACATTCCTGCTTCGCTTAGTGCAATCGCAACCGCTTGTTTTCTATCAGTTACAATTTTGCCACTACGTCCACTATGCAAGTTGCCGTGCTTAAATTCGTGCATCACCTTACCTACTTTCTCAACACCGCCACCTTTAGCCATCTTGCCTTGCATCGTTTTGGCTTTTTCAATTAGACGTTTCATCTTTGGAATTTCGTCATAACTGGCAGTCATTATTTCGGTTTCTTTGGTATCGCCCTCTTCGTAGTCTTGCTCACGTTCAACAATAAATAATCCATCATCATCGCCTATGCCTATAAATGCACCATCTAAATCATCACCGCTTAAACTCCATACTGGAATACCGCCCCAATCTGCCGAACTTGAATATTGGTTCATATTTCCAAATTCTTTCGCTAAGATTGATTCTAACATTTTTCTTCGACTTGGATATTGCTCTTCATCCCACTCATTAATGTTACCACCATTTGCCATTTTATCTTTGACGTAAGGAGTATCATTGCTAAAATCTAAGTTTCTCCAATTATCAAAGTCAAATGGATTTACACCTAATCGAATAAGAGTTTGCGCCTTTTTTATGGTGTACTCATTTTTAGGTACGTCCATATCATCCATATCATAATAAAAGTAATGGTACTTATCCGAGTTCAAATCTTCCGAATCGTATTCGCTATAATCCCAACCATTCAATATTTTGTTATCAGATTTTCTAACAGCAAAATGAGTGTAATTTTTATCAGCCCTACGTCTTTTTGGTAGACTGGAGATTAAGGTTTTGTCAAATTTTACTTTACCTCCTTTAGCATAATATGTTTTTGCTTCTACAAATTTGTGTAATTCTTCATATTCAAAAGTATAGTTATCGCCCTCCTCATCCTTTGCTTCACAACCCCCGTCCAAATATGTACTTATTACTTTGTAAACATACATATTGTCTTTGTCATCTTTAAACTTAAAACTATGTCCAACTATAAACTTTTTTAAAGGAGTTTCAATACCACCACCTTTAGCCATCTTTTCGCCATCCAAGTAATGTGTTACATCAGATAAATCATTAGATGCTCTTGAAACCTTTGAAACAACCCAAGCGGGTGTTTCTTTGCCCATATCTAATTGTGATTGCAACTCTTTTGTATGGTGTGAAATTGCCTTGTTTTGGCTTTTAACCATATCTAAGTTTTCTTTGCCAACACCACCGCCTTTAGCCATTATCCCACCCTTTTCGCTATAATAATCAAGCATTTCCGTATCGGGTTCATTTCTGCTGCTTTTTTCAAATTCATATTCATCATCAAATTTCGGATATTTTATATTATCTTTTAATGATGGGTCTGAAGATATGCGTGAATCGTAATAATCAAGCATATCTGTATCGGGTTCGTTTCTATTGTTAGGATTTATATAACCATTGGTTTTTGCTTCTTTATATAATCGTGGTTTACGTTTTTCACCAAATATCTCTTCCATCCATTTTGGGGTTTTTGAAATAGGTACTATTGTTAAATCACCCCAAGATATAGATGCTTCTCTATTTTTAAAATAAACCAACGCTTCTTTTTTATATAAGTCTATATGAACTATTCTGCCAATACCATCTGACTTATGTTTTTTTGATTTAACTAAATTGCCCCATCTCAAATTGTTATTTTGGGCTGTAATATCACCTCCAGTAGCCATTGAACTTTTGCTATCAATGTAATCAGCAGTCTGCATAGAATCCATCCCTTTAGCCCACGCTTGAGCCATATAAAATTCATTCGATTCTATAATGCCTTGTGCATCTGAATAAGAAATTTCAAGTTTATCTGATAACGAATTGGCAACTGCTTCTTCCCAAGAAGCATAGGATTGTTTGCCAGTCGTGTCTGTATTATTTGCCATCTTGTTTTATTTAGTTCAAAAGTAGGTTATTTTATCAATTAATTTATTAAGCATCACAATTTTAGACTACTTGTTAGTTGTTAAAATTTTAGTTGCTTGGATTAACTTGTCTACCAAAGTTGCCGTTTTAATGCGCTGTCCAAGTTGTTGGTAGTTTCTTGACGTAGGTAGTTTCATGCCGCCCTCTTCAAGAATATCGTAATTTTTAGATGTGGCATCTACTACGATATATCCCTCAACCTTAGTCTTAAGTTCATCCAACGCTTGTTTCCCTTTAGAGAAGAAATCGTCAATAACCTCAACTGGAACAAACCTGCCACTATTTTGATACCTCTTAAGCATTCGCTCCTTTACAACATCGTATGGTACATTGTCCATATAAACAATGAATATCTTATATCCAAGTTGGTGTAATAATCCGATTAAAGGCAAATAGTTCTTAGTGCTATTCATCGTACCATCGTAAATAATATCGAATTGGCAAGGAATACCAATCTCTTTATCAGTTAACAATGTATTTACAATATCCTTTGTTTCAAGGTGCGTAGTAGCAGCATTCCAACCTTCGTATTCGGGTAGTTTTGCACGTATTTCATCTGCATCAATTTTCATTATCTCATTGCTCAGTAGATAAGGTGCGAATGTTTTAAGGAATGTACTTTTTCCACTTGCAGGAGAACCACCAGTTAAAATTGCTATTGGAGAATCAGATTGAATGCAGTTAAGATTACGCTTTATGTCGTTTATAATCTCATAATGCAAAAGCAACCTATCTTCTGTATAATTGCCATTCTCGTCAACATATAAGTCCTTCGTTTGTGGCAAAGATGCAACACCCTCTGTTAGCATTTTTATTTCCGTAGGGTCAATTACTCTAACACCATTTGCATCAAGGAATATAGTTTTATCATAAACAAATTGCTTTTTCTCTTTTACTTTCTTAACCATTTTAAGACTAAGCAAATAGTTTAATCGCTCAAATTCATTTACTAATTTATCAATGGACTTAACCTCATATTTGTTTATAATCCTTTCCGCTAATATTTCACCAGTCCTTTTCTCTACATATTCATCAGACTTTAAATATTTAAGTTCGTCTTCAATAACCTGCGACTTTATTTTTTCACTCTCAATATAGTTTTTGATTTCTTCCCTTTTAATATTTCTTACGCTTAACAAGTCTTTGTCTTCCTTTTCAATTTGTCTTTTGTAGTCAACTGCATAAGAAAACCATTGTGGTTTGGATGGTGATGAATAGGGGCTTATTTCTACGCCTTTATTTTTAGGGTCTTTTAAAAAATCATCTATTTGTGTGAAGCCTAACATTGGTCTACCTTCGCCATCTTTAGGGAACTCCGATTTGAATACGTTTATTAAATAATTGATTTTGGCTGTTAATTCAAGTTGTATTTTATTGGGTGCAAATTTTTGTAAAAGATTATTGGCTTGTTCCTCATAGTAGTTAAAACTTGATAGATTTTGAAGATACCTTGTAAGCCTATCGTTAATTACTTTTATTGAATTAATATCATCCTGCAACTTTACACCCTTGATTTCAACTTCAAGCATTGCTATAATTTTCGGGTCTTTTATCAAGGCAAATTTTATCTCTTCCGTGTCCAATTCCTCAACTTTTAACGCACTATTGCCGTTAATTGTTAAAAGGTCATTAATACGGGCAGTTTTCTGTTGTAATTTTTCAAACATAAAAATATCAATACTATCAATGACCAAAGGATTGACAATACGCACATTTCCAAATTGGTTTTTTTGCCTCCAAATTCTCCCACTAAGTTGTAACGCATCTGTCGGATTCCAGTCTACAAAGCAGTTATAAAGCATAGTTGCCTTCTTTTGAAGATTCATACCCTCTTTGATAGATGAACTACCTATCAATACTTTTATCCTTTCATCGTCACTTATTGTTTCAAATTCTTTTATTTTCTCATTGTACTTTTCTCCATTAAAAGCATCTTGTACTTTACGCTTTTGATTAGTGGACATACCGCCCGAAATTATACCAACTTCATGTTTTTTAAATCCTACCTCATTAATTAGGTAATCTTTTAACAAACCAAAATATTTCAATCCCCTATCCATATATATTACTTGACCCGAAACTGGTTCGTTGTGGTCTTCGTGATACTTTTTAACGGACTTAACGCAATCCATTACATACTTTAACTTAGGGCTTGTATTGACATAACTTAAGTATGTTGGCGTTCCAAGTGTATTGTATTTATATAAATATGGAGAAAGTGCTACGTTCCTATTATAGTTCATTGACTTAATTGCCCTTACTCCTGCCTTTTCTGATTGCGATAAGTTTTCTTCATCAATCTCCATAGATTCGGAATCCTTAGATTCGTTTTCATCTTCATCATCCCCCTCGTAGTCACTATCTACATTTGCAGCACCAAATTCGCCTTTGCCTTCCGCATAAGCAGTAATTTCATCAACATAGGACTTCTGAATATCATTCATTTCTATATTGCAGGTAACTTTTTCTTCTTCGGGTAGTTCTACAATTACATCATTTACCAAAACCTTTGTGTATGGTAAAACATACTTGTTTGGTCGCTCAACACCAACACTTTCACCGCTTTTGAAATTGAAAAACCTAAATATTATTTTCTGCAATGCAGGTAAATTCTGAAACCCTTTTACAATCTGCTTGTATTGTGGCTTCATCTTGTGGTTAATGGTTAATTCGGTGCTTACATTAATATAATTATCAAAGAAATCTGTTATGCTAACTATACCAAGTTCTTCTAAATGGTGATATGCAATTAATGATAGCATTGAATATACCTCCAATGGCGAATTGGTAAATGGTGTTGCAGTCAACAAGAACACATTTCTATAATTGTTATTTTTAAGAATATAGTTACAAATCATAAATCCTTTAATCGCCAAACCCGATTGAGAACCTTGAATAGAATATTCTTTTTTAACTCCTTTCTCACCTTCTATTTGCTCTCCTTTGACCTCTGAAAACAGATTTTTTAAAGCGTGGGCTTCGTCAAAACATACCAAGTCAAAACCAAGTGATTCAATTTCGATGTTCGTGCCTTTTAGACCCTTACCGATATAGCCCTCGTATTTTTCAATATCTCTTGCCCTTTGTTTATCTGACCTATCTTTATTATTTGATTGCGTAAGTATCGCAGTCAAACTATCCATAAGTTGGTCTTTTGTTTTTTCATTAAAACCAAGTAGATTAAAACCCTCATACGTCATAACGCTAATAGAACCCTCTTCTACCATTCTTATTTCGTTATTCTCGTCTAATAGTTCTTGCCTATAATCATCGCCAAGATTGTATAAGCCATTAACCTTACGTTGTGGCATAGCGTTCTTAATTTCAGAAAGCCATTGTTTATATGTTTGATTAGGAACAACTAAAAATGGTCGCTTAGAATATCCTGCCGTGATAAATTGCTCAATCGCAAAAATTGCCGAGATACTCTTTCCTACACCAACATCGTATGCAAGGCATCCACTACCCTCATTAAATAAAAACGATACCGCTTCTCTTTTTTCTTTCTGTATTACAAATGGTTCTTCTCCAAAGAAATTATAAGTTACATTAAATGCAACTGGTATCTTCTCAAAATTAGGCATCACATAGTTATTGTAATTTGCGTTCCATTGTGTTTCAACTGACACCTTTTGATTTAAGTTCAATTCTTCATTAAGGAAAATAAGAAATAGGCGATTACCTTCCATAGAACATTTTGCCTTTATAATAAGCAAGTTCTTTTTAAATTCTGCTTCTCGTTTTGCCTTTTCCCACTCTGTTTCGCCTTTTACTTCCGTAATAGCCTTAGTTTTTCTATCTATATAAAAATAAATAATGTCGTTATATGTGATATTTCCCCTAATCTCTAACTTAGCGTTATTTACAACAAGCCATAAACAAAAGGCTTCTGTTAGTGATAAAGTATCGAATTTTATTTTATATCCCGTTGTCGTTGTTTTATACAAGTCAATTTTACCTGCATTACTCATTTTTTTACTTGGATACCATCGAAATTCTTGCATACTTTCTATGCCATCAATCATAAATGTTCGTGCAAATTTTGATGTAGGCTTTAAAATCAAAGAGTTTGCATTTGCATTACCAGTAATAATTAGTCTGTTTTTGTATAAATTATCGAATGCTTCATTCAATACTCGCAAATGCTCTTGTAATGCTTGGTAGCCGTATTTATTAGTAATGTACTCAACGTCTTGACCACTATTTTCAGACTTTTTTACAATTCTTGTAATTTTCTCGTATATGTTTCCACTTGCATACAATGGCAATGGCAATAGACCACCATTAAAATAGAATAGGATTCCATCATTTACCCATTTTTTTATTTGAGATTCATCAATAAGTGGATATGGTTCTTCTTCGCCAAATGCAAGTTTGTACCAATCAAGGCTTAAACGCTGATTAATACTCTCCTTGTACCATACATAGGCTTTTAACTCTTCTTCCGATATATTCTTATTTTCTTGTCGAAATACTTTCTTATACGACCTTATATTAAGTTCTTTAGGAGTAAAATCAGAATTTTCGTTTTTCTCCTTGTTTTTCTTTTGACGAACCGCTTTTTTACCAATGTTTGCGTTTGATTCCTCAATTATCGTTTCGACAAATTCTGATATACCCGTTTTATCTAAATTCTGCTCAATCGTTGGTTTGATTGCACTTACACCTACGCTTGTATTTTTCTGCAATTGCATCAAATCCGAATCCAGTACAATCTTGTCAAGGTCTGCTAATGTACCATTAACAACGTGTATTTCGTTTCCATATCTGTTAATGGCAACCTTTATTTCACCTAATAGTTTTTCGGGGTGCTGCTTGTACCAATTACTATTAGTCAAATATTGGATTGAACTATCTTCAATATCAATTTCATCAAGTTCTTCCCTTGTAGGATATTTGCTTTGAATGTTCATTACAGCACTTTCAAAAGACGTTCTATCTTCTATTGATAAATCCGTTCTTTTAAGTTCCTCTTGAAATTCATCAAGGTCGGCTTTAACGTCCGATGGCATTATTGAACCACCATTTTTGTATTGGCGCATAGCCTTTTTCAAATCTTCGGTTGTAATTGAATCTATCATAAGTATTTTGCTGCTTTATTAAGTCGTGAAATTAGTAATTCATTTGCTGATTTTGGCTGTTCAGAAAATGTTGGTTTTTTCGTTTCCGTTGTCATTACAACTATCTTGTTGTGGTGCTTGTTAAATGTGTCAATTGATTTAGTTATCTCGGAATCTACATTAGTTGTAAAGATTGTATTAAATATTTCATCGGGTGTTAGTGAATCGCCAAATAGACTTCCACCTTCATTGCTTTCTATTGAGTTGTTGTATTTGAGCATTGCCGTTTTGAAATCATTTACCCTTTGATTTAGATACCAGTTAATGATAAATGCTTTCTCGGTTTTGTAACTTACATCATCTGCAAACATTGTGTTTTCAGTAATGAACTCACTCAACTTTTTGTAGTTGCTGCTCACCATATCATTTTGTATAAGCAAGGCATTGTTTACCTCTTCGACTATGCTACCCTCAACACTCTTTTTGTTTTTTATCAAAGGTATGATAGCATTCACTATTGAGTTAGTTGCAGACTTAACACCTGCATTTTGGCTAATCTCAATTGCAATAGGATTAAGGATAAGGCTTACAAGCAATGTTTCGTATAATATCTTTCCAGTTTCCGTTAATGAGAAATCTGAAAAGAAAGCGGACACTTCATTTTCAGAAATGATATTGCAGTCTATTAGCAACTTTTTAAATCGCATTACAGACGTTCTATCGTTATATAGTTCGCTTACTACGTCCTGCTCAGAAACAAGTTGAATAAGCGCACTTTGACACGCTTCATTCTCCTTTATTTGCTTACTTAGTCTTATTGCTCTATCAATGTTTTTTTCGCTCTTGCTACGTGGCTTATTAAAAGCATTTAGTTCGGTACTTGTATAACTTGAAAAGTCAACATCGAATCGAACCATTACGGGCTGCTTAAACTTATCAAATACCTGCGCCATTGAAATACCATAGCCACCATATTCAAGTTCGGCAAACAGCACCTTTTTGTAGTCCTCGTAGTTTTCTTTGTAGTTGGTAACGGCAAGTTTTAAAGACATTGTTCTGTTATTGCCACTTACTACTACACCATCAATACTTATAACTGGAGTTCCACTTGCAGTTGCACTTGTGCTGATGATAATGTTAGGATTCAACTTTTGAGCAACTGAAACTACCTTTGCTTGTGCATTTTTGTCGCCAGTATAGTTCCTATCGTTTACGTTCTTTCCACTTGCATCTATTGGGTAGTCTTTTGTATTACCAAATGTTACCTCGTTATGGGATGCAATTATATCTGTAAGTTCAACAACAGCAAAATAGGACTTGTGTACTTCATCGTTTGGAAAAATAAGTTCACGTTCTCTACCAAGTGCAATGTTTCCATCAAGAAATTCCTTTCTGTAACCTATCTTGACATTGCCAGTATTTGCAAGTTTAGATAAATCCAAGTTCTTTAACACCTCAATTGATGCACCGCTAACTTCTACGGGTTTTGCAACTTCGTTAAACCTGCTTTCAAAATCTTTTATTGCAGGAATATTCTCTTCGTCAAACTTAAAATTATCTATGAATTTTTTATGAATGTCATTTGATGAATAATAACGGGTGTTATTTTTTATCCATTCATTTGCAGCCTTTTCTTTTTTAAAGTAATAGAGTTCCTTGAATGTTGTTAACGTGCCTACTGGAGCATTGGTTGAATCGGTATAAATGTTTTTATCCTGCCAATTGGTATCGTTTATTTCTCCATCCAAAATTTTAAAATAGTCTAATGCAGACCTGCCAACTTCTCCATCAAAATCAATATCATTAGACCTACTTATTTTGTTTGATTCATAATATTTGTATAAATCAGAAAATAATTGTTTGTTTAATATTTTGTTTTTGGATGAAAAATAATAGGCTAATTCTTTAGCATATTCCTTTTTTGCATCTTCCTTATCAAATCTGTTACGTTTTGAAAATGTAGGTAAATCATCATATCCAAACTCTTTAAGAAGGTAATTATTCCTTTCATAAAAATCAATACCTTTAGGTATATCAAGTTTAGCAAAATATGTACCTTTCTCAAATCCACTTGTTACCCTTTCAAATTTGATAGAGTTTTCTCTTACAAAATCTTCTCCTTGCTTTAAAAAATATTGCCAGTCTAAATACATTAATCAAGTGAGTTTATATTGTAAAGACGTTCTACATGAACGATTGCCTTAGATATGCTTATCTTCATACTAATACAAGTTTCTGCTATTGTTTTAACAATATCTGCCCGTGAATCCATATCGGAAAACTGACCGCATATAAAAGGTGTTTCATCACTATTGCAAAACTCCAATTCTGTCTGAATCTGCATATATAGTCTTTCAATTATTGATTCTGATTCCATATTTATCGTTTTCTAAAAATTACAATTTCCGAAGATACTCCAGTTCGTTCAAATATCTTGTTTGGCAATCTGTAAGCATCAATTAAATCGGCTTTTTCAAAGATTGCTTTCTTTGTTTTTGTCAAAGGTGAATCTAAAAATAAGTTACCGCCATTGTATTGTTCAGCACCTATGATATAGATAAGCAAACCATCTTTTTGTAAAAGGTCAATACCCCGAAATAAGAAATACTCAGCCCAATTTGCAGCACCGCTATACTTATCTTCGCCCATAGGCATATATATACCTGCTAAATTACCCAACTTCCCGTATGGTGGATTTCCTATTACTAAACTATACTTTTTCAGACCTTCAATATTCTTTTTTATACTCAAATTTTTGGATATAAAATTCTTTTCAAAAGGCATCAATGTAGTTTGGACATTTGGATATAATATTTCGCAAATCATAGCCGAGTATTTATTAATCTCATTTGCTTCTGCGTAAACATTTTCGGGAGCGTATTTTAAGAATGCCCCAATACCAACCGCAGGTTCAAATACTGAATTGTCGCCTATCGTACCATAGCCATACTTGTATGCAAGACCCCACATTTTCTGCACCACTTCATCGGGTGTAAAAAATTCATAAAGCAAACC
>Ga0114960_10004118_pt1 | contig 10981 bp, 10 predicted proteins | sample C_130625_MF_Meta_FD_92637 | JGI IMG/M metagenome (GOLD analysis project Ga0114960, IMG submission 92637) | Freshwater microbial communities from Lake Croche, Canada to study carbon cycling - C_130625_MF_MetaG | ecosystem: Environmental > Aquatic > Freshwater > Lake | place: Lake Croche, Canada...
CAAAAGAAGAAAACTACAATTTTATTTTGATATTTAAATTTCAGATTTGAATAATTATATTTGAGGATGAATTTAAAAGCATACGCATCCACTTTTGTATATAAAATATCTTATTTGCAAAAATCTTTTGGAAAAAAACCTTTCAAACTGCTTGATATTGGAGCAGGGAATCATTCGGCATCCAAAATCAAAAAAGTTTTTCCTCAATGCGAATACCATGGTGTTGATTTAGAAAAAGAGTATAATAATAGTAGCGAAGATTTTTCTTTGATGAAAGCCTTTTATGAAATGGATCTCACCAAACTTGATATGTCTTCTATTCCGGACAACTATTTCGATGCAATCTTAATGGCTCATATCATTGAGCATTTGCATAATGGAGATGAAGTCATCAAAAAGTTGTTGCCTAAATTAAAATCAGGTGGTTATTTATATATTGAATATCCAGGCATTAAAAGCACTAAACTTCCTTCTATGCACGGATCTTTAAATTTTAATGATGATCCTACACACGTAAGATTATATTCTGTAAAAGAATTGAAAACTCTTTTTGAAAATAATAATTGTAAAGTTTTGAAAGGGGGCACCAAACATAATATCTGGTTTATTTTGGCTATGCCTTTTAGAATTCTTTCTTTTTTAGTGAGAGGCAAAAAATTACAAGGGAATATTTTTTGGGACCTGCTTGGTTTTGCAGAATTTCTCTATGTCAAAAAAAATTAGTCTAATAAATCGGGGCGTCGTTTAGTTGTTCTATCCAATGATTGATTATAGCGCCACTCCTCTATTAATTTATGATTGCCACTCATTAAGGTTTCAGGAACTTTCCAACCTCTGAATTCTTCTGGACGTGTATAAACAGGTGGCGCCAATAAATTATCCTGAAAAGAATCTGACAGAGCGGATGTCTCATCATTTAATACACCCGGAATTAATCGGCCAATGGAATCCGTTAGTACAGCTGCTGCAAGTTCCCCTCCACTTAAAACATAATCACCAATAGAAATTTCTTGTGTAACAAAATGATCTCTGAATCTTTGATCAATACCCTTATAATGACCACATATCAATAATAAATTATTTTTTAAGGAAAGAGCGTTAGCCATTTTTTGATCAAACTTTTTACCATCCGGACTTAAAAAAATAATCTCATCATAAATAGTGGATTTTTGAAGAGATTCAATTGCATTCACCAATGGCTCAATCATTAAAACCATTCCAGCACCTCCGCCAAAAGGGTAATCATCTACTTGTGCCCTAGGATAAGTAGTATACTCTCTTAAATTAATTACATTAACTTTCAAAAAACCTTTATCCTGTGCTCGCTTCATAATCGAATGCGAAAACGGACCACTCAATAAATCTGGAACTACTGTAAGAATATCAATAATCATTTTAATGTTGATTTAAAATTTCACTCATAAATAAATCTACAACCCTAATCTCTTTAACGCCATTGCAGGTTCATAATAGTCAGGCGCATATAGCAATGCTTTTTGATAAGCGTCTATTGCTTCTGATTTTTTATTTTGTTTTTCATATGCCTGACCTAATAAATAATATCCCTCTTCATAACTATTTTTTAAGGTAATCGCTTTATGTAAGATTTCAATTGCTTCATTGTATTTTTTACATTGGAGATAGCATTTTGCCTTTTCACGATAGGCTTCCATGAAAGTAAAATCAACATCTAATGCCTTATCAAAGAAAAACAAAGCGTTTTTTAAATCATTAATGCCTGCAAAGTATATTCCTTTTATTAACAAAGCCTCCTTTAAAAAATAAGGACTATAATTTTTAATGATTGAATCTGTTAAGGAAAGGGATTCTTGATCTTTTTGTGTAGCAAAAATATTTGCCACATATAAATAATCTTCCGGATTAGGTTTTAATTCAATTGACTTTTCAAAAAATTTTAACGACTGAATTGTGTCTTTATTTTCGAGTAATAAAACTGCTTTGATATGCTGTAATCTTGCTTCTATTGTATCCTCTACAATATATTTATTTACCAGTTCAATTGCTTTTTTGTAATCATTTAAATCTCTGTAATATTGAATGAGATTCTCTTTTAATAATAAGGAATCTGGATATTGTTTAATGATAGCTTGCAGTGAATCAATTTTATTATCTGTTGATTTTAAGTTTTTGTTTTCATCTTTAGAAGAATTGTTACATGCAATTTGTAACAACACTATTAGAATTAATAGAAGCCTTATTTGATTTTTCATTGATTATAAAAATTATCGATGTCGTTCTTATTTGAAAAGTTGAAATTTCTTTTGAAACAATATTATGAAGTGTAAAATTATATTTTACATTTGAATATTAATTGATTAAAATTAATTGAACATGTTCACAGAAAATCCATTTGAGCCAAAAGACAAAAAAGGTAAATTGTCTAGCTTATTAAATACACTTACCATTTTAAGTATCATCGCAAATATACTTGGCCTTATATCACCCATTTTTGCTTTTATTAATGCAAAGAGCAATTATAAGAGAATGGAAGAAATGATGTCTTCAGAAAAATTTGCTAGTTCACCTGGATATATTAAATTCTTCTTCAACGAAGAAAATTTGTCTATGTCAAAAAAAATGTATGAGAATCGTATACCGCTTTTGATCATTTGTTTGATTAGTGCTTTGTTATGTCTTTATGGGGCCATTGAAATGCGTAAGTTAAAGAAACAAGGCTTTCCGTTGTGGTTGATTGGCGAATTGTTGATACACATTGGTTCTTTACTTTTTGTTGGATTAAGTTCATTAATGGGTTTCAATTTAATTTCACTTCTTTTTTCTGGGATTTTTATTTTTCTATATAACAAGAGTAGAAAAGAATTGATTTATTAGTCACATAAGGGCAAAAAAAAGGGGCTATGATAGAAATCGCAGCCCGTATTAATCCAATATCCTATGAAAAACCATACTTAAAACGAGATAGATTCGATTTTAGTATGTAGAAGGAAAAATATTTTTAAATTAAAGTTCTACATTAAATTTTTCAGCCAGGTTCAAAAGGTCTTTTTCTACTTCATCATTCAATTCTAAGCCATTCTCCATTCTATATTGTTGAATTATTTGCTCAGGTTCGCCAGGAATAATAACCGGTTGACTTGAATCAATTGGTTTTGCATCTTTAAATCGGCGTATCCATAGATCCATATTATTTTTAAAATCTTTTGCTGGCCTAAAGGCATCAATACGCATTGCGCCAAAAAAATGACCTATTCCATTTCCAGGCATATTTTCGGGCATGGGGACATAAGCTGGAAAAGGTGGCACCCAAGGACCAAAATTTGCACCACTCAATACACCGGAAAATATATCTACAATAGAACCAAGCATATATCCTTTGTGACTGCTATGCTCTCGATCACTTCCTAATGGCAAAAGCGACCTTCCATTTTTTAAGGTATGTGCATTATCTGTAATCTGTCCATCAATATCTTGAGCCCAACCATCTGGAATAGGCTGTTGCTTTCTCTGTAAAATTTCAAGTTTTCCATTTGCGGCAGTTGTTGTTGCAAAGTCTGCAACAAAAGGATTTTCCTCTCCTGCCGGAATAGCTACTGCTATTGGATTTGTGCCCAACATCCTTTCTTTAGAAAAAGTAGGTGCCACTAGTGCGGAAGCATTGGTCATAGCAATTCCTATCATATCTTCAGATAAACACATCATTGCATATTGGCCAGCAATTCCAAAGTGATTACTATTTTGAACACTTATCCAACCAGACCCAACCATTTTTGCTTTTTCTATAGCTTTATTCATTGCAAATGAAGCAATCACAAGTCCTAGACCGGCATCACCATCCACCACGCCTGTGCTCGGGGTTTCGTGAATGACTTTTATTTTAGGTGTAGCATTCACTCTTCCAGCCTCCCATAATCTTACATATCCACTCAATCTGGCCACACCATGACTATCAATTCCTCTTAAGTCAGCACTTAATAAATTAATAGATGCCAACATTGCGTCATTTTCTATACAACCTATTTTTATAAAAATTGATTTTACAAAAGATAATAGCCTGTTATAAGAGTAACTTTTTTCCATACAACGAAGATAATAAACTGATTTTTTAAAATTTGCTCTTTAAAAAAGCTTAAAAAAAATGATTTCGTACATTTGTCATCCTTAAATAAAACAAAATTATGGGAAGGATTTTTGAAGTTAGAAAAAGTGCCATGTTTGCCCGTTGGGATAAAATGGCGAAAAACTTTACTCGTATAGGAAAAGAGATAGCTATTGCAGTAAAAAATGGAGGACCAGATCCTGATAACAACCCCGCATTAAGAAGATGTTATATCAATGCGAAGGCTTGTAATATGCCGAAAGACAGAGTAGAAGCTGCGATTAAAAGAGCAACTGGAAAAGATACTGCCAATTATGATGAAATTGTGTATGAAGGTTATGCACCTCATGGAGTGGCTGTTTTAGTTGAAACCGCAACGGATAATCCAACCAGAACGGTTGCGAATGTGAGAATGCATTTTACAAAAGGTGATGGTGCTTTAGGCACAAGTGGAAGTGTTGCTTTTACTTTTAACAGAATGGGAGAATTTAAAGTTAAGAATGCAGGGTTGAATACCGACGATTTAGAATTAGAATTAATTGACTTTGGCCTGGAAGAAATTGGTGAAGATGCTGAAGGCAATATCATTATAAGAACTGCTTTTACTGAATTTGGTAATATGAGTAAAGCCCTTGAAGAAAAAGGAATTGAAGTAATTACTGCTGAATTAACAAGGATCCCTTTAAACACGGTTGAGTTAGGGGAAGAACAAGCTAACGATGTATTGAAAATGATTGACAAATTAGAACAAGATGATGATGTACAAAAAGTATATCATAATCTTAAATAAAATTACTCAGCCATCATTTCTTTTACAACTCTAATTACATCTTCAACATTTGGTTTTGAAAAGTAATCTCCATCACTACCATAACTTGGTCTATGTGCTTTAGCTGTGAGAGTTCTTGGAGCTGCGTCCAATAATCTGTAACCATTTTGCTCCTCCATCACTTTATTATACATATAAGGAGCTGCTCCACCAGGAACATCCTCATCAACAAATAAAATATTGCTTGTCTTTTTTAATGATTCAGCTATAATATGATTAATGTCAAAAGGCAACAACGTTTGAACGTCAATGATTTCACAATCAATGCCCATGTGCATCAGTTTTTCAGCTGCTTCCTGAACAATTCTTAAAGTTGAACCATAACTCACAATAGTAACATCTGAACCACTTTTTATAATTTCAGGAACACCTAACGGTATAGTATAAGTTAATAAATTAGCAGGTAATTTTTCTTTTAAACGATAACCATTTAAGCATTCAATTACCAATCCAGGATCATTACTTTGTAACAAGGTATTGTACATACCAATTGCTTGTACCATGTTTCTTGGTGTGCAAACATACATGCCTCTGAGAGAGTTGATAATCATTCCCATTGGAGAGCCGCTATGCCAAATACCTTCTAATCTATGTCCTCTTGTACGTACAATCAATGGACAACTTTGTTGACCTGCAGTTCTAAAATGAGTAGTAGCTACATCATCGCTTAGTGGCTGAAGTCCGTACAATAAATAGTCGAGATACTGTATTTCTGCAATCGGTCTTAATCCTCTTAATGCCAAACCAATTCCTTGCCCCATGATTGTTAGCTCTCTTATGCCTGTATCAAAAATTCTATGTATTCCATATTTTTCTTGAAGCCCACTAAATCCTTGATTAACATCTCCAATGTTTCCCACATCTTCACCAAAGGCTACAACTTTATCATTGGAAGAAAATAACTCATCAAAATACTTATTAAGTGCTTCATAGCCATTGATAATATTTTCTTCTTGATGATATTCAATAGGTATAGATTTTACTTTCAATGCACTTTTAGGCCCTTCATTATATAAATAAGAATCGTAGAGTATTTCAGATGCAGTTTTTAACTGTACATAATAATTATTTAATGAATTAAACTGAGGTGACTGATTCCCTTCCAATAAATTAATAGCAGCTGATAATGACTTTAAAATATCTCTTTTAAATGGTTCGCGGAGTAATTTGATTTCGTTGATAATACCAGGTATTTCTGGATGAAAATTGGCAACCTCATTCAAATAATTAACTGATTCATTAACCAAGTTTTTGATAGGATCTTGATATTTGCTCCAGGCGTTTTGCTTACTTTCTTTTACAAATTTACTTGCATCTTCTTCAATAGAGGAAAGCTCCTCTTCATTGGCTAATCCATTTTCAATTATCCATTTACGCATTTGAAGTAAACAATCCCATTCCCTCTCCCATTCTAATCTTTCGGTTGATTTATACCTCTCATGGCTACCCGAAGTGGAATGCCCTTGAGGTTGTGTAATTTCTTCTACATGAAACAAAGCTGGAGTATGGGTATCTCTAATTTTTTGTATAGCGTATTCTAATGTTTCACACATTCCCGCATAATCCCAACCCTTTAATTTATAAATATCAATACCATTGGTATTATCTGATTTTTGCATACCAGATAAGGCCTCAGATATAGAACTTTTAGTTGTTTGATATTTTTTTGGAACCGAAATTCCGTAGCCATCATCCCATACAAAAACCGCCAAAGGAACTTGAAGCACTCCTGCTGCATTCATTGTTTCCCAAAATTGTCCTTCACTAGTAGAAGCATCACCAATTGTGCAAAAACAAATTTCATTACCATTATTGGAAAGGCTATTATAATTTGATAATGACTCTACATTTCTAAATACTTTAGAAGCAAAAGCCAATCCTAAACCTCTCACCATTTGACCAGCTGTTGGTGCTATATCGCTTGAAACATTCTTTAAGTCTGTTAAGTTTTTCCAATTTCCTTCTTTATCAACAAATGGTGTTGCAAAATGGGCATTCATTTGACGTCCTGCGCTAAAGGGCTCATGCTCAACATTTGAATCAGCATATAATTGAGAGAAAAAATGCTCTACGGTAGCTAACCCTGCAGAAAACATAAAAGTTTGATCACGATAATATCCAGATCTAAAATCTCCCTCCTTAAAAAACTTTGCCATTGCAACTTGAGCCACTTCTTTGCCATCTCCAAATATTCCAAACTTTGCTTTTCCCGTAAGCACTTCCTTTCTTCCTAATAAACTTGTTTCCCTACTTTCACAACAGATTTGATAGTCTTTAAGCACTTCCTTTCTGAAGTGATCAAAACTCAACTTCTCTTGTTCAGTTAATTCATTAAAAGCTGCATTCATATATTAAAATTTCAAGGCCAAAAATAGCATTTTCAACCAAACATATAGTGGTTTGTTTTACAAATTCAAATTATTCAATTTTTTACTTTGTTAAAAAAACACAAACTAATTGAAAAATTACCCTATTTAAAATCCAATATGTATCTTTACCCATAGTAATTTGATATTATTTTTGAAGATGAAAAAAATTATAACCTTTTTGTTTTTTGCAATATTGTGCTTGAATTTACATGCTCAAACAGAGAACAACATAGTTGATAAGGACACTAAAATAGAAAATGAAGCTACTATTTCTTTGAAGGAAGAGAGCTATGACTTTGGTAAAATTCCACAAGGAAAACCAGTACATCATATATTTGTTGTTCAAAACTCAGGAAAAATAGAATATAAACTTGATAATGTACAAGCAAGCTGTGGATGCACAACACCTACATGGGAAAAAGATAAAATAATACCTGTGGGAGGCTCTAGTGATATTAAAGTTGGATACAATGCAGCGGCTGAGGGACCTTTTACAAAATCCATTACTATCACTTACAACACCAATCAATTTAAAGTGATTACCATTAAAGGTGAAGTATGGAGAACGCCTGCTGCGAGTGCACCTGCAAACTCAGGCATTAATGAACTTAAAGATTAATACAAACAATAAAACACAATTTTTAAACTAAAAAAACAATACAATGAAAAAACTATTATTATCAATTACTGCCTTAGTATTAACTACAGGTCTATTTGCTCAAGATGCTGAGAAACCGGCTGGAAAGAAAGCAGCAGATGTTGCAAAATTTGAATCTGAAACAATTGATTTAGGAAAAATCTTACAAAACAATCCAACCACTGCGACTTTTGAAGTTACTAACATTGGAAAAGAGCCTTTATTGATTGAACAAGCAAGTCCAACTTGTGGTTGTACAATTAGTGATTATACAAAAGAACCAATCGCTCCAGGAAAAAAAGGAATTATTAAAGCAACTTATAATGCTAAAAACATGAACATGTTTGAGAAGCACTTAACAGTAAAATTTGCTGGTGTTGATGAGGTTAAAAGTATTACTATCAAAGGAGAGGTAATCGCAAATCCAGAAGCGGAAGCAAAGGCAGCAGCAGATGCTAAAGCCGCAGCAGCTCCTGCTGAATCAAAAATGGAAATGGAAAATCAAGCTAAAGTAGAAGATGCTAAAAAAGCTGTAGAGATTAAAAAAACAGCAGCTCCTGCGAAAAAAACTGAAAAAGTTAAAAAACCATAATTTTACTTTTCAAATTTATTTTCAGAAAGCCTCGATAAATCGAGGCTTTCTGATTTTATAGAATTAATTGTTATTGCTACCTTTAACAAGAATTATAATTAGAATAAAATACTCCTCATGGCTATCATTGCACCTTCCTTATTATCAGCAAATTTCTTACATCTGGAAAAAGACTGTGAGATGATTAACAACAGTAAAGCAGATTGGTTTCATTTAGATGTTATGGACGGTAAGTTTGTACCCAATATTAGTTTTGGTCCAATGATTGTTGACTTTATTGCTAAGTCTGCAAAAAAATATCTGGATGTTCATCTTATGATTGAAGAGCCTGAAAAATATGCTGAAGCATTTAAAAATGCTGGTGCACATAATTTGACTGTTCATATAGAAGCTTGTAAACATTTACATAGAAACATTCAGCAAATAAAAGCATTAGGAATGGAAGCTGGCGTTGCTATTAATCCTCATACTCCTATCGAAAGTCTTAAAGATATTTTAGCCGATATTGATGTAGTTTGTTTAATGAGTGTAAATCCTGGCTTTGGAGGACAATCCTTTATTCCACAAACACTAGAGAAAATTAGAACTCTAAAAGCCATCATCAAACAAAAAGATTTGAATGTAAAAATAGAAATTGATGGTGGAGTTACACTAGAAAATGCAAAAAGTATTATAGAAGCCGGAGCAGATGTACTAGTAGCTGGCAATACTGTTTTTAAATCCGCTGATCCTATAGAAACCATACTTCAGCTTAAGTCCTTTTAATAATTGCTAATGAAGTTTATTCTTTCTGTTCTTTTTGTTTTGTCAAATATTGTAGTATTGTGTCAAAGCAATGATGCAATAATTAGCGGACAAATAAAAGATGAAAATAATCGTCCGATTAAAAATGCAACTATTTCCGTTCTAGGAAAAAACAATGGAACCTTTTCCAATGAAGCCGGATTCTACTTAATAAAAGTGCCCACAGATAAAAGCTTTGCACTGGTTTTTTCACACTCAGGCTTCTTCGAATTTCAAAAAAACTTTTACTTTTCTAAAGCTGATAGTTTACATGTTGATGTAGTTTTAAAAATCAATAGTCAATTATTAGACTCTGTAGTTATTACTGATAATAAAGAAAGGAAAGAAAATGGATTGGTGAAGATTAATGCTAAGGATGCTTTGATATTGCCCAGTACTTCTGGTGGTGTGGAGGGTTTAATAAAAACATTAGTTGGAAGTAACAACGAATTAACTTCTCAGTATTCTGTTAGGGGAGGGAATTATGATGAGAACATTGTGTACATAAATGATTTTGAAATTTACCGTCCCTATTTAGTAAGTAATGGTCAACAAGAAGGATTGAGTTTTATAAACCCCTCACTAGTAAAGAATATTAATTTTTATACGGGCGGCTTCCAATCCAAATTTGGCGATAAAATGAGTAGCGTTTTAGATATCCAGTATAAAAAACCGATAAAAAATGAAGGTACTGCGTATGTTAGTTTACTTGAGCAAGGATTAAGTTATTGCCTAAATGACAAAACAAATAAAAGTTCAATTGTGTTTGGGTTTAGAAATAAATCAAACAAACAATTATTAAGTAGTCAGCAAACTATTGGAGCTTATTTGCCTTCGGCATATGATTTTCAATCCTTAATAACTTACAATCTAAATTCAAAAAATCAGTTTGAATTATTGGGTATTGTTTCTCAATCACAGTTTACATACTTTCCTGAATCTGTAAAAAAAACGTCTTCTGTTTTTTCACCTTTATTCACTTCAAGTATTGGATTAGATACTTATTTTGAAGGACAAGAAAAAGATGATTATCATACAAGCATGTTGGGAGCTACTTTTATTCAATCGCCAACAAAATCAATAAAATTAAAATGGCTTTTGAGTTATTTTAAGGATGTAGAGAATGAAAATTATGATATAGCCGGCTCCTACTTATTTGGGGATAGAGATTTTGATAAAAGCAGTAGTAGTTTTGGAGAAATTATTAATCCGCTGGGAGCCGGTACCTATTTACAATTTGCACGCAATCATTTAAATATTGATGCCATTAATTTTTCTCATAGAGGAAGTTATGAACTTAAAAATCATTTGATTTTGTGGGGAAATACAATTGAAGAAACTAAAATAAATGACAGGGTAAAAAGTTTCGAATACCAAGATTCTGCAGGATATTCGCTTCCCTATCATTCTGATTATTTAGCTCTATATAACTCAATCAACTCTAAAACAAATCTTACTATTCAAAAATATTCAGGCTATCTACAAGACAATATTCATCTCACAAAACGTAATGATGAAGTAACATTGCAAGCTGGCGTTAGATATAATTACAACAGTTTAAATAATGAATTTTTTATTAGCCCAAGGGTACAAACTAGTTGGAAGCCTTTTTGGAAAAGAGATATGATTTTTAGGTTATCCGCTGGCGTATATAATCAACCTCCATTCTACAGAGAATTAAAAAAATATGATG
>Ga0114960_10004122_pt1 | contig 10972 bp, 5 predicted proteins | sample C_130625_MF_Meta_FD_92637 | JGI IMG/M metagenome (GOLD analysis project Ga0114960, IMG submission 92637) | Freshwater microbial communities from Lake Croche, Canada to study carbon cycling - C_130625_MF_MetaG | ecosystem: Environmental > Aquatic > Freshwater > Lake | place: Lake Croche, Canada...
AATAATTTCGCTAATGGCAGTCAATTTACTTTGCGGCTCGCTGCGTTTTACAAATCCTCGAATGCGCTGAATGATGGTGCCTGCGCGATGAGCCTGTTCTGATGCTTTCTCAAGCGCTGGCAGGATATCTTTGGTGAGTACGGGATCTAGATTGCCTTCCAAACGTTTAGCGACACCCATGCAATAGTTCGAGATCGCTGAGAGCGGTTGGTTTAACTCATGTGCGAGAGAGGATGCCATCTCACCCATCGTAGTTAAGCGGCTTGTAAACTGCATACGCTCTTCTTGCTGGCGTGCTAAATCATCTGCCTCTTTACGCATCGTAATATCGGTTGCAATCAAGAGTTGCGCAAGGCGCCCATCAACCCAAGGAATAAAGCGCCTTCTGACTTCGTACCATTTATTACTGCCGTCACCTAATTGAATTTCTTCGGACTCAGACTCTTGATATAAAAAGGAGGTTGGAATGCCTGGAGGAGAGTCTTGTAAATCTTCAGCAACATCATGCAAGGTCTCCAGGTTATTCGCATTACCCGCTAACTGAAAGTGACCCTTTGAGTCATCCCCAAAATTTTCTCGGTAGAAGCGATTGGCAAATAAGAGATGATCGTTTTCAAGATCAACCACAGAAACGGCAGCATCCAAACCCTCCAGCACAGTAACAAAGCGTTCCTGTGATGCAGCTAACTCTTCTCGGATCTTCTTCGGTTCGGAAATATCAATTAAGGAAGTAACCCAACCCGTTTGCGTTCCTTTTTCACTAATGAGGGGAGCAATAAAAGTGCGAGTCTCAATCAGAGAACCATCACGGTGCAAAACGACTCCCTCAATACCAGTTTTCATCCCCGATTCCATTTTCAGGGCGCGATTCATTTTTTCTACGAGCTCATCGCGTCTAGAGACGGGCCAGAAGGGGAAGGGCGGCATCAGGCCAATCAGTTCTTTTGACGACCAGCCAGTCATCTCACAAAAGGCTCGGTTCACATAGGTAATGCGCTTTTCCATATCGTGCGCACGGATACCGACTGGCGTGGAATTTTCCATGGCATTACGAAAGCTGGTTTCAGTCCGTAAATTAGCCTCAGCTTCTTGACGCACTTGCATCTGCTTAAGGACAGACCACAAACTCCAAATAACAAAAGCAGAAAGACCTAAGACCACACCAATTAACATTCGGAAAGTCAGATTGGTCGGTGGAGGATAGGTGTCAATTCGTAAAACTAGGTTTGGACTTAATACGCCGATGTCTAAACTCGTTTGATTGCTAAAAGCTCTTTTGGGTGTATCTCGATCGGAGGAGATGGATAAGACCCTGTCGTTATCAGTCAGCAAGGTGAAACGATAGTGAGCTTTGAGCTCATTGGGGATGACATCTAAGATACCTTGGGTGGTATACAGTGCGGCTAAGAAACCGATGGCTTGACCACCAACAATATTAGGAGCCACTTGCCAGAAGACAGTTTTTCTATCCTTGGCGAGAGATTCTTCGCTCGGTAAGTTAAGTGAAATGAACTGACTAAAAGCAGTCCTGCTCGTCACTCGGCTAAGCTCTATTGCATTTGTGAGACCCTCATTTACTGCCCGCTCATTTTGTGTTTTGCTAATCCAGTCTGTTTTAGGATTATTTGCTGGGGCGGTCCATTGATAAGAGTTATCAGCATTGAGCCAAATGATTTTGACAATCTCATGATTATTGAGCACTAAATCATCGGATTGCTCGCGCACTAGTTGTTTTAATTTTGCATCTTCGCTACTCGCAGCAATTTCACGATTAATCGTATTTAAAGAGTCAGCATTGTTTACAAAGCGTAATTGAATACGTTGTTTGGCAAAAGAGAGTTCTCTAAATAGGGCAGATTCTTGTTGTCCTTTTTCCTGCAAATGGAGCGTACCCAAAATAATGCCCATGACTGCGGTAAACAGCACGATTGCTAGCAGGGGGGTGTAAACGAGCCTAAATCCCCGGATTTTGCGTAACCAGTTAACGGGGGCGAGGATTAATCTTAGAAAAGCAGAATATTTCATAGGAATTAACCCATTTTGCCCTATGAGGATGCCTAAACAGGAATTTAGCCGATCCTTTGTGATTCTATTTGCGATGCAATAAAATCTCATATTATGAGAAATATTATCATTATGTGGAAAATTGCTTGTTTACACCCATATACCTTCCTAAAATGTTGTCTATAAAGTAAATAACTATTGTTGATTTGAATGAATTAAACGAAATAACTATTGGAGATAAGTTATGGCTGCAGTTCCTGAGCAAGTGTTAGGCAAACAAAATCTTCAGGATGCTGATCCTGGCGAAACACAAGAGTGGTTGCAGGCCTTAGATGGTGTCATCCATAACGAAGGTCCGCAGCGTGCTGCTTATCTCATCGATCAACAAATTTCTCATGCACGAGTCAATGGTGTAGATCAACCCTTCCACGCAGAGACGCCTTACATCAATACGATTCCCGTTGAGAATCAAGCCCGCTTGCCTGGCGATCAAAATGTTGAACACCGGATTCGTTCCTATACCCGTTGGAATGCGATGGCCATGGTGCTGCGCGCAAATAAAGACACCAATGTCGGCGGACATATTTCTTCCTTCCAGTCTGCCGCTACTTTGTATGACGTTGGATACAACCATTTCTGGCATGCCCCATCACCAGAGCATGGTGGCGATCTGATCTTTGTCCAGGGACACTCCGCCCCTGGCGTTTATGCCCGTGCTTATATGTTGGGTCGTTTATCAGACGGTCAAGTGGATAACTTCCGTCAAGAGGTTGGCGGTAAAGGGATCTCTAGTTACCCGCACCCATGGTTGATGCCAGACTTTTGGCAGTTCCCAACGGTGTCGATGGGTCTTGGTCCAATCATGGCGATATATCAAGCACGCTTCATGAAATATTTAAGAGACCGTGGCTTTATTCAAGAGCAAGGTCGTAAGGTTTGGGCTTTCTTAGGTGATGGTGAAACGGATGAACCAGAATCTTTAGGTGCCATCGGTATGGCTGGTCGTGAGAAGTTAGATAACTTGATTTTTGTAGTGAACTGTAATTTGCAGCGCTTAGATGGACCAGTGCGTGGTAACGGAAAAATTATTCAAGAACTCGAGAGTGAATTCCGCGGCTCTGGCTGGAATGTCATCAAAGTCGTGTGGGGTGGTCAGTGGGATGCTTTGTTTGCCCGTGATAAGAAGGGTATTTTGATGCAACGTCTCGGCGAGATCGTTGACGGCCAATATCAGACGATGAAGGCCAAGAATGGTGCTTATGTCCGTGAGATCGTATTTAATACCCCAGAACTCAAAGCCCTAGTCAGCGACTGGAGTGATGATGAGATCTGGCAACTGAATCGTGGTGGCCATGATCCCCATAAAGTGTATGCAGCATTTCATGCAGCGGTAAATCATAAAGATCAGCCAACGGTCATTTTGGCTCACACTATTAAAGGCTACGGTATGGGCGGCTCCGGTGAGGCGATGAATATTGCACACCAAGCCAAGAAAATGAACGATGACGATGTGCGTCGCTTCCGTGATCGCTTTGAGATCCCGGTGAAGGATGAGCAACTCGACGAGATGCCCTTGGTCAAGTTTGCTGAAGGTAGCCCTGAGCTTGAGTATATGAAAGCCCGTCGCCAAGAGTTGGGTGGTTATTTACCGCAACGTCGTGCAAAAGCCGAAAGCTTGCCAGTACCTAAATTGGATGCATTTACACCCTTACTAGAAGCAACCGCTGAAGGCCGCGAGATTTCTACCACGATGGCTTTTGTTCGGATGCTCAATACGGTGGTGCGGGATAAGACGATTGGCAAGCGCGTTGTGCCTATCGTTCCCGATGAGTCACGGACTTTTGGTATGGAAGGTATGTTCCGTCAATTGGGTATTTGGAATCAACTGGGTCAGCTATATACGCCAGAAGATCATGATCAATTGATGTTCTATAAAGAGGATAAGACTGGCCAGATCTTGCAAGAGGGTATTAATGAAGCAGGCGGTATGTGCGATTGGATTGCCGCCGCAACTTCTTACTCTACCCATGGCGTTCCCATGTTGCCGTTTTATATTTTCTATTCCATGTTTGGTTTCCAGCGGATTGGCGACTTAGCATGGGCTGCAGGTGATATGCGCAGCCGTGGCTTCTTGCTCGGTGGCACTGCAGGGAGAACCACATTGAATGGCGAAGGCTTGCAACACGAAGATGGTCATAGTCACCTGTGGAGTGCTGCAGTTCCAAATTGCATTAGCTATGACCCAACTTTTGCGTTTGAGTTAGCAGTAGTGATTCAAGATGGTATGCGTCGTATGCTCGAAGTGCAGGAGGACGTCTATTACTACGTCACCTTGATGAATGAGAACTACACTCACCCAGCAATGCCAAAAGGTGCAGAAAAAGACATCATTAAGGGCATGTATAAGCTCAAGTCGGTTGGTGACGCTAAGGCAAAATTACGTGTGCAACTGCTCGGTTCAGGAACCATCTTCCGTGAAGTGATTGAAGCAGCTGAAATCTTGCACAAAGATTGGGGAGTGTCATCTGACTTGTGGGGTTGCCCAAGCTTTACGGAATTAGGTCGCGATTGGAATACGGTTCACCGTGCCAATCTCTTGAACCCGACCGCGGCACCAGCACTCTCACACGTTGAGAAGTGTTTAAAAGATACCACGGGGCCTGTCATTGCTGCTACAGACTATGTGCGTATGTTTGCTGAGCAAATTCGTCCGGCTATTCAGCATATGGATCGCCGTTATGAAGTGTTGGGCACAGACGGTTTTGGTCGCTCTGATACCCGTGAAAAACTCCGCGACTTCTTTGAAGTCGATCGTCGCTGGGTGGTCATCACTGCTTTGAGATCTTTGGTTGATGCTGGTCAGCTTGATCGTCAAAAATTAGCTGAGGCCATCAAAAAATACGGCATTGACACTGCTAAACCAAACCCAATGACGGTTTAATACGAGATTAATTCATGAGTCAAATTATTGAAATCAAAGTACCGGACATTGGTGATTACAAGGATGTTCCGGTCATCGAGGTCCTGGTTAAAGCAGGTGACAAGATTGAGAAAGAACAATCCATTGTTGTGCTTGAGTCTGATAAAGCGACAATGGATGTGCCATCGTCTCACTCTGGTGTAGTGAAAGAGGTGAAGGTCAAAGTGGGTGATAGCCTCTCTGAGGGCGCAATCGTCATGACCTTGGAAGAGGGTGCAGCGGTCTCGGTACCTGCTTCTAATCCTGCTCCTGCAGCAGCCAGTAAAACTGCGTCTGCACCAGTAAGCGCGAGTAGCAGTGGTAGTAGCGCTCCAATTGAAATCAAAGTGCCTGACATTGGTGACTATAAAGACGTGCCTGTCATCGAAGTGTTAGTGAAGGCAGGCGATCGGATTGAGAAAGAACAATCTATTGTTGTGCTCGAGTCTGATAAAGCGACGATGGATGTGCCATCATCACACGCCGGCATTGTTAAAGAAGTGAAGATCAAGGTAGGTGATAACCTCTCTGAAGGCTCAGTGGTACTTATTCTGGAAGGTGGATCAGGTGCTGTTACGGCACCTGTAGCTGCAGTATCTGCACCAGCAGCGCCCGCTATAAAGGCGGTTGAACCACCGATTGCAAGAGCGCCAGCGCCTCCTCCGAAGAGCAATCCGCCGCCTCCTGTGGATGGAGCCATGAGTCATGCTAGCCCTTCAGTGCGTAAGTTTGCACGTGAGCTTGGCGTAACGATTACCCAGGTAAAAGGTTCCGGTCCCAAAGGACGCATCACTCAAGAAGATGTTCAAGCTTTTGTCAAAGCGGCGATGAGCGGTGGTGCTGGAAGTTCTAGTGCAGCTGCAGCCTCAAATGGTGGAAGCTTGGGTAGTCTGAATTTGATTCCATGGCCGAAAGTGGATTTCACAAAATTTGGTGAGATTGAACGTCAACCACTCAATCGTATTAAGAAACTCACTGCAGCTAATTTGGCACGTAACTGGGTCATGATTCCTGCTGTGACTTATCACGAGGACGCAGATATCACTGATCTAGAAGCCTTCCGTGTCATGACCAATAAAGACAATGAGAAGAAGGGCGTCAAGATCACCATGCTGGCTTTCTTAATGAAGGCTGCGGTCGCTGCGTTGAAAAAACATCCTGAGTTCAATAGCTCGCTCGATGGCGATGATTTGATCCTCAAAAAGTATTTCAATATTGGTTTTGCTGCAGATACCCCAACGGGTTTGGTGGTGCCAGTCATCAAAGACGCTGATAAGAAAGGGATCTTTGAGCTTGCCAAAGAAACTTCTGAATTAGCAGCACTTGCCCGTGAAGGGAAGTTGAAGCCAGATCAAATGCAAGGAGCGAGTTTTACGATTTCCTCCTTAGGCGGCATCGGCGGAACTTCTTTCTCACCTATTGTGAATGCTCCTGAAGTGGCGATTTTGGGTGTGAGCAAAGCGGCAATGAAACCAGTCTGGGATGGCAAGCAGTTTGTGCCACGTCTTATTTGCCCCTTGTCACTTTCTGCAGATCATCGCGTGATCGATGGAGCATTGGCAACGCGCTTTACTGTCTATATCGCTCAACTACTAGCCGACTTCCGTCGCGCTACGCTGTAAGGAGGATCTATGGCTAAGCAAATGATCCTCGTTCCGGATATTGGTGATTACTCAGATGTGCCAGTGATTGAAGTATTGGTAAAAGTGGGTGATGTGATTGAGAAAGAGCAGCCATTACTTGTACTTGAATCCGATAAAGCAACTATGGAAGTGCCTGCAGACGCTGCTGGAACAGTGACTAGTATCTCAGTGAAGCTGGGCGATAAAGTGAGCAAAGGCACTGTAATTGCTGAGATTGAAGCAAGTGCTGCAACGGCAGCGCCTGCTGCAAAACCAACTCCTTTGGCACCAGCACCAGCTGCTGTAATAGCAGCCATTGCTCTTGCCCCAAAAGCGGGTCAATACAAGGGCAAGGTTGATCACGAATGTGAAGTGCTAGTGCTTGGTGCCGGGCCTGGTGGTTACAGTGCGGCATTTCGAAGTGCGGACCTGGGCATGAACACTCTATTGATTGAGCGTTACGCTACTTTAGGTGGTGTGTGCTTAAACGTAGGCTGTATTCCGTCTAAAGCATTACTCCATACAACCTCCGTGATGGATGAAGTAAAAACCATGGCAAAGCATGGCATCACATTTGGTGCGCCTAAGATTGAGATTGATCAATTGCGTGGTTATAAAGAATCTGTCATCGCAAAGTTGACTGGTGGATTAGCTGGTATGGCTAAGGCCCGCAAAGTAAAAGTAGTACGTGGTTTAGGCCGTTTCTTGGATGCAAACCATGTTGAAGTGGAATTAACAAATGGTGCTGGCCAAGACCTCACTGGTCAAAAGGAAGTCGTGCGTTTTCAGAAGGCGATCATCGCTGCAGGTAGTCAGCCAGTGAAGTTGCCTTTCTTGCCAGAGGACCCGCGCATTGTCGATAGTACGGGTGCTCTGTTACTGACTAGCATTCCAAAAAGAATGTTGGTAATTGGTGGCGGCATTATCGGTTTGGAGATGGCGACTGTTTATAGCACTCTAGGCTCACGCATCGATATTGCAGAAATGATGGATGGCCTGATGGCTGGAGCTGACCGTGATTTGGAGAAGGTCTGGGAGAAGTTCAATGCCGGACGTTTTGAAAAGATCATGCTCAAGACGCGTGCTGCTAAAGCTGAAGTGAAGCCCGATGGAATTCAAGTGAGCTTCGAGGGTGAGAATGCACCTGCGCAGCCACAGACTTATGACTTAGTGCTCGTTGCCGTGGGACGTACGCCAAACGGTAAGAAGATTGCTGCAGATAAGGCAGGCGTTCAAGTGGATGAGCGAGGCTTTATTCCGGTCGATAAACAAATGCGCACCAATGTTGCCAATATTTTTGCAATTGGTGACTTGGTGGGTCAGCCGATGTTGGCTCACAAGGCAGTGCATGAAGGTCACGTTGCCGCAGAAGCTGCAGCAGGTGAGAAGTCTTACTTTGATGCTAAACAAATTCCATCGGTTGCTTACACCGATCCTGAAGTAGCTTGGGCTGGTTTGACTGAAGAACAATGCAAGGCACAGGGCATCGCCTATGAGAAAGGTTTATTCCCATGGGCAGCTAGTGGCCGTGCGATTGCTAACGGTCGTGATGAAGGTTTTACGAAGCTCATCTTTGACGCTAATACGCATCGCATTATTGGTGGCGGTATTGTAGGCACGCATGCCGGTGATTTGATTGGTGAAGTTTGTCTTGCCATTGAGATGGGCGCTGATGCTGTAGATATTGGTAAAACCATTCATCCACACCCAACCCTGGGCGAGTCAGTAGGCTTGGCTGCCGAGGCGGCGCATGGTCATTGCACGGACCTACCCCCAGTGAAGAAGAAGGCTTAAAAATAGTAGCTACTTTGTAGCGGTATCCAAAAAAACCCCGAGAGATCGGGGCTTTTTTATTACCAGAGTGAAACAGTAATTATTTTTTCTTCGATGTCTTACCAGCAGAGCTTACAGTTTTTGTTACGGTATCGGCAGCAGTATTGAGATTCGCTTGCGCAACATCAACAGCATGCTTTACCGCTTTATGACTAGTTTCAAAAACCTGATTTGCAGAAGCAATAGCTTGTTTGATTGTTTGAACGGCAGCATCGGAACCTGCGGGTGTATTTTTAGCCCACTCTTCAACTAAAGCATCCATTCTCTTTTGGCCAGCAGAAAATTCTTTTTCCGCAGACTTGGTAAAGTTATCTTGAGTTTCATGAGCCAACTTATACAAATGGTGACTATAAGAAATAATTTTTTCTGCGATCGGCTGAACGGTTTCAGCTTGATGGGCAAGAAGTTGCTGAATATCTTTTACTTCTAATGCTTTCTTGGCATTGTTCACGCTATCACTCAAGCTTTGTTTAGCAATGGCTAAATTGAGCTCAACTAATTTCTCGATACTTTGGAGGGCTTGATTTGTGAGGCCAGTCAAGGTTTCTAAATTGGCTTTTTGTGCTGCTGCGATTTGTTCTGGCGTTAAGTTCATCTTTGCCTCTTTCTTTGGGTGCACTCTTACTACTATGATCTTGCTGACCTGAAGGGTCAATAGCTGATTTTTGCTTAATTACATGGCTTAAATAGTGAAAAGCATCATAACCCAAGGTTTGAGCCTCTTTGAGAACCGCTGATGGCTTTTAGAAAAAGCCTAAAATCGTGGATTAGACAAAAATCTCAATATTTTCAGTAAGTTATCCATGAAGCTCGGTTTAGACAACGTCATTGCACCCATTTTTGTATTAATTTGGAGTACGGGGTTTGTGATTGCACGTTTGGCTATGCCTTATGTAGAGCCTGCCACCTTCCTATTTTGGCGCTTTGTGGGTGTGATTGCCGCAATGGCTGCTTTGAGCCTTGTGTGGCGCATCTCTTGGCCTAGCCGGTCGCAAATCAAGCATATCGCTATCGCAGGAATACTTTTACAGTTTGGCTATCTATTAGGCGTCTGGTTTGCAGTCCGCCTTGGAATGACTGCAGGTTTGGCGGCAATCATCGTTGGTCTGCAACCGATTTTGACCGCCTGGTTTGCTGCTTGGATTTCGGAGACAGTGACGCCACGCCAATGGATTGGCCTCTGCTTTGGTTTTGCAGGCGTTGCCTTGGTCGTGGCTGAAAAGATTGGCTTTGCCCATATCCCTTTGGCTAGCTATCTGCTGGCGTTTACAGCATTACTCTCGATCACCTTTGGAACTCTTTATCAGAAAAAATACTGCCCAGTATTTGATCTTCGTGCTGGGTCTTCTATTCAGTTTGGTGTTTCAGCTGTGCTGTGTTTCTTTTGCATGTATTTTTTTGAAACAGGCGTCATGGTTTGGAATGCATCCGTAGTGGCTGCTTTGTTATGGGCTATCTTTCCTTTATCGATTGGCTCCATTAGCTTGTTATTTATGATGATCCGTAAAGGGGCTGCAACCAAAGTCACGAGTTTGCTCTATCTAACCCCCCCGACAACTGCATTGATGGCGTGGCTCTTGTTTGATGAGCCATTCACACTCCTGATGGCTCTGGGCCTCTGTTTGACAATGACTGGCGTAGTGCTGGTGAATCAGCGACAGGCGAACACGGTAGCGACTATTGCAGAGTAGGGGCTCAAGAGGGGTAGATTGGGGGGTTAACCAAGATGGGGCGCAGAAATCCGACTCTCTTTTGGAAATTAATTATCATTCCGTATGTTGAAAGTTTTGGAAGGTATTTTTGGGATGCATTTAAATCGTTTTTGGCTCTTTGTCTTAGCCTTGGTTTTCGGCTATGGGGCACTCGGTGTTGCGCCAGCTATTGCCGCCAGTAAAGACAAAGAAAAGCAAACTCAAGCCCAAACTAAAACTACTAAAGTAGTGGTGAAGTCTCCTAAGAGACCGAAGACTGTTCGCGTTACTGTGACGCGTTCTACTGCACCAGCAGTTGCTGGACCCCCATCACTGGCTACCGCGCTAGGTTTGCGTGGTCAGCATGATGATCTCAGCCTGAAGTCCAGCGTAGCTATGGTAGTGAATCAAGATACTAAAGAGGTTTACTTCGAAAAGAATCCTACCGTGAGCTTGCCAATTGCATCCATCACGAAGTTGATGACCGCCATGGTGGTACTCGACTCCAAGTTGCCTCTTGATGAAACCCTGGTGATTAATGCAGATGATGTGCATATCTATCGCACTTCACGTCTAGCTGCAGGCACCGTTTTGACACGTCAAGAAGCCTTGTTGTTAGCGTTGATGTCCTCTGAAAACCGCGCTGCCTATACCTTGGGTAGAAATTACCCAGGCGGTATCACAGCCTTTGTGGATGCCATGAATCGTAAGTCTAGAGAGCTGGGCATGGAGCATTCTTATTTTGCCGATCCCACAGGCTTGCTTAGTGAGAACGTTGCGACTGCTGAAGATTTAACTCGCATGCTCAATGCAGCATATCAATATAAGTTAATTCGTGAATATTCCACTTGGCCAGATTTAAC
>Ga0114960_10004125_pt1 | contig 10969 bp, 20 predicted proteins | sample C_130625_MF_Meta_FD_92637 | JGI IMG/M metagenome (GOLD analysis project Ga0114960, IMG submission 92637) | Freshwater microbial communities from Lake Croche, Canada to study carbon cycling - C_130625_MF_MetaG | ecosystem: Environmental > Aquatic > Freshwater > Lake | place: Lake Croche, Canada...
ACTTTCTCTTGGACCGTATTGCTCACCGACTGTTGCACCGTTTGCTGGAGTCTCATCAATGTTGTCCTGATCTCCGCCTAGTATAAATCCGTACTTAACATCAGTAATATAACAATCTTCAAAAACATTATTTAAAATATCTTGTTTACTGTATACTGCGTACTTAAATCCCGATATACGAATATTTTTAAAAATATTATCTTGACAAGTTACAATACTGCTAAGTGCATTTAAAGAAATTCCTCTACTATTTGAGCTAGATGAAGAACTAGATGAACCTATAATATATAAATCTTCAAAAATACTATTTCGAACTGCATCAAATTTTAATGCAGGTTGTGTAGTTGTATCAATAGTAACTGACAACCCCTTCATTGTAATATGTCTTGGTTGTGTATTATATAGAGTAGTTGATATTTGGACGTTAGGATGGCCTATTGATGAATTGTCATTTACAAATATAATAGCTGGTTCATTGCCGTAGTGTGTTATGATAGTTTTATCTGATCCAGCACCGACTATAGTAGTATAGCTTGGAATATACAAAGTATTTGTTACGCGATAAGTTCCCGGTGCAAATACTAGACTAACCCGAGTCATGCTAGTATATTCACTTTGTATAGACGATTTACCGTTAGAATTTAAAAATAATTGATCAATTGCTCTTTGAATTGCAACAGTATCATCAACTGCGCCATCACCGACTGCACCAAAATCTGCAACATAAACAACATCGTCTAATTTGTCTTGCATGAAACGAGTTGTTGGGGTTCCTGGATTTTCACCAGTTAACACATTAGCATCAGCAACTTTATAAATGTGTACTAGATGTTGTAATAGATTGCCGTCAATATTAAGATCATTTTGTGTTAGAATCTTAGTATTGCCTACCGCAGGAGCTCCTTCACTAACAGCACCGTTACCTATGTATAATTCTTGGGTGTCGACTGCCCACCCCATTTCACCGCTGGCCAATTGCGGGAATCCAGTTCCTGCGTTTGCTTTACCACGACGGATTTGTATGCGACTAATTTGGACTACGGCCATGAAAATATCCTCTTATAGTATATTTATGACTAATACTAAATGAAAAAGCCCTAGAATACTAGGGCTTTGTGTATGCAGTTTATATTTAGGCTATAGTAATAGATGATGCCGCAACTACTGTAGTGCCGCTTATATCAGATAAAATTTGGAATGATCCATTAGTTACTGATGTAGTTGCTGAGTTGCTTAAAATTAAACTTACTCCAGCATTGACTGTGTTTACAACAGTATTGGCAGGAATACCAGATCCAACTACGGTTGCTTTTAACATACTTTGTGTTGCACCTGCATAGGCTAGTGTAGTGCTTGCATTAGTAGTAGCAGTAACAGTTTTACTAATTGCTAGTCTACGAATACGTGTTTGTAATTCACTTGCTGAGTTATTACCCTGGTCAAGTACTACGTGGATTTTACCTGTAGAGTCAGCAGGTGTATACCAAACTAATGGGTTTAATTCTTTTACGATTACTTCAATTATACCGTCAACTTGCGCATCTGTACCGTAGCTATCTTCACCTTGTAGGTCAAGGGCGGTTGGCGTGGTATTCTGTACTGTAATTAAGTAAGCATATGTATTTGGTGTATAAAGTGTTCCTACTTGCGTATTCGAACCTTTAACTCTTGTAAATGATGGCATATCAAATCTCCGTTTGTTTTATTTATCAGTTTTCACGGTAGTATTGGTCAACGCGATCACACCAACGATCTGTCCACATGTTAAAATCTTCAGGTTTTAGTAAAAATTCCTGATATTGATAATCTTTACTGCACATAAGAATAACGCCCTTACGAATGTTAGTTTTATGAACTTCGTTATGTGCTAGAGCATAGGCTGTTAATTGTAAAAAATAATCATCAATATATTCTATTTTTTTAGGTTTATTAGTTTGTTTAAAATCTAAAATACTCTCTGTACCTTCGTGTACACCCACACAATCAGTAGTTCCCGCATATAGACCGGGAAAATATAAAGGAACTTCACAACCCCATATTTCGTTAACTTTACTAAGTCCTTCTTTTATTACAATTTGTGCCATATCTAGGCTTTGTTGTGCAAAAGGGTTCGTAACACTTTCTTTAAGAGGTTGCCCTTTAATATAGTACTCTAGATATGTGTGCATCCTAGTGCCGCGATTGGCAGCTTCAGTAGTAATCTCTTGAGCTTTCTTTTCACCTACTGCTTTACGCCAGTTTGCTAGAGCAAGTTTTGCTTCTAGTGGTTTAGTTTTATCTAGAATAGTTGTAACGGATGGTACTTTGCTTCCGTCTGGAGTTGCGTATAAACGCTTGCCTTCTACACTTTCTCTGTTAATAGGTGTGTAGTTGTATTTGGTTATTAATAATGACATTGTAACATTATATAGTCGTTACTAAATGATGTCAATAATTTTTATGCCATTTTACCTTTTCGTGTAGCACGTTTGGCAGCATCTGCCATTTTGCTTGGTGCAGGTTTTCCTTGTGCAGGTTTTGTCTCACCTTTGTTAGTTTTAATTACAAGACCGTGACCGTCAAAACGATCTACTAGTTGTTTAAGGATTGGATCCGTTTCCCAACGAGCGGCAAAGCGATCGTAGTCAATATCCGGATTACCTTGTGCATGGAGTTGATTATTAATTGCCGCCCAGGTCATTGGAGCAGATGAACCTTTATTATCTGCGGCTGCTTGTATACCCCTTAGTGTGGTTACTAAGGGGTCTACTGTTTCAGTTACTTTTTTTTTGAGCTTAAAATTTGGCCTAGTCTGCGGCTGTACTCAACACTTTCACGTTTCTCACGGCCAGCTTCTGGTGCTGGAGGAGTTCCTAAATCGCCACCTTCTGGTGCTCCCATTGGAGGCATTTCACCACCTGCTGGTGCGCCAAGATCTGCGCCGCCAATTGGACCACCTGCTGGAGCACCCATTGTAGGAGCTTCTCCGCCTGAGGCAATTGCAAGTCCGCTTGTTAGTTGACTACGTGCAGATTCTAAACTTGAATAGATATTTTCAAGAGCAGGCTTAACTGATTGTTCGTATTGAGCCGCAACATCACTGCCTAATTGTTCTCTTATAGAGTCCATTAATTCTAAAAGTTGTTCTGCTTTCATAGCGGCAACATCTTCTAGCCAGCCTGTGATACGGTCAACCATATCTTTAGTAGCCATGATGATCTCAGCTTTAGTTTGTTCACTTTCACTTAGAAACACAACATGATTTGCAACTGATTCATGTAAATCGTAGCGTGTTACTAGTTCTGCCTTTAGTTCTTGTTGGCTGCTTTCGCCTAAGTTAATTCTTTCAATGGCTGATTTAATCCATGAATCTGGAATTGATTGTTCTCTAGCTTTTTGTACTAGTGATGTAAAGTAAATTTTACTTTCGTTTTTGTTCTTTTTCATAGTGGGTTCTTTTGTGTCTTCTTCATCGCAATCGCAAGGTTTGTGATGACAGTCTGGGCATTTACCTTCTTCACGTTCCATAATCTCTTGATTAACAACGTCAAGCAATGCTTTTGTTTTTTGATACGTAGGGCTTTCTAAGACAGAATTGTAACTTTCATTAACTTCAAACTGGCTTAATTCTGTGCGAAGCTTGTTGCGCACATCTTCTAATTGTACATCTGAAAACTTTTCTAGTTTAAGTTTGTATCCGAAATTCTTTTCTAGGCTTTCGTTTAGCTGTTTGCTAGTAATGGGTTTTGATAATTCTCTTAATTGCATAGTAGTTTCCTAAGCTGTTTCTTATTGTGTATTTATACTTTTATTAAGCGAAAGACCACTTAAACATTTTTGTAATTTCATCTTTGTACTGCTCTACCCGTAGTTTGCTTAAATCTAATTTATTTAACAAGATTATGTACCTGTCAAGATCTTTAGCTGATTTTAGGTTTTTTCCAAATATTATAGTATCATTGTAATTTGATGAATAGTTACGATCTAGAGTCTTAACTTCAATGTACTTTTTTATATTGGCTACAGAGTATGCTTTTGCTGCCATTAGCGCACAGCTTTTTAAAAAGAATTCATCTATTGATTCGCGAGTACGAACATCAATTATTGCCCAACTACTGTCTTTAGTCTGTTTAACCACATATTGTTTATAGAGCAGATCTTTATTTGGAAGGACAGCTACTGGTAGATTAGCTTCTAGCTCTTTATCAAATGCTTTGGCTAGATCTTTTATGTTTTTCTTAGTTCGGTGTATATTTTTCATTAGCAACAACAGTAGGATATTTATGACCAATCTTTGTCACTAGACTTTTTCTTATCATAGCTTGCACCTTAAACTGATCATGTTCGCTTAAGGCACTTAATTTAACAGGAGTTTTGAGCTTCTTAAGTAAGGCCGCTTCTTCAAGCGTAGTCCAAATTTCAAAGTTCTGTATTAACTCGTTAACTTTCATTATACACCGTATTGATTACGTTTTGGTTTTGCAACAGGGCTGACCTTATTTGTATTGTCTGTTTCAACACTGTCTGAACTGCTTAAAGTTTTTAGATTAACGCCCATTTCTTTAGCACTTATATCAAGCATTTTTTGTTCTTCTTTGGTAAATGTTGTAAAGACCATTTCGTTTGAATATGCACCTGTATCAAACGGTGATTGCTCTGGACTAGATGCTAGGCTAACTCCCATTCGATACATTTTGTAATACATACCAGGCCAATCTGGAATAGTTTGTAGTCCCGGGATAGCAGTAGCGTGGTGGTGGTGAATACTTGCACGAGAGCCGCCTTTAGTAGTGCCCGGATGGCTACCGCTAGAGTTTGAATCATCAGCTGTTGCTGTATCTTCTTTGATAAATTCTTTTGCTCTCATTTTATACTCCGTACTGATTGCGTTTAGGTTTTGCAACAGCACTTACTGTATTAGTATCTTTAGGCTCTTCGCTTTTACCTCGTTTGCTTAATTCTTTACCGTCTGTTGGTATTGTTGCCATGGCTTGTAACATCATCATTCTTTCCATGTCAGTATATGGAAATGCAACATTGTACTTTTCAACAAAACTATGATTTGGCATATCTACAGGTTTCTTACTTTTGCCGTCGGCCATAGCCGCTGCCATCATAATACGATTTAGATGATAGGTTCGATCATATCCGCCAACATCACGAAATATATCAGTGCCACCTTGATGTGCATCTTTAAAGTCATTAGGCATATCACCTTCAGATGGTTTAGCTTCTGCTATAAATTCTTTGGCTCTCATTATCTTAATCCTGCGATTGTTCGCATTTTTTCTAATAGTGCATCATCAGCTTCACGCAACTGTTTCATATCAAATTGTTCTGGAGGTGTTGGATCCTTAGGAGCTCCGCCTGGACCTGCAACTTCGCCTTTGTCCATATCCAATCTGTCTTTAAGTAACTGTATACGTTTTTCAACTTGATCAGCATAGGGTGTGCCAACTGCTTTAGCACGGAACTGTAAAAGTGTAGCCATTTGCTTGCTGGTCTTAGCCCACTCTTCTGGAGTCTTGTTACCAAGTCCGAAGAAATCTTCCTCAACACCTTGAGCATGTTCCCATCCGTGATCTGTTACATCGTTAACATAGTCGTCAGTCGGATCTCCACTAACATCTTCGGAAGTAGGGTGGTTAGGATCAGTCGGAGTAAATTCTCCTTTTTTAGCTAGATCGGCGATAGCAGTTGCGGCTTGCGGTGTAGTGGCAGTACCGACTGGTTTACCATTAATATCTACTTCTTGAGCACCTGGCAACGGCTTTAGTGTTACATCAGCATCTTCCATTGTCTGCTCAGCATCTTGAGGCTTAACGGGCTTGCGTGGCTCTGGACCTGCTTTAGGTTTACGTGTGTAGATCTTAGCTCTTACGCCTTTTTTATGTTCGCCTACAATTTGATTAATTTTCATTCTTTTCTCCAAGACTGAGTTCAGTGCTAGTTAACTTATTTATGTGGCGTGTGAATTTGTCTATCTTTCCACGATTGCGTAAAAGTTTAAATGCTAGATTTTCTACACTATATTCGCCGCCTTTTTCTAGGCCTGCTTGTCTAATACGACGAATATCAGCCATTGTTTCTTTGGCAGTTGCTAGATCATTTGTTCGCATAGCTTGATTAATTCTAGCACTGTAATTACGTGCCTTGCTCTTAACTTCTTTGTCGTCAATATTAGGCGGTTGATGTTTTGGTTTACTAATCCACTGATCATTTAATACAGAGTAGATACCTGCTGAATGATGGGGTTGTTGTACATCTTGGACATACAGCTCTACATCAATGTTTTTAATTTTAATGTTGTGTGTAAAATTATATTGATTTTTCTTAGCCGTATATAATTCGGGTAATTCGGGTTTATCTACAGGCATGTCTACTACTAGGTGTAGATCTAAATCGCTTTGTTCGCTGTACCCATAGGCGGCATTTGATCCGCTAATAGTTATGTCACGTAGATTTAATTTTGGCACGTTAAGGAACTTGGCAAAGTGCAATGCAATTGCCATTAGTTTATAACGAACTTCAGTTTTTAATTTATTGTTTTCCCACAGTAGGGGATTGAGCTCGTCATGATAGTGTACTGTTGACAGCTCATTTAAGCGCATATTAAAACTTCATTAATATTGTCACTATTACAGAAAGTAAACCGCCTACAATAGTAGCTGTGGCTCCAACAATAACTTTACTCATGCTTGAGTGACTGTCGCTAATTTTATTAGCTAGACTTTCTACTTTAATTTCAATTGCCTCTAATCGTGTTTCTAATTGTCCGTAACGCAGAGCGCATAGTTCAACGTGTGTTTCAAGATTTTCTTTTTCTATCGATGTTGTGGCCATTTGGCTCTCCAATGTTATAAGTCAAGTGCTCGCTCCGAGCCATGTGCCTAATGTATGATTGAATGCCTAAGTGTGATATTTTGCCTACAGTGTTATTTATTGCTTTTTCATAAAAACAATATTTTTTCCCGGGTCCTGGGTATTGAAAACTGCATACTCTTGTTCCATAATTTCATTAAGTCCTTTAATGTATGGTACTAGATGAAAGTCCTCTAGAAGATAGCCAATTGGATTGCCGTCTAATTCGTATAGATTATCTCGTTCTGTTGCAAAATCAAAACGCCATAGTCTAATCAATTCGTCTGTATCAAAGCCTGCTAGTCTTCCTAGCATTTCAACTGCTATAGGAGAAGATGAATAGTGTACATTAGCTCGAATACCCAATGTTTGAAGTACAGTATTAAAATTTTGTTCTTGATATCGAGCTTGTTCGCGCCCAGTCTCGGGTCTTGTTTGACCTGTATGAGTAATATCAACGAGCGTGTACAATTTATAATTCATCTTGTATTTAACAGCCGTAAAAAAGCCCCACTTAAAAAGTGAGGCTTAGTCTTCCCATCCCTGAGAATAAACTTAATTTACTAATTAAGCAAATGTACCTAGAGCACCACCAACAAACATGTTCTTGTTAGCGGCTGTACCAGTAGCAGTAATAGTAACAGTAGCTGAACTACCACCTGATGTACCGTCATACTTTAATGTACCAGCAACAGTCTTAGCCATTTCTGCTTCGATTTGTGTGTACAAAGTACTTGCTGTGTTTTGTGTACCAGCTGTTGTGTCAGCATCGTTAACTGTGTCAGCGGCAACAAGTGCCATGAAAATTGTACTTGATGGCTCACCAACGTAGTAGATTTCACCAAAGTTTTGTAGGGTACGTACTAAACGTCCGAACAAGCTGTTTGGCTGTCTCCAACCTGTAGTTGTTGTTGTGTCATATCCATAGGCTGCTGTCAAAGAAGCGTCAGCTGTTTGACCGTCTTGTAGTGTCAAGTCGCCGTTTGTAACACTTGATAATGTAACTTTTAGTAAACGAACTGGGCGTAGACCCATGTTACCAAAGTGGGCACCTGTTGCGTATGTATCTTGTTGAACCATACGGCCATAATTGGCTGTAACTTTTGTATTTAATAGTGATGGCATAATAAAATCTCCTCTGTTTTATGCATTTAAGCCACTACTCTGTGGCCTTTGTATTATTATTTACCAAATTGAACTAAAAACCTGCTCAAAGGACTAATTTCTGTGATATAGATTTAAACCAGTCTAACGGATTCTTAGGTAGAGTTGCTTCTGCTGTAGGGGTTCTTTCAACCCAATTTTTGTCTTGTTTAACATGGGCTAGCAGAGTCTGTGCTTCTTCATGTGGCAGACTCTGCATAATAGCTTCTACACTGGATAAATTGTCTCCAGTTGCATTAGGCCCGATTAATACCTTGGCAATTTCGTCCCAGTCATCTGCTACAAGATCACCTTTCTTGTTTTCAGGTGTACGGGCATATAGACCTTCCCATGCTGAATACATATAGCCTTTTTGTTTAGCTAGACTAGCAATCATAAGCTGTTTGCTAACACCTTTATAGGGACTGCCTTTGGGAATTCTATGCTGATGATAACGACTAACTTTACCTACTTTACGTATACATTCTAGGTCAATTTGATGTGCGTTAGGCCCGTATGGTAAACGTACAAATACATTTACACCAGCTTGGCTAGTTTGTAAGCCCATGCCCTGTAATGCAATTGAAAGCTCACGACGGGCGGCTTTTTCTAGGCTATCTTTTTTATCGGCAGGATTTAGTTGTGGATTAAGTGCATCTATAATGTGATCTAAATCAACCATGGTATCTAGATCGCTGGCAATATCTTCTGGATTTTTATCTGGATCACTATTAGAGCCCACTAGTACTGCATGTAGACCTAGTTTAGCTAGATATTTGTCCATCTTGGCTTTTAGCTCGTCACTGTGTTTCTTTTGAAAAGGCACAGTATCTGGAAATATTTTACTGCCTTTCTCAGCCATTATTTTTTGATTCCTGAATTTTCTTAACACCACGTTTGAATTTTGTTCCATCTGAGGTGCGAATAGAATTAATGAATCTGCGCTCTAATTCTGCGGCAGTTTCTACATCGTAACTTTCACGAATAGTGTTTAATAAATTTATAGCACTTTGTATAATATTTGAACCGCGGCTTTCTATAACCAAATCAGTATCTCTGCTAAGGCCAATATCGCTAAGTTCTTGCAAAATGCTTCTAGTACTCTTACGCATAATAATTCTCTTTATGACTTATTTATTTGATTATACAGTCTAATTAAAACATTATCAAGTCACTTAGAGTACATCAGTGATTACCATGAGATAAATAAACATACAACACACACTAAAGGAGACACACAATGTCAAAAATTACACAGGGTATGTTAGCTATCATAGAAAGATTGGCTGAAATGTTCCCAACTAGCTCTTATCAAAGTCGATTAGATGCTTACCTAAGCACTAAAGGCATTACCGATTCCGCACAACTTGAAAATTACATACGAGAGTTCAACTATTCCCAAAAGGAGCAATTTCTATGAAACAAGCATTTATTACATTTTATGAGTTCTTAATCTCATGGGGTGAAGCAATTCACAAGTATCGCAAAGACTACGCTTCTAAACATTACTATTAATTATAGTATTGCACAATAAATACACGATGACACTGGTCTACATACACGGAGCCAGTGCTACAAGTGAGAGTTTTAATTATATCAGAAGCAGAATAGGCAATGGTATAGATGTCAATTATGATAGTCGTAACGGATTTGAAAACAATCTAAACGAAATAATCAAACAGTTGGCTAATGTTAAAGATATAGCATTTGTAGCACATAGTTTAGGAGGTATATACGCATTACACATTGCTAATAGTATACCTGATCAAGTTGTTGGTGCAGTTACCTTAAGCACACCCTACGGTGGCGCAGAAGTAGCTGATTACGTTCAATATTTCTTACCATTTAGTCGTCTAATGCGGGATATTGGTCCTAGCAGTTGGGCATTTAAGCAGGCTAATAAAATTAAAATACAACATCCTTGGACCAACGTTGTTACAGTCAAAGGACAAAGCCCGTTCATGTTAGCACATAACGATGGTGTAGTCACTATTGCTAGTCAAAAGCACCATGAAGATATGGAACTGATAGAAGTAGACTACAATCACTACGAAGTTGTGCTAGCCGAACCCGTAGTTGATATTATTCAAGAACGAATAAAAAAGTTTAAAAAATAGTTGCTTTTTTATCTAAAAGCATATATAATACATTAACAGTAAAAAAGAAATAACTGTTAATATACAGACATTAAACACACAGGAGAAAATTATGTCATACGAAACACCAAAACTACCAGAAGTAAAATTCAACAAGAACGGCTACGAAATCCGTACAGACATTCTTGGCATGGCTAAATCATTGGTCACCGAAGACTTTCAAGTTAAATTCGCAGGATGGCAAATGACTGCGACTAAAGACGAAAAGACTGGTCAGATCGTTAGCAAGGTTGATATGCCAGAGTTTCCAGGTCTAGAAAAAGTCCTAGAAGCCGCAGAAAAAATGTATGGCTTTGTGAACGCAGGCGTCTCAAAGAAGTAATACATTAGCATAGCTAGTTCGCCAGAATAGCGTAACATTCACTAGCACCTTCGGGTGCTTTTCTTTTGACTAGTGTGTCAACTAACTGCGACTCCAAGGCGTTATATATATGTAGGGGTAGAAATTCCTACATAACCAAAAAGGATATATCATGAAACTAATCGCAACCGTAATCGCCGCCTTGTTTGCCGCAACTGCTTTCGCCGCTGAACCAGCCAAAGCACCAGTCGTCGCTGCTCCTGCCGCAACCACAAGTGCTCCAGCACCCACTGCTTCCAAGCCTGCCAAGACTGAAAAGAAAGCAAAGCCAGAGGTAGCCAAAGCTGATGCCACTAAAAGTGCTGCACCTGCCGCTAAGGATACCAAAACAGAAGCTGTTAAGAAGTAATCCACTTAGAAAAAGTTTGATACTTGGAGGGAGCGATCCTTCCAATACTATCGACGATGAAGATCTAATAACAACGTATCGTCGCAGAGATTTAGACAAGTCGGACAAACTCCAACCAGA
>Ga0114960_10004127_pt1 | contig 10958 bp, 11 predicted proteins | sample C_130625_MF_Meta_FD_92637 | JGI IMG/M metagenome (GOLD analysis project Ga0114960, IMG submission 92637) | Freshwater microbial communities from Lake Croche, Canada to study carbon cycling - C_130625_MF_MetaG | ecosystem: Environmental > Aquatic > Freshwater > Lake | place: Lake Croche, Canada...
ACACCGGGGCGGGGTTGGAATTTTTTGAGTGGCATTACTTGCTCGCTACACCCTTGTGCTTCTCAAATGACCGCATACCGCCAAACCCAAGAAGGCCAGCAAGCAGCGTCATGAGTTGTTCTGTTTGCAAGTCTGGTGGCGGGTTAAGACCTTTAGGGATTATATCGACGCCCTGTCCAAAAGACCACAGCCACTGCATCAGGGGATAGCCAAGAAATTGATAAGCCAGACCCAAAACCCCAACCCACCCGACAGCAGGACGCCAACCAGAGACAAATACGCTAGAAGACGCCGCTTCGATCTTATTGATATCCACTTGGGCGAGGTCAGTGGCCTGATCAATTTTCTTTTCCTCCAGATCGAGTTTGCGGTCCTCAAGCGCCATCTGGAGTTTCTCTTTATCGGTGGTAATGAGGTCACCGGCAACCTTACCCACGCCTTCAATTATTGACCCTATTCCAATCAAATCCATTACTTGAGTCCTGCAAGAGTGCGGTTGATCCAGCCAAGAAGAAATTTGGACTGAGACCTATCTTTGTTACAGATCTGCGCGTACCGGCTAATTTTGGCTATTGCGTAAGCCGGTAGGAATTTTTCTACCGTGCAGATGTTCAAGCGTTCGACGGTTTTTGCACCGATGGCTCCGTCTGGGGTGACGCCGACGATGAGTTGGGCGAGTTTGGCTGCGACTCCGACTCCGGTGTTGACGGAGAAGTTGAAGATGGTTTCCGCGATAGCTTGGTCCTTAATGTCGTCACCTCGGACACGATCCCAAAAATTAGACTTATAGAATTCGCGGACCAAAGGCGTAGCTGATCCAAAGTCTTTACGGTCGATGTACTGCCACCCTGCCCAGTCTGGGTTTGGTTTTCTGGCGATCCCTGCATACGTCTGTCCTCCCCGGTCGCCCGGAATGTCGGTTAGTTGGTATCCACCTTCGTCGTGGATCATTTTTTCAAAGGCAGGATTGAAGTCAGCCATTATTTCCTCGCCATCCGGTCTTCGATAATGCTGATGTGCTTTTGGTTTTCGTGGATCATGTCGCGGTTGTGCTGGATCTCTTTCTCAAGATCCTGCCGCAGTTTTTCCCGAGCAAGTTCAGCCCCGGAGTTGGCGGCTTGCTTGTTGTCGCTAGTAACAACAAGACTGATTTTTGCGTTAAGTACCGTGACATCATGCGTGAGTTTATCCAGCGCAGACATCAGATATACAACGCAGGTAAAAAGGATCGGCAGCACGGCGAAGGCGGTCTTCTCAATAAGCTGACTCTTGGCTTCAAGTTTCTCACTCATGCTTTATCCTTCATCTTGTTGATGATCTCGAATGCAGACTTGACTTTTTCCTCAAGGACCGCAACCCGTAGGTCCAGCTTGGACAGCACGATGATAAGCGTCACAAGACCGAGTAGCACCGGCCATGCTTTTAGGAAGAGTTCAGCTATCTCCATTGCCGTGCCTCCTGATGTACTCACTTCGTAAAAAACTTACCTTCTTGCGCCCATCATGCCGCTTGACTCTACCCAAGGCTGGCGGATTGTTCAAGTATTCTGCGGCTCGCAGAATCATGTCTGGATCATCCTCAAAAATGCCCAATGCCGTATTACATCGTTTACACAAGATCCCACGAACGTCATCCGAGTCGTGGCAGTGGTCTACCGCAAACTTGTACTGCTTGAGCTTGAGAGAGTTGTCACAGATAGCACAATTATACCCCTGAAGTTTCAACAGGAAGTCATAATCTGATGGGGACAGCCCGAAACGATCAAGACGGTTTACGTCTGACTTGCACGCGCTACAGAGAAAATAGTTCCTGCGCCCGTGGACAATAAGGTCTTCTCGGAGGAACTCTCCACGGCAAACAGCGCAATATAACATATAAAAACCCCGGTGGGTCGCACCGGGGCCGGACCTTAGTTATCGGTCTGTTCGTCTTCGGCTTCATCTTCCTCATCTTCAGAGGCTGAATCAGCAACGTCAAAGTGCGCATCAATCGTGGAAGAGAACATCTCGACCAGAGTGAAACGGCCAACACCGTTCTCAGCAGCAACAGCGTAAACAGCGGCAAACAGAGCCTGCAATGCGTCGACTGGCTCCGAACCTTCAAGAACTTCGATGATGAGATCTTTCATAACAAACTCCTTAATTGGCAAAGTGGGGACGGCTCCAGCGGGCAAGCGGCCCCCTCCAAAATTTTACGATTTGTACAAGACAGAAAAATTACTTTTCACTCACTATGTAATGCCCACATCCGTTGATGGGAATTGGCGCGTGTTACCGGGGTAAACAATACGGACTGCGCCTCCAGAGCCACCGCCAGAAGGCCCATACGGATAATAGTTAAAACCGTATGACCCACCGCCACCACCAAACGAACCCCCATTTCCACCACCATCATCGCCGTAAGGAGAACTAGCTCGGCCTGAAACACCATTGGCACCACTAGAACCGCCACCGCCACCGTTACTACCGCCGCCTGTGCCGCCTAGATAAGCCCCTCCACCACCGCTTGCGCCTTGTCCGTAAAGACCAACACCACCTCCCCCGCCGCCGCCAGAGGCAATATCCGGTCCGGTAGTGAAGAACCCAGAACCACCGCCTCCGCCCCCGCCACCAGAACCGGAGCTACCATTAAAGCCATTACCACCAATGCCGCCGTCTCCGCTATATCCGCCAGCGCCACCACCACCTAAAGCATAGTAAGGAGATGAAGACACTTGCCCACTCCCACCGTTGCCGCCACCAGTGCCAACACAGTTAGTATTAAAAAGACCGGCAGAAAGTATGATGGTTGAGCTTGCCGTTAAGGACGATGTGTATCCGTCACCTCCGTTGACCTGTACAGTAATGGATTGCCCCGGAGTTACCGAATAGTTATTTAAGTAACGTAATGCCCCACCCGCACCAGAACCAGATGAATATCCCCCCGAACCTGAGCCAACAGCGACAGCAGAAATTGATGTAACCCCCGAAGGGACGATAAACGTGAAAGTTCCACTGGATGTGTACACAGATTCTCCGGGGGTAACGGTTGTGGTTATTGAATTACTTGTCCCACCTGATCCAGTTCCAACCCCATTAGTTGCGCTAACAGTAAATGTATATGATGTAAGTGGAGTAAGCCCTGTAATAGATTTAGAAGTTGTTGCGCTAGTCGTTGAACCTCCCGACCAACTAATATTGTATTGAGTAATATTTGAACCGCCATTGCTAGGTGCTGTCCAAGAAAGGTCGGCAGTTGTTGATCCTGTGGCGGTTGCAGTAATACTAGTGGGTACGCCCGGAACAGTTGCAGTAATAGTTGATGTAGAGTTGGAGTTTGCGGAAACAGCGCCCTGACTATTTGTTGCGGTAACAACACAGCGAATAGTATTGCCTACGTCAGCTTGAACAAGCGTGTACGTGCTGCTTGTTGCGCTACCAATATTAGAACCACTTCGCTGCCATTGATATGTATAAGTTGGTGTTGGCACGCCGGTCCATGTGCCGTTAGTAGTGGAAAGCGTTTGACCAAATTGGGCAGTTCCAGACACCGCTGGAGCAACCGTATTAACTGGGGCAGCGTATGTCGTTATGCTATTACTAGCAGCGCTCGCCGCGCTAGTGCCAATTGCGTTTGTAGCGGTAACAGTAAATGTATACGCTGTTCCAGCAGTCAGACCAGAAACAGTGATTGTGCCAGAACCGGACGTACTCAATGTGCCTGTGATACCACCGGGACTAGATGTAGCGGTATAGCTAGTGATCGCAACGCCGCCGTTAAATGCGGGTGCTGTATAGGAAACCGTAGCAGTCGTTGTCCCGGTTACAGTAGCTGTACCAATGGTAGGCGCACCGGGTTTTGCCCCATAACTCCCACCAACAAACGCGCCAAGAATTCCACTCATGTCAGTGCAGTCCCTGTGATTATCCAAGCAGTGCTGGTAATTTTAAGTGCGTTAGCCACGCCATATTGCGCTAGAGTCCTAGTTCCCGTAGTCCCTGTATTTCCCAAATACAAAGTATCGGAAGTGATTGCAATACTAATTGATGTAGACGACAGGTTAACAAAGGATATTACTGTACCGATTGGGTAAGCTACAGAAGAATTTGCAGCGATTGTATATGTGGCTGCTCCCGCGCCAGAAGCATGATAGATATGCCTGCCAGAATCTCCCAGAACGGTAGTGTAGTTACCCGTTTGAGCATTCTGCGGAATGTTTAAATACCCGCCAGCGGGAAAAAAATCAGTACCGTTATATACAAGTGTGATATTGCTACTTGGAGCAACCACGGTTCCCGTTTGACCAGTAGCCTTTACTGTTACCGAGTAAGTAGTCGAAAGATTGACTACTGTGTAAATTTTACTAGCAGCAGGGACCGTAATGGTTATATTTACTGATGCCGGGTTGCAAATTAATATTGCATACTGAGAAGAGGTGGAGACAAGACTTGAACCAGTTGTTTTAGTAAGCGTTGTATCAGCCGTAAGCGTTACCGCACCTGCAATAGCAGAGTCAAGGTATGTTGAAATATAGTTGTTAACGGTATCGCCCCAAGTACCTGACAATTCCCCAGTAGCCGGTAAGGCAAGCCCTAAAAGCGTCGTATACGAAGTTGACATATTAATCCTTTACGGCGTTGGGATTTCAACAAATCCCGAACTTGATGTGGTGTTTATTGTAGTCCAATTGGGCGTTTGCTGGTCATCAATCGGTTCCCACAGCAGCCTACCAATCAATACAGCACTTCCAGTTGATGCTTCTGTAATAGCAATGTTAAAAATACCGGTGTTAGATGGTTGATCTAAACCCGATGCGGTTTCTGTGATCGCAATGTTGAACGTACCACCAACACCAAGATTCTCTAGTGCCGATGCCGCCTCGTTAAGAATAGCAACTAAAAACGCCTGAGATACTAAAGACTCTATTCCAGATGCTGTTTCTGAAACAGAAAGATTAAATGTAATGCTGGAACTTTGATCTTCTAAACCAGACGCCGATTCGGAAACACTATTGTTTGTGATGGAAAATGCTACAACTGAATCTTCGCCAGATGAAGATTCTACAATTGAAATATTAAACGTACCAGATGACGTTGCTGCAGCTACACCAGATGCTAGTTCTTCCACATCAATGCTGAATGTACCAATGTTGGAACCAGACTCTGCGCCCGATGCTGCTTCTGTGATGATTGAGAATATCTCTCTTAAACCAGCTTGTGAATCAACCCCGGATGCGGTTTCAGAAACGCTGATTTGGAATGTGCCAATTGGAAATACTTCGTCCAGACCAGACATAACCTCTAATATGGTGAGATTAAAAGTACCAATATTAGATAGAACGTCCAACCCAGATGCGGATTCAGCAACTAATGAATCATAACCCAAGCCGCCAATAAGAGACTCAACTCCTGAAGAAGCTTCATTAATTGCTAAAGAAAAAACCAAACCAGCAGATACCGAATCAGCGCCGGAGCCAGTTTCTAAAATTACCGATATAACAATATCAGCTTTAAAAAGCCATCCTAATGAACCGTTATTAATTGAATTGGCTCCGGCATACCAAGTATTAGTTAATTGATAAGCGCGTACGTTTGTAACAGTTAAATAGTTTACATTTGGATTGGTCGCCCCGGTTAACACCAATTTAGCTGGGGATGATGCACTAGCGCCTTGAATAGTTAACACTTTTCCGACAGTGCCGGTGCCGGTAAACTGGGCAACAGTTTGAGTAGTTGTTCCCAGAGTAATATTAGCTGCCGCGGTTGCGCTATAAGTATTAGTGATGTCTTTAAGCGTGTTATTGCCAGTAATGGTTAACGCGCCGGCACCGCCTTGATTAATTGTAATGCCGGAATAAGAAATACCTCCGCCGGCAAAACTTTTAGAAGATCCGCTAGTAAAGCTAACCGTTCCTGTGCCTGTTACCGTCAGATTTGTAGAAGAACCAGTATTCCAAGAGCCATTTAAAGTCCACGAACTATTTGACCCAAAAGCAATTGTTCTTACATTTGCATTGCTTGAAATAAAGGTTGAGCTAACATTTGATAAAGAAACGGAATAGCCATTAGAATCAAACGTACCGGAAGTAAGTAAAATTGCATTTCCAGAACGATTTAAAATCAACGCATCTTGTAATTGAATTCCACCTCCGGGGCTGTCAATTGCAATTAAGTCGGGAAATGTTATTCCAGCACTTGTAAATGATTGGTTGATACGGCCTAAAGCGGTATGAGTGTACCCGACTCCTACTAATGAAGTCCCGGTTCCGTTAGTCCAACTTCCATAAAAATTTATTGGTTGGAAAAGATTGAACGTCATCGTATTACTAGTACGGGCGCTCATGTTAATTGAACCAATATTATAAATAATATTGTAAGTAACTGCGGCTGCTGAATTTAAACCAGTGGCTTCAAAAACTGCGGTGTCTTGGGCAAGCGGAAAGTTGTTAACAGCAGGAGTGCCACCGCTTGATGTAGCCCAAGCCGTGTCATACCAGTTTCCTCCGGCGACAAGATTCCAATACTTATTAACCCCAGCAGCAAAAGTAATACCGCTATTGCCTTTGCAATCCCCCAGCCGAGTACCAGATACGGGGGCCGCAGCCCCGGCAATTTGTATATCCCTAAAGTCAACATCCGTCCCAGAAAACGAAGCACAAGTTAAAGTTCTTATTGAACCTATAGTGTCAGATTGTAAAAAATTACGGTAAGTGGCGTCAGATCCTGCAGATAATGTTAAGCTACCATTGATGGTCTGGCCTGCGTAAACCTTAATAATATTTAAGCCTTGAGACCCGCTTCTTCCGCTAATAGTTATATTATTGTATGTGTTGCTAGAGTTAAAAGTAACATTGGTTGTTGAATTAACAAAACTTACATTATAAAATGTAAACCCGGGGGCTGAGCCGTCAGCGCCAATTGTAATAGATGGATTGCCGGCTCCACAACTTATTGATGATGTTCCTGCATTAAACGTAAGATTTAAATACGATGCAAAATCAAAACAAGTGTTTGAATTTAAAGTTGCATTGCTTGAACCAAGCAAAATGCTGCGCGAATTATTGTTGTTTGATGAAAAACCACCGGCTATTAAATTATAATTTGCGGTATCAAAACTTCCGTTGGTTATAGTTATGGCCTGTATATTGGTATTTAACGCACTGCCCAAGGCCCAACCACAACCAACGCCATTTACAGTTATTAAAGTATTGCTTAACGCAACGCCATTTGTTGTAAATGTTTTTCCCGTGCTTGCGCCAGATAAAGTAATTGCTCCGCTATAAGCCCGTGTTATTCCGGTGGCAGAAAGAGTAAAATTACCATGCACTGCAATTGGTGCGGTGCCTGACCAAACAACATTGCCAGTTAATGGGCCGGCCATAGTGAATGCAGCACAACGAAGTTGGGTGCCTGAACAAGTTACCGTATATCCGGTTGTATTAGATAACGAGTTAAACACTACAGCATCAGCCGACGTTGGCACCGATGCTCCACCAGAACCACCAGATGTGGAAGACCATTTGGTTGTTGTAGTTTCGTCCCAAGTCCCAGTGCCCCCTACCCAATATCGAGTAGTCGGGGTTGGAGCAGCGGTTAAAATAAAATTAACGCCACCACTAGAAGTTGAATTGGCACCGGCATAAAACTCACCGGGGCTGTTAGCAGAAACTGTTTGGCTTTGAATGTCTAAGTAATCAACACCGGACACGCGAGGTCCAGCAATTGTAATGGTTGAACCACCAATTAAAGAAACCAAATTTCCTGCAGTTCCAGTAACGGTCCATGCGCCAAATGAAACATCAGTAAAAATATCTACAGAGTGCGCGACTGTTTTAGTAGACGCCAACTCTGTAAAACTAAAATTTGTACTTCCAAAAATTGATGTAGTTGATACTCCAGTAGCGCCACCTATTGTAAGTTTATTGTAAGCATTGCTGCCGCCGTTAAAAATTCTTGTTGTTGTACTGGTATCAGACAATACAATATTAGCTGTGCCTTTATATACTTTGGCGTTGCAATCCCATACAGCGCCCGTGCCAGTTATAGTCCATGTTCCAGATCCCATTCTTACTGTTGAAGTAGTACTAGCCGCAGACAATATTGCCGCTGTTACATTATAAGAAACAGCGTCAAATGAACCTTGAGTAATTGTAATCCCTTGAGTTGTAGCACTAAGATTTAAAGCATCATTTAATGTAACAACTGCATTTGGGGAAATTAAATCTATTCTATATAAATTTGAATTTCCATTGCTTGTAATAAATTGAGTGCCGTTGCCACAGAAAGTCCAAACTTGTAATCCTGCTGCGGCACTTGATATTATTAAATTTTTGTAAATAAATGGTTGATTTGCAAACGACATTGTAAATGCCGTTGTTCGAGAACCAGTATTAAAAGTGCCAATGTTCCATTGTTGATCCATTGAAATCGTGCCTGTTATAGATCCTGCGTCATCAAACACCGCAGTATCTTGGGCCAATGGAAAATTGTTTATGTTTGGTGTGCCACCTGAAGAAGTAGCCCAAGCTGTAGCGCTCCAGTTTTGAGCGCCTGCTAAGTTCCAATAAACTGTTTTGTTGGTAAAGTTAATCCCGGTATTACCACCGCAATCACCTGCACGGGTAGGAGATGATCCTGCTGCAGCCCCGGCAATTGTTATATCCCGAAAATCGCAATCAGTAGCAGAAAGAGAATTAACAGTTAATGTGTACGAAGTTCCAATTAAATTTGACCGAACAAACAATCTACGCAATGGAGAAGAACCAGCTACATTTAACGTGCCATTAATAGTTTGATTTGCCCCAATTAATAAAGAAACAACTGTCTCAAAAGGATATGGGGTTGCAGTTAAATTATTAAAAGTATTGGAGCTAGTAATTGTAAAACTACCCCCCAATGATGGGTTTGTAAACGAAACATTATAATATGTAACATTTAAACTGCTAATAGTAGGGGTAAATGATGTCAACGAAATTGTTGAGGTTCCAGAATTAAATGTTAAATTTGCCCCAGAAATAACAAGTGGCGAAGAATTAGACAACGCAACTGCGCTTGCGCCAAGATTAATTGATCTGACATTGGTATTGCTAGAAGACAACACCGAAGCTGTTAAAGCATAACCTTGGGTATTAAATGTACCATTTACAACTGTTAATGAGTTGCTTCCTATGTTTAACGCATCTGCAAGTTGAACAGTACCACCAAACGAATCAACAATAAATGGACAAGTAAAAGCTATTGCTGCGCTAGTAATTGTTTGAGTGTTGCGACCAGAAAATGTTGTAGATCCAGTGCCGCTTATTGTGGTGCCAGAACCGTTTGTCCAGTTGCCGTAAACAAATGGCGCTGTAGTTCCAAGGGCTAATGTCATGGCATTGGTCCTGCCAGACATATCTATTGTGCCCGAATATGGGATTAGCGTATCCCAAGTAACAGTCGAGCTAGTGTTTAAACCCGTATTTACAAATTTTACTGTATCTTGGGCGAGAGGGAAAAAATTTGTGCTTGCTGTGCCGCCAGCCGTATCGCTCCAGTTGTTTCCTGACCAACTGCCACCCCCTGCGGTGACCCAATACACAATTTTGGCTGTACTAGAAGTTACACCACTAACACCAGCAAGTGCAGCAATTCTGGTTCCGCTGATTGGAGATGATGTCCCGGTAACATAAACATCTCGAAAATCACAATCAGAAATGCTTACCGCGCCGTTGACGGCGAAGTCAATTGCAATACCAAGGGTTGTGCTTCTAAACCAAATTCGGTTGTTTCCAGCCGTCCCTGTGGTTGTTAGAGCGTTAGTTGTTAACCTTGCAGTAAGCGAAATTTGCAAAATACCCGCAGGAGAGCTTGGTGTAATCGTGATTGAGTTGACGGACTGAGCGGTATCTACAGTGGCAATAAATTTGCCGCCGGAGCTTGCGTCAAAAATAACATCGTCTACGGAAGTTGGTACAGAAGCGCCACTGGCCCCGCCTGATGTGGCAGACCATTTTGTGGTGCTAGACCAGTTTCCTGCACCACCAACCCAATACCGAGTCGCCATGCTTTACTCCAACGGAGCTTCTATTACGGGCGTTTCTGCTACGGAAGTTTCTACGGGCGGTGGATTGACGATAGCCAGCCAGTTGTTTAGCCGCTGCTGCTTCATTGCTTCAATCTCGGCGTCAGACGGAATCACATCACCGTAAAAGTGAAGGGCGTCCCGAAAGACGCCGTAAGGCGTGTCAAACTCAAAATCAATCTTCATGGGATTAAGTCGCGGTTAGGCTAAACGTATAGGTAACATTAAGCGTGTCGCCGTTAACAACGGTACGATCACCACCAGTAAAGTCGGAACCAGAGAACAGTGTTCCAGACGTACCTGACTTTGCACTGCCGCTAGTCAAGAACGCTCCAGCAACCGTACCCCCAGCATTGATCGAGAACACAGCGACTGATGCCGAGTTGGTGACAACCGAAGGGTTTGCCGTAGTTGCAGTCGCAAACGTCGGTGCTACACGGGTAGATTGGCTATAACCCGTAAATTCCGTCCAACCAGCATGACTTGCCATTGTGTCGCCAGCAGCGAATGTAGTACCCGATCCCGGCCCCGTAACAAGACCAATGTACCAAGACGTAATTTGGGTCACGCTTGTCAATGCGGTGCCAGCCATATACTGGATACCAGAGTTAACCACTAGATTACTGTTACCCTCTTCCCATTTAAGGTCACCGTTCTCATCGTAACAGAGAACGTGGAAGCGACCAGAAGCAAGCATTTTTTCCATGATTTAAACCTAATTAGAAGACCGAATTAACGCATCTGATGCGGTGTTGGTTGGGAGCGTAATTAGAAACGTATTATTAGAAACAGTTTTATCCGCCCCAAAGTCCAGCACAGCGATTGAACGGTTAGCTTTACTGGAATTATAAATCAGGGCTGCGCGAGTTGTAAACGAAGCAGAAGTCCAACTTGGGTTGTTGAAGCTAACGTACGCCGTG
>Ga0114960_10004134_pt1 | contig 10944 bp, 9 predicted proteins | sample C_130625_MF_Meta_FD_92637 | JGI IMG/M metagenome (GOLD analysis project Ga0114960, IMG submission 92637) | Freshwater microbial communities from Lake Croche, Canada to study carbon cycling - C_130625_MF_MetaG | ecosystem: Environmental > Aquatic > Freshwater > Lake | place: Lake Croche, Canada...
CACTCGGCCATTCGAGCGTGCGAATCATCTCGGCAAGATGCAGGCCGATGCCGCCAGCACCGACGATGCCGATGATGCTGGACGAACGCACATTGCTCTCAAACAAATAGAGCACCTGGCCGGCAAGCACCGGCAAGACCTGGGGCAGGACCCCGAAGCCAACCCGGGATATATCGTCACCGCCCGCGGCGATGATCCCCTCCTGGGCCTTGCGGTCAGCGGCCTCGATCGCCTCTGAGAACAGCTTCCCGAACGTGCCAATGTCAGAGGTGAGGATCGCCAATACGCCAGCAAACGGACCGAGGCCGACGACACTGACCCAGATCAGTGCCCAGATCAGCGCATCGATCGCCCGAATACCGTCCAGGCCACGCCGCGTCAGGAACCGCAACGCCTGGTTCATCGTGGTGTTGCGCGCGGCGAGCAGTCCGAGTGGAAAAGCGATGACCGCTGCCCCGAGCGTGCCCAGAAACGCAATCGCCAGCGTCTCGCCCAAGGCCTTCAGGATGCCGATGGCCTGGGCGCCCGACGGGGGCAGAGGCGGCCACATCAAGGTTAAGAAATGCAGCAATTGGCCGCTACCGGTCAGGAGGCGGCGCGGGGCGATCTCCAAGCGGGCGATGCCGAACAGGAACAGCGCGAGCCCACAAAGACACAGCGCGCCCATTGCGAGACGACCCGCATTCAGCCGCCGGAAGGCGTCGGGATAGGCCTGGCGAATGGCCGGCAGCCGCGTGATGCTGGAAGCCCTCAGGCCGCTGATCTCATGGGCGGGCAGCCTCATCACCGCAGCTCCGCGTCCTGCAGACGGTGTCGCAATTGGCTGGTCACGATATCGATCAAGCTGACCGTCAGCATAATCAGGACCAGCAGCGCCGCCACGTCGTTGTAATAGAACTTGCGGATTGCCTCGATCAATTCCTGGCCGATGCCACCGGCACCAACGAAGCCAAGCACGGCAGCGCTACGCACGTTGACCTCGAAACGCAGCAGGCCATAGGCCAATAGCCCAGGCAGCACCTGCGGCAGGACACCGAAGCGGATGGTGGGGAGCCAACTGGCGCCGGCGGCAAGGCAGCCTTCGACAGGATGGCGGTCGATATTCTCGATGATTTCGACGGCCTGCTTGCCCAATGCGCCAGCGCTGTGGATGGCCAGTGCCAGGACGCCTGGCAGTGGCCCAAGGCCAAAGGCGATGACGAAGACCAGGGCAAAGACGATATCCGGGACGGTGCGGCAGACCTCCAGCATCCGCTTGGCAAGCCAACGCAACGGACCGCTGGCGACGAGATTGGCCGCGGCCATCAAGGCCAGCGCAAAGCCGGCAGCCGCGCCAACCAGCGTGCCGACATAGGCCATGAGAACTGTGTCACCCAGCAACGTCAGCCAGTGCCCAAGGCCCCAGAACCATTCCGTCGGGTCGGTCCAGACCCATGCGCCTGCGCGTGGCCCGCTCTCCAGCCGCAGCAGGCGGCCGAAATAGTCGAAGAACTGTCCGCCCCGACTCCAAAGCATGCCGAGATCAACATCGGCCATCCAGCCGCTGGCCAACGCCAAGCCGAAGACAAGCACGGCGGCCAGCACGAGACGGTGGCGAGAGGCGCGCCTTGCCTCGGCGTAAGCCGCATTCAGCGCTGCCAGGCGTGACGCCGGCAGCGACGGCAAGGCCAGGGACATCTGCTCAGCTACGTTGCCGGCGAAGCCCGTCGACGAATTTATTCAGCTCGATGATCGGCTCATAGGCGGCATTATCGACCGGCTCCCAGGGGCGCATCTTGCCGTCGTAGAGGCGGTTAAAATTCTGGGGGTCCTTTTGGGGCATCTCCAGCACCGAGGTGCGGATGGCGCTGCGAAGCGCGGCCGGCATCGTCGTCAGATATGCCATTGGCGAGTTCACGATCTGATCAGAACGAAAAATGATTCGGAAGTCGGCGTACTTCGCCATGTTCTTCCTCTCCATCCGCATCAGATTGCTTCCCCTTTCATCGTTCCACCAATTTGCCGCGACATCGACCGTCCCCTGTTGCAGGGCGATCACGGCGTTCTCGTGGCTGCCGGTATAGACGACGCGGCCAAAGAACTGTTCCGGGTTTATCCCCATTTTGTTGAGCGCGTAGCGCGGGACGTTGTTGCCGGAGGTCGAGTTCGGGTCGACAAGGCCGAAATTTTTCCCCTTCAGGTCTTCGATCCGCTGTGCAGGGCTGTCCTTTCTGACATAGAGGACCGAGTAGTAGCCCTTGGTTCCATCCTCGTTCACCTCGATTGCGAAGGCCTCGATCGGGGCGCCAGTCATCAAGGCCCGGGCGAAGGCGGAGGGGCCATAGCTGGCGATGTGAATGTTGCCCGCGCGCTGCCCCTCGATCACCGCCGCGTAATCATTAGCTACCCGCAGCGTAACTTTCGTGCCCAGTTGGTTGCTCAGGTAGGTCGTGAAGGGTGTCCAGCGATCGACGACGCCAGAGGCATTCTCCGACGGCACGATGGCAAAGGTCAGCTCAGGATAGGTGCTACGCCAGGTTTGGGCGCCGACCAGGGCGGGGATACCGACAAGGCCGGCGGTGGCAAAGATACGGCGGGTGATCATGGCGCTCTCCGTGGTTGAGGCGGGCGGGTCAGGCGAGGGCAGCGGTAGGCGGCGGCTGGAGATGGGTACGGATCGGGCTCTCGGCGGGGATATCGCGAACCTCATTCGCCTCAATCCCATAAAGCGCCTGCGCTACAGCATCGGTCAGTTCCGTCGGCTTGCCATCGAAGACGAGGCGGCCAGCGGCCAGGCCGACCAGACGCGTGCAGTGAAGGCGCGCCAGATCGAGCGAATGCAGGTTGCAGAGAACGGTGATCCCGAAGCGGCTATTGATCGTCGCCAGTGCCTCCATCACGATCCGCGTGTTGCGCGGATCCAGCGAGGCGACCGGCTCATCGGCCAGGATCAGCCGCGGTTCCTGAACCAGGGCGCGGGCGATGGCCACCCGTTGTTGCTGGCCGCCGGAAAGGCGTTCCGCCCGCTGCGCCGCGAAGCCGGCCATGTCGAGCATTTCCAGCGCGGCAAGCGCCATGGCGCGATCCTCATCAGACCAAAGCCGCAGCAAGGCGCGATGTGTCGGCACCTGATGCAGCCGTCCGACCAGCACATTGGTCAGGACATCGAGCCGGCCAGCGAGGTTGAATTGCTGGAAGACCATGGCGCAGCGGGCGCGCCATTGCCGCAGCTCCCGCCCCCGCAGAGCGGTAACTTCCACATCATCCCAGCGGATGCGGCCCGCGCTCGGCTCGACCAAGCGATTGATCAACCGGAGCAGCGTCGATTTGCCGGCCCCAGACCGGCCGATCACGCCCACAAACTCACCAGGCTGGATGGCCAAAGTGAGGCTGTCCAGCGCCTTCCGCCCGGAAAACTCCCGGGACAATCCTTCGATGCTGAGCATGCTGCTCGCCCCGCCGTGTCGCGCTGGAGTTTTACGGAGATAGGGGAAGAAGCGCGACACTTCGATGATGAACGTATGACATATCGATGACGGCGCCTATGCCGCGCGCTGTCGCAACCTGATTTTGGCTATGGTAAAGCTGATACGCAGCCTGCCGTTTGCCCGGCTGCGGTGGCCTGAAGCCAGCTTGAATGGGGCGATCTGCTGTCGGCCCGTAGGCTACAGCGCCGCCCGCTTATCGTGCCGGGCGACACGGGACAGCAGATAGTGAACCTCCGCCCGCGCCGCGGCGGTCAGCGCCCCCGCCGGCCGCCGCTGGGCATCGCTGGCAATCACACCCCGGCACATCAGCACATATTTCCGCGCGGCCAGCCCAACCCCGGGCTGCAATTCGTAGCGCAACAACGGCAGGTGCGCGTCGAACAGGTCGTGGGCCCGATCCCGCTCCCCGGCCTGGGCCAGCCGGACCAGCTCCACCAGCATGTCGGGGAAGGCATAGCCGGTCATCGCCCCGTCGGCGCCGCGTTCCATCTCGAAGTCGAGGAACATCCCGCCATTGCCGCAGAGCATGGAGATACGACGCAGTGTCCCTTCCGCCTCGAAGCGACGGAGCGCGGAAATCTTCTCGAGCCCGGGATAGTCCTCGTGCTTCAGCATGACGCATGAAGGCAAGTCCTGGACAATGCGGCGGATCACCCCCGGCGTCATCTGCACCTGAAAGAGCTGCGGATAGTCTTGCAGCACAAAGGGGATCGTCTCGCCGATGGCCTCCACTGCCTGATGATAATAGGTGACCACCGCATCATCGGTCCGGAGTGACGGGGGCGGGGCGATCATCACGCCGGCGGCCCCGGCATCCATCGCACCAAGGGCCAGCCCACGCATGGCGGCGAAGCCAGGCGCGGAGACGCCGACGATGATCGGCGCCCGCCCCGCGCGCTGCACAACACGGCGGGTAAAGGCCAACGCCTCGGCCTGATCGAGCTTCGGCGCCTCACCCAGTACGCCGAGGATGGTCATCCCCTCGGCGCCGACCCCAAGGAAGAACTCGGTCATCCGCTCGGTGCTGGCCTCATCGATCCGGCCATCCGGATGGAAGGGTGTGGGCGCGATGACGTAGACGCCCTGCGCCGTGGCATCGAGTTGCATGATGGTCTCCTTTTATCCGAGCAGCTCTCGTTCTGCTGCAGCCACAACCTCGGCCAGGGCACCGGGGACGAAGGGCGAGGCAAGGCCGGCCGAACGTACCAGCCCAAGGAAAGGCTGCGAGCCGCCGCGGCCGCAGAGCGCGACGTAGTCGGCCAGCGCACCAGCCGGATCGCGGCCCGCGCGCACCCAAAATTGCAGCGCACAGCAAAGGGCCAGCGTGTAGTCGATGTAATAGAAGGGCGAGCGGTAGATATGCGGCTTCGCCTGCCAGCGACCGCCCTTCGCCGGATAGGCGAGGTCGCCGTAATCTGTCCAAGGCATATAGAGCCGCTCCAGCCTTTGCCAGATGGCGTGGCGCTCCGCGGGTGTGGCCGTCGGGTTCGCGTAGATCTCGTGCTGGAAGTGATCGACGCAGACGCCGTAGGGCAGGAAGGCGAGCGAGGCTTCCAAGTGCATCCGCCGAAACCGCGCCGCCGCGCCCGCACCGACTAGCAGGTCTATATGCGGGTGGGTCAGGAACTCCAGCGACATGGAATGGATTTCGGCCGCCTCCATGCTCGGCCAAAGGCAATCGATCGCAGCAAGGCCGCGACTCTCCCAGTTCTGGAAGGCGTGCCCCATCTCATGGGTGAAGACTGCGATATCGCCATGCGTGCCGGTGAAATTGGCGAAGATGAAGGGCATGCCGATGGACGGAAAGCTTGTGCAGAAGCCGCCACCCTGTTTGCCCGGGCGGTTCTTCAGGTCGATGAAGCCGCCCCCCGAAAGACGCTGCCAGAAATCGGCGAGTGCTGGGTGCATGCGGGTGAACATCGCCCCAGCGGCGGCGCAGAGTTCGTCATGCCCGCCGATCGGCTTCGGGTTCCCCGCCGGATCGATCAGAGCTTCGTCCCAGAAGCGTAGCTTGTCCCAGCCATGCGCGGCGCAGCGGCGTTCCAGCAACCGGGCCACCAGGGGCACGACGTGCTGGCGCACCTCGTCGCGGTAACGCGCCACCTCGGTTGGGCCGTAATCGACCCGCCGCAGACGCCGGTAGGCGAGCGGGATGAAATTTGGATAGCCGAGCTTCTGCGCCATGCCGTGGCGCAGCGTCACGAGAGCATCGTAGATCGCATCCAGCGCTTCGCCCTGCGCGGCAAAGAAGCCCCAGCGCTGACGTTCCGCCGCCTGGCGCACCGCACGGTCCCGGTCCTCCGCATACGGGGCCAGGCCCGCGAGGTTCACGTCCTGCCCGCCGATCGAGAGCCGCGCACTGGCAAGCAGTTCTGAGTACTGCGCCGCGAGCTTCGCTTCCGTCTCCAGATCCGCGGCGATGTCAGGGGTGAAGGTCGTGACATCCAGATCCCAAAGCGCGACCGGATGGGCCCCGGCCGCCGCCGCCAGCGCCGCCTGGTCGGGCAACATCAGCAGGCGCTGCTTCAGCGCCGTGGCGTGCCCAGTCGCGACCGGCTCCAGCGCATCGGCGTATTCGCGCTCCGCCTTTGCAGCGGCATCGGCGGTATCTTGGGCGAAGCGCAGATGCACCAGCGACGACCAGCTCTCATAGTCCCGCCGCTGGCGGTCCCAAAGCGCGAGCGCCCCGGGCAGATCGCCGGCCTCCAGCCGTGCCTCCACCGCTGTTCGCGCCGCGGCCAGCGTCGCCGCATCGGGGCGGGAGAAGGCAAGATCGGGAAAGCGCACCACTACGCCGCCACCTTCATCCGCCGGCCGCGATCGCAGGCTCGTCGCCCCGACGGATGCCAGGCGTTGCGATCGCCCTGCCTGAGGTCAGCGATCAAGCCTGCGTGGCGGGACGAAGGGCGGGCACGGGGGGCGCACTCGCCCGTCTGATCGAACCGGTCCCACTCCATGATCCGTCTCCTTGCGGCGGCCGGAGTTTCGGGCAGATCAACACTGCGCTCAAGCCGCTCGTACCAGGGGCCTGCAAGGGGCTGGACAAAGCCGCCGCGGTCGCTAAGAACTGGGCTTCGGTTAGGGGTCACCTTGGCCGGCGGGTGCATAGCTCAGTTGGTAGAGCAGCTGACTCTTAATCAGCGGGTCCAAGGTTCGAATCCTTGTGCACCCACCAGTCGTCCCGCCCCTAACCCAGCCAAGGCCTGCCGGTGATCCAATTCCCGCTTTGGCCGGCATAGCAGGCCGCTTGCGGCGAAACTCGCTGGGTTGGTCGCCTAAAATTCTTCCTTACCCCGCAACGGCGATGGCAGCATGCCGGCGTCAGGGGGGAAACAACACCATGCGCCGCCGTAGCCTGCTTGCCGTTACCACCGCCAGCCTCGCCACGCCCTCGCTCGCCCAGGATATCCGGGCGCGCACGCTGCGCTTTGTACCACAGGCCAACCTCACATCGCTCGACCCAATCTGGACCACCGCCGCGGTCACGGAAAACCACGGCTGGACGGTGTACGACACACTCTTCGGTTTAACGGACGACTTGCGTATCGCACCGCAGATGGCGGAGGGGCATGGCGTCTCCGACGATGGCCTGACCTGGACCATCCGGCTGCGCGAAGGGTTGCGCTTCCACGACAATACCCCGGTGCGGGCCCAGGATTGCGCGGCCTCGCTCGCCCGCTGGTCGCGCCGTGACACGTTCGGCCAATCGGTCGGCGCCGCGGTTGAGGAATGGGGCGCAGCAGATGACCGTACCGTGCGCATTCGCCTCAAGCATCGCTTTCCGATGCTGTTGGAGGCACTGTCCAAGCCCGTCTCAGTGGTGCCCTTCATCATGCCGGAGCGGCTGGCGAAGACCGATCCCTTCCAACAGGTCACGGAGATCGTGGGCTCCGGCCCCTATCGCTTCCTCCCCGGCGACTATGTCTCAGGCAGTCGCACCGCCTATGCGCGGTTCGAAGGCTATGTGCCCCGCGCAGGCGCGCCGAGCCGCACCGCCGGCGGCAAGGTCGCCCATTTTGAGCGAATCGAATGGACCATCATTCCCGACAGTGCGACCGCAGCGGCGGCCCTGCAATCGGGCGAGATCGACTGGTGGGAACAGGTGAACGCGGACCTGATCCCAGCACTCAAACGCAACCGGGCGATCACGGTCGAAATCGCCAACACGCTCGGCTATATCGGCTTTGCCCGCTTCAACACCTTGCACCCTCCCTTCGATAACCCGGCGATCCGCCGCGCCCTGTTGAGTGCGGTGAACCAGGAAGATTATGTCCGTGCGGTGACCGCCAACGACGCGGAGGCTTGGCGGGCCTGCGCATCCATGTGGCCTTGCGGCACGCCCTATGCGGTGCCGCCCGCCGGCAATCCGCTGGCCGGGGCGCGCGACCTTGCCAAAGTGAAGGCCGACCTGCAGGCCGCTGGCTATAAGGGTGAGAAGGTGGTCATCATCAACCCGACCGATTTTCCGACCATCGCCCCCTTCGGCCAGATCACCGCCGATGTGCTGAAAAAAATCGGCATGAATGTCGAGTTGATCGAGACCGACTGGGGCAGCCTGGTTCAGCGCCGCGCCAGCAAGGCGCCGCCCGAGCAGGGGGGCTGGTCGATCTTTCACACTTGGTGGCCGGGGATCGCCATCATGAACCCGGCGGTGAATGCGACGTTGCGCGGCCAAGGCGAACGCGGCTGGTTCGGCTGGTACCGCAATGACAAGGTCGAACAATTGGCCGGGGAATGGCTGCAAGCGACCAATGGCGCGGAGCAAAACCGTCTCGCCGAAGCGATCCAGACCGAGAGCTTTACCAATGCGCCGGTACTGCCGCTCGGCCAGTTCTTCATCAAGACCGCGCATCGCGGCCTGAAGGACGTATTGAAAGGGACCTCGCCCTACCCCTGGCACGTTGCCCGGGCCTGAGACCTGGGCGCGCGGCCTTGCCGCGTACCGAGCACCCACATGGGCGCCGCGGCCCGTGCCGCGCAGCCCAGGAAACCGAAGGTTTCCGACCGGCGATTGCGGGCCAGTGAAAGCCAATACCGGCGGCCAAATCCTTTGACCGCCGGTATAGGACCTTGGTGGGCGGCGTGAACGAAGGTGAACCCAGCCTGCTTCAGGACCGGCCGACGCCCTTGTTGACGAAGCCGAGGTCGAAAGCCTTCTGCCAATCCAGACGCTTCGGCAGCACACCGACATCGGCGACCACCTCATAAAAGCTTTGCCAGCGTCCAGCACTCATCGCCCCGATGCCGCCGGTCGCGGCATCTCCCGAACGCAGGATCCCCGCCTCGTTCATCATGCGAACGCCGAAGGCGATCAGGTCGTCCGACATATCTGGGTTTTGGGTCTGGATCAGCCGGTTCGCCCCAGCGGTATCGAAGCCGCCGGCGGTGCCCTTCAAGTACTGGTCATAGCCGGTCATGGTCGCGTCGATAAAGCGCTGCACAGCATCGCGCTTCTCGGTCATGGTCTTCGTGCCGATATTGATGGTCTGGCCGTAATTCTCAAAGCCAGCGTCGTGAACCAACAGCACAGCCGGCTTCAATCCGGCCTTTTCAATGCTGTACGGCTCGCTGCCCAAATAGCCCTGCTGGACCATCATCCGATCGGCAAGAAAGGGTTGTAGATTAAAGGTATACGGGCGGATTTGCTCGTCCCGCAGCCCGTATCGTTTGGCCAGGAACGGCCACCAGGTGGCGCGGCTTTCAGCACCGACCAGGATCGTACGGCCGGCCAGCGCCTCGAAGCGGGTAAAGCCGGTATCCGGATGGGCGATCAACACCGCCATATCCTTCTGGAACAGCGCGGCGATGCAGACGAAGGGGATGTTTTCGCGCACGAAATTCAGCGCCACGATGCCGTTTCCCATGGCCATGTCGACCCGCCCGCCCAGCAGCAGTTGCGCCGGGTTGATTTGTGGCCCTCCGCTGGTCAGCGTCACGTCGAGCCCAGCGGCGCGATAGAGGCCGGCGGCCTGCGCCTGATAGAAGCCGCCATGCTCGGCCTGCGCCCGCCAGTTGGTAACAAAGGTCAGCTTATCGAGCCGCGGCTGGCTGCGCGCCGGGAAGGGGCCCGCCAAAACCGGCGCGGCCGCAATGCCAAGCGCCGCCCGGCGGGAGACGATGTAGCGCGTCGTCGTCGTCATGGGACCTCTCTCCAGCAGGCAATATCAGGACGGCCCACCCGCTGTCGCCAGCGAGCAGGGCGGTCGATCTATTGTCGGGTTCAGGCCCGCAGGTTCAAGGGCTTCAGCAACATGAGCGCGACGCCCCAACCCCAGGCGCCGTTGTACAGCAGGCCACGCCAGGGAATCGCTCCATTCCAGCCGGGCAGCCCCTTCAGGTAGGGCACGAGCGTCACCGCCACGGTGGTGAGCACCAATGCGCCGAAGACGGTCCCGAGCAGCAGGGCGGGCGGCCGCAGCCTGCCCAGCAGCAACGCCGTCACCATGCCCCAGACCCCGCCCCAGAAGCTGGAGGAGACGATCTGCGGCACGCCTAAGGGCTTGGTCGGTGCCATGGCGAAGGGCGCCGGGACCTTCCCAAACACCCCAACCACGGCGGGGATATCGTTGCCAAAGTTATAAAGCAGCCAGGCCGCCCCCTGGTGGAAGACCGGGACGGCAAGGGCACCAGCGAGAAAGCCGAGGAGGAGAAGACGAACCATTCCCCCACTGGACCACCCCCCGGCCCCGGCGTCCAGCACTCTTGCAGCCCGGCGCTGCCCCGCGCAGGCTGCCGGCAGAAACGGGAGGAGGATCGCGATGAACGGAGCCGAAAGCCTGGTGCACACGTTGCTCGGCGGCGGGGTCGAGGTCTGTTTTACCAACCCTGGGACCAGTGAGATGCATTTCGTCGCCGCGCTGGATCGCATTCCCGGCATGAAATGCGTCCTCGGCTTGCAGGAAAACATCGTCACCGGTGCCGCCGACGGATATTGGCGGATGGCCGAAAAGCCCGCTTGCACCCTGCTGCATTGCGGCCCCGGCCTCGCCAACGGTCTTGCTGGTTTGCACGATGCGCGACGGGCGCGCAGCGGCATCGTCAATATCGTCGGCGACCAGGCCGTCTATCATCGGCCGTTTGATGCCCCGCTAACCGCCGATACGGAAGGCTGGGCGCGCGGCGCGTCCGCTTTCGTGCGGACCGCGACCCGGGCGGAGGATGTCGGGATCGATGCCGCGATGGCGATCCAGGCCGCGCGCACCTCGCCTGGTCAGGTGGCGACGCTGATCCTCCCCTCCGACAGCTCCTGGAATGAGGGCGGGGTGGTCGCGTCGCCCCTCTCGGTGCCGGCAGTACCGCACGCCGACCCGCACGCCATCCGCAACGCCGCGCGCGTGCTGCGCGAGAAGCGCAATGTCATGCTGCTGGTCGGCGGGGCTGCGCTGCGGGAAGGGGCGCAAAAGCAGTTGCAGCGGATCGCCAGCAAAACCGGCTGCCGGCTGCTTGCCGAAGGCTCGAACGCCCGCATTCAGCGCGG
>Ga0114960_10004137_pt1 | contig 10939 bp, 10 predicted proteins | sample C_130625_MF_Meta_FD_92637 | JGI IMG/M metagenome (GOLD analysis project Ga0114960, IMG submission 92637) | Freshwater microbial communities from Lake Croche, Canada to study carbon cycling - C_130625_MF_MetaG | ecosystem: Environmental > Aquatic > Freshwater > Lake | place: Lake Croche, Canada...
CATTTTCAGAACTGCACCTTCGCATAAGGCAAAAGGGCCACGAACCATACAACCTTCCATTATCTCAGCATTTTTACCAATATAGATTGGTCCAGTAGATGCATTTAAAATAGCTTGTTCAACAATTGCACCTTCTTCAATGAAGATATTTTCAATACCTATTACACGATTGGTGGGGGAAATAGATTGAGAGAGCCTTCCAGTTGTAATCATTTCAAAATCTTTGCGAATTGCCCAGTCGTTATATTGAAAAATTTGCCAAGGATAGTTTAATAGTCTGACCGTATCGTCCTCTACAATATTATTATTTGCATCCCGAGATTCTAAACTATTCAGCCAATCTATTGTAGGAATTAAATGGGCGTCAAAAATTGCGATGGAGTTGTTCTGATTAGTGGAATTGTCCAAAAAAAATGATCCGCTGTCAGTTTCAACTTGAAATCGCTTTAAATAAGACCACTTTTCTCTAATAGTCAAAATACCGACTCTGATATCCGCAGCATGACGATTGGCTGTAAATGGATACAAGGCCTGCTTTACTTTGGTATCATCCAGAATTATTTTCACTGCTCAAAATTAATCAAATAAAAATAAAATTATTGATTGAGAGATTGGTATTCCATTCAGAATAGAACTAAAAAAAATCCCCTCGGTAAACCGAAGGGAAATAAATTATGTAATTAAAAAGTATAATTAGGTACTTACGATTAAAGTCCTGCTTTCTTTTCGTAACGTTTTTTAAATTTATCAATACGACCTGCTGTATCTACCAATACATTCTTACCAGTATAAAATGGATGAGAAGTATTAGAAATCTCCAATTTAATTACAGGATATTCATTACCGTCATCGTGTTTCAAAGTTTCATTAGAATTAGCAGTTGAGCGACTTAGAAAAGTAGTACCATTACTCATGTCTTTGAAAATCACAAAACGATAATTCTTTGGATGCAAATCTTTTTTCATAATTATAAATATTTGTGCATGGGTTTTGCCATGCTATTTTTTAAGAGTGCAAATGTAGGCCAATTAAATTAATTAACCAAAATACAAGAAAAAGTATTGGGGATTAGCTCTTCATATTGGTTTGCTGAAGGGCTATGCCAATATTCCAGTTCTTAGATTCTTGGATTACATCTTGCAAATCATCAATTTTTTTACCCGTCACCCTTATGATATCATCCATAATGGCAACTTGAACTTTAAGTCCACTGTCCTTGATTAATTTCACTATTTTCTTTGCTTCTTCTTGCTTAATACCATTTCTGACAATCACTTCTTTTTTAACTACTTTACCACTTTGATGGGCTTCTTTGCTCAAATCATAAATCTCAGCAGCCAGGCCCTGCTTCATACTTCTACTGATTAGCACATCGGTTATCTGATTGAGCTTCATTTCACTGTCAGCTTCTAGATTTACCTTAAAATCCTTTTTATTAAGTTCTATTACAACGTGAGAACCTTTAAAATCGAATCGATTCGTTATTTCTTTACTAACGGTATTGATCGCATTATCAAGTGTTTGTAAATCTACTTTACTGGCGAAGTCAAATGATGGCATAGAAAAATATTTATTTTATACAGATACAAATATAAAAAAACCTATTAAAAAATCAGTCAAACTATTTTGTTAATTGTTATCAATAAAACCTAATTACAGTATTGGTTGACAAAATTATCCTTCATTTTTGTATGCCTTGAGCTGAACTTTAACCAGAATAAATAATCCAAATAAGATCAGGCAAAAAGAAATAATTTCAGCTTGACTGGGATGAATACCCCAAAAATGATATTCATTGTTTACTCTAATTTTTTCTACAATAAACCTTTCTAATCCGTTGATAATGAAATAAATACCAGAAATAGTTCCAGCAGTTTTAATTCGTTTTCTAATTAACCAAATAACCAAAAATAATAAGCTACAAATAACTGTTTCATAAAAAGGAGTAGGAAACACAGGTATTGGAAGCACTCTATTGTGGTCTTCCTTATTACCTGGAATTAAAATCCCATCATTGTTTACATTTTGAGGGTAATTATAGGCTACCATCCAAGTAGGAATAAATGAATAAGCTTTTAGCTTCAAATGAGGAACAAGTTCTAAAGTGGAACTTTTCCTATCAGTTACATAAGTGGGCATATTTTTGCCTGGATCCAGCACCGTACCATTTAGAAAGTAAGTCTTATGGAGCTCTAACTGCGATTCAAATGCTCCCTTTTGAGCTGGTACTACCTTTCCGCTACTATCTGTTATATAGGCACTGTTATAGATCCCCCAGTCGCCATCTCCAGACAATTGACAACCAATACGACCTACCGCGTAGGCTAGCAACATTGCCAAAGCAATAGAATCAATGAGATGGATTAGTTTAATACCCTTTTTTACAGCGAAAACGCAAATAGCGATTCCAGCACAAATTAAGCCTCCATAAAAGGTTAATCCACCAGCTGAAAAGATTCTATCAATTGGATGGGCTATAAAATCATCCCAATTTTCGAGATTATCAAAAAGTTTTGCTCCTAAAATTCCGAAAATTAAAGCAATGATTACGATGTCGCCCACCCTGTCATGAGGCCATATACGAATACTTCTTTTTTCGGGAGATTTTAATTTTTGCTTATTCTTTTCCCACCACTTTAATCCAGTAAGTAAGATGGCTAGTAACAATCCACCGAAAAAATTTCCTTCGGAAGAAAAAATATAGGTTTGGGGGCTAATATCTACCGGTTTATTAAAAATTAAACCTAAAAACTTAAAACCAAATCCAAAACCAACGAGAAAATTGATCAATAAATCATAAAAAGAAGCAGGTTTTCCAATAGTGATGAATTCTTCCCTTGGAAATAGAAGTCCTTGCTTCTCCTTTCTTTTGAGTTCGCTATTGATTACTACAGCCGCAACAATAAAACCAGAGGCAACCAACAAGCCAAAAGAGTTTAGAATTTTTAGCAACTCCCACTCCACACCAAAAAAGTCTTTAAATATGTAATATAAATTAGGATACATTATAATGTAATTTTAAAAATATATAGTGCAAGATATTCAAATTTACCGATTTAATACTGAATTGACATTGGGAGTAAAACTGAAAATTTTTGGAATTTTAGACTTCAAAAATATTGAGTTAGGTAAATACTACAAATGAAAATCCTGCAGCTGATGACTGCAGGATTGACTTGTTTTACTTGGAAAAAATTAGTTACAATGCTGCTCGAAAGCTCCAATCAGGTTTTCTGCAATCATTTGAGCACTTCTTCCCTCTATATTGTGTCTCTCAATAAAATGAACCAATTGGCCATTTTTAAATAAGGCAATAGATGGAGACGATGGAGGATATGGTAAAAGGTGCTCCCTAATCTTTTTAACTGCATCCACATCAAAGCCTGCAAAACTGGTAGTCAGTAAATTAGGCCTCTTTTCACTGTTGTGAACAGCCATTAAAACACCTGGTCGAGCAGTACCTGCACTACAGCCACAAACTGAATTTATCACCACCAAAGTAGTTCCTTCAGTAGCTATTTTTTCATCAACTTCAGAAGCGGTCAACATTTCTGCAAAACCATTTTCCGTTAACTCCTCTTTCATTGGGAGAACAATTTCTGCTGGATACATATAATAAAATTTTTGATAGAAATACAAATTTACACACTTGCATCCAATTAATAATCGAACAGTTTGAATTAAGAAGGAAAATTTTAAATTCTTTACAAAGCCTGATCTATTTTTAAAGAAAAAATGTAAAAAATTAACAGATTCTTCAAATGAGTAGCCAATTATTATATTAAAAACTTGTAATTTTATTTATTCTGATTATAAAATCTAATATGGGTATTAAAAAAAGCACAATTACAGCTCTATTTTTTGTTTTTTCTATTATTTCTCAAGCGCAGATCTTAACGGATTCAACTATCAAGGAGGTAATAAATACGGATACTATTTTGAGGATTAAAAACATCAATCCTTATTTCACCCTGCATGTTGATTCTACCTTAAGTTATGATTTTGAAATTAACAAGGAAGATCCTTCTAAATATTACTGGTATTTGAAAAATTCTCCTGTTGGTGTGAAAATTAATAGAGAAACGGGCTTGTTAACTTTTAAAGCGGATAAGTCATTTTTTCTTTCAGGTAAATTAAAATATGATTACGAGTATAAAGTAAAAATTGGAATACAGAATTTAAACAATCCACTCGAGCATATTGATACTTCTTTTATCCTTTTATTTTTCAATACAGAGATTATACCTTCAGTAATAAAACCTACCGTAACCAATGTAGTTTATGCTGATGAAGGCGATACTATCAATTTTAGACTACAATGCGACAATGGAAGTTTCCCTATAGATGAAATTACCTATTTTAGTAATTACCCTGCTAAATCACTTACCAGCATTTCAAAATGCAATGATGAATATACTTGGTTTATCCCTTTCGATTTTATTAAAGACAATGACAAGGAGAAGCTAAAAATGCTAGAATTGTATTTTGTTGGGATAACTAAATTTAACATCAGAGATACTACCACCATTAAGATTTTTGTAAAAGACAATATTAACTATCCACAGAGAGTGATTGAATATGAAGAGCTTAGAAAACAAGTGGAGAATTACATTATTCAGTTGAAAAATAGTTTTAAGCTGACAGATGAAAAAATTAAAAAAACAAAAAAGAATAGAACAGCCTTTGACTTAGGCTCAGCTGCCACGGGTTTGGGAGGGACTGTATTTTCATCACTACCCAATACAGACCAAAAAACTGTCGGGAAAATTTTACCTAGCATTGGTGTGGCATTGGTTCCTGTAAAAGAAGCTACTGCACCCAATGTAACATCTGATCAAAATACTGCTTTGTTGATTAGAAATAGTATTAAAAGGTTAGAATACCTTTTAAAAGACAACCCACTGGTTGGAGATCGAGATCCGGAGATTTTACAAAAAGACAAGAAAATAAAGGATGAAATTAAACAAATGCAAATTCAATTAATTGATATTCCTTTTTCAGATGAAAAATTGAATAGTAAGCAATTAGATGAATATTTTAACAACCCTAAGGTTAACAAAAAGTATAGAGTCAAAAAGAAATAAATTTATTTTAAAAAATTTATTTATCAAAAATATTTCTCCCAATTAAAAAAGGATGGCCCCAAAGCCATCCTTTTCCTTTTTATAAAAATAAATTTAATATCCTAAAATCTTCAACATACTTTGAGCGGTCTGTTCCTTAGCATATACCCAATCTACCAATTTACCATTTTTATCATGTCCCAAAATGATATGCTTGGGGGAAGGTATCAAGCAATGTTTGATTCCTCCATATCCACTAATTTGATCCTGATAAGCACCAGTATGAAAAAAACCAACATACAAAGGTTCACCATTGGTAAGCTTAGGAAGAAAAACTTCGTTGATATGTTCTTCTGAATCATAATAATCATGGCTATCACAGGTGATACCACCAAGGGTTACCCGCTGATATTCTTCTTTCCATTTATTGATTGGCAACATCAAAAACTTTTCTCCAATACCCCAGGTATCGGGTAAGGTGGTTATAAAAGAAGAGTCAATCATATACCAAATTTCTCTATCATTCTGCATTTTTTCACCAATCACACTATAAATATGCGCCATACTCTCTCCTACTGTATAGCTACCAAACTCTGTAAAAATATTTGGCATTGGAACCTTATTGCGTTTGCAAGCAACTTTTATATTTCTTACAATTTCATTGATCATGAATTGGTAATCATATTCAAAACCTAGAGAATGCTTAATTGGAAAGCCTCCACCAATATTGATAGAATCCAGTTCGGGACATATTTTTTTTAACTGACAGTAAAGATTGATTACTTTATTAAGCTCACTCCAATAATAGATATCGTCTTTAATGCCTTTGTTTAAAAAAATATGTAGCATTTTTAATTGATACTTATGCTCCATCCCTTCTATTTCATCTACATAAAATTCTAATACATCCTTGGCCCTCATTCCCAATCTAGAAGTGTAAAAAGGAAAGTTGGGTTCTTCCTCAGCAGCAACTCTGATACCTAATTTAAATGGCGTCTTCACTGATTTGTAAGCCTTAAGCTCTTCTTTGTTATCTAATATGGGTATTACATTTTTAAACCCACTATTTAATAATCTTGAAATTCTTGTTGTATAAGGTTTTTGTTTATAGCCATTACAGATAATAAAAGTGTCCTTGTTTATTTTCCTTCTTGCGTATAATTTATTAACGATATCAATATCATATGCATAGGAAGTCTCCAAATGAATATCATTTTTTAAAGCCTCTTCAACAATAAATGAAAAATGGGAACTTTTAGTACAATAGCAATAATTGTATTTGCCCTCATATTTGTGCTTTTTGAATGCATTGGCAAACATCTCTTTCGCTTTTTTTATTTGTTTACCAATTTTAGGTAAATAAGTAAGCTTAAGCGGGGTGCCATATTTATCGATCAATGCCTTTATATCTTGTCCATTGTATTGTAAATACTCATCTACGACTTTAAAATCTTCTTGAGGAAAATTAAAAGTCTGGTCTACCAAATCGGCATAAGTATTGTTCATGTTATTCATCTCCGTAAATGGGTTTAAATTTTATACAAATGTAATTCAATGATACATTTAATAAATAGAAAACCGGGTGCAACATAGTTACACCCGGTAGATATTTTATAGTTTGCAATTAGTAAGGTGAATGCTGAATTGGTTCAAGCTACTCATTTCCTCAATAACTATTTAACTTGAGCTATTAAACTTTTGAAACTCTCTGGTTCGTTCATGGCCAAATCTGCCAATACTTTACGGTTGATATCGATGTTCTTTACAGCCAACTTGTGAATAAATTCGCTGTAGGTCATACCTTCCGCTCTTACAGCAGCATTGATACGAGCGATCCATAAAGTACGGTATTCGCGTTTTTTTAATTTACGGCCAACGTAGCTATACGTTAAACCTTTTTCCATTACATTTTTGGCAACGGTATAAACATTTTTGCGTTTACCGTAATAACCTTTAGCTGCTTTAAGTACTCTTTTTCTTCTAGCCCTAGATGCAACTGCATTTTTTGAACGTGGCATATCTTAATTTTTTGAAATGTTAATTTTTTGATTAAAACCCAATAATTTTTTTAAAAATTACCCTTTCAGGCGCAATAATCGTAGTACGAAATCGTGGTTAGTTGAATGAACTAAACCATCTTTTCTCATTACACGCTTGCGTTTTTTTGACTTTTTGGTTAAGATGTGACGTTTGAAGGGTTTTTGATAGGTAATTAACCCTGTACCGGTAACTTTAAAACGCTTTTTTGCGCTTGAGTTTGTTTTTACTTTTGGCATTTAATAACTTATTATAGTTACTCCCTGCTGGCGCCCCGAACAGACGGGAACTTGTTGAGCCTTGTGGGAAATGTGTGAAAAAGAACTTTCTTTTTCGGGCGGCAAAGGTAGTAAAAAAACAAATACAGTATTTGTATTTTATGAATAATCATAAAATAGAAGGTTTTGATTGGAAAATAAGCTGATTTTCAGGTCTTTGCAAGTAAATCTGTAGTTATTTACTTTGTACATTTTAATACTTTAATCTTCATTTTACTCTTTGTACACCCTTCACATAATAGTCTTTCATCATCTCAAAAACCTTGTCTTTTAAAACATCCGCTGTGCTATCATTAGAAGGTACAGTAGGTAAAAAATGCATTTCTAATCTTTTGGGAACTAAAAAAAATCCTTTTCTAATTGGCATTGCTTCTTTGGTTCCAAAGATGATACAAGGCATAATATCCTTTTTTGCATCGATGGCTAACTTGAATGCCCCATCGTAAAAGGGCTTAAGTGGTTGATCCGTTCTGTTTCGCGTTCCTTCAGGATAAATACACATATGGATATTGTTTTGCAATACAGAGCGCATCAGTTCCAAACTTTTTCTACGACTTTGATCGTTTTTTCTATCTACCAGTACCGCACCCCTTTTATAAAACCAACCAAAAATTGGAACCTTAGCAAAAGATGATTTTGCAATCGTTTTATTTCCTCCAGGCACAAAGGGAGCAGATAAAGGAACATCAATTAGCGCATTGTGATTGTAGAGTATCACATAAGTCTCCCCTTTTTTGAAATTTTCTTTTCCCCTAACTGTTACCGGGCAGCCAACAAGATACAACCAGGTTTTCATCCAACATCTAGAAACCCAGATAAAATAATCCTGTCCTTTTTTACCAGGAATTAAATAGGACAACATGGATGGTAAAAAAATAATCAAGAAGCTTACTACAAAACTAACCAAACCCCATAGTGCCCAAAATCGACCAAAAATATTTAATAAAAAAACAAGGACTTCATTGGTCTTATTGCTTTCACTTTTTTTATCCTTCATTATCGAATTTAATTTTTTGTTGAAAGGGCGTAAACAATTTCCAATCAATGGGCGAAGAGCCCTGCTGAATCAATAATTCATTAGTTTTTGAAAAATGCTTACAACCAAAAAATCCTTTATTGGCACTAAATGGTGAAGGGTGTGCTGCTTTGAGCAAAAAATGTTTGTCTTCATCAATCAGTACTTCTTTCTGTTGTGCGAAATTACCCCATAATAAAAATATAATTCCTTTTTTATTATCAGAAATTTTTTTGATAACTGCATCAGTAAAATCCATCCAGCCAATTTTAGCATGACTTGCTGGCTCATTCAATCTTACCGTCAAAAAAGCATTCATTAACAAAACGCCTTGCTCTGCCCAATGGCTTAAATTACCATTGTCTAATGGCATCTCCACTCCTATATCTGATTGAATTTCTTTAAAAATATTAATAAGCGAACGAGGTGGTTTTGTTCCAACAGGAACAGAAAAACTAAGACCATGCGCCTGAACTGGATTGTGATAAGGATCCTGCCCTAAAATGACTACTCTTACTTTATCAAAAGGAGTTTTATTAAAAGCATTGAATACAAGTTTGCTTTCTGGGAAAATTATTTTTTTAGCTGCTTGCTCAGTTTTTAAAAAATCAATAATTGATGAAAAATAAGATTTACTAATCTCTTCTTGTAATAGCTCTTTCCAAGAAATATCCAACTCAATATCCATGCATAAGATTTTGTCAAAATTACAAAAGCAGTCTCAATAGAAATGAGAGTAGTAGCCGATTCGTATTACTATCTAAGCAATAATTTGAAATTCTACCTTCAAAATAGAAATTAATTTAAAAATACCTCATCTACAAATACCCAGCCTTTATAACCTTTAGGGCTTCTCCACATGGGTAATTTATGAACTGGTATTAATACTACTTTTAAATAATTGGCTTTAATCGGTTTGAATGAAATTTGCAAACCCTTGGTATAAGTAGGTTCAGATTTTTCTGGCTGAATAGGCATTTCTTTTTTAACCATTCGTAAACTTCTTGGGTTATTACCAGCCCATACTTGAATTTGCTGAGCAGGGAAAATATTGCTATTAATAGCGACTAGAGTACTAAGGGAAACAGAAGAAACATCAATAGGGTCTTTTAAATAAATAAGGATCTCCATCGGTTGGTCTTTAAAGCCCATCCATTTACCATTTGCAAAATCTTTGTCCTCCCCTTTTTTTGCATCAATTAAAATCGAAGCACTGAATTTTTTATATGGATCTTGTTCAGAGGGATTCATTAAACTGATAGAGTCAATTTTTGCACCCGGTTTAAAAAATGTACGCTCAACTACATCACTACTTTGCCAACCTACTTTAAAAGCTTTCACCTTTAAGGTTAACGTATTATCCATTAGATAATCACCTTTGTAAAGAGGTGATAAAATACTATCTGGATCAGTTCCATCAATTGTATAGCGCATTTCAACTCCTCTCACATAATGTTTTAATTTAAGTCTGGTTGGCTCCATCAAAATCAATTCCTCATTTTCAATCATTGGCTGATTTAATTTTATTACTACCGTATCACCTGAAAAACCTGTTTCGATTCTAGTATTCTTCATTTTATTTTGAAGAGTAGCTAAATCTTGATTTTGAGCAGGGGTACTCCAAATAATTAATTCGGTTAATTTAGACAAAGAAGATAAAACGCCAAGGCTGGTCATATCCACTCCTGTCCCTGATAAAGAAAGTTGTTTTAAAGATTTCAATTGAGTGAGTGATGACAAACCTGTTCCTTTGATATTGGTGAAAGATAAATTGAGTTTACGCAGATTGGTAAATTGAGCAATGTTGACAAGGTCAGCATCCGTAACCGGAATCTTGTTAAGATTAAGCGCAACAATCTGATCTTTTAAAGGAAGTAATTCTTTGAGTTGTTCAGCTTTAAATTGAGAGGCACCAAAAAACTCTACTCCCAATGCAGGTGAATTAATTGACAATGGTGTAATAAATCGGTAATTATTACTCAAGGTTTTTACCGTATTTTCATCGGCAGCTTTGAAACTATAATTATCAGTTTCAACCGTATTAAATAAAGCCTTTGCAAGTAAACTTAATGTATCAGTTGCTGGTAGGTTAACAACTTTAGCCGTTGCACTAGCACCACTATGGATCCAATAATAAAGAATTTTGATCTCCTCATCTGTAAGCTGAGGTCTTCCACTTGGAGGCATGTGCTTTTTATTATCTAGTGGTAAATGTACTCTACTAAGCAGCGTACCAAATTCATTTTGAGTTGAATCCCAAAGCACCCCATTTTTTCCACCTTTCTGAAGTTGGGCAAAGGTTTCCATCAATAATCCGCCTTTAGACTTATTGCTATTATGGCAACTAACACATTTAGATTGTAAAATTGGTTGCACCATATTGGTGTAAATAATGGCATCTTCAAATAATACAATCGGCGATTTTTTTTCTTTCATTACAGGAGCTAACACAAAATTTTCTCCATGAGTAACACTAGCACCTAAATGACTGGTAAAAATAATTACTACCAAAGCGGTGATAGAAGTAACACTCAACAATAATTTGA
>Ga0114960_10004138_pt1 | contig 10939 bp, 9 predicted proteins | sample C_130625_MF_Meta_FD_92637 | JGI IMG/M metagenome (GOLD analysis project Ga0114960, IMG submission 92637) | Freshwater microbial communities from Lake Croche, Canada to study carbon cycling - C_130625_MF_MetaG | ecosystem: Environmental > Aquatic > Freshwater > Lake | place: Lake Croche, Canada...
CAGGCTGCCGGCAACGGGCTCGCGGATGCCGTCGATGTCAACGGGGGGAGCTGCGATGAAGGCAACGATGAAGCAGGTGGTGGCCGCCAGCAGGGTGGGGATCATCAGGACACCGAACCAGCCCACATGGAGGCGGTTGTCGGTGCTGGTGACCCATTCACAGAACTGGGTCCACACAGAAGCGCCTTGGCGCTGCTGAATAGTGGTTTGCATGAGTCCGAGGTGGAATCGGGAAGGATGACGGGAATCCGTCCCCGCCATCGTAACGGAACATTGCGCTGTGTGTGGATCCTTTAAGGAGATTCCAGAAAAGGCCTGGCGGATCTCAGCGCACCATGGCCGCCACGTTGCCCCCATCCACGGTGACCAGGGCACCAGTACTGCGCTCTAGCCGGGCCAAAGCCACAAAGGCATCAGCCACATCCTCCGCCCGCACCTCTTGCCCCAACAGGTTTCCGCCCATGTAGGAGGCCTCACTGAGGCCCCGGGCCGCAGCGCGTTCGGCGATCATCGAATCGGTAAGCAAACCGCTGCGGATGCGGTCGGCATTGAGACCGTTTACCCGCACCCCCTCGGCACCCCCCTCTAGGGCGTACTGACGCATCAGAGCCAGCAAAGCGGCCTTGCTGGTGCCGTAGGCACCAAAATTGGCCCCGGGGTTTAACGCCTGCTTACTGACGTTGAACAGCATCTGACCGCCGAAACCCTGGGCCCGGAATAGGGCCATCGCCCCCTGGGCCACCCGCTGGTGACTGAAAAAATTCAGCTCAAAACAGGCGCGCAAGTCCGCCTCTGGCAGTTCTGCCATCGCCCCGGTCCAGGCGGCACCGGCGTTGCTCACAACCACATCAAGGCCACCAAAGTGGGCCGCCAGCTGGGCAAAAGCCCCCTGCACCTGCTCTGGATCACAGAGATCACAGGCCAAGGGCAAGGCCCGGGGCCCGCAGCTGGCCGCCAGCGTTGCGACCGCTTCCCCATCGCAATCCCATAGGGCTAAGGCCGCCCCCTGGCGGGCAAAGGCCCGGGCCGTGGCGGCCCCAATGGCCCCAGCAGCGCCGGTTACCAACACCACCTGGCCAGCAAAGGGGGCCGCGTTGCCCTTGCCGAGCTTGGCCTGCTCCAGCGACCAATACTCCATTTCAAAGGTGTCGTTTTCGCCCACCGGTTCAAAGCGGCCGTAGCCCTCAGCGGCCAGAAGCGTGCGGGCCCAGGCCTCGCCCAAGTCGGCGGCAATGGCAGCGGCAGCAGCCTTATCCCCAATGCCCACCAGGCCAAGCCCTGGGATTGCCAACAGCCTTGGCAAGGGGTCCAGCGCTTGGCGCCCGCCCCCTAGCCGAGCGTTTTGGCGCTCGAAATAGGCCTGGTAATTGGCCTTGTAACGGCCCAGGGCCTCGCCAGCAGCCTTAATCCAGCTCGACAGATCACCGCCGGCGGGCGGCAGCACCAGGGGCTGGGCCTTGGTGCGGATCACATGGTCGGGGGTGGCCACCCCCCGCTGGGCCCAATCAGCCAGCCGCTGGTCATTGACCACCGCCAGGGCCAGGGGGCTAGTGCGCAGGTCCAGCAACCAATGCTTGGGGCCCAACAGCCCCCGCAGCTGGGGCAATAGCTGGGCTGCCCCCAGGGTTGGGGTAACTAGTTGGATCGGTTGGGGCTGGGGGGGGTGGGCCGCCAGGGCCCCTTCGGCCAAGGCCACCAGCTCGATCATCCGCTGGTAGCTCTCTTCGGCGCTGGCCCCAAAGGAAAAGAGACCGTGCTTAAGCAGCACCATGCCGATCGGCGCTGAAGCCTGATCAGCCCCAGCGCTGGCGGCCGCCAACTCATAGGCCTCCGCCGCCGCCTTCGCCAGGGCAAAACCAGGCATCACATAGGGCACCAACACCACCCGATCACCAAACACCTCACGGCACACCGCCTCGGCATCGGGTTGATCGGCCAGGGCCAGCAGCGCCGTGGCATGGGTGTGATCAACGAATTTATGGGGCAGGTAGGCATGGAGCAGGGCCTCCACCGAAGGGTTGGGCGCCTGGGGATCCATCAGGTTTTGCCGCTGGGCACTCACCATGGCTTCGTCACTGAGGGCCTGGAGGTTCCTCAGGCGCCGCAGGGGCTCGAGGCGCACGGCGGGATGGCCGGCTGGCTCAATCGTGGCCAGGTCCCAACCGCTGCCTTTTACGCAAAGCACCTCCACCGGATCGCCAAGCAAATCGCTGACGGTGGTTTTCACCGAAGTGTTGCCGCCCCCATGCAGCACCAGCTCTGGGTCAGCCCCCAGCAACCGAGCGCTGTAGGTGCGCAGGGCCAGATCAACGCTTATTCCCTCGGCGCCGTAGCGATCCACGGCCTCGGCGGCGGCCGCGGCCGACCAACGGTTCTGGATCGGCATGGGCAAACGCCGGTGGCGCACAAAAAGACCGTATGAGGCTACGGGCGAGCACCCAAAGGCTTCACCCCAGCAAGCTCAAACTGCGGCGTAAAGCGTTTTCAGGCCCGCCTCGGTGGCTGGCGCCACCCCCCGCTCGGTAATCAGCGCCGTCACCAGCCTGGCCGGGGTCACATCAAAGGCGGGATTGAAGCCAGCAGTGCCATCGGGGCTGAGCTGCACGCTGGCGATCTCACCGGCGGCGCTGCCGCTGGCGATGCGCCCTTGGATATGGGTTACCTCCAGCGCTGAGCGCGCTTCGATCGGGATCTCCGCCACCCCGTCATGGAGGGACCAATCGATCGTGGAAGCGGGCAGGGCCACATAGAAAGGCACAGCGTTGTCGTGGGCGGCCAGGGCCTTGAGATAGGTGCCGATCTTGTTGCACACATCACCACTGCGGGTGGTGCGGTCTGTTCCCACAATCACCGCATCCACCTGGCCGTGCTGCATCAGGTGGCCGCCGGCGTTATCGGCGATCAAGGTATGGGGCACCCCTTCCCGGCCCAACTCATAGGCCGTGAGGCTGGCCCCCTGGTTGCGGGGCCGGGTCTCATCGACCCACACATGGATGTTGAGCCCGGCGCGGTGGGCCTTGTAGATCGGCGCCAGGGCCGTACCCCAGTCGACGGTGGCCAGCCAGCCGGCGTTGCAGTGGGTGAGCACATTGAACGGCTGCCCCTGGCGCTCAGCCGGCCGGGCCGCTGCGAGCTGTTGAAACACCCGAAGGCCGTGGTCGCCGATGGCTTCACCCATGGCCACGTCTTCATCGGCGATGGCCGCCGCCTCCAGCTGCGCGGCCTCGGCCCGCTCGGCCTCGGGCAGGGGGGCCACCCGCTCGCGCACCCGCTCCAGGGCCCAGCGCAGGTTGATCGCCGTGGGCCTGGTGGCGTTGAGCTGATCGAACGCCGCGGCCAAGGAGCCGTCGCTGGGATCGGCCTGCAGGGCCAGCATCAGCCCGTAGGCCCCGGTAACGCCGATCAAAGGGGCGCCCCGCACCACCATGGTGCGGATCGCCTCAGCGGTCTGGTCGCAACTGACCAGCGAGCGGGTGCTGAACTGGTGGGGCAGCCTGGTTTGGTCAATTACCCCCACCGAGCGGCCCCCTTCCTCGAGCCAAATGGTGCGCCAGGCCTTGCCGTCGATGTTCATGAACCCCGCTGTCGCTTGCTTTGCTGATCATCCTTGGTCAGGCTTAAGGAGAAGGGGCACCACGGTCACCGGCAAGCCATCGGCTGCCCCTGAAACCCCGGTTCAGATCGGCCTGTAGCCAAACCAGTCGGGCCGCTGCGGCTGGCTAAGGCCATCCGGGTGGGCGCTGAGCTGCACATACCAACGCTCCCCCCCCAGTAGTTCCAGTTGCTCCAGGGCCAAGCAGTCGTCAACGGAGCAGAGATCATCCTTGTGCTGCTGAACCAGGCCTTGGAGCCACTGGCCCTTGGCCGCCGCCTTAGCGCCCGCGGCCGAGCGGGCCACCACCAGGCCGAAGTGGTGCTGCTCTGCGAGGCAATCGGGGCGATAGGCCCCCAAGTTCACAAACCACAGCCGCTCTGGCCTGGGCGAAGGGGGCCCCTGGCCCAGGCTCACGGTGAAGCCATCCACCGCCCGCACCGCCATGTAGCTATCCAGGTGCAGGCCCTCCCGCCGCCCGAACCACTGGCGCCGCAGCTCTGGGATGGTGTCATCGATGCGTTTACCTGCCACAAACCGCACATCGTGCAGTTCAATCAAGCTGGTGCCATGGCGGCCCCCAAGCACCACCAGAAACAACAACTGAGCTTTGCTGAAGTCGCTGCCCATGGGGGTGAAAGCTGCGCCTCCTGCCAAAAGTAGCCTCGCCAGAACCAGGCCAGCGCTGGGGGGCGCAGGTTCAACTACAGCAGCCCATCCTTGCTGCACCCTGGGGGGACCCGAGCAACTCAGCCATGGCTGCCCCTTCGATAAACCAGCTGACTTTTGCCAATGGCGATGCCATGCCCGCCCTGGGCTTGGGCACCTGGCGGGCGGCCGCCGGTGAGGTGGGTGCCGCGGTGCTCACCGCCCTGGAGCTGGGTTATCGCCACCTCGACTGCGCTGCGATCTACGGCAATGAACCGGAGATAGGCAAGGCCCTGGCAAAGGCATTTGCCTCTGGGCTGCTGCGGCGGGAGGAGCTCTGGGTTACTTCAAAGCTCTGGAACGATGCCCATGCCCCAGCCGATGTGCGACCGGCCCTGGCAAAAACCCTCTCCGACCTGGGGCTTGAGCAGTTGGATCTTTATCTGATGCATTGGCCCGTGGCCCTACGGCCAGGGGATGGGCCCGATCACCAGGAACAACTAATAAGCCTGGAGCAGCAGCCACTAACCGCCACCTGGGCCGCCATGGAAGCGCTGGTGGATGAAGGCCTTTGTCGCCATATCGGCGTTTCAAACTTCAAGCGCAGCAGCTTGGAGCTGCTACTGGGCCATAGCCGCTTGGCGCCAGCCATGAACCAAATAGAGCGGCACCCCTATCTGCAACAACAGGATCTGCTGCACTTCTGCCAGGGGCAGCAGATCCTGATTACCGGCTACCGCCCCCTGGGCAGCCCCCCTAGCCCCGAAAAACCTGGGCTGCTAAACGACCCGGTGGTACAAGCCATCGCTGCAGAAATAGCTGCCACCCCTGCCCAGGTGGTGTTGGCCTGGGGGCTGCAGCAGGGCACGGCGGTAATTCCCAAATCCGTACGGGCCCCCCGGCTGGCCAGCAACCTCGCCGCCAGCCAGCTGCGCCTCAGCGCCGCTGCCATGGGTCTAATTGCCAGCCTGGAAAGGAATGAACGGCTGGTGTCAGCCAGCATGTGGACGTCCCCCGGCAGCCCCTACAGCCAAGAAAGTCTTTGGGGCTAAGCACCGGCCGGGGCAAGGGCTTTAACCATGCTGCCGCAGGAAAGCAACACTGCTAGCCAGTTCCGCCAGGAAGGCATCTATCTCCGCTGGGGTGGTAGTGAAACCAAGGCTGGCCCGGGCGGAACCTGTTAAGCCCAGCTCCCGGTGTAAGGGCTGGGTGCAGTGGTGGCCGCTACGAATGCAAATGCCAGAGGCATCCAATAGGGCGGCCAGGTCGTGGGGGTGGGCGCCTTCCACCACAAAAGCGGCTAAGGCGCCACGGTCTGGTTGCCGTTCGGGACTGGGGCCCAGCAGCCGCATGCCCTCGATGCGGGCCAGACCCTCCCAAAGCTGCTCGGTGAGCTGCTGCTCCCAGGCGTGGATGCGATCCATACCGATGGCGGAAAGGTAGTTAAGGGCCGCACCCATGCCTATGGCCTCGCCAATGGCAGGGGTACCCGCCTCGAATTTATGGGGCAAGCCAGCAAAGGTGCTGTGGCCAAGGAATACCTCGTCAATCATTTCGCCCCCTCCCAGAAAAGGCGGAGCCTGCTCTAACAACTCGCGCCGGCCCCAAAGGAAACCCATGCCAGTGGGGCCACACAGCTTGTGGCTGGAACCCACCAACCAGTCGCAACCGAGGGCCTGCACATTCACTGGCAGGTGGGGCAGGCTCTGACATGCATCCACCAGCACCTTGGCGCCCACCCCATGGGCGAGCTCCCCAAGCTCAGCGATGGGGTTTAAGCAGCCGAGGGTATTGCTCATCTGCACCAGGCTCACGATCCGCGTGCGCGGTGAGAGTTTGGAGCGCAGATCATCGAGGTCTAGCTCACCGGTGGCAGTAAGGCCCCCATGGCGAAGCCGCGCCCCGGTTCGAGCGGCCAGCAGTTGCCAGGGCACCAGATTGCTGTGGTGCTCCATTACCGAGGTGAGGATCTCGTCGCCGGGCTTTAGTTGATCTAGGCCCCAAGTGAATGCCACCAGGTTGATGGCTTCGGTGGCATTGCGGGTGAAAACGATCTCAGCTGGATCGCCTGAGCCCACAAAGTGGGCAGTGGTGCTGCGGGCGGCTTCAAAGGCCTCGGTGGCCCGGGCGCTGAGACTATGGGCGCCGCGGTGCACATTGGCGTTGTCGCGACGGTAGTAGCTATCCAGGGCATCAAGCACCTGCTGGGGTTTCTGGCTGGTGGCGGCGTAGTCGAGGTAGATCAGTGGCCGACCCTGGATCTGTTGATCCAGAAGCGGGAAATCCTGCCGATAGCTACGGGCCAAATCAAGGCTGGCCCCATCAAGCTCAGCCATGGGCATTGGCCAAAAGGCGCTCCAGGGGTTGCCAGGCCGCGGCCAGGGGGGGAAGGCTGGCAACAATCTGGGCACAGAAGCCGCGCATCAGCAGCGAACTGGCCCGGTCGCGATCGATGCCACGGCTTTGCAGGTAAAACAGCTCGTCATCGGCAAGGCTGCTGACGGTGGCCCCGTGGCTACAGCGCACGTCGTCGGCAACGATCTCTAGCTCCGGCTTGGTATCCACCCGGGCACGGCTGCTGAGCAGCAGATGGCGACTGAGCTGGGCCGCATCGGTGCCCTGGGCCAGGCGAGGCACCTGCACAGAACCATTAAAAACACTGTGGGCTTGATCATCCACCAGGGCCTTCTGCAACTGATCCAGGCGGCCGTCTGGCCCCTCAAAACGCACCCGGCTATGCAGGTCACTGATCGCCTGCCCAGTGGCCAGGGCCAGATCGCGTAGCTGGGTATGGGCTTGGCCAGCACTCTGCAGCACCTGCGGGTCTTGGCGCGCCAGGCCCCAACCCTGCACCAGGGCCGTGCGCTCGTAATGGCTATCGGGAGCTTGTTGCACATGGCTACTGGCCAGCAACACCGCCGCCGAACAACCCTCCAGCCCCTGGCCCTCCTGAAAGCGGGCATTCCTGGCCAGGTGGGCAGTGACCAAAGGCAAGCAAAGGGCAGACTCCCTGCACCAAATCCGCAACCACAGCTCCAGCTGGGCCCCTTCCGCCAGCTCCATGGCAAGCCGCGGGGCCAACAGGGCATCAGCCCCATCGGGCTCCAACAAAACCTCCAGCCGCAACTTGGCCCCCGCCGCCAGATTTATTCCCAGCTGGGGACCGGGCAGCACCGCCTGGAGTCGGGGGGCCAGATCGGTGGCCTCCGAATTGAGCGGATAGGGGGCCAGCGCCTCTGTTTGCAACTCCACCCCAGCGGGCCAGGGGGCAGAGCCCGGAGCAGCAACGAGGGTTAAACCATCGGCGGCCAGCATCAAGCGCACCACCCCCTGCTCCACGGCGGGCCAGCTGGCGACGGCAGCCTGGGCCCCACCCCGCGGCCGTAGGGCGGCCGGATTTAAAGCCAAAAGCGGCGCCAGATCAGTGAAACGCCAATCCTCCACCCGGCCGTGGGGCAAGCCAGCCTGGCGCAGCTCCCCTTGGGAGGCCAGGGGAGCATTGGCATGGGTGATTAGCAGGCTCTCAAGCCATTGGCTTCTAGTGCTCACTTGGTTTCCACCACTCACGCCGAAACCCCCACGGCGAGATCAGCCCGGGAGCTAACTCCAGCTTCGGCATCAACCCAGTCGTAACCGCGGCGCTCCAATTCCAAGGCCAGCTCTGGGCCACCAGTTCGCAGGATCCGGCCATGGGCCATCACGTGCACGAATTGGGGGGTAATCGCCTCTAACAAGCGCTGGTAATGGGTGATCAACAGGGTGGCATTGCTGGCATTGGCCAGTTGATTCACCCCCTCAGCAACGATGCGTAGGGCATCTATATCGAGGCCGGAATCGGTTTCATCCAGGATCGCCACCACCGGCTCCAGCAGCGCCATCTGCAGAATTTCATTGCGCTTTTTCTCACCGCCCGAAAAGCCCTCATTTAGGGAGCGTTCCAGGAAGGAGGGATCCATCTGTACCAGCTCAAGGCGCTGTTGCAGGTGATCTTCAAAACTAAAGGTATCGAGTTCCTCCAACCCCAAAACCTGGCGGCGGGCATTGGTGGACACCCGCAGGAATTCCAGGTTGCTCACCCCAGGAATCTCCACTGGATACTGAAATCCAAGGAAAAGCCCTTCCCGGGCCCGTTCCTCCGGGGCGAGACCGGCCAAATCCTGACCCTTGAACAGAATGCTGCCGGCGGTCACGGTGTAATCCGGATGGCCGGCGATAACCTTGGAAAGGGTGCTCTTGCCACTGCCATTGCGACCCATCAAGGCATGGATCTCACCTGCATGCACCGTGAGGTTTACACCGCAGAGAATCTCCTGATCTGCCACGGATACCCGCAGGTTGGTGATCTCAAGCAGGGCAGGGGAAGCAGACACGGGATCCTTAAATGGGTTAGAGGAATTGGACTAAAAAAATGGATCGGTCAACCGACGGATCCTTCAAGTTTCAACGCAAGCAACTTGTCGGCCTCGGCGGCGAACTCCAGCGGCAACTGATTAAACACATCCCTACAGAAACCACTCACCATCATTGATACCGCCTCCTCAAAGGCAATGCCACGACTTTGCAAATAGAAGAGCTGATCAGCGGAAATCCGACAGGTGCTGGCCTCATGCTCAACCGTGGCCGTGGGCTGCTGGGAACGGATGTAGGGATAGGTGTTGGCGGCAGCCTGGTCACCAATCAACATCGAATCGCACTGGCTGTAATTGCGGGCCCCCAAGGCCTTGGGCCCCATCTGCACCAAACCTCGGTAACTATTTGACGAATGGCCGGCACTGATCCCCTTACTTACAATGGTGGAGCGGGTCCGCGCCCCCACATGCAGCATCTTTGTGCCCGTATCTGCCTGCTGTCGGTTATTAGTAAGTGCCACTGAATAAAATTCACCCACCGAATCATCACCCAGAAGCACACAGCTTGGATACTTCCAAGTGATCGCCGAACCGGTTTCCACTTGGGTCCAGCTGATGTGACTGCGGCGACCCTGGCAAATCCCCCGTTTAGTTACGAAGTTATAAATCCCCCCCCTGCCATTCTCATCACCGGCATACCAGTTTTGAACTGTGGAATATTTAATCGAGGCATCGTCGAGGGCCACCAACTCCACCACTGCAGCGTGCAACTGGTTTGTGTCAAACATTGGAGCAGTGCAGCCCTCCAGATAGCTAACCGAAGCCCCTTCTTCTGCAACGATTAGGGTGCGCTCAAATTGACCGGTATCGCCGCTATTGATACGGAAATAAGTGGAAAGATCCATCGGGCAGGCTACGCCCTTGGGGATAAAAACAAAAGAGCCGTCGCTAAACACCGCGGAATTAAGTGCTGCAAAATAATTATCAGCGATGGGCACCACCGAGCCCAAATAGCGTTCAATCAACTCGGGATGTTCCTCTACAGCCTCAGCAAAGGAACAGAAAATCACCCCATGCTCAGCCAGTTTCGCCTTGTAGGTGGTGCCAATGGAAACACTGTCAAATACCGCATCAACGGCCACATTTGAAAGACGCTTCTGTTCATTCAGCGGAATTCCAAGCTTTTCAAAGGTTTCCAGCAGCTTTGGGTCTACCTCATCAAGGCTGGCTTTCTTGTCTTGCTGCTGCTTTGGGGCAGCATAATAAATAATATCCTGATAATCAATCTTGGGATGATTTAAAGCTGCCCAGTCTGGCTCCTCGAGGCCCTGCCAGAGGCGGAAGGCCCGCAAACGAAAATCAAGCAGAAAAGCTGGTTCTTTTTTCTTGGCGGAGATCAGACGCACCACATCTTCATCAAGCCCCTTGGCTATCTTCTCGGTTTCGATATCTGTAACAAAACCGTAGCGGTAGGGCTGGGCCACCATTTCCCCAAGGGAAGCAGCACTTCCCGCAGGGGATTTAGAAACGGCAGCGGCAGAAGCAGTCATCGGCAACACTCAACCGGAGGTATGGGCCTGAATCTCCTCAATGGAGATGGTTTGACTTTCACCGCGGAAGGGATTCTCCTCGGTGAGAAAAAGCATGCAGTGGCATTCCTTGCGTTCACGCATGGGCACGCAGGGGCAATTCCAGAAAGCCTGCTGCACTTCGGCCTCCTTGTCTTCGTAATGGCGGCAAGGGCAGAGCGCCCCCCCCAGCTCGTCCTTATGGCGAGCCAGGCCCTCCAACACCACGGCGGTGACGCCGGGGTCACTGCAGAAGTAGGTGCCGGTGCGCAGGGCATAGGTTTCAGCAAAACGACGGATCACCTCGAGGCTTTCTGACGCTGCAGGTTTCTGGATTGCTTCAGCCATGGAGCCAAACGGGGATGCAGAATTACGAAACCCCTGGGTTTCCTTTCCCAAGAGTAAGGCAAGGGTATGACCCGCCGCGACCTAGGAATCCCCAAGGGCGTTCGCTTGCTGCCAGGCTTGACCTATGACCATCTCCCCCCCAGCGCCCACCCACGAGGCGGCCCTCACCCTGCTGCTCCGCCAGGGGGAAGCCAGTGCCGCTGAACTTGCTGATCAGTTGGAGCTCTCGGTCCAAGTGATGCGCCGGCACCTGCGCAGCCTGGAGGAGAAGGGCCTAGTTGAAGCCAGCCCCCAGGCCCTGGGCCCGGGACGGCCCAGCAACCGCTGGCGACTCACCGCCGCCGGCCGCGGCCGCTTCCCCGATGGCAGTGAGCAATTTGCCCTCGGTCTGTTGCAGTCGATGAGCCAGGCCCTGGCCCCTGACCAGGTGAAGG
>Ga0114960_10004144_pt1 | contig 10931 bp, 19 predicted proteins | sample C_130625_MF_Meta_FD_92637 | JGI IMG/M metagenome (GOLD analysis project Ga0114960, IMG submission 92637) | Freshwater microbial communities from Lake Croche, Canada to study carbon cycling - C_130625_MF_MetaG | ecosystem: Environmental > Aquatic > Freshwater > Lake | place: Lake Croche, Canada...
AAACAGCACCAAAAAATCCTGTTAAAAATGTACTTCTTTCAAATATCAGTGAGGAATCCTACACAGTTCCTGCAGTTGATAAAGAATGTAAAAAACGTGGAATCGAATTCCGTATCATCGATGTTAATACCTGTTCGTTAACTAAAAGTAAAGACGGAGATTATTTTACTATTGTTGATAAAACTAAAAAACCGCTTAAAATTGATTCGGAAGATACTGCAATTTTAACTAGAAGAGGAATCGTTAGAAATACTTATACTAGAGATATTGTATCTCAATTAGAAGACAATAATTTCTTTGTAGTAAACACACTAAATTCAGTTTTAGCATGCGAAAACAAATATGTTACTTCAAAAATTCTTATGGATGCTGGTCTTCCAGTTCCTAAAATGGCAATGGTCGATGGAGAAGATTCCATTGAACCAGCAGTCAAACAAATCGGTGGACAATTTCCTGTAATTCTTAAAATGCTTTCTGGTTCGCAAGGAATCGGAGTATCGATCATCGATTCACTAGCATCTCTTAAATCAGTATTACAAACTTTATGGAAAGTCGATCCAACTGTAGAAACTCTTATACAAGAAAAGATCGAATCAGAATATGACTTACGTATTCACGTTTTAACTAAACGTTTCAATTCGCCGAGACCGGAAGATACTGACTCAGTACTTTTAGGTTATATGAGAAGAAACAAAGTAGATAAAGATTTTAGAACTAATTATTCATTAGGTGGTTCGGTTGAAAAAACTGAATTAACTAAAGAACAAGAAAGAATTGCAATTGAATCTGCTAAGGCAGTAGGTTGTAATTGGTGTGGAGTTGATATTATCGTTGATGCAAAAACTGGTAAAAATTACGTATTAGAAGTTAACTCGTCTCCTGGAACTCAAGGATTAAAAAAGGCTACTGGAGTAGATGTTATTAAAGACATTATTGGGTTTTTATCGGATCGACAAAATTGGATTCGTTCTAGAAAAGTTATTGGATTTAGAGAAGTACTTACCATTCCTGGAATTGGTGATATTGTTTCTAAGTTTGATACTGGTAACGGTTCTCTTTCATGTTCATTAACTTATGATAAAATGAAAGTAAGCGAAGATGGTAAAACTTGTAACTGGGAATTAAATGGTAAAAAATACTCTAATCCGGTAATTGGTATATCCAAAGCTGAAGTTGGTAATGATATCGACGAAAGACCTATTGTTGAAATGGATATTGTATTTGCAGGTAAAACTTACAAAGAAGTTCAAGTTTCATTAGTTAATAGAATTGACAAATCTACTAAATTTTTAGTAAATAGAAAATTTATGGAAAGAATCGGATGTTCAGTATCGCCATACAAAACTTTCGTAGTAACTTCATTTGATGGTGAATATCATCCAGGTGAAGCTAAAGGAAGTGCACATGCTGGAATAGCATTTGAAAATAAGAAAACAAAGAAATAATGAGTAAACTGCCTACATACGAAGAATTCTTAAATGAAGCTCACTTAGATGAAGCTTACTTAGATGTAAATGACGGATATTGGACTCTTTACATCGCAAACAAAGATACAACAATTGGAAAAACTAAAGTTCCTAAAGGTACGGTAATTCGCGCAACTGGTGGAGGTAATTGGGATTCAGTTGATGGTAAAATTAATACCCATATCGGAGCTCTTTTAGATACACCAGATTTTGACAAAGTTCAAAATCCAACATGGCCGATGACTAATGATTTTACTAAAGAAGTTGAAACATGGGCAAGAGAAACAAATATACTTATTCAAAGACACCCAGATAAAGCTCAAGCGGTTGTTAATAACCGCACAAGAGTTATTAACGATATGAGAAAATTATTAAAATAATATGGAACACTTACCTACATTCAGTGAATTTGTAAATGAAAAGGCTGAGAACTATATGGCAATCGAAAATCTTATGACAATCAAAAAGAATGTCGAGATTCTTTTAGCTATGGATCCTATGAAAATAGACGAAATCTTAAAGAATGGTCATGATTGGGCAGAAGACCACATTTCGGTTGCAAACGAAAACCTAGACCAAGTAACAAAATTCTTTAGTAACGAACAATAAATTGTTAATAACTTTTTGAAAATAATTAATCCGACATTTCCTAGTGTCGGATTTTTGTGTTATATTTACATATCTAATTAAAACTATACATTATGATGACCGAATCACAAATCCAAGAACAAAACGAACTCGAATCTAAATTGGCTCATAACTATGAGTTAACTTACAGAGAGAATATGATTCTCTTATACTCAGATTTCCATAAAGATGCTTATGGATTTCGTCCTCGTACTATTAATGTATATGCTTTAACTACTGAGGAGTTAGATGCAGATTTTGATCGTTTCGAAAGAGTTTGTGCAGAAAACCGACTAGAGGAATTAGCTGCTGAAGCTGAAGCTGACAATAAGTTTAAAACTCTGATTGCTAACACCATTCAAATGGGTGCCGGAGATGAGGTTACCGCATTACGTTGGATTGCCGAAGGAGAAGTAGAACAATACGGTTATGATTATGAGCATTTTCTTTGGAATCAAGGTATTTTGTATTCTACTTATGGTAAGGAAATTGCTCAGAAAATTGCTCCTATCTGGGGTAAAGCATTGTACAAATCTGAAAAGGCTGCATAAACTTTAACAGATTTTTAACATTTTTAATTTTTTAGTTTCAATATTTTTGATTAAATTTACATATCTAATTAAACCTCTATATTATGACAAACCCAACTACAAAACGAGCAATTTACCTTTTCCTAACATTAGTTTCGATGCTATGCACCTTCTCTATGTTTGCTGGCGTTTTGCAAAAAACAATTCATTTTGCTGGAACCTTAAACGAAATCGCATTTACTATGATTGCATTTATGTTATCAATAGGTTTTGCATATTTAACCATTTCTAAAATTGAAGAATAAATGAGACCAGAAAGATTACAAGTAAGAGCGAGAAGAGTAAAACGAAAAATAGCAAGATTGCTAACTGTTTCTAACAACGATATACTCGAAGATAAACAAATCGACGGTTTGCGTATCGTCAATAAATTGATTTGTGAGCCTAACACTACTTTGCGTTATATCTACGACAAACGTAAATACACGGTAGAAACTGCAAAATACTACATTCAAATTTTAGACAAATTCATCATTATTCAGAATGGTAAATTTTCATATCACGTAGATTTGCCAGAGAGAAAGGTCGATGAAGTTAAATCTCTTTTCAATCGAGTAATCGAAAGACGGGATAGAATTTCTCAACAAAAATACAATGACCGAACTTCTAAAAATCTTAAGGAAGTTTTAGTAGAGCTTAACTCATAAATTTGTTAATACCTTTTTAGGATTATTGGCATATAATAACTCTAAACTATTTATATGAATCCTAAAAAAGCTCTATGGACTGAAAGATATCGTCCATCCACATTAGATGAATTGATATTACCTGAAAGAATTGCAACCAAACTTAGAAATGGTTTGTACATGAATTTCTTATTTCATAGTTCTCCAGGTACAGGAAAAACATCGACTGCAAAAGCGATTTCGAAAGATAATCCAACAATGTACATCAATTGTTCGGTTGAAACTGGAGTTGATACTGTTCGTACTAAAATATCAGAATTTTGTTCTACGTTATCTGTTATTGATGGCGAAAGAAAATTAAAAGTGGTTATATTAGATGAGTTCGATGGTGTCTCTGATGCATACATGAAAGCTTTACGTGGCACAATTGAACAGTTTGAAAAAACTGCTCGTTTTATCGCTACTTGCAACTACATCAATAAAATTCCAGACAATATTCAATCTCGATTTGAATGCTTTAATTTTGATTTCTCGGAAGAAGAAGAAGCCGAAATTGAAAAGAAATACTATAAGCGAGTTTACGATATCATCAAAACTGAAGGTATGGATATTGAGAAAGAAGCTTTAGTTGAATTAGTTAAACGTAAGTTTCCTGATTTGCGTTCAATCATTAATATTCTACAGGGTTATCATGCTGAAGGCAAAACTAAAATCACTGCTGAAGATGTCAAAAAATTCCACGGAGTTTTTAAAGACCTTTACGAGCACATCTTTAATCCTACAAACGACGAAGTAAAAAATTACCAATACTTAGTTTCAAATTATTCATCAAAAGTTGATGATGTGGTTCAATCATTAGGCACAGATTTCATTGAATACATTCAATTAGAACGTCCTCAATTAATGAGAAAGGCCGGTGAAATATGTTATGAAGTTAATCGACATTCATATGAACTTAGATTCGTAATTGACCCAGTAATTTGTATGTTGTCTTTAGTTTATAAAATCCAGAACATAGTTCGTTCGTAAGATAGATATAAGAAAAGAAACTTATGCCTTCAAGTCACCAACAAGTATATTTAGTCAATGGAATTTTAGTTGATTATTTCAACAATCCTTTATATCTGCCTGCTTTAGATGGACCTACTGGCCCTATAGGAGCAACTGGTGTAAATGGTATAAACGGAGTTACTGGACCAACTGGATCTACTGCAGCAACATCTAAATTTGTAAAGGAGTGGATTACTGCAGGTAACGAAAGGATTACAATTCTTGCTTCTGAGATCCGTCGACAAACACCAGGATATTTGATTGGAGAAATTAGACAATCACTATCAGATATTCAAATCCAATTATGGAAATTTAATTCTGCTTTTATAAGTCCAAACGAATCTGCAGGTAGACCTAATTTTTGGCAGTTAATAAATTCTACAGATTATGTAGTTAACGTAGATGGTGGTACCGGTGACATATATATTGATTTAACTTATCGTTTAGTTAACTCTACTCGAACTAGAGCAGTGGTTATTTGTTAATAACTTTCTATCAAAACATTTTCATATAACACTTAATTTTGTTATATTTGTATAACACATTAAACAAAATCATTATGACAGGTAAATATACCTTGGAATTCGATGCCAATTTTTGGCTACATAAAACATTTCATATCGGTCAAAAAATTAAGCAAGGCAAACCCTTTAATTTTATTGACGAACCTGAAGAAGATAAAAATTTATTGCTATGGAAATTGTCAGTAGATTTTGCTGCCGAAATAAAACGGTTCGAAGGCATTACTCATCGAATAGTTTATACTATCGATTCAAGCTCATGGCGTAAATCATATCATCCAACTGCCGAATACAAAGGAAACCGAGTTAAAACTAACGAAGTTAATTGGAATATGATATATGAAGTTCATGATGAATTTGCAAAATCTCTTGAAAAACTAGGAGTTATTATTTCTCGAGTTAAAGGTGCCGAAGCCGATGATTTAATATTTGCTTGGTCTTCTTACTTAAATCAAAATGGCCAAAATGCTTTAATTATCTCAGGCGATAATGATTTACTTCAATTAGTAAATAAAGACAATTCATCAGGAGCAAATACGGTTTACTACAACAAATTCGACAAAGACCTTCACGTTTTTCCAGGATTTAAACAATGGATTGAAGTCGAAGAAATGCCTACTGATATTTTCAACTTACCTAAAGATATTGTATCTAATGCAAAATCACATCTTAAGGACATTGTCAAATTAAACAAAATGAAATTAGACGAAGTCAATGTTAATGAATTTGTCTTTAGAAAAATCCTAGTAGGAGATTCCGGCGATAACGTTCCACCATTACATACCACAATCAAAACTGATAAATCAGGTAAAGAACGCACATTCAAAGTAACTGATACTCATGCTGCTGCAATCATGGCAGAATTTAAAGACGATAAAATCTACATCAATCAATCACATTTCTTTAACGAAGAATATATCGACCAAATCGTTTCTATTGCTCAACGAGTAATTAAAATCGATAAACCATTACAAGAAATTAAAGAACGTTGGTTATTGAATCGAGATTTAATGATGCTACATAAACGTTGTATTCCAGAAAAGGTCTTAGGCGATATGTTCGAACACATCGAATCTATTCCATTAAGCTCATTCTCAGCAATGGCTTTACATTCACTTATGAGTAAAGATAAAATCCTTGAAGGTACTTCATATACAAAGGAAAAAGCTGAATCATTCAATGAATCTGGAATTTTTCGTTCAGCAATGCCAAAAGCTGATCCAATGGTAAATAAGGATGTAGTAATAACTTCAACTCCTGCAGGTGATGGATTCAATCCTTCATTTTGGGAAGACTTAATGAAATAATATGTCACATTATAAACATGCAAATATAAAGAATCTCCCTAGTAATCCTAAGGAGATTTTTGATTATGCACTTAGTAAATCTTACGATTCATGGGTTGATGAAAAGAGTACGGCCGATAATCCAGGATATGCTACTCGAAAACTTAGTAAATTAACATATGAAGAAGCTTTCAAAATCATTCAAGCAAATAAACCACATTGGGTAGTTTCTTTTCGCAATATCTATCATATAAGTACTACAGAAGATGATTATTGGGAATTTGGCGGGTGTAATATCAAAGCTAATGATTATGGTGAAGTTTTTATTTGGATAAAAGTTACTATTGAAGAAGCCTTAAAAATATTTGAAAAATTTAATTTAGAAGTAAATGAGTACTAAAACTAAACTAGAGATTTTATTCGAAGAAGCATATAAAGATTATGTGATTGAATGGAACTTAGAAAATCCACCTTTTGGAGGACCATACCTAATGCAAATGCTTTCTGAAAGTGAATTTGCTTATATGTGCAAAATACAACCAGAATACTTTGGTAAGAAGCATAATGTTATTTTAGAAAAACAAGCAATGACATGGGAAGAACAAGTTCAATGGGTTATGAGAAATACTGATGTCGAACTAGAAAATCTTTATATCGTAGAAGAGATTGCTAAGGAAACCACACCAAAAAACTATTTCACATTAACATATAAAGATAAAACTGCAATCTACCGACATGAATAACTTTACATACTCAATAACCATACCTGAATTAATTGAAAGACCGATCATTCGAGAAGATTTCGGCGAAGAATGGATGAATAAAATGACAGACTTAGAAATCTCACAATGGGATAAAGAAACTTATGCTATCATAGAATCTGAAGGCATTACAGAATATCCTGCAGTAAATGCTGCTCATTTAAGTAAACATATTGATCGATGTATACTTTATAAATTGTTTAAAGAAGGAAAGAAAGCCAGCAAAACATTTACATTAAAAGATGGAAGATAATAAAACACTTATACTTCGAAAATTCGAAGAACTTAAAGGACAATTCGTTATTAACGGAGGTTGGGAAATTCAACGATTAGTTGCAGTTGGCGAAGATGATATGGATTACTATTGGATTACTTATGATGGTAGAAAATTCAAATGGAATACTTGTGTTGGACCTATTATGCCATTGAAAGGTTATTTACGAAATAAAGATTATAATGAGCTTGTTAGATTAGCATATCTCAATCATTACGATTTAACAGATAGATGGACAAACTCAAATTTGCTCGAAGAAGCAAAAAAACATTCTATACTACATAAAAACGAATTATTAACACTACCAGAAAATCATAGTTTTTTAACTGATATTTGCTGGGAATTAACAAAAATAGAAGAATGAATTACGTAAATTTAGCAATTATAGTTGGCATCTATATTTTAGGATATGTTTCGATGCTTGGATTTTTAATTACCTTTGGTAAGAAATTTGGATTTGATAAATATGATTCTAATAGAATTCGAAGCTATTCTGATTATGATGATTATGATAGCAATGCAGAAGCTTACGTTTTCTGGTCTGTAGGTTGGCCTATTTTCGTTCTTTTTCATATAATTTATTTCTCATATACCGGTCTCGTAAATAAAATAAAAAAATACACAAATTAATATGGAAGATTTTGCAAAAACCCGAGTAGGAAAAAAGTTCTTAGAAATGGACATTCCTAAATTAGCCGATGCGTTAGAAAAACTAGCTGAGGCTATGACTGAATCTAATAAAATCGAAGAAAAGAAATTAGTATTAGAACAAAAAAGATTCCTTAACGAAAAACGAAATTCAAATGCTAAAAATACGGAATCTCTTCAAGAAAACTACACAAGCAAATAGTTGCTCTTTATGCAATGGCAAAACTTGCAGTGAAAAATGTTTGCCTGAAGTAATTGACGAAATAGAAACCGAAAGAAATTTCTATTTGTCACCAGAACAAAATGCTAAGTTTGTTGCTTGGAAACGAACTAAAAAATTAAAATACATTGGTGCTATTGGTGGCCATTTCTCAGTAGAATTTATGATGACTGGAATTGGTGAATTCGTTGTAGCTAAATGCGTTGATGGAACTGAATTAAATTTAACCGAATACGATAAACTTTAAAAAAATGAAAGACGGAGATTTAACTGTAGTAGTCGAAGAACCTAAAACCGCTAAATTACACAAAAGAATTAAAAAGGAATTTAAGAATGCTACTAACTTAGAAATATGGGAAGGCATTCGAGATAATTTTACCTTTGGTTTTCTTGGTGCAATTTTAGTTGTGTTTATTTCTACTCGAACTGATATAGGAGTTTTAATAGGCTATTTAGTTTATTATTTCTTTATGGGCAGAATCGTGAATCGACCAAAATATGTGACGGAACTAGGAAAGCTAATTGTATTTCCTTTACCATCGGCATTAGGTGCATTTACCGGCTATAAATTGTCTATAATCTTTTTAGAATTAATCAAACATATCAATTAAACCTTCAGATAATAAACATGGAACTATTCGATTTTATGAAGGTGGTCTTCTCAAACCCTAAACAATATGCCTCTATTAAGAATTCCGAGAAAGAACGTCATTTCTTTATGACGCAAAGATTTATGGCAATCAAACATCCTACTACTGCACAATCATTAAATCGCAACGGTATCACTGGTTGGGCTGTCGTGGATTTATGGCAAATCGTAGGTTCTCGTTTTCAAAGGGTTCCAGGTTGGATATATACTAAAACAAAGAAAGCTCCGACTGAAAAAATATGGAAACCTAATCCAGAAGTTGCAAAGCTATGGATGGAAAGAAATGGAATTGGTGAACGAGAATTAAATCTTGCAATCAAATTCAATCCAGAAGAAATGAAACGTACTTTTACTTTGATCGAAAAACAGATCGATACTAGTGTCAGATAAACTTGATTTTACCGATATTGACGAAATGATTGAACCTCTTATTCTTGAAATTTACTTAAACAGTAACAACTACAAAGATCGTTTACTAATAACCGATCTAAGAAAGAAGGCTCAAATCGTAAAAATGCCTATGATTGATGATTCTGCATTTTACGTAAAGGCTGAAGAAGTTAGCGATATTCTTTATGAGAAATATAAAAAAGACATTAAGAATTTTCAATCAACTCCAGTATCTACTTTCGTCGAATCAGCAAATTCCGTATTTTATATTGAAGCAATTCTAAGAGAATTTGATTCATTAAAGTACTTTAAGGTTAACGTATCAGACAAGAGCATATCCAGAGATACATCTAATCTCTTTGAATATAAAGTCATACATTCAAAAATGGACTTGGCTAATTCAGTTGACGAAGATTTCTTAGAAATGTGCGTTAGTGTATTTAAGAATATAGGCATCTATCACACGTCTACATTTTATCCTCGACCATACTTAGAAATATCGATCCGAGACTTATTTCATAAACTGATAGATTATCGAAACGACTTTGAACCTGAAGACGATGAGTATTTAGATGTAATGGACATTATGATGATGTTTGGTAATAAACTCGAACGAGATAATGCTACTTGTCTGTTAATATTGCAAAAATAAGAGGAACTTTTAGTATAAATAACTAAACAAAAATCTTATTTACGATATGGCGACAGATCCTAAAATAGAGGAAATCTTAAATTCTCTTAAATTAATTACTGAGAAATTACCAAATGGTGAATTAGAAAGCATCAAACGTGTGATGGATTCCTTTTCTAACACTCAATCTGAGATTAAAGAAGACCTTGAATATTTCAAAAAGCGTCTTTTTAATCCTGATGATGGAGTAATTGTTAGAATAAACAAAAACACCGAATCTATTGCTAGATATGAAGAGGATATTGACAAAATCGATACAATAAGTAACCGAGTAGATAATTTAGAAAAATGGCAAGGTGGAGTTAATAAAGCCTTATGGTTTGTATTTACTTCGATTGCCGGTTTAGTTATCGCACTTATATTTTCTCTTATTACGGTAAAAACAAAATAATTCTATGCGTTATAGCTACGAGTTTACCTCTAATAACCTTACATATAATGCTGGAGATACTTTATTAGTAGACTTCAAAAATTACTTTCCTTACGTTAAATCTATTGAATCAATTAAATTTGATTTGTCACCACTAGAAACTATCGACAATGGTCATGATATTTTTATTAGATGGACTTACGATATTCAACAATTAGATAGAGCAATAGGAAAGCCTCATGTGGTATGGTCTGCTTGGGAGCAAATAACTGAATTAGGAGTTCAAGGTGAATTTTCTAGAAGGATATTTGATAAAATAATTAGACAAACAAATCCTTATACCGATCGAAATTCAGATTCGTTCGATCTACAAGTTAGATTAGTTAGAAGAGGAACTTCTGGAGGAGGTCGTCAATTAACAAATATTACAATTGATGTAGAAGATGGATGGATTCCAGAAAATCCTGCAATACCGGTAATAACTAAAGGCGGTTGTAAAGCTGCAGTATGTCCTACTACAAATTTTGGATCAGGTGTTACTATTGCATGTGATTCTAATTTATTTAGACCTTATGATATGATGGGTCCAGCAATTAAGCTATACCATGAAATGGCTTGTTCAGTTTCCGAAATGTTCGGTCATTGTGTTCGATACTTTAAAACTGAGGCTAAATTAGAATCAGCCGATGCAGTTCTTAAAGAATACTCATTATATACGGTAAATGACGTTAAAGACATCAAAATCTTACTTCCAGATAATAA
>Ga0114960_10004145_pt1 | contig 10930 bp, 13 predicted proteins | sample C_130625_MF_Meta_FD_92637 | JGI IMG/M metagenome (GOLD analysis project Ga0114960, IMG submission 92637) | Freshwater microbial communities from Lake Croche, Canada to study carbon cycling - C_130625_MF_MetaG | ecosystem: Environmental > Aquatic > Freshwater > Lake | place: Lake Croche, Canada...
CTTCAGCCGCCATCTTCTCAACGATGATCTCACGCAGTTTGTGGAAAAACAGAATTGCTGTGTTCCGATTTACACCCGTCAACTCAGCAGCCGTTCGCGCGGAAACACCAGCCACAAACTGCTCAAGTTATTTGGTTTGAATACTTGGAAGAAGTCTGCTTTTTCGTCTTTTCCAGACCATCTGATATAAATAGCCTTTTTCTGCTATCTATGTCAGCCCCTTAAGATTTGCTTCATACTTGTCGGGCGGAGGACTTTTATCGGTATTGACTGCAATTCTTACATCACTAAGTAGATCTTGGAGCCAGGCGCTTGCAGTCCCGTCATCCAAGGTTCTACATCGTTAATCGCTGGTCTTACATTGTTGCGGCGAATTTGGCCCGTGAAGACGTGGCCATCATTATCGCAGACTTCCAGCAGGTCATGAGCGCGGAACAGCGCAGAATATCTGTGATAGCCTAGGCGCAGCGTCGGTCCCTCGAATGCACAGTCCGCCGTCTGCCAACGCTCATGCTCATCCAAGAACTGTATTCTAACGATGTCCACCGTGATGCTCCAAGGTTCGACCATTAACCATGAGTACTATCAGCATATACCGTGCCAATAGTGTGACGATTGAACGATCAAACGGGGATAGCTTTATTAACATCGTGCACAGTTAGGTCGTAAACGTGCTAGGCTAGTTCAGGGGCATATCGCCCTCGATAGGCATCGTGGAAAAGAGGCGCTGACATGGGCTTGAACTTCCCAAATGCTAGCCGGAGCTTCAATCCCGATCGCCAGAGCGTTACGTTTTGGGCATCTGACCGGGCTTTAGAGTTTACCTTCGAGCTGGATCACTCTGCGCTGTCGCTGATCAATGCCAAGGCCCAGAGCGAACAGGAATATCTCCAGTCCTTCGATGATAATCGCAAGATAATCGAAGCGGCGGCGCTTCGGGCTTACAAACTGGACGCTGCAAGCTTCCGCATCCTAACCAAGGACAGCTTTTGAACGGATGATCCCCCCAGCGATCATTCAGTCATCCAAACCACCCATTTCCATGCCGATCGCAGAACCAAGAACCGCTCCAGTAAGCATGCCTGATCCAGAATGATTGTGTTCGTCGGTGTGCATCATTGCACGGATCAATTCCTCCAGATCGTCCAGCCATGATCCATCCTTGATCAGGGTCACGGCTTCTTGGTCGATCCAAACCCGATAGCCAATGCCGTGCTGCGATGCAATGACTTCTGCTTGCGTCTTGAGAACGCATTCCGAACCAGAAAAGACCATGACATTGCCAAGCTTGTGTGGGCTGGTTTCTAGGGTAGCGGGCTCAGCTACATCGCTCAGGATGAGCTTGAGCTTGGTCTCACCATAGCTGACATCAATGGCCTTGTGACATTCCTTGAACCCGAACGCTGTGCTGTCCTTGAGTGCCATGGTGGCGAGATCGGTGATCAGCAGGAATACGCCTTCCTTGTGATCAACGAAGTCTGGGCATTCCAACAGATATTGGCAAACGGCCTTGAAGTTCTTGGCTTTGAGCAGGTCGTTCTCAGGTTTGCCTTCACGCGGATCAGGATCTGCTTCGGCCTTTGAATTCATAAATAAATAGATGATGGTGCCAATAACAATCACGGCGAAAGCGACTAAAATAAGCTTGATCAGCATGAGTTATCTCCTGTTTCATCAAAATTGATTAACAGCCTGGTAATATACCTACTTGTGATCATTAGCGCACGCTCAAGCACTAGAGTGATTTGTTGACATCACTGTGGCGTTTTTTGATTTTGGTTCTCATCAACGGCATTGACCATCCATGGAACACATTGCTACTTAATTACGCTCGAAGTGAACCAATAGCTAGAGACATATCGTCCCCAAAAAGGAAATCCCGTGATTAGATCTGATTTGGTCAACAAAATAGCTGAAATTCACACAGAACTGTATCATCGGGATGCCGAGATCGTGGTTGCTGCGATCTTGGAAGAGATCGTGGAAGCGGTGAGCCGAGGTGATCGCATTGAGATCCGTGGATTTGGTGTGTTCGCAGTCAAGCATAGAAAAGCACGCGTGGGTCGCAATCCCGGGACGGGTGAACTGGTTCAAGTCAAAGATAAGATGGTGCCATACTTCAAGCCAGGCAAAGAAATGCGTGCTCGGCTCAACGGTTAGCTAGCTGGTTGATCACCACTACGAATACCGGCCGACATCCAGGTCGATGGGCGCATTGCCAAACGATAGGCCGTGTCACTCTTCTTCACGTGCTTTGGTCGCCATGTATTCCATATCGAGGGATATTCGCTCAAGCCATACGTCCAGCCGGGATATCTGAGAACTGGTCTTAGCAAGCTCGTCCAGCGTGAGGTCGGACATCCGTGCAAACTTATACGATAGTTCGCTGATCTGATAGGCGATCACGGCTATCAACAGCACAGCGATCACAGATAGCGCAAGAAACACATATTGGATATCGATGATCATGAGGAAAGCCGTTCTGGTTCATCGAGAATAACATAGCCCAGGGTTATATAGTCGGCAACTGGGTAAATCCGCGCTATGGACAGAGATCAGTGGTCAGCTGATAATGGATAAGAGGTCGTTTGCCGGATGGCGGGTTGCGCTTGGCCCATGAAAAACCGGGTCTAAAGGGCAGATCCTGATCTAACGCCCCCGAATAAGGTGGTACGGGGTAGCGAGGCGATGTCGGCAAGCGATTTGAAATTTCACTAAAGGACCCGCGAAGTATCTGGGCATGATGCCTCGCCGATGGCAAAAGACGTTGAACCATGGTCACCGGTTGATTGCCTATTGCCTATCGTTTATGGGCTGTCTTCAACGGCGCGGAAGACAAAAGACTGCTCATCTGACGACTTTTGCTTGCGATAGAATGCTTGTTGATTTCAACGGATAGCATAGACTGTCCGGAATAGAGGGCGGAGGACGAAAGATGTACATTTTACACGGAGTAAACGATTGGGGATCGCTGGTGGTGCATCTGGCTCTCGAGGAGTTGGGCGTCAACTATGAATTTAAAACGGTTGATTATAAGAAAGGCACTTTAGCCAGTCTTTCTTATCGGGCATTAAATCCTTTGGGACTTGTACCTGTTCTGGAAACTCCTCAGGGTCCGATTTTTGAAACGGCGGCGATTTTGTTATATTTAGCAGAAGCCCACCATGCGCTTGCGCCTCAGGTCGGTACATCAGATCGGCCTGCGTTCCTTTCTTGGTTCGCTTTTGTGACCAATGGTCTTCATCCTACAGTTATGGCCCTATTTCACCCCGAACGTCCTTTGGGTGCGGCACATCAGGTTGCAGTCTCTGAGGCTAGCTTTACCAGAATGCGCAGCCAACTGGATCAGTTAGAGGCACATATGCCTTTAGCTCCTTCAATTTTGACGCTCTATGTTGCAATGCTGTTGCGCTGGGCCATCTGTGGTTCTGCTTATCGCCACCACACGCTGGATATCTCAGTCTATCCCAAACTTGCTTTGATGCTGCGAGACCTTGAAGAGCGTCCGGCAGTGGCTCGAGTTCTTCTACGCGAGGGATTGGGGCCACAAGGGCTGTCCCAACCAGTATATGTCGGCGCAGACTTTACTGGGTAATTTCTTGTATTCCTCTGCGAGGTGCAACACGATTGATTAATTTGGTAAAGTCCGCGTGATTTTGTTAATTGATGAATTGAAGGAGCCACTGGCATAGCTTTGATGGAAGCGGTAGCGCCGTTGTAAACCCGTCCTGAGTGACAGGAGACATGATACGCCCGTTTTGGGGGCGGTACAGGTTGACTGTAGCGGGGTTGATGCGGGACAACCGGCCAAACGCAGAGGAAAACCGCACCTGATGGAAGACTCGGTTGGTTGGCGGCGAATTCCCGAGATATTATTAAAAACCCTAAGTCTCCACGCACTCAGGATTTTCTATCCAAAGTTCTATAATTTTTCTTTCAACTTTCTGCACGGATGGTTTGCATAACCGAGGCTCTTTCCTATTAAGTTTATACCCCCTTATGCGGCAAACCGCTTCAAAGCATCCCAGTTAAGTTCAATGCCTAACCCCGGTGATGTTGGTAAGGGTATTTCACCGTTCTTCATGGTCAATTCTTGCGATACAAGTTCACGTCGCAAGGTATCTTCTGATAATTCAGGCGGCAAAAATTCAATATAGGGACAATGGGGGGTTACAAAAGCGAGATGGGAAGTGGCCGAAATCGAAATACCTGTTTTCCAACAATGAGGCACTATTCTACGACCCCGATCACGCGCATAATCACAAACGGCCTTTGCTTCAATTAAACCTCCAACCCGTCCTACGTCAGGTTGAGCAAAGTCGATTTTACCGTGATCAATGAGTTCGACGAACTCATGGCGAGTGGCTTGCCACTCCCCAAAAGCGATCGGCATCGGAGCTTCGTTATGTAGTTTGGCCATGCCGTTGATATCATCAACCCAGATTGGCGTTTCCAAAAAGAATAAATTAAACTCACCCCAATCCTTGATCGTTCTAAGAGCTGTATCTGCGTCCGGCCACATATATTGAACATCCACCATTAGATCTATATCCGGACCAATCGCTTTTCGAACAGCAGCGACCACCTGGGTATGACGATCATAACTTTCGTTAAGCCCAGAATGTGCATAGGGGCCATTCATTGTAACTTCGGCTTTTACTGCTTTAAATCCAAGTTCTTTGGCTCGAATTGCCCACGCCACCAGACTATCGCGATAGGCCTCAAAGCTTGAACCATTAGGTTGAAGCGACGCATAGGGCAAAACCTTATCGCGTGGATTTGAGCCCAGCAGGGCGTGGACAGGTTTCCCCAGCGCTTTTCCTTTCAAATCCCATAGTGCCATTTCAACAGCACCGAGTGCGTGAATGAAGGCACCGCGGCGGCCATGCATGGCTGTTCCGATATAAATTCGCCTCCAAAGCCCCTCAATATCCATTGGATCGGCGCCTATTAAGATATCTTTTGCGCATAAACTCATTGTGTGGGTGCCGCGAGCTTCTAAACAAGCTCTCGCAATCCATGGATTAACATCGCTCTCGCCAACACCAAAGAGCCCTTCATCTGTTCGGACAATGACAACAAATGAATCTTGAGCGGATGAAGTAAAAGATTGATTATAATTAGGCGCCAACAAAGTATGGCATTCAATATCTGTTATTTTCATTTTTTAACCTGTTTGGGTTTAAGTTTATTTTTTGTTTTATTGACTAATCTAGTAATGTGGGCCTGAATTTCATCATCAAGATTGCTCTTAGTTCCTTGGAAAATCTGAATTAATTTTTGATGTTGTGCGATAACGAGAGGAAAATTTTGTTCGTTTTCCAATTCTCGACCAAAAATGATCGTTATATGGCGAGCGAGCGCTTCCCAAAGACTCAAAACAATCTCGTTGCCTGATGCACGACAAAATTCATGATGGAATGCCAGATCAAGTTTACGCAATTCCGCCCAATCTAGCCATTTTGCAGCGCTTTCCATCCGCATGACGATTTCGTTCAGCTTCTCAATGCGTCGAGGCTCTTTCGTGTAGACGCAGAGGGCATGTTGTGCGGCTATTTTTTCGAGTGCAATGCGTGCTTCGACGATTTGATCGACAACCAAGCTATCAAATAGTGCGATCCTAACCCCCTGATTAGGAACCGCTTTCACAATGCCTTGAGCTTGTAAAATCTTAATGGCTTCTCTAACTGGCACGCGACTAACCTTAAGCTGATTAGCTAAATCAACTTCAATCAACCGCTGTCCTGGCTTTAAGATCCCTTGTGCAACGGCATTAACGATTGCATCGGCCACTATTTCGGTTAGAGGGCGGGTGCCGTCCTGAATTTCATCATGAACGGACGTAAGTACAAGTTCGCCTTTGTCCGTAGCCATGTCGCTATGTGCCTCAAATTCAAATTTTTTATTTCGATTCAACAAATGTAGCCCCCTAAAAAAGAATACTAAGTGGACCAATAACGAAAATTGTTATATTTGTCTACATGCCTACTTGTCTACCTGTATACAATCTGATAATTAAAAATGCCTTTGATTATTCGCAATAGGAAATGATGAGTAATTCCAAGGCGCGAGCTTGGTTAGGCACGAGATATCTTGGCGCGTCTGACCAAATGAAAATTTAAACCAAATCTTGTTTTGGGAAGGTCGTAATCCTTTCAAAGATGGATCTTGGATAATTATTTTTTTGGGGGGACAGGAAATGATACAGAAACGACAATTACTATCTGCCGTTGTAGCGACGGCCATTGGCTTAGGATTGGGTACATCGATCTCCTATGCGGCTGCCAGTGATGTACCGGCAGCAGGAACGAGTGCCAAAATTGACGCTATAAAGGCGAGGGGGAGCCTTAAGGCGGCAGCCGTGGGTGAGTTTCCGTGGCTTCCAGAAAATACGTCAGGATCTGGAGATCCATTCTCTGGGCCGGCTTGGGTTTTAGCTAATGAATTTTCGAAACGATTAGGTGTTAAGCTCGAGATAGTTTCGGCTAGCCATGAAACGAAAGTTCCTCTTCTTGCGACCGGCGAGGCGGATATCACAATTGCTCCGCTCTCCGTCACTGCAAAGCGTAAGGAAGTTATCAATTTCATCGTCTATTCCAAGTCTAGCCTTTGTTTCTTCGGACTGGCTGACAATCCAAAAATCAAAAATCTTAAATCAGTTGACGATTTAAATTCATCAGCAATAACAATGTCCTATTTTACAGGAACGCCGCCGGAAACATGGGCGCCAACCCGCTTCACAAAAACGGTATTAAAGGGCGTAGCCAGTTCAGGCGTCCAAGTGCCAGTTGAAGAAATTCTTGCTAAGCGAGCGGATGTAGCGCCAATTGATAACGTGGCGTGGCTGCAATTTGCCAAGCAGGTTCCGGGACTGATGGTTTTCCCACTTGGCGATGACTGCCTGAAAAGCAACGAGATGGCAACTGAGGTTGGAATGGGGATTGATAAGGCCGACACGGTCTATCGTGACTGGCTGACTGCGGTTTACGAAGAGGTCAAAGATAAAGTGACGGCAGAAGAAATCCGGCAACTGAAGTCAAATTGATTTCAACCAATTTGCATGGGTGATTCAATTACATTCTCCCATGCAACACCAATCCTGGTAGAAAAAATGAATTTTACTGCGATAACCGCCAATTGGATTTTTCTATCAAAAGCTCTTTGGATCACTTTTTCGATCAGCGCATTATCAATGGTATTAGGCTTCCTCATTGGTGTTTTTGTTGGCGGATTTAGAACCTACGGCGGACGATTTCTTGATATTATTTTAGGATTCTATGTCGACACAATTCGATCAGTGCCGCTTTTGGTTGTTCTTTTGTGGGTCTATTTTGCATTTCCGTTAATTATTGGAAGATCGATCGATGTCTATGTCGCGGCAGTTGTCGGGCTCGGTGTGCAACTCGGTGCATATATGGCGGAAACGATCCGAGCGGGTCTAACATCGGTACGACAAGGTCAAATGTCAGCGGCGTTAGCACTGGGTATGAGCCGCGTCGATGCAGTGAGAACCATCATTCTTCCGCAGGCATTGATCCGAATGTTACCTTCGTTAGGGTCCCTATTCGTTTCTATCATAAAGGACAGCGCTATTGCATCCGTCATTGCTGTTCCAGAACTGTTGCGTCAAACGCAAATTATTGCTGGTAAGACTTATCAGCCTTTCATCCTCTATACGGCTGCTATGCTCGTTTACTTTTCATTGTGTTTTCCGGTAGCCCGCGGTATCGACATGATTTACCGTCGCTATTCCCATTTGGGATCATCGTGATGTTTCAGTGGAATGTAATCTGGGACAACCTTTCTCGATTTATTGATGGCGCGCTAATGACACTTTGGTTGAGTGTGGTGACGATGGTGTTGGCCATTCCAGGCGGGTTAATTTTGGCTTCTATGAGGCTTTCGCGGTTTCGAACTATATCAATACCTGCGGTGATTTTTGTTGAATTTTTTCGAGCAACACCGTTAATACTACAAATATATTGGGTTTATTATGTATTACCCGCCTATTTTGATATACGATTGTCGCAAATGCTAACTGCCATTGTGGGCCTCACATGCAATGTCTCCTCATTTAATTCAGAAACTTTTAGATCAGGTATTTTATCTATTCGCCAAGGTCAGTGGAATGCCGGCAGGGCCATCGGAATGACAGATTTTCAGGTGATGCAGAACATCGTATTTCCTCAAGCCTTTTTGCGTATTCTACCGGCGTTGGCCTCTACTTGGGTCTCTTTATTCAAAGATACATCGCTTGTATCAATTATATCCGTAGGCGACTTGTCTTATATCTCCCTCAAAGTTCGTTCAGAGACATATCGAATACTTGAAGTTCTCACTTTCATGGCTGGTCTCTACTGGCTAATGGGCTATCCGCAAGCAAAGATGGTTGATTGGTTGCATCGCCGATACAAGGTTTCAGAATGAACAATTTAAAAATACCGCCAAAGCGCAAGGGGAGCAATTCCAATCCTATTTTGGCCTTTAAAAGTGTGTCTAAAAATTATGGCGATCTAGAAGCATTATCCGACATTAGTGTGTCTATTCACCGGGGCGAAGTTGTTTGCCTGATAGGTCCTTCGGGGTCTGGAAAATCAACGTTACTCCGCTGTGCGAATGCTCTTGAGACGCTTGATGCGGGCGAAATTTTTTTTGATGGTACTGTGGTTGATACAAACAACAAAGACGAAGCAAGACGTATTCGCCAAAAGATGGGTATGGTCTTTCAGAACTTTGAATTATTTCCGCATCTTACCGTACTTCAAAATATCACAATTGGGCTTACTACCGTATTGAAACTTGACCGTTCCGTTGCAAATGAACGGGCCAGAAAATTGCTTAAAAAAGTGGGCTTAGCGGAAAAGGAATCAATATATCCGGCAACATTATCCGGGGGACAGCAGCAGCGCATTGCCATTGCCCGCGCCCTTGCAATGGAACCTATGTTGATGCTTTTTGATGAACCAACGTCAGCGCTCGATCCTGAAACCATCGGCGAAGTTCTATCCGTCATGAAAAATCTTGCTGATGAAGGTATGACCATGGTGGTTGTTACCCATGAAATGGATTTTGCGAAACGTGTCGGTGATTGGGTCGTTGTTTTTGACAAAGGTAGGATCGTCGAAGAGGGGCTGCCAAAACAAATATTTGAGGAACCAAATGTTGAACGAACTAAGGAGTTTTTAAGCCACCTTGGATGGCAATTATAATTACTATTTCTTATAGGAGTGACTTTAGTTCACATTTCCGACGTTTTCGTTCTGATTGGAATCGTCGGCCCGAAGAGAATGGCTAGATTAATAGTATTTAGCCCATTTTTTTCGATTTGGTAAAATGAAGTCTTTGAGCCAAGTCATTATATGGCATCTGTACGAGGCGGCGTGATATTTTTTCCGCTGCTTCCGCATCGCGATCCTTTATAGCTTTGGTTAAGCTTCGATGTAGGGGAAGCCCACGTTCAAATGATCCTGGTTCTTTTGTTGTCATGAGAATTTGAATTTGCATTAAGGACGATGTTAAAGATCCAAGATGATGCAAAATGGCATTATGAGATGCCAAGTGAATACTTCGATGAAATACGATATCGCGTTGAGGTATTAACTCTGGGAGGCCTATGCACGACTCCAATGCTAAATAGGCTTTCTCAATCGCTTCAATTTCTCCGTGCGTACCTCTTTTTGCTGCTAAGAATGCCGTTTTTGGTTCAACAACGAGGCGAAATTCAACTAATTCAAAGGCTCGTTTCAATTGTAAATCTGAGTTTGCATGCCAACTAAGCACGTCCCGATCAAGGAGATTCCAATCATCGAGAGGGCGAATCTTTGTTCCAGTCTTTGGTCTTACTTCCACCATTCCTTTGCTAACAAGAACTTTTATAGCTTCTCGCAAAGCGTTTCTACTAACGCCTAGTTCAGTCGAAAGTTCGGTCTCGGTTGGTAAAAAACCGCCTTCGCCAAAGTGGCCGCCAACTATTTTTTTTCCAATATCGTCAATAATTTGGTCATGAAGCTTCAATCGAAGAATCGGTTGGGTTAATTCAATGTCATGCGCATTCGGCCGAGTTCGGGTCTTCATCAACTTAAGGTGTTGCAAGATTTAACCTTTTTAGAAATTTGAATTCACGAGGACCACTACAATTTTTAAATCAATTTGTCCAATTGGATGCCAAGATAGATCGACTGATTTTTGGTTGACTTTATTCATAGGATGATAGAATAATTACAACAAAATAGTTGGCTTCGTTTAATAAAGCTGGACGTGAGTTAATTTTCAAAAGAATTTTCGGGATGATATGATAGACTTTTTTGAAACACTTATTCGAGTAATCCCTATTTTTGTACCTTTCCTGCTTGAAGGGGCGGAAGTCGCAATTCAAATCGCTTTTGGCGCTCTTATTATTGCCATTATCCTCGGATTTTTCCTCGCGCTTATGCTTGTCCTGCAGATTAAGTTTGTTCGATTTCTCGCCCGTTCATATGTCGAAATTATGAGGGGGACGCCTGCGCTAACTCAGCTTTTTATTATCTATTTTGGTTTGTCGGATATTGGACTATCATTGTCACCAATGGCCGCAGCAATTATCGGATTAGGTGCTAACGGTTCAGCGTATTTAGCCGAGGTTTTTAGGGCCGGTATTGGTGCGGTTGATAAAGGCCAAAAGGAGGCAGCTTTATCACTCGGATTACCACCTATTGAAGTAATGAGGTTTATTATTCTACCTCAGGCGGTTCGCATTATGTTGCCGCCGTTAGTAAATTACGCGGTGCAACTATTAAAAGATACAACCCTTGCATCAAGTGTTGCTGCTCCAGAGATTATGTTTCGTGCTCGAAACTTAGTGATGGAAACCTATTTGAGTATGCAAATATACCTGCTCGTGGCCTGTATCTATCTAACAATAAGTATTCCTCTTTCCCGTCTTGCTTCACGC
>Ga0114960_10004151_pt1 | contig 10920 bp, 10 predicted proteins | sample C_130625_MF_Meta_FD_92637 | JGI IMG/M metagenome (GOLD analysis project Ga0114960, IMG submission 92637) | Freshwater microbial communities from Lake Croche, Canada to study carbon cycling - C_130625_MF_MetaG | ecosystem: Environmental > Aquatic > Freshwater > Lake | place: Lake Croche, Canada...
CATTAAATGTTAGACATCAAAGGCTTGCACGCGTTTTATGGCAAAAGCCATGTGCTGCACGGCGTGGACTTGCAGGTGGGGCCCGGCGAGATCGTCGCGCTGCTAGGGCGCAATGGCTCAGGCCGCTCCACCACGGCCAAGGCCATCATGGGCCTGGTCGACTGCCAGGGCGAGGTGCTGTGGCAAGGCCGGCCCATCCAGGGCTGCAAGCCTTTTGAGATTGCGCAGCGCGGCATCGGTTACGTGCCGGAAAACCGCGACATCTTCCCGGGCCTGACGGTGCAGCAAAACCTGCTGCTTGGCCAAAAGACCGGACAGAAAAATCCGCGCTGGTCGTTTGAGGACATGTACACCCTCTTTCCCCGGCTGCGCGAGCGTGCCCAGGTCGAGGCCGGGGTGCTTTCGGGCGGCGAGCAGCAGATGCTCACCCTGTGCCGCACCCTGATGGGCGACCCCGACCTGCTCATCATCGACGAGCCCACCGAAGGTCTGGCGCCCAAAATTGTCGAACTCGTCGGCGGCTTTTTGCAGGCCTTGCGCGCGCGCGGCCATTCGGTGCTGCTGATCGAGCAAAAACTCACGATTGCCCTCCAAATCTCGGACCGCTGTTTGGTCATGGGGCATGGCGCCATCGTGTATGAAGGCAGCCCCCAGGCGTTGCGTGGCCAAGCGGCGGTGCGCAAAGAGTGGCTGGAGGTCTAGGCCGCCCCGAGTCTCACCAGAGACAAAGAACACCGCCGCCCCGCCAAAAGGCCCTACAATTTACAAAAAAGAACGATCGTTCTATTTTATGTTTCCGTTTCTCACTGACTGTATTTCTACAAGGACCTCACGCATGACCGCCCATTACAAAGTTCACGGTGACCTTGCCGTCATCACCTTAGACAACCCGCCCGTCAACGGCCTGGGCTACAGCACCCGCCTGGGGATTACCCAGGGCCTGGAGCAGGCCATGGCGGATTCGGCGGTGGTTGCCGTCGTCATTACCGGCGCGGGAGGCGCATTCTCTGGCGGTGCCGATATCCGCGAGTTTGGTTCACCCAAGGCCATGCAAGAGCCCAACCTGGGCAGCGTCATTCGCATGATCGAAAACGCCACCAAGCCGGTCGTCGCGGCCATCCATTCGGTGGCCATGGGCGGCGGCCTGGAGCTTGCGCTGGGTTGCCACTACCGTATCGCCGCACCGGGCGCCAGCATTGCGCTGCCCGAAGTCAAGCTCGGTTTGCTGCCCGGCGCGGGCGGCACGCAGCGCCTGCCGCGCGTGCTGGGCGTAGAGCCGGCCGTCAATATGGTGGTCTCGGGCGAGGCCATCAAGAGCGAAATGCTGGCCATGCTGCCGGGCCAAAAACTGTTCGACAAAATGGCCAAATCGGCCGATACCCTGGCCCAAGAGGCCATGGATTTGGCGCATTCGGTCGCTGCCACCCGGCCCCTGCCGCTGGTGCGCAACCTGCCGTGCAGCCACCCCATGGGCGACGCTTTCTTTCAATTTGTGCGCAACGGCGTGGGTGCGATGGTCAAAAACCTGCCTGCCCCGCTTAAGTGTGTGGACGCGGTCGAGGCCGCTACCAAGAAGAAGTTTGACGATGGCCTGGCCGTCGAGCGCGACATCTTCATCAGCCTGATGATGAGCTCGGAGAGCCGCGCTTTGCGCCACCTGTTCCTGAGCGAGCGGGCCGCCTCCAAAATTCCCGATGTACCCTCGGACACGCCACTGCGCGAAATCAAAAGCGTGGCCATCATCGGTGCGGGCACCATGGGCGGCGGCATTGCCATGAACTTCCTGAACGCCGGCATTGCGGTCAAGATGCTGGAAATGAAGCAAGAAGCCTTGGACAAAGGCGTGGGCATCATGCGCGGAAACTACGAGGCGCAGGTCAAAAAAGGCAAGCTCAAGCAAGACAAATACGAGCAGCGCATGGCGCTTTTGTCCACCACGTTGAGCTACGACGACCTGGGCAGCGCCGACATGGTGATTGAAGCCGTGTTTGAGGACATTGGCGTCAAGGAAAAAGTGTTCACAGAACTCGACCGCGTGATGAAGCCCGGCGCCATCCTGGCATCGAACACCTCCACGCTGGACGTCAACAAAATTGCCGCCTTCACCCAGCGCCCGCAGGACGTGGTGGGCCTGCATTTCTTCAGCCCTGCCAATGTGATGAAGCTGCTTGAAGTGGTGCGTGGCGCCAAGACCTCCAAAGACGTCATGGCAACGGCCATGGCGGTGGCCAAAAAGATCCGCAAAACCGCCGTGGTCTCGGGCGTGTGCGACGGCTTTATCGGCAACCGCATGATCGAGCAATACGCCCGTCAAGCCGGATTGCTGCTCGATGAAGGCTGCACCCCCGCCCAAGTCGACAAAGCCATGGAGAAATTTGGCATGGCCATGGGCCCCTTCCGCATGGGCGATTTGGCGGGCAATGACATCGGCTGGGCCATCCGCAAGCGCCGCGCTGTCGAACTGGCCCACGTTAAATACAGCCGCACCGCCGATCTGCTCTGCGAGAAAGGCCGCTTCGGCCAAAAAACCGGCGCCGGCTGGTACGACTACCAAGCGGGCAAGCGCGAAGCCATCCCCAATGCCGAAGTCATCAAGATGATTGAGGACTACCGCGCCGCCCAAGGCATCACCCCGCGCAAGGTCAGCGACCAAGAAATTGTTCAACGCCTGGTTTTTGCACTGGTCAACGAAGCGGCACACATTTTGGAAGAAGGCATTGCCAACAAGGCCAGCGACATCGACATCGTCTACATCTTTGGCTACGGGTTCCCGATTTACCGTGGCGGCCCCATGCTTTATGCGGATGAGGTTGGCCTCTTTAATGTGGTGCAAGCCATGCACCGCTTTGCCCAAAACCCGCTTGACGACGCCAATTTCTGGAAACCTGCGCCCCTGTTGGCGCGCTTGGTGGCCGAAGGTAAGACATTTAATTAAGGAACTGCCATGACTTCAGCTGTAATTGTTTCTACTGCCCGCACCCCTCTGACCCGGAGCTGGAAAGGCGCTTTCAATATGACCCACGGCGCCACCATGGGCGGCCATGCGGTCGAGCACGCCATCAAGCGCGCCGGTATCGACGCCGCCGAAGTGGACGACGTCATCATCGGCTGCGGCAACCCCGAAGGGGCGACCGGCGCCAATATCGCGCGCCAAATCGCTTTGCGTGCGGGCTGCCCGGTCACGGTTTCGGGCATGACGATCAACCGTTTTTGCTCCTCGGGCCTGCAAACCATTGCCACAGCGGCCCAGCGCATCATGACGGGCGAGGGCGACGTGTACGTGGCCGGCGGCGTCGAGGCGATCTCGCACACTGTGCAAAACATGAACCAGCACATGATCTCGGACCCGTGGTTGGTTAAAAACAAGCCCGAGGTCTACTGGGCCATGCTGCAAACGGCCGAGCAAGTGGCCAAGCGCTACAACATTTCGCGCCAGGTGATGGACGAATACGGCGCCGCCAGCCAGCAAAAAGCCGCTGCTGCCCTTGAAAAAGGCCTGTTTAAAGACGAAATCGCACCGATCAAGGTCACCATGGGCGTAGCCGACAAAGTCATGGGCATGATGAGCAAGCAAGTCACTGTCAGCGATGACGAGGGTATCCGCGCTGGCACCACCTACGAAGGCATCAAAGACCTGCGCTCGGCGCTGCCAGGCGGGGTGATCTCGGCCGGCAATGCCAGCCAGTTGTCCGACGGTGCAGGCGCTGTGGTGGTCATGAACGAGAAAACCGCCGAGCAAAAAGGCCTGCAGCCCTTGGGCCGCTTTCTGGGCTTTGCGGTGGCCGGTTGCGAGCCAGACGAGATGGGTATTGGCCCGGTGTTTGCCGTGCCCAAAGTACTCAAGCGCCTGGGCCTGACGGTTGATGACATCGACCTTTGGGAACTCAATGAAGCCTTTGCCGTGCAAGTCATTTACTGCCGCGACAAGCTGGGTATTCCGGCCGACCGCTTGAACGTTAACGGCGGCGCCATTGCGGTGGGCCACCCCTTTGGCATGAGCGGCCAGCGCCTGACCGGCCACGCCCTGATCGAGGGCAAGCGCCGTGGCGCCAAGCGCGTGTGCATCACCATGTGTATTGGTGGCGGCATGGGCGCGGCGGGCGTGTTCGAAGTTCTCTAAACGGTGCCTGCCATGAAGCTGCGCGCAACCATCGACTTTTTACTCCACGATTGGTTGCGCACAGCGCAACTGGCCCAACGCGAGCGCTTTGCCGACCATTCGCGTGAGACCTTTGACGCAGTGCTCGATACCTGCGAGCGCATCGCCCGCGAGAAGTTTGCCCCGTTCAATCGCCTGATAGACATTGAGGAGCCGCGCTTTGACGGTGAACGTGTCATCCTGCCCCAAGCCACGCACGATGCGGCGGTGGCCTACGCCGCCTCGGGCATGCTCAGCGCCGCCCAGGACTATGACATCGGCGGCATGCAACTACCCTACAGCGTGGAGGCGGCGGCCAATGCCTTTTTTGCCTGCGCCTCGGTCGGTATCAGCGCAAGCATGCTGACCACGGGCAACGCCAATTTGCTGATGGTGCACGGCACCGAGATGCAAAAAGAGGTGTTTGCCAAGCAAGAATTTGCCGGCCGTTTCTCGGGCACCATGTGCCTGAGTGAGCCGCAAGCGGGCTCCAGCCTGTCGGACATCGTCACGCGGGCGCTACCCGACGGTGATGGATCCGAGGCCGACCCCCTGGGTCCGCGCTACCGTCTCAAAGGCAACAAGATGTGGATCTCCAGCGGCGAGCATGAGCTGAGCGACAACATCATCCATTTGGTGCTGGCCAAGATTCCGGACGCCGATGGCAAGCTGGTGCCCGGCACGCGCGGCATCTCGCTCTTTATCGTGCCCAAAAAGCTGGTCGACACCCAAGGCGCCCTGACCGGCGTGCGCAACGATGTAGCGCTGGCCGGTCTGAACCACAAGCTGGGCTGGCGCGGCACCACCAACACCTTGCTCAATTTTGGCGAGGGCAAATTCCCAGTGACTAGCAGTGCCGGCCTGGACGGGCAGGGTGCGGGCGCCATTGGCTACCTGGTCGGCAAACCCGGCGAAGGCCTGCGCTGCATGTTCCACATGATGAACGAGGCGCGCATCGGCGTGGGCATCGCCGCCACCATGCTGGGCTTGGCAGGGTATTACGCCTCGTTGGAATACGCGAAAAACCGCCCGCAAGGACGCCCCATAGGCGCAGGCGGTAAAGACGCCTCGCAGCCGCAGGTGCGCATCATCGAGCACAGCGATGTGCGGCGCATGTTGCTGGCGCAAAAAGCCTACGGCGAGGGGGCTTTGGCGCTGGCCCTGTACTGCGCGCGCCTGGTTGACGAACAACACACTGCCGATAGCGCGCAGGCCGACGAAGCCCGCTTGCTGCTGGAGGTGCTCACCCCGATTGCCAAAAGCTGGCCCAGCGAGTGGTGCCTGGAGGCCAACTCCCTGGCCATCCAGGTGCACGGTGGCTACGGTTACACGCGTGATTTCCCGGTAGAGCAATACTGGCGCGACAACCGCCTGAACATGATTCATGAAGGCAGCCACGGCATCCAGGCTATGGATTTGCTGGGCCGCAAAGTGCTGATGGAAAACGGACGCGGCATGCAACTGCTGGCCGCGCGCATGCAAGAAACCATGGCCCGCGCAAGTGCGCACGCAGCGCTTGCGCCCCATGCTGCGGCCCTGGGCCAGGCCCTGGGCCAGGTCGGCGCCGCCACGCAGAAAGCCTGGGCCAGCGCCAACCCCACCGAGGCGCTGGCCAATGCCGTGCCCTATATGCAAGCTTTCGGGCACACCGTGCTGGCCTGGATTTGGCTGGACGTGGCCGCAACTGCTGTGGCGCAAGATCCGCAGCAAACCCACAGCGCCACGGTGGGCCGCCTGGGTGCGGCGCAGTTCTTTTACCACTACGAGTTGCCCAAAATCGGCGCCTGGCTGTCTGTGGTTCAATCACGGGATATGACCTGCGCAACCATGCCCGAGGAGGCTTTCTGATGGCTTTTTTCAAAAAATACAACGGCACCACCAATGTGCGCTTGCTGCGCTTAGAGCGCATCACCTGGATCTTGATTTATGGCGGCTTACTCTCTATGGTGCTTGGACACTTCGCGGCCCAAGAGGGCGCGGCGGGCAATGGCGCGCTGTTTGCCATCGGACTGCTGGCAGCACTGGCCGGCGTGGGCCTGATCGTGCTGCGCTCGCGCATGCGCGAGGAAGACCTGTAAGCCTTTAAGACCCTTTTATCTTTAACCCTGTTTTTGGAACCTCTATGACACGCACTGTTCAGCAATTGTTTGATTTGACCGGCAAAACCGCCTTGGTCACTGGTGGCTCACGTGGCCTGGGTTTGCAAATGGCCCACGCCTTGGGCGAGGCCGGCGCCAAAATTATGCTCAGCTCGCGCAAAGCCTCCGACCTGGAAGAGGCCGCTGCCGAGCTGCAAGCCGCCGGTATTGATGCGCGCTGGATCGCTGCCGACTGCGCCCAGGACAGCGAAATCGCCCGCCTGGCCGATGAAACCCTGCAGCGCATGGGCGATGTGGGCATTTTGGTCAACAACGCCGGCGCTGCCTGGGGCGCGCCCGCCGAGGACCACCCGGTCGAGGCCTGGGACAAAGTGATGAACCTCAATGTGCGTGGCTATTTTTTGCTCAGCCAAGCCATTGCCAAGAAAAGCATGATTGCGCGGCGCTCGGGCCGCATCATCAATGTGGCCTCCATCGCCGGACTGGGCGGCAACCCCGAAGGCATGAATACGATCGCCTACAACACCTCCAAAGGTGCGGTGATCAATTTCACCCGTACGCTGGGCGCGGAGTGGGGCAAGTACAACATCACGGTCAACGCCATTTGCCCGGGCTTCTTCCCCAGCCGTATGACCGCCGGCACCTTAAAAGCGATGGGCGAAGACCGCCTCGCCGCGCATGCGCCACTCAAGCGCCTGGGTGATGACGAAGACCTGAAGGGCCTGTGCCTTTTGTACGCCTCTGACGCGGGCAAACACATCACCGGCCAATGGCTGGCGGTGGATGGCGGCGTCAGCGTGGTGGCCGGTGGCTGACAGCGATACGCCGCCCTTGAGCCCCGAGGCGGCCTCCTGGCGCCTGCTGGCCGGAAATGGGGTACGCATCCCTTTTGTGGACCATTTGGGCTTTGAACTGCGCAGCTGCGGGCAGGGCAGCTCCGAAATCGCTTTTGCGCCCCGGGCCGAGCATGCCAATTCCCTGGGCGTGACGCACGGCGGGGCTTTGATGACCTTGCTCGATGTATCCATGGCGACTGCGGCGCGCAGCGACACGCCAGCCAACGGCGTGGTCACCATCGAGATGAAGACCAGTTTTATGCAAGCGGCCATCGGCCCCTTGACCGCGCGCGGCACGCTCTTGCACCGGACGGCGACGCTGGCCTTTACCCAGTCCACGGTATACGACGCCAAAGGCCGGGCTTGTGCCACGGCCATGGGGACCTTCAAATACCTCAAAGACCCGGCGCGCTCGGCTGCGCTTTTGCAGCGATCCGCATCCAATCAGTGATAGATAGAGCCACCATGACCACCAATCGCCAAATCCACCTGATCAGCCGACCCAGCGGACAGGCCAGCTTAGAGAACTTCGCACTGGTCAGCGCGCCCGCTCCCGAGGTGGGCGAGGGCGAAGTGTTGGTGCGCCACCACTACCTGAGCCTAGACCCTTACATGCGCGGGCGTATGAATGATGGCAAAAGCTACGCCCAGCCCCAAGCTCTGGGCCACACCATGATTGGCGGCACGGTGGGCGAGGTGCTGCAGTCGCGTAACAAGGCTTTTGCCATCGGCGACAAAGTGGTCGGCATGGGTGGCTGGCAAGAGTACGGGCTTGTCACCTCGGCCACCATCGGTATGCTGCGCAAAGTGGACGACAGCCAAGTGCCTCTGAGCTCCTACCTGGGCGCCGTCGGCATGCCGGGCGTGACGGCCTACTACGGTTTGGTGCACATCATCGCGCCCAAGGCGGGTGATACCGTGGTGGTCAGCGCTGCATCCGGCGCGGTAGGCAGTGCCTTTGGCGCGCTGGCCAGGGCGCGCGGCTGCCGCGTCGTGGGGATTGCCGGCGGACCGGACAAATGTGCCTATGTGGTCGATGAACTTGGCTTTGACGCTTGCATCGATTACAAGCAGCACACCGACGCAGCCAGTCTGTCAGCCGCTTTGCAGGCCGTCTGCCCGCAAGGCATTGAAGGCTATTTTGAGAACGTGGGTGGCATGGTCATGAATGCCGTGCTGCCGCTCATGAACGCCTTTGGCCGTGTGGCGGTATGCGGCATGATTGCCGGCTACAACGGCACTCCGATTCCCATGGCGGCGCCCCAGGTGATCTTGATGCAGCGCTTGCGTTTTCAGGGTTTTATCGTGAGCGAGCATCCGCAGGTGTGGCCTGCCGCACTGGCCGAATTGGCTGGTTTGGTTGCCAGCGGCGCTTTGCGCGTGCGTGAGACGGTCGCGCAGGGCATTGACAGCGCGCCCCAGGCTTTTCTGGGCCTGCTCAGCGGGCGCAATTTCGGCAAGCAGTTGGTTAAGCTGATCTAAAGCGGCAGCGCCATACCCCACTTTGGAGCCAGGATGATGCAGCCAGACGCACCCACCCACGGTCCCATCGTCGGAGAAGAGTTTCGCGACGATTTGCGCCCCCCAGGCGCTCTCAACGCCCAGGCCCGCAAAGCCCTGAGTGCGCAGGAGCTGCAGCCATTTACCCAGCTCGACGATATACGCTCGGTAGGGGCCATGGCCCAAACGGGTGTGCTCTTGGCCGTCGCGGCGGCGCTGATCGTCGGCCTGTGGGGCAGCCCCTGGATGCTGACCGGCATCGCCCTGATGGGCGTGGCGCAACACAGCCTGTTTATCTTGTCGCACGAGGCGGCGCATTACCGCTTGCTCTCGCACCGGGGTGCCAATGACCTGCTGGGCCGCCTGATCGGCATGAGCAGCGGTGTTTCCATGTGCACCTACCGGGTGACGCACCGCCTGCACCACAACAACCTGTATGGCAGCGAGGACCCCGACACCGCCATCCATGGCGGCTACCCGCGTGGCAAAACCTATTTGCTGCGCAAACTGGGCCAGGACATCATCGGCTGGAATGCCTGGAAAACCTATGCCTATTTTTTTGGTGCGCCCGCGATCAACGAAGACACACAGCGCGCCATCCGCCCGCTGAACGACACATCGCCTCAACTGCGCAAGGCGGCGCGGCAAGACCGCTACTTTGTGGTCGCGGCCCATATCGCCATGCCGCTGCTGGCCTTGGCCCTGGCCGGCTGGCATGGGCTGGCGGTGTATTTGGTGGTGTGGATCGTGCCGCTGATGACGGCGCTGCAGCCCATCTTGCGTCTGCGCGCCATTTGCGAGCATGGCGCCGTGCATGATTTGTCTTCGCCGCTGACCGCCGCACGCAGCAACCGCACTTTTGGCAGCCTGGCCAACCGGGTGCTGGGCGCGCTCTTGTTTCCGCACCATGTGAATTACCACCTGGAGCACCATTTGTACCCGGCCGTGCCGCACTACCACTTGCCCGCGTTGCACCGCGCCTTGCAAGCGCGCGGCGTGCTCGACGGCGCCGAGGTGCGCGACATCCCCGACACCTTGCACCTGATTTTTGCGCCCCGCAAACCCAAAACCTCTACCGGAGCCGCCCATGCCTGAGCACGCCCATCTGCCAGTCTTGCACCACTACGCCAGCTCGCCTTTTTCCGAAAAAATCCGTCTAGTTATGGGCTACAAAGGCCTGACCTGGCACGGCGTGACCGTGCCCAGCATCATGCCCAAGCCCGATGTGCAGGCCCTGACTGGCGGTTACCGCAAAACCCCGTTTTTGCAAATCGGCGCGGATATGTACTGCGACAGCGCCCTCATTGGCGACGTGCTTGAGCACTTGCAGGCCGCTCCCAGCCTGTACCCCGAGGCCAGCAAAGGCCTGGCCCGCACCTTGGCGCAATGGGCCGACACCACGCTGTTTTGGGCCGCCATGGCCTACAACCTCAGCCCCGCCGGTGCCGCGCAGCTGTTTGCCAAAGCGCCGCCCGCTGTCGCGCAGGCCTTTGTGGCCGATCGCGCGGCTATGTCCGGCGGGCAGCAGCGCATGCGCCCGGGGGACGCCGCAGGAATTTACAAGTCTTACTTGCGACGCTTGGCGCACATGCTGCAGGCGCAGCCGTTTTTGCTCGGCGAAGCGCCGTCGGTAGCCGACTTTTCGGCCTACCACCCCCTCTGGTTTACCCGGCGCATCGTGCCCGGTATGGCGGGCATCCTGGACGCCACGCCGGCCGTGTTGGCCTGGATGGACCGCATGGCCGCACTGGGACACGGCACCATGCATCCGATGGAGGCTTCCGACGCCATCGCCTTGGCGCAGGCCAGCACGCCCCTGGCGATTGCGCCGGACACGGTTTTCCAAGACGAGCATGGCATCGCGCTGGGCAGCGCGGTGGCGATTACGGCCGAAAGCTTTGGCCCTGAGTCCACCGAGGGCGTGCTGGTGGCCGCCACCCGCACGCGCTACACCTTGGCACGCCAGGATGCGCGCGCGGGCATGGTGCATGTGCACTTTCCGCGCATCGGCTATGTGCTGCGCGCCCAGAGTGCCTGAACCACTTTTTTTCTTTGACGGGATGTTTTCATGATTACTGACTTTCGTAACAAAACCGCGGTGTTGACGGGCGCCGGCTCGGGCTTTGGCTTGGAGTGCGCACGCATTGGCGCCCGGCTGGGCATGAACCTGGTGCTGGCCGACGTGCAGCAAGACGCGCTGGACAAAGCCGTCGCCGAAATGCAAGGCGCAGGCGCGCCGGTGCTGGGCATGCGTGTGGACGTGTCCAAAGCCGACCAGATGGAGGCGCTGGGCGCGGCCACGATGGCCCGTTTTGGCGCGCCACATCTGGTGTTTAACAACGCCGGC
>Ga0114960_10004156_pt1 | contig 10911 bp, 9 predicted proteins | sample C_130625_MF_Meta_FD_92637 | JGI IMG/M metagenome (GOLD analysis project Ga0114960, IMG submission 92637) | Freshwater microbial communities from Lake Croche, Canada to study carbon cycling - C_130625_MF_MetaG | ecosystem: Environmental > Aquatic > Freshwater > Lake | place: Lake Croche, Canada...
CGCAGACCGGCCTAGCGGACGCTGCACAGACGGCGTGATCTCATCGTGCAGGAGGCCCTTATGGGTGCGACTACATTCACCGGCCCCGTCAGGGCTGGCAATATTCTCAACACCTCGGGGACGACCCTCGGGACTGACATTGCCAACGTTGGCATTGTTGAAATGGTTCAGACCGCTGCCATCACGCAGTCTGGCGGCGTTCTCTCAACGACCCCGATCGTGATCCCGGCTAATAGCCAGATCGTCAACATTATCATCTGGACCACTGCGGTCTGGGTGACAACTACTACCCTCGGCGTTGGCACGACCGCCTCGGCGACTGCCTTCACTGCCGCTGGCGCCGTCACTGGCCTTGGCACCCTTGGCCAATTTAACGTCACCCCCGGCACCAGCCTCACGCAGATTGCGAACTGGATTGATGTTGGCGCTACAGACGTGCAGCTTGCGATCAGCACCAGTACCGGCTCTGGCACTGGCTGGATCACCGTGAAGTACGTTCAGGCCAACAACCTGACCCCGTAATCCAACGAAATTTGCCATAGGAGGCAAGCATGAAGGGTAAATCTCCGAAGACCGGCGCCATCAAGCACACCGCCTACTCCGGCGGCGCCAGCAAGACGGCATCTGAAGCCATGAACACCACTGATGGCTTCAAAAAGGGTGGCAAGGTTGGCATGAAGGCCGAGGGCGTCATGTCCTCCGCTCACGCTGGCCGCAAGCCCCGCAAGAGCGGTGGCGGCGTTATGTCTTCTGCCTCGGGGGGCACTCCCCGTGGCAAGGGTGCAAACTACTAAGTCATCCTCCCCGACTTGAGTGGTTTGGCGGGGGCATTCGTGCCCCCGCATTCGCATGGAGGTTATGATGTCTGGTGCTTGGACGCGCAAGGAAGGTAAAAACCCTAGTGGCGGCTTGAACGCCAAGGGTCGCGCCTCGCTGAAGGCTGAAGGTCACGACATTAAGCGCCCGCAGCCTGAAGGTGGCTCGCGCAAAGACAGTTTTTGCGCTAGAATGACGGGCATGAAGCGCAAGTTGACGGGGTCCGCGAAGGCCGCAGATCCTGACAGCCGCATCAACAAGTCACTCAGGAAGTGGGATTGCTAACATGGCGGAGAAGCCCTTCTGGGATAAAGACGCTCCCAAGGATGCAAAGGTGAAGCATCTGAACCGCAAGCAGGTTCAGTCCGCCAAGGCTCACGCCCGCGCCGCAGGCCGTCCTTATCCCAATCTGATCGACAATGCAGCCGCTTCGCGCGCTGGCAAGAGGAGCTAAAGATGTTGACAGCCGCATATTCTATTACTCAGTCTGGCCTGTACGAGCCCTTTGACCTTCAGGTTTCTCGTGGGCAAGTCCTTGGCCACACCACCAGCAATATCTTTGGATACGGGACCACTCCTGCCACTGCGAGCCTTTTCCGCACGGTTTGGGAAAACATGCTTACGACAGATTATGCTTTCCCCGGATCGGCCCTGACCATGCAGTTAGTCAGTACCGTTGCGGGCGACACGGCCTCAATCACAATCATTGGCCTTGATGCAAATTACAACTTGATCTCTGAGACTCTGGTCTTGAACGGCACGACTAACGTGCCGACAACGAAACAATATTTTCGGATTAACAATATCAATGTGTCGGCTGGCAGTTCGTCAAACCCCAGCGGGGTCATAACGCTTACGAATGGCGGCGTTATTTACGCGCAAATCAATACAATCACTGTCAATGGTGTCCTTGGCAGCATCGGCACATCTCAGATGGCCGTCTACACAGTCCCGGTAGGATACACCCTATATATGTCGCGCTTCACGGCCTATTCCTCATTCAACGGAAATACGGCCAACTACACGACCTATCGCGCTGTAACGAACACATCGACTGGTGTTCAGCGTTGTATTCTTCAATCTCCGTTCAATACAAACTATGAAATTCACCGCATTTATCCGTTCCCATACGCTGAAAAAACCGACATCCGCTGGCAAATCGCTTCTAGCGCAGCAGCGTCTGCCGTGACCAATGTCAACATTGGCGGCGTCCTAATCAGCAATGACGTAAGCGCGCAGTTCTAAGGAACCCCTATGGCCACGAGCGGCACCTATACGTTTAACCCGTCGCTCGGCGAGATCACGCTCTATGCGTACAATCTCATTGGGCTCAGAAACACGTCTTTGCTTCAAGAGCACATGGAGGCCGCCCGCATGGCCTCCAACATGCTGTGCGCGAATTGGAGCAATCGTGGCGTAAACCTGTGGGCGGTTGACCTCATCACGGTTCCGCTAGTGCAGGGCCAGAAGACTTATAATGTCGATCTAAACACCGTCACCATGCTTGATGCCTATATGGTCATCGATAATGGCAGTGGTCAGCCCATCGACCGCATCATCCTGCCGGTGAGCCGCACTGAGTATGCCAGCTATCCCAACAAGGATACGCAAGGCTTCACGACGACCTTCTGGTTTGACCGCCTGATCTCGCCCAATCCGACCGTGACCCTGTGGCCTGTCCCTGACGGCACGAGCGCGCAATACCTCAAGTATTATCGCGTCCGCCAGATACAGGACGCGGCGTTTCAGAACGTCACAACGACTGGTACGTTTCAGACGGGCACTCAGGTTGAGATCCCCTACCTCTGGATGGAAGCCTTTGCCTACGGTCTCGCAGCCCGGCTTGCTATCATCTGGGCGCCTGACAAGGTGCAAATTCTCAAGCCGCTTGCGGATGAAGCCTATGCGATCGCCGCAGAGCAGAACGTCGAGACGGCGCAGCAATACATTTCACCCCAGATCTCGGGCTACTATCGGCCGTAAGGAGGCCCTATGGGATACGCCTCACAATCCGGTCGGGCCAGAACAAGCGCAACGTCGCCTCAGGCGCATGCGATATGCGACCGTTGCGGTTTTCGCTACAATCACGTTGACCTCAAGTGGCAATTTGACTGGGCTGGCGCCTCGCTGATCAACAAGCGCCTGCTTGTCTGCACTCCCTGCTTTGATACTCCGCAGGAGCAGCTCCGCGCCATCGTGATCCCGGCAGATCCGGTTCCGATCCAGAACCCGCGCCTTCAGGACTTCGTTACGGCGGAGCAGAACACGCGCACAACGTCTGGTGCTAACACCGTTGACCCTGTCACAGGCATTCCTGTGATCAGGGGCGCTGACCGCATCACGCAGACCTATAACACCCGCGTCACGCAGCAGACTGGCGAGCCGCCGGGCGGCCTGAACACGCAACCCGGAACGAGCGAGTTCGTGCCCAATGATGCTGGTGGCAATGACCCCGGATTGCCGTATAATAACACGACCGTTCCAGAGACAGGGCCGTTGACATGAGCGTTGTGCAGATCCCTAACCTTCCGGCGGCAACGGCGCTCAGTGGCAGTGAGCAGCTTGAAGCTGTTCAATCAGGTTCTTCCGTTCGTATTACTGCCTCTCAAATTGGCACCTATATTTCTTCTACTTATTATCCATCCACCGGCATTTACACCGTCACTGCCAATTCTCCGTTGACGTCCAGTACCGTTGGGACGGCCGCAACCATATCCCTGCCGCTGAATAGCGTCACCAATAGCTACCTTGCTGCGATGCCTACTGGCAACGTCATGGGCAACTTTACGGGCAGCTCATCGGCGCCCGTCTACACGCCCGCCAGCACTGTTCTGGATAGTTTCGGATCGTCTGTAGGAAGCCTGCTTTATCGAGGCTCGTCATCATGGACGACGCTTGCCGCTGCCACTGCGGGCGGCATTTTGACCACGAATGGCATCAACACTATCCCGACATGGTCAACGATCAGTTCCCTTATTAATACGTCTGTTGGTGGCGGAACGCAGGGCGCCATTCTCTATCGCAATGCCACGTCATGGGTTGAGCTTGCGCCGGGCACGTCTGGGCAATTTCTCAGGACGCAGGGCGCGGCCGCCAATCCGGTCTGGGCAACTGTTTCTGGCACCGGCACAGTTACAAGCGTGGCCACGGGCACAGGCCTTACGGGCGGTCCCATAACGACATCCGGCACAATCTCAATCGCCAGCACGACTGTGTCCCCCGGATCTTATGGGTCATCATCATCGGTTCCTACATTTACGGTAAACGCGCAAGGCCAATTGACGGCGGCACTTAATACCAGCATTGACATTAATGCCAGTCAGATTTCCGCAGGGACGTTGCCTGTTGCGCGTGGCGGCACGGGCGTAACGACGTCAACTGGATCTGGGTCGGTTGTTCTTTCAACTTCTCCAACATTGACTACTCCAGTCCTTGGAACGCCGACGTCGGTCAATTTGACCAATGCTGTTGGATTGCCTTTGACGACAGGCGTCACTGGGACGCTTCCGGTTGCCAATGGTGGCACAGGGACGTCAACTCCAGCTCTTGTGGCTGGCACAAACGTCACGATCACAGGTACTTGGCCTAATCAGACAATCAATTCCACTGGTGGCGGGGGTGGCGGCACGGTTAATTCCGGCACTGCCGGCCAGCTTACTTATTACGCTGCATCTGGAACAGCCGTGTCTGGAAATGCCAATGCAACGATTAGCAGTGGCGCCCTGACGCTTGGCGTTGCTGGAGCGGCTGCGGGCCGCGTTCTCTTCTCAGGTAGCACTTCTGGTGCAGTTACGGTGCAATCTGCCGCCGCTGCTGGCACATGGACGATGACGCTCCCCACGACGGCGGGGACAAATGGTTACGTCCTGTCCACCAACGGATCAGGCGTTACAAGCTGGATTGCTGCATCGGCTGGTGGTGGCACAGTCACCAGCGTTGATGTGAGCGGCGGATCTACTGGCCTGACGACAAGCGGTGGCCCGATTACAGCATCTGGCACGATCACCATTGCTGGAACGCTTGCAGCCGCTAGCGGCGGCACTGGGCAGACATCCTACACAATTGGCGACCTTCTGTACGCCAGCACCTCTACGGCGCTCTCGAAGCTTGCAGATGTCGCCACGGGTAATGCGCTCATTTCTGGCGGTATTGGAGCCGCACCTTCATGGGGCAAGATTGGTCTTACGACCCATGTATCTGGCATCCTTTCCGGCACCAACGGTGGCACGGGCGTCAACAATGGCGCTAACACCATAACTTTAGGCGGCAATATATCAACTGCCTCGTCATTTACGACGTCTGGAGCCAATGCTCTGACTTTGACGACGTCTGGCGCAACCAACGTCACGCTGCCCACCACCGGCACACTGGTCAATACGGCAGTTACAACGCTTTCCAGCTTGACGAGCATTGGCACGATTGCGACTGGCGTTTGGAACGGAACCGCGATCGGGATTGCTTACGGCGGTACAGGTCAAACAACGGCATCTGCTGCATTCAATGCTTTGTCGCCAATTACGACGGCAGGCGATTTAATCCTTGGAAATGGCACAAATAGCGCCACGCGCCTCGCGATTGGTTCTAATACTTACGTTTTAACGTCCAATGGGACGACAGCTTCTTGGCAACCAGCATCTGGCGGTGGATCTGGCACTGTAAATTCAGGAACGCTTGGCCAGCTTACTTACTACGCCGCCACAGGCACGGCTGTCTCGGGCAATGCCAATGCCACTATTAGCGCAGGTGCATTGACGCTGGGCGTTCAAAGCACAACTGCCGGTTCTGTGGTTCTTGCCAATACGAATGCCGGTGCCTTCGCTACAACGGTTAAGTCAAGTGCCTCCGCAACAAGCGCGTGGACAATGACGTTGCCAATTTCCCCCGGCACCAATGGGTATGTTCTTTCGACCGATGGCGCTGGTGTCACAAGCTGGATCGCAACATCTGGCGGCGGCGGCACTGTTACCAGCGTCAATGTGAGCGGCGGATCAACAGGTCTTACGACCAGCGGCGGCCCAATAACGGGGTCGGGAACAATTACGCTTGCGGGCCTCCTTGGCCCGACCTATGGCGGCACGGGGGTCAATAACGGCTCTAATACGCTGACCCTGTCGGGCAACAATTCCTTCAATCAGGCCATCTACACGAACGTAGCGGTCACCGTAACGTCCAACGCTGGCACTGTTCCGATCACGCAGAAGCTGAATACATTTACAAACAGTTCTGCCGCAACGATGACCATCACACTGGCAACCGCCAGCGCGGTTGATGGCCAGATGACAATTGTCCGTATTTACGACTTCAGCGCGGCTTCTCAGACGATCTCGTGGGTGAATACGGAAAACAGCACAGTCACTGCGCCAACTACATCAAATGGATCAACGACGCTTCCGCTGACTGTTGGTTTTATGTACAATGCGCAGACCTCAAGGTGGCGCTGCATCGCCTCGGCCTGATAGGGGGATTACATGGCTATCGTACAGCTTGAAGATGGTCGCATCGCGGACCAGTTCCAGATTGGAACTGAGCCCTTCGTTCTTCACGATGCGCTGGTGATGATGCCTGCGGATTACGAAAAGCTGACGCCTGAAGAGATTGAGGCGATGAAGCAGCAACGCTACAACAATTGGATCGCCATTGTCACTGCGCCGCCCGTTGACGCGCCTGTTGAAGATATCCCTTCTGATCCTGCGGTGTAATCATGGCAACATACACATGGATTGGCGGAACAGGGACTTGGAATACGTCAAACACCGCTGTCTGGTCTCCCGCAGGCGTCCCCACAGCGGCTGATAACGTTATTTTTAATTCCGCCACTACCTACACCGTCACAATGACTGGTGCCCTTGCCTGCTTGGATTTCACCGTGTCCGCAGGGACTGTGACGTTTGCGACAGGAACAACTCCAACGCTTGCGGTTAGCGGATCAATGTCCCTTGTGTCTGGAACTGTGTGGAGTAGCACAGGGACAACGACATTTAATGCGACTTCCTCTAAAACGATAGCCTCTGGCAACACTGCTATAAATGGGAACGTAACATTTAACGGAGTTGGCGGATCTTGGCAGCTTCAAGATAACCTGACTCTTGTCGCTGCCCGTACCTGCACATTGACCAATGGAACCATCAACTTAAATAACTTTTCTTTAACAACTGGACTTTTCTCATCCACAGGCAGTGGCGTTCGCAGCATAGCGTTTGGCACAGGAAACATCACCTGCAACAGCACTGCTGGTGGGACAATCTGGACAACGGCGACAGCGACTAATCTGACCATTTCTGGAACCCCCAATGTTAACATTGATAACTCTGGGGCTGTAGCAACCACAATAGCCTCTGGCGCCACAACAGAAACTACGGTTTTTTCGTTCAATATTATTTCCGGGTCATACATTCTTACCTCTCCAAACTTCTTTAGATCTTTGAATTTTTCTACAGCGTTCAGCGGAACGTGGACTCCCGCAGCCCAATCGCTTACATGCTTTGGAGATATGACACTTTCCTCTGCGATGTCTTTTGGCGGCGGGGCGGGCGGCGTCACTTTTTCCGCTACGTCTGGCATCCAGACCATTACTTCAAACGGTCTTTCATGGGCTACACCCATAACTCAGAGCAATAGCAATGCAACACTCAGGCTTGCCGACGCTCTGACGCAGACAACTTACCAGTATCTTCACAATAGCGGAACGCTTGACCTCAATGGAAAAACCTTAACCCCCGGCACGAACTACGCGACGGGGGCTGGGACGAAGAACATCACGTTCAATGCGGGAACTCTCCTTTGCGCCGCAGCAACAACCAGCGCCTTCAATAATGCTGCGCCTACCGGGTTTAGTACGACAGCGGGAACCGGCGTCGGCAAGATCAGCATGACAGCGGCTACCGCCAAAACTTTTGTCGGCGGCGGCTCTACCTACAACTGCACCCTGTCCAATGATGGCGCTGGTGCGTTGACCATATCTGGCTCAAACACATTCACCTCCATCGCTAATGGCGTTCAGCCTGCCGCGTTCACCTTTACGTCTAGCACGACACAGACAATTACTAATTGGCTGATAAATGGCGCTCCCGCAAATCTTGTCACGATCATCAGTTCAACTGCCGGAACTGCGGCAACCATATCCAAGGCAAGCGGCACAGTTTCCTGCAATTATGTAAGCTTGAAGGACTCAACCGCCACGGGCGGCGCTACTTTCTTTGCGGGGACAGGCTCAACCAATGTAAGCGGAAACACCGGCTGGTCATTTACCGCAGCGCCTCTGACTTACTATTGGATTGGTGGCGCAGGCAATTGGTCCAGTACGGCCAAGTGGTCGCTGAACTCTGGCGGAACGATTGCTACTGCTGTTCCTACCAGCACTGATAACGTGGTGTTTGATGCCAACTCTGGGTTGGTGGGATTGATCGCAACTGTAGACACCGCGCAGACATGCGCCACATTGACGTTGACGCCGGGCGCCACAGTTGGCTTCTCTACCATAGCCATTACGGCCTCATTGACCGTCAGTGGCCTGTTTTCAATGTCTGGAACGGCTGGAAACCAGCGGTTCCTAATTTGTGGAACTACCTATGGGTTGGCTACAGACTTCTCAGTTGGGTCTGCATCTGGGCTGTCTGACCTTGATTGCCGTGATCTGCGCGTCATTGGCACTGCTGCTCCGTTGTCTGGGACGCGCATTGGCGACTTGCGTGGTGTAACGGGCGTTACCTTTAATGCCGCAAAACAAGTGTATTGGGTGACTGCGGCTGGCGGCAACTGGTCTGGGAATAATTGGAGCAATACTGCTGGTGGAGCGGCAAGCACCATTTATTTCCCCTTGGCGCAGGATACGGCCACTTTTGTTAATACGGGGTTAAACACGGGCGCTACAGTAACTTGGGACGTAGCCATCCCATATGCTGGGTCAATCGACATGTCTGCGCGATCTAATGGCATGACGCTCTCGTTTACTACCAGTAGAACAGCGTATGGCAACTGGACAAATGGCTCAGGGACCACAGTATCAAATACTGGTGGTCTTAATTTTTCAGGCAGAAACACTCAGACAGTAACTTCTGCCGGGAAGGCGATGGCCACTGGCGGGGGTTTTATCATTGATACCTATGGCGGCACCGTCCAGCTTGCTGATCCGCTGAACATTGGCGCAAATGCGCTGATCGTCACTAACGGCACGTTTGATACAAATGGGCAAAACGTAACGGCGTTGTCGCTGTCCTCTAACAACGCAAACGTGCGCGCTATTAATCTTGGCGCAAGTACACTTACGCTTTCTGGTTCCTCTCCTATACAAATGACATCTGCAACAAATTTAACATTCAACGCTGGAACATCCACCATAGATATTTCATATACTGGAAGTTTTACTTTTTCAGGCGGGTCACTTACATTTAACAATGTTACTTGTACCTCTACTGTAGCAAGCAGTCAAAATTCCATAGGCGGTGCAAATACCTTTGCTAACCTGACGCTTACAAATTCCCTTACGGGTCTTATGCAATTCACATTTTCTGCTAACCAAACCATCACCGGCACCCTAACATGCGCTGGTTCTTTGGTTACACGCCGCAACTTCCTGCGTTCCGACACTGTAGGCACTCAGCGCACATTGACTTGCGGCGCTATATCCGCAGACGATTGCGACTTCAGGGACATTGCAATTGCAGGCGCTGCTGCACCCTACAATGCTGGCTCACTGCGTGTAGGCGATTGCGGCAACAATTCCGGTATTACGTTCCCCGCTGGTGTTCCTAAATATTGGAACCTTGCGGGCACACAGAATTGGTCTGCCACTGGGTGGGCTACAAGTTCCGGCGGCACCCCCGCCGCTAACAACTTCCCGCTGGCGCAGGACACCGCTACGTTCAACGCTGCAAGCGGAGCCATTGGAACAATAACCATAAATGCCCCTTGGAATATTGGCACTGTGGATATGACCGGCAGGGTTGTAACTACATTCCCCATGACGCTGACAACGTCGACCAACGCGCCGACAGTTTATGGCAGTTGGCTGTTTGATACGGGTGTTACATCTTCTAGTACAACGGGAGCAATCACTTTTGGCGGACGTGGCACTCAGACCATAACAAGTAGAGGCATTACCTTTGGATGTCCTGTTACTGTAGACTCGTCAACGGGAACCGTGCAACTTGCTGATGCGCTGACACTTGGCGCAACGCGCACACTGACATTGACCACAGGTACGTTTGATGCAGTTACATATCCCGTGTCTGTTGGGTTAGCATCTTTTGCAGCGGGCACATTAAAAATGGGTTCAAATACATGGACCCTTTCTGGAACAGGTTCAGTCTGGTCATTTACTGGCGGGACTCTTTACAAAGGTACTGCCAACATAGTTCTTTCAGATACAAGCACAACTGCCCGCACATTTACGGGTGGCGCTCAATCTTACAACAAGCTTACTATAGGTGGGGCAACTGGTATCTCGACGTTGAACATCACCGGTATCAACCAATTCACTGAAATTGCCTCAACGAAAACAGTCGCACACACGATTGCGTTGAGCACTACCACACAGACGGTTGGCGCATGGACCGTCACCGGCACCGTTGGCAACGTAGTCACCGTCACCGGCACTGCCACGCTGACCATCGCAGGCGCTCGCGTGTCTGGCGTGGATTACCTTGCAATGGGTACGACCGCCATCAGCACAACGTCCCCCGGCGAGTTTTACGCTGGCGCAAACAGCACTGGCACAGGCACGGGCGTTATTCTCACTGCCGCGCCTGCGGCAGTTACACGTTGGTGGCGTGGCGGTAATGGCACATGGGACGCTACAACAACAACTAATTGGTCATCAAGTGTCGGCGACGTTCGTCCCGCATCGGTTCCGACATCTGCCGACAATGTTGTTTTTGACTCAGTTTCTAACGCCACCGCCTACCTCGTCACCTGCACGGCCACGCAGTTGCGCTGCGCCTCGCTGACGATTGCAGGGCCAGCAACTGGAAATCTTACCTTTGCAGGCACAGCACCGCTGGCTATTCATGGCAACGTGATACTTCCTGCAACCGGAATGACGCGCACCTATACGGGTGCGATTACGCTGACCGGATCAACAACTGGCAAGACGTTTAC
>Ga0114960_10004158_pt1 | contig 10909 bp, 11 predicted proteins | sample C_130625_MF_Meta_FD_92637 | JGI IMG/M metagenome (GOLD analysis project Ga0114960, IMG submission 92637) | Freshwater microbial communities from Lake Croche, Canada to study carbon cycling - C_130625_MF_MetaG | ecosystem: Environmental > Aquatic > Freshwater > Lake | place: Lake Croche, Canada...
TAACCATAGCAATACTGTTCCTAGAGTTACTATTAATGACCCTAATAACAACAGACGATACAGTACTTTATATCTAGAAGATGGTAGCTATGCTAGACTAAAATATTTCACTATTGGATATACTTTTGATAAAAAAGTAATTGGTGAAAAAATTTCTAAGTTAAGAGTATACTTAACCATGCAAAATTTAATTACTATTACAAAGTATACTGGATATGACCCAGAAGTGGGAGCTGAAGGTAGTTTTAGCAACAACCTATATGGACTTGACAAGGGTACTTATCCTATTGCGAAAGCTTTCATATTTGGCGTTAATTTCAATTTTTAATATTATCAATAATGAATACAATGAAACAAATTATTTCAATCTTTATGGTGCTATTTGTATTAGCATCATGTAATAAAGATTTCTTAAACAAACAACCGCATGAATTTACGGATGCGGTATTTTGGCAAACTGCTGATCAAGCAGAATCTGCTTTAGCAGGTGCTTATACCCCACTACAAGGTGAGGAAGCGCTAGGAGGGGAAGAGTGGTGCGCTATAAGTACTTTTAGCGACGATTCTTATCTTCAGGATGATGGATATCCAGATTTTATTGCTATGTCACAATTTCGTGCAACACAAAACAATGAAGGTGACTTTAGCCACAATAGTTATACAGAATACTATCAAACAATTAAAAGAGCGACCGATGTTCTAAATTATACTCCTAGTATTAAGATGGACGATGCTCAGAAAAAGAGAATTTTAGGAGAAGCCAATTTCTTAAAGACATGGGGGTATTATGAACTTGCAAGACGTTATGGTGGATTACCCATTTATGATTCAAAAAATCCTGCAGCTGCTTTGGTTCGTAAAACAGAAGCAGAAACTTGGGCAGTGATTGAGAAAAGTATTAAGGAGGCAACTACTCAGTTGTCTTGGGATCACCAAGAAGGACGACCAGGTTTGGGAGCTGCATGGGGATTATTAGCAAAAGTATATGCCTATGAGAAAAAATGGGCTGAGGCAAAAACAGCTGCTGAGACCGTGATAAATTCTGGTAAGCATAACCTTACTGCAAACTATGCTGATATTTTCACCATAGATCATGAGAATGATAGTGAAATTTTATTTGGGTTAGGTGCTCGTTTGGATGAATATCCAATTACCCCTGTTTTAATGTTGCCAAATAATGTTTGGGGTGGAACACATTCAGAGCCAATGGGAGAAGGATGGAGATTAGTAAGTCCTACCAATGCTTTTTATGCTGCCTATAAAACCGGTGATGTAAGAAAAGCGGCTACGGTAGCAAAAAGAGGAGTGGATATTATTACTTACAATGGATCAACTGATGTATTAGTTGCACCTAACAACAAATCTGAAGTGGTTTGTATTAAATATAATTCACCCTATAAAGAAAGATATGTTGGATGGGCAGCTGGATTAAACGTTCCTGCTTTAAGGTATGCTGATATTTTATTGATCGCTACAGAAGCTATTATGAATTTAAATAATGGCGGCCCAGGTCAAACTGTGGGTATAGCAGCAGCAGCAACTTATTTCAATAGAGTACATCAAAGAGCTGGATTGTCTGCAATTGCAGAACCCACTTTTGCTGATTTAATGTATGAGCGCAGAATGGAATTGGCTTTTGAAGGCGGAGACAGACATTTTGACTTAGTTCGTTGGGGCTTAGCTTCATCTATATACAATGGATTGCCTGCAGAAGGAAGTTATAAGCCGGCAAGAACCTATGTAAATGCTACGAATAGATTACTACCTTATCCTCAAAAGCAGATTGATAATAGTAATGGAACAATCAAACAAAATCCAGGCTATTTAGGACCTCATTAGTATCGTTTCTAATATATAACGAATATCTTGAAGCCTGTATAGATTAAACCCTATACAGGCTTTTTTTTTGCCAATCAATGAGAAAGATTGAACTACCTTTTTTCATGAAAAGCTGATCCATACTGGACAATTCATTAGCAATGAGGGCTCGTTTTTATATAAGTGAGCTATTTAATTGGTATCATTTTCTATAATAGAGAAAAATACGACCTCGAATATTGTTATCGCTAAATAAAATTCAAGGACTTGCGATAAATTCAGCGTCATTCGTTATTTTTATATCCTATTTGTAGGGCAATATTAGATCAGGGCTCATCGTGTATTATCCTTTTTTAAAATATAGCTATAAAATATTAATTTAAATTGAATGGAAAGAATAGACATAGATAGAATTATCGAAATGGCCTGGGAGGATCGTACTCCTTTTGAAGCAATCACATTTCAGTTTGGTTTATCTGAAGCAGAAACCATTAAATTGATGCGAACTGAATTAAGGCGTAATAGTTTTAACCTTTGGCGTAAAAGAGTGAATAGCGGGGTGAGTCAAAAGCATTTAATCAAAAGAAGTGCAAATATGAAAAGATTTAAATGTTCTAGGCAAAAAGCGATTTCAATGAATAAGATTAGTAAGCGATAGGGGGTATTAAAATATATGTCTTTTTCTGTCTTCCTCAGAAGGAATAGGACAGTTTTCTTTTTTCCCAAATAAATAGTACCTATTTTTTGCGATTAGATCGTAAATCCCATCTCTTAAAAATTTTGGAAAAAGGAAGCCATATTTTAATAGATGAGGCCAACCATTAAGTTTTTTTGCAATTTCAATAATTGCATCTGATTTATAATAGACAAGCCCCTCTTTAATTAAGATAATCGATTTGCGGTCGTCTATAAGATCATATTGGCGTATGATATTTTCACCAGCGGTTGTTTGCTGTGCTGCAAAGTGGAAAATATTGGTTTTGTCGTATTTAATTAAGAATGATACCAGATGGTGACACAAATTACATACTCCATCAAATAATATAATATTCATGATCCATCAATTTATTAATCTACAGGTTTGTTGTTCGTATTTCTTAAACTATATAAATAGAAAGATATGATTGAAAACAAAAAGCCAATTAAAATGATTATATAATTCATTGGTTTTTGAATCGTTAAAGACATTCTTATTAAAATCGTTGTAATAATGAAGCTAGCGTTTCTAAAAATAGTGAAAAAAGAGAAGTGGTAAATAAATGAAATGATTAGCAATAACACATCAACAAAAATCATTATTGAAAAAAAATCTGCATAAAATACAGTATTGGGATTAGGATAATTTTGTTTCAAATTTAATGCCTCCAACATGGCAGTACCCCAGTTAAAAAAACTACTTATACTTAATAAAAATAAGATTAATATCATACTTAATGATACTAATTTTTTAATATTAATAAAATTAGTAAGTTCATTTACAATTTCTGATTTGCGATTATTTTGATAAATTTTATAATATAAAATAGTAAGGCTTAGCATAATCAAGGAAGCCATTAAGTCATATAGTAAACTAATGAACTCAGGGTTATTAATATTAATCGAATTTTTCAAATCAAGATCTGCAATATCATGAAAAAAACTCCTTAAAGTGATTAAGGTAATGACTTCAAATTGCTTTCCAATAAATTCCGATATAGATTTTGGAATAATGATGACTAGTAGGAAAACCTCATAAAATAATATAAAACTAAAAGGGGTATAAATTGCTTTTAAATAGCTGTGCTGAAGATTTTTGAAATAAATAAAGTTATTACCTAAAAAAATAATAGATAAATGAAAAATGAAGGCAAAAACAGCAACACGAAGTATTAACAATTCTACTTTTCTTACATTTTTTGCATTGAAAAATCGATCAAAATAATTACCTGAATTTTGTAATAATCTATCCATATTGCTTTTTTAGTTCTAATTTTCCCTTACCAATTTTTATTTAATGTAATGTAGAATTATTCATAAAAACACTGGTAATAATTTTTTTTTAAAAAGGCGATTTACAGAAAATTAACATTTTTGTTAATCAAAAGGTAAATAATATAATCTAAAAGTTAAACAATTATTTTAGATGATTATTTAACCTGCTTTTAAACCATTTCTTAAAGTCGTAAAACGATTTTAGATCCCATCTTTATTAAAAAAATAACAATGACAAAGATTTAAATTTCAACTATTAGACTTACATTGTAAAAAAAAAGTATTCATGTTTAAGAAATTCACACCAACAGACATTCTAATGTTTTCAGCTGCTTTTTTGTCTTTAATTTTTTCAGAAGTATTATGGTTTAGTGGAGATAAGCAAGCTGGTATTTTCATCGGTATTTGGGTTCCATCCATTATGGGATTCGCTATATATTTAAAACTAATTATAAAAGATTAATATGACAGATATAATACCTTATTTAGCAGCTTTTATTACCATTCTTTTTGGAATTGGTTTTGTGCTTGCTTTAAATAAATTTAAAGGTTATAAATAAAGCGTTGTCCCCCAATTAAGTTGTAAATTTTTAAAATAAAGTACAATAAATCAGCACTATTAACTAAAGTGTCCTTTATATTGATTTAGTATAACACTTTATATTTAAGTAAAAAGTCATTATCTAGTTTTAAAGTTTCCAATAAATTAAGTTGAATACTTTCTTCAATTGTTTTTAGATCAGTTGTATTGAATAAATTTATCCCATCATTGTCAATGATGATAGTCGGGCAAATAAACAGATTTATTTCATCTATGCATGCTTGCTTAATCAATGAAGCGTTTAATTTTCCACCCGCTTCTACAAGTACTTCGCAAATATTTTTACTTAACAAAATTGTATTTAATTGTTCTAAATTTATTTCTCCGTTCGGTATGTCTACCTTAATGATTTCAACATTTGCCGGTAGCGAATGAAGGGGTATCTTTTCAGTTACCAAATAAATTTTTGTATTCTTTCGTTGGTAAAATATTCCTAAACTTTTGTTTTCATCTTTTAATATATCTAAATGTTTATCAATAATGATTACATTCAATTCCATTGGCGCTGCTTTATCTAGTCTAATGTTCATGGAAGCATTGTCCTTAATAACAGTTTTAGCAGTGGTTAAAATAGCATCTGCGTTGGATCTTAATATTTGATGAACATACGCTCTACTTTTTTCATTAGATATCCATTTGCTATTTCCAAATCTGTCAGCTATTTTCCCATTTAATGTTACAGCAGATTTTAAAATATACTTAGGTCTTTTGTTCAATTGATTTATATTAAATGTATTATTCAATTCTACCATTTCGGGTAGGATGCAAATTTCTACATGGATACCTGCATCTTTTAATAATTTTGCACCAGAAACTAAAGGATTTGGATCCATTGATCCAATGACCACTTTAGGTATTCTTTTTTCAAGAATTAATTGGGTACAAGGGGGTGTTTTCCCCCTATGCGAGCAGGGTTCTAAGGTTACATATAGAGTACAATTTGATAAATCACTATTTTTTAATAAAGCATTATTTATTGCAATCACTTCTGCATGCGCTTCTCCTGCCTTTTGGTGATAGCCTTCACCAATAATTACTCCATTTTGATCCACGACAATGGCACCGACAAAGGGGTTTGGTCTTATATCCCTAAAATTTGCTCTTTTCGCTAATAAAAATGCAATATGTAAGTACTCTGTGGAATTCATTTAGATTATCTTTGCATCTCAAAATTACCTAGAAATTAGCATATGTTTACAGGAATTGTATCCGATGGATTTATAATATCTATTTTGCCAGATGAGCAGGGTTGGGAGCTTGTTGTGGAGGCAGCTAAATTCGCATCTATTGTAAAAATAGGAGACAGTGTAGCCATAGATGGCGCTTGTTTATCTGTCATCAAAATAGATGGTAATCATTTATCGTTTTTTGTTTCAACTGAAAGTATTGATAAGACTATTATCAAGTATTACCATGTAGGATCTAAAATTAATATCGAACTTCCGATGCAACCGTCAGGTTATTTAGGAGGGCATTATGTACTTGGTCATGTTGATACAACTGCCAAAGTAGCAAATATTATACCTGGTGAAAAGGCTTGGTTTTTTACTATAGCCATACCTGAAGATTTTGTCAAATATGTTGTTTATAAAGGGTCAGTTGCCATCAATGGAATTAGTTTAACTATTAACAAGGTAATTGACAATAATATTGAATTGTGTGTTATACCTGTAACAATACAAAAAACAAATATGTCATTTTTGAATGTGGATGATTTGGTTAATATCGAATTTGATATTTTAGCAAAGTATACCGAGCAATTATTAAATAAAAGAGAGGTCAAAGATGTTTAATACTATTGAAGACGCATTATTGTCATTTAAAAATGGGAACCCCATTTTGGTAGTAGATGATGAATCTAGAGAAAATGAGGGGGATATTATATTCCCTGCCGATGTGGCTACTCAACAAAAATTGAATTTATGTGCAGCGCAAGCAAAAGGGTTGGTTTGTATTGCTATAGATCCTAGCATAGCTAAGAGGTTAAATTTATCTCCAGTCGCATCCAATCATTTGGATCCTTTTCATACCGCATTTTATGATTCAATAGATGCAAGTGCACATCTAGGAATTACAACTGGTATTTCAGCTAAAGAAAGGGCTATTACAGCAGCACATATAGCTAATCCAAATAGTAAACCAACTGATTTCATTAAGCCAGGCCATTTATTCCCAATTGTCGCAAAAATAAATGGAGTACTAGTTAGGCAAGGGCACACAGAAGCGGCAGTTGATTTATGTAAATTAACTGGTCACGAACCGGCTGCTATTATTTGTGAGGTCATGGACCAAGATGGTAATATGATGCGCAGAGATGGTCTTTTTGAATTCGCTAAAAGATTAGATCTTAAAGTAATCACCATTCAACAAATTGTTGATTATCGAAATCAAACTGAAAATCATTTACTTTTTGTTTCAACAGCTACATTGCCAACTCCATTTGGAAATTTTAATATTGAAGTGTATGAAAATATTTTGACTGGTCATGAGCAGGTCTTGATTTCTATGAAAAAGAACGAAAATAAACCAATTATAAGAATTCACAGTGAATGTTTGACTGGTGATATTTTTGGAAGTTTAAGATGTGATTGTCAGCAACAATTACATAGTGCTTTGTCTCTTATTGCTGAAAATGGGCATGGGTATATTGTTTATTTAAAAGGACAGGAAGGCAGAGGCATTGGTATTGGAAATAAAATTGCCGCTTATGCTTTACAAGAAAAAGGGGTAAATACTTATGAAGCCAATGAGCAACTAGGGCTTGCAAAAGATAGTAGGAACTATATAGATGCCATTTGGATGTTAAAAGCATTACATATCGATAATTTCCTTTTAATAAGTAATAATCCGGAAAAAATTAATGCTATAACAAAAGCTGGATTTTCATTTAATATTTTACAGGTAGGGGTCACATCTACAAGCCACAATCAACAATATCTTTCTGATAAAATTGAAATAGGTAAACACACGATAAAATTCAATTAAATTTATTTACAATGATTGCTATTATAAAAGCACAATTTAACAACCATATCACCGATTTATTAGAAGTAGGCTGTACAGATTATCTAAAAGAACAACAATTACCTTATACAATTTTTGAATGTCCTGGTGCAGTTGAAACTGTAGTGTATGCTAATAAATTAATTCAAACAGGAAAGTATCAGTCAATCATAGTGATTGGTGCCATCATTAAAGGAGATACTGATCATTATGAATATGTTTGTCAATATGTAACCAATGGTATCAGTCAACTTTCGGCACTACATACCATACCAATTATATTTGGCATTTTAACTGTTCAAAATGAGGAGTTAGCCTATGAAAGAGCAGCTATTGATCGAATGAATAAAGGAAAAGAATTTGGGGAAACAGCACAATTCATGATAAAAGCATTTGAACAATTATAATATTTCCTTATTTTTTATTTTCTTTAATCAGCTTTTCTGCTTCTTGGATTATCCTTATTCTAGCCATTTCTTCAGCTTGTTTTTGAATCATTTTCTGTTTTTGTCTGTACAGCTCATATTCACTTGATAAATACGGCGCTTCTGGATAATCCCAACTATCGGTTCTAAAAAGGGGTACGGGAATAATTCTATCTACATCATTAACAAGATTACCTAGGGGGTTTCTTGCCCAAGCATAACGCAACTCAACTGGGTTTACAACTAGGTCATTGGATACAACAATCCTTCTTTTATCATTCACTTTTTGTCCTTTTTCATTTTGTATTTTCACATACTCCGCTTTTGCAGGATAAAAATGACGATCCATACCTGCTATCGAAAATCCTTCCATAGGTCGGTCATCCGATGATTTCACCTCTTTGCTAAAAGTGACAATTATTTTGTCATTCATTTTTTCAAGACCTTCTAAAGTGATAGGTTCCCATCCAAGATTAAAACCATACTGAGTGGACAAAGCCCAACGGGCCATTCTTTCGCCCACTTCCACTTTCTTTTGTGGATGATACCAGTTTACTTGTTGGTCGTAAGCACAAACATACCCGACATTGTTTAAATTTTTATAAGCATTAAACTGTCCCTCTCGAATATAGGGTGAGGGGTCCAACATTCTTAATTCGTAATTTTCTAATGTCTGTGGTTCTCCCCCTGCACTGAATTCTATAATTCCAAAAGGCAACTGCTTGTTATTAAATATATTTCTCCAATCTGAAATTAATGCTTTAAAGTTAGTGGCATATAATTTAGGACGAGCGTCACCTAGGGCATTATTATATCCCTGATGAAACACGATTCCTTTAACAGTCAGCCCACCAATAATAGCTACCATTCCTGTATACGATGATCCCGGAAAATTTCTATCAAGCGACGGTCTTACTGAAGGTTCTAGCGGCTTTGGTGAAGTCTCTTCTCCTTTCTTTATTTGCTCAGCAGTTCTTTTCTCCCAATTTATAATCTTTGTTTTAAGGTCTTCAACCGGATTGTATGCGGCTTCCTTATCATTCCATTGTTTTAGTAAAGCACTATTTTCGGGTATTGAAAGCAGCGTATTTGGAGACAACCATGCTTCGACGGTAGTACCTCCCAAGGATAAATCGATTAATCCAATTGGTATCTGGCTAGCCATATGTAGGCGTCTGCCAAAAATATAACCCAAGCCAGAAAATGTAGCAACTGATGCGGGTGAACAATTAAACCAAGCGCCTTTCTTATCATATCGTTCAAGCCAACTATCATATTCATTTATTCGATCAAAATCTTTCTTTGGCAAATGATCTGCAGAACTTGGAATGGTCATAAGTCGAATATTTGGAAAATTGGCCGATAAAATTTCAGCATCTCCATGAAAGAGTGCTGCAAGGTCAAGTTCCATATTACTCTGCCCTCCTAGTACCCATACATCGCCAACTAATATATTCTCGAAAACAACAAAACTATCTTTACCCGACACTTTCATTTTTTGTGGCTTTGCATTTGCTTTCATTGGATCGAGATAGGTGAACCATTCTCCTTGCTTATTTGTACTAGAGAATTTGATCTGTCCCCCAAACTCAATCTTTACTTTTTCAGATGGAGCAGCCGACCCCCATATTCTTACTGGCTGCTCACGCTGCAATACCATATTATCATCAAAAATATGATGCGGACGAACTTGGGAAAATGCGACGCTTCCCCCTATTAGAAATAAAAAAAACAAAACAAAACTTGTACTTCTCATTTTTTAAAAATTTATTATTTGAATATCTTAGTAAACTATTAGTTCTTTTTTTTCATAAGGAATTGGATAAGATGTAATCCATACTTCGGGATTAAATTTTGCAATACCTTCTTTCATTACTAATACGACCACATCGATTTTTGCTCCTTTCATTTCTTCTGTCAACGGAAAATAATAAGTATAGTTTGAATCGTCTGTTGGCACAGGATATTCCCATGAATTGCTTCTATAGGATAAACTTCGGTCGGGGGCACCCACTAGTTTTCCATTGACACGCAAGGCTGCATAAGCGCCTTCAATTCCGTGCATCCCGTTGAGCGCTACAGCAAGGTAACTCCCTTTGGGAATTTCGTTAAGCACAAAGCTATGTTGAAACGCGGCTTTTGCAGTCATTGATCGGTAAGGACTGAATAAATTAGATGCGCTCCAAAGGGTTCTATTCACTGCCTTTGCATTAAGGAAACCTTCCACTTCTACTATTTTTTCAGGAGAGCTAGGGAAACGCAAATATCTTATTGGTTTAGATTTATCTAATTTTAAAATCATTTCTTTTCCTGCTAATAGTAGATGGGTTGACCATGTTTTTAAATCATCAGATGTTTGTACTCGAATAGCTTCAAAAGATTTAAAAGGCTGCAGTGCTTGCTCGTCTCCAACAATAATTTTTATACTGTCAAGCGAAGTTAGGGCACCTAAGTCTAATCGAAATGCACCACCGTTGATTCGCAAATCCGTTCTACCTTGTCGTCTACTTGGATAAAAAGAGGTTTTGAGGTCACCATCAAAAAGATTTTTATCCCATAATCCACGATCCACAAATAGCTGCTGAGTAAAAAAAGCATCCCTTGCTTTTTGCACCTGAGGAATTTTTGTTGGCCCAGATCGCAATATAGAACGAGCCTCTAAAGCATTATTATCGGCCGCAAAGCAAGTGGCTTCATAGAGTCCTTCTGCATCATCAGGCACAGGTATTGATTTCATATCACCCAATTTTCGGTGATACTTTTCCTTGAGTGGCGTGCCCGGAAAAATGATTTCATGTGGTTTGCCCTCTAGTAATTCATTGATTGGGTTACCATCCATCATTGCCTTTATATAAGAATGCGCTGCATTATGAAAAGTGATATTCTTTTTTTCACCTGGGAAAGCAAGTAAATTAATCTTAAGTGGTTTACCTAATACATCCCTTACTATTTCATAATCACAACCTTCAATAGAGGGTTCAGATAATTTTGCATAGGTGGCCAATAAAAGCGTAGAACGAAATGGAAGTACTTCAATTTTTACTGTTTGCCCTTTTTGATATTGACCCATCATTTTTTCTACAGGATGATA
>Ga0114960_10004163_pt1 | contig 10900 bp, 9 predicted proteins | sample C_130625_MF_Meta_FD_92637 | JGI IMG/M metagenome (GOLD analysis project Ga0114960, IMG submission 92637) | Freshwater microbial communities from Lake Croche, Canada to study carbon cycling - C_130625_MF_MetaG | ecosystem: Environmental > Aquatic > Freshwater > Lake | place: Lake Croche, Canada...
ACAACCTCTTTCATTTGTCTTTTAATATTTATCAATTTTTTTTGTGTATTCTTTTCTCTGTTTTCTAAAATTTCTTTTTTGCTAACTTCAAAATATTTCGAAATAACTTTATCAACTTTTGATTCACCAAAAATGTGGTCTAAAATTGCACCGTGTTTTGAAGCTTCTCTAAATTCTCCTTCAACAGGCATTTCTTGTCCGCCTTCAGTACCCATACCTGAACCCATATCGGTTCCTAAATCAGGTTGTTCTTCGTTACCCATATTATTATCGCCACCCATATCTTCTCCACCTTCTTCTCTCTCATCAGCTTCTTCGAATTTATTCATAATATCTTCTTTATCTTCTTCAGAAATATTTTTTAAATCTAAAGATGATAAAACCATATTAATAACATATTTGATATCTTCAGAAGTCATTCCTTCTTCATTATCTAAAGTTCTAATTTTTTGAGTTAACTTACCTGTAAGTTTTTGAATAGTTTTGAATGTTACTTTTTCGTCCAAATCTTGTCCCGCTTCATTACCCATGTCTTCTCCTCCCATATCTTCAGAACTTGGTTCCATACCCATGTTATCACCCATTGGTGCTTCATCACCTTCTACAGGTGGAGCATCATCACCAACTGGAGATGGTGGAAGTTCGGGCGAAGGAACTGCTGGTGGAGCCGCAGGTGTTTCTGCCATAGGAGGTGCTGGTAATTCTTCAGGTGCTGGTTTTGGTGTTCTTAAAACAAACTTTTTTTGTTCACCATATAATGAAAGACCTTCTTCGTTTTCGTTAATTTTATTCAATTCACCAGCAACAAGATTTAATCTTTTGAATGCTTGTGAATACGATGGATAATATTTTCTATTTCTCATCGGCTCAATATATTCTGTTTCAGATTCTGTAACAATCTTTTTGATAACATATCCTTGTCTTTCTTTTACAATTTCATAGTTGTTACCGTCAGCTAGTTGAACTGAATATTCTGATTTGGCAGTTTCGTTAATACTATTTGGAATAACTTCATTGAATCTAGCAATTTCCATTATTCTTTTTAATTTGTCTTGACCTTGAAGTTTTTCACTTCCAAGTGGTTTTAAATCTCCCATTGTATATTAATTTATATTTTTAATTATTTAATCCGTTTTGTCCTCCAAGTTCAACCATGTTTAATTGAACTACTTGGATAGTATTTCCGTTATTTGTATCACTGACCCATTTAGCATAAGGTACTTGAACTCCCGCTGGTAATGTACCACCACTAAATGACCCTTCCATTTCTGCAGTATATTGATAAAATGCATTTACCGAGATACCACTATAGAATGGTGTTACACTTGGTGTTGGTGTGTTTGTTGGTGTTACTGGTGGTGTTTTTGTTGGTGTTGGTGTTGTTGTTTTTGTTGGTGTTACACTCGGTGTATCTGTTGGAGATGATGTAATACTTGGTGTTACATTAGGTGTTCTCGTTTGTGTAGTGGTTACACTTGGAGTTGGTGTTTTTGTTGGTGTTACATTTGGTGTATCTGTTGGAGATGCCGTAATGCTTGGTGTTGGCGTACTAGTTGATGACGGAGTATCTGTTGGTGTTGCAGTTTGTGTTGGTGTCACATTTGGAGTATCTGTCGGTGTTGCAGTATGTGTCGGTGTTACATTTGGTGTATCCGTTGGTGTTGGTGTTTGAGATTTAGTTGGTGTAGGAGTTGGTGTTTTTGTTACCGTTGGTGTTGGTGTTACAACCGCTAGACAAGTTGCACAATCCGCATAATCTACCGACATCGTTAATACAGTATCAGTACCTGTATTAGGTTCTGCATTATCAATAATATCATAGCATCCAGGTGTTGAAGCACCAGTGAATGTTAAATAATAATTTCCATTAACCGCAGGTAATGACGAACTATCAAAATCAACTAACTTAGCGGGTCCTCCACCACAATAACCTATGAGATATGTAACTAATGCCATCTATTTTTTCTTAATAAATATATGATTATACCTAATTATTTAAGTGTTTCTTGAATTTGTCTCTCTACAGACAACTCTTTATCCAAAGTTTTGTTTAGTGTGTCAAACAATTTTTGAATATGTCCCGACCTTCTGAGGAATTTAAATACCAGATTTTCGTAAGAAAGTTCTCCGTCTTTTTCAAGACCTGAGTTTCTATACTCTTTCAATTTAGTTTTTAATACATCTAATTTTTCATTGTCATCATCTTCAATTGCTGAATCAATCTTGTCAGTCCAAGTTTTAATTTTGTGTTTTAACACTTCTTGGTCAACTTGGTTTTTCATTCTGTTTGGTTTATTAATCCATTCATTATTCATTATCGAAAACACACCTGAACTAAAATGTTTTTCTTCAGTATCTTGAGCATACAACTCAACATCATACCCATAGATTTTGATGTCATGTTTGTCATTAAAAATTTGCTTCTTTAAATTATACAGTTCTTTGTAGAGCTCCGCATCATCTTCGTACTGTTGTAAATCAACAGTAATGTGTAAGTCAAAGTCAGAAAACTCTGACCAATTAAAATTTGCCAAAGAACCAGTTAAGACAATGTCTTCAACAAAAACGTTTTCTCCAAGATAGTCAATAAATTCCTCAGCAATTTTTAAAAGTGCTTTTCTAACTTTTGGAACCATTGTAGATTTACTTGGGTCATCGGCATGTTCCCATACTTTTGGATTCAAAGTTTCTTTAACGGAAAAACTATCAAGGATTTTTTGAAAATTACTCATCCTTAATAAATACTACAGTTTCTTATACTTGTATTTTTTTGAAATGTCAGTTGTAAAATACTTTCCTTGAGACTCTGCTTTTCTAAATGACGTATATGCTTGGTGTGGTACTTCTTCATACTGATATCTATGACCGTTAGCAAATTCTACAATCATTAATTTTGTTTCAGTATCGTATTCTGATTTTTTAAGATTCGAGGATTTAATTTCATTTAAAATCTTCGTCCCCTTTATTTCTTCTTTTGTAATCGACATGGCTTAATGGTGTTAATTCATCTATTTTATTTAACAATGGCATTAGATATGAAACTAAGTCATCATCTTGTATTTCAAAACCATAATCTTTTATTTGTTGTAATAAAGCGTTTTTTACAAGATTAAATCTGTTTTGATTATTCACCATTCCATGAGTATAGGTTGGAGGATTTTCCAAATCTTTTTGACTAAACCCAAGTTCTTGAAAATGTTGTCTTAATAAAAGATATATGTCCAATAGTTCTCTAACTCTCGAATTATTTTCTAAAAATTTTTCAAACGGTTTCATATAATATAAATACAAAACCCCCACCAAAAATGATGAGGGTTTGTTTTGCGGTGTGTCTAAATTAAAGTAGACTAACTCTTTTCTTCTCTTGTTTTTTGAAGTTAGGAATGAACACGGTTAAAAGACCGTCTTCTATTGTTGCCTCAATGGACTCGGGATTTAAATCTGCACCAATTGTAAATTGCTGTTCAATTGATTTTGTTTTTTCTTCCCCATTTAATTTGTACGTTCTACTTCCTTGGATATGGATGATACCATTTTCCACTTCAACCTTCAAAGTTGTTTTATTAAACCCTGGCGCTTCGAAGAAAAGGTAAGCACCATCTTTTGTGTAATTAATCTCATGAGCATCAGCTCCTTGAGTTGTAATTTTAGTTGTTCTGTATGTTGGTCTCTCGTAATTAAGCATTTCCAACACTTTTTCAAAGTCATAGTTAGGACCTCCGAATAAACTTCTGTAAATCATAATTGTTTTGTTTGTTTTAATTTTATTTATTTATCTTTATATAATCAAGTTATGTGCCGAGACAAATTAACTGAAAATTTTTCAGTTGGAAATATACAAATACGACAATATGTCAGTTAAAAAAAATATTACCGACAATTTGACAAATTATTTGGCACTGTCCAATTTTTGATACACCTTTGTTAAAATTATTTAAATATGAACGATTTAATGGACGACGACGACAAAATGATGAGTAAAAAACAAAAACAATCTTCTGACAGCAGTACACCTGTGTTGGATAACTTTAGTCGTGACCTAAACAAAATGGCCGCTGATGGCAAATTAGACCCTGTCATTGGACGTGACAGAGAGATTTTAAGAATTGCTCAAATTCTATCTCGTAGAAAAAAGAATAACCCAATTATAATTGGTGAACCTGGTTGTGGTAAAACTGCACTCGTTGAAGGTTTAGCAATTAAGATTGTAAACGGTGATTGTCCTCGCAACTTAGTTGATAAACGAATTGTAAACCTTGATTTGACTTCAGTGGTTGCTGGTACAAAATACCGTGGTCAGTTCGAAGAAAGAATGAAGGTCATTATTGAAGAACTCCAAGCAAACCCAAACATTATCGTATTCATCGACGAGATTCATACGTTGGTTGGTTCAGGTAATTCAGCTGGTTCAATGGACGGTTCAAACATATTCAAACCCGCATTATCTCGCGGTGAACTTCAATGTATTGGTGCAACCACATTGGATGAATTTAGAAAAAATATTGAGAAAGACGGAGCTCTTGAGCGTAGATTCCAAAAGGTAATAGTTGAACCTTCTTCGGTTGCGGAAACTATTCAAATCTTAAAGAATGTTCGTGACAAATACGAGACATTCCATAAGGTAACTTACACAGATGAGGTTATTGAAACTTGTGTTAAGTTGGCTGACCGTTATATCACAGACCGTGAGTTTCCTGATAAAGCATTTGATATCTTGGATGAAGTTGGAGCTCGTATGCAAACCGAACTCAAGATTCCTGAAACAATTGAATTATTGAAAAAGGCTGCAGCAGAAATAAAACAACAAAAAACTGATGTTGTTAAAAAACAAAATTATGAACAAGCCGCTCAATTAAGAGACAAGGAGAAAAAATTGTTGGCAAAATTAGAATCCGAAAAAACAAAGTTTGAAGAATCTATGTTAAAAGACAAACAAAAAATTGCTCTTGAGGATGTTTATGATGTCGTGTCCAACATGACAAAAATCCCTGTGAATAAAATGAGTGTGGATGATGCAAAAGCACTAATTAACTTGGATAAAGAATTGATTGGTAAAGTTATTGGTCAAGACGCAGCTGTTATTAAGATTGCAAAGTCCATTAAAAGAAATAGATTGGGTATCAAAGACCCTAACCGTCCAATTGGTTCATTTATCTTTTTAGGTTCAACAGGTGTTGGTAAGACTCACTTGGCAAAACAACTAGCTAAAGAAATGTTTGGTTCCGAAGATTCACTTATCCGTGTGGATATGTCTGAATACCAAGAGAAACATACCGTATCTAAATTAGTGGGAGCCCCTCCAGGTTATATCGGATATGAAGAAGGTGGTCAATTAACTGAAAAAGTTAAGAACAAACCATACTCAGTAATCTTATTCGATGAGGTTGAAAAAGCTCACAAAGATGTATTCACAATATTACTTCAAATCTTAGATGATGGTCACGCGACAGATAGTTTAGGTAGAAAGATTAATTTTAAAAATACTTTAATTATTTTGACTTCAAACTTAGGTGTGAAAAAATTACAAGACTTTGGTACAGGTATTGGTTTCTCAAACAGCTCTTACGGAAACGAAGAAGCTAAGAAACAAGTATTAATGAAAGAAATGAAGAATTTTTTCTCTCCTGAGTTCTTAAACCGTATTGATGATACTATTGTTTTCAATTCATTGACCCCTGAAGATATCAAGAAAATTACTGATATTGAATTAAAGAAATTAACAGCTCGTTTATCTGAGATGAAATACACCATCACTTATGATGAGACTTTGGTTGACTACTTAGCTAAGATTGGTTTTGATGAATTATACGGAGCAAGACCACTTAAGAGAGCAATCCAAGACAAAGTTGAGGACTTGTTATCCGAAGAAGTTCTAACAGGTAAAATGATTGAAGGTAAAAGCTACACCATCAAGGTAGACAACGAAGAGGTTAAGATTACCAAGAAAGGTAGATAAATGATGAACCCTCACAGAAATGTGGGGGTTTATTGTATTTATACTTAATGAGAGATTTGATTAAAAAAATAATAAACGAAGAGATTAAAGATGACAAACCATCTAAATCAAACTTTGTTAGATTACTAGACCACTTCAAAGAAAGTTTTCCTGAAGAATTAAAAGGTAAGGTAGATATTATTCAAAAGTTTGTTGAGGATTATATTAAATCAAATCACATCACAATTAAGTTTTTGAATTCTTGTGGTACTGGATTTTCAGGTGTTAGGACTAAGGACCAAGTAATAATTTGTTCACCGTCTAACATGATTACAATTGGTGATTTTCTTTACACAATATTCCATGAAATACGTCACGAAAAACAAATTCGTGACATTAAAATGGATAACCCATTAACGGATTACGATTTAGATGATTTTGAAAATCTATATAAACAGTATTGGGAAATGGAATTAGATGCCGACCAGTTTGCTAAAAATATGGTAGCCAAATTAGTTATAAAATTGAATATCCCAATGTGGTTTGCAGAAAGTGAATTTAGATTATCTCACTATATTCAATCATACCCTTCTATGTCTAAAAACATAGAAATGTATCTAAGAGCAATTGTTAACACAATAAAAACAATAAAAAAATCGGGTGGAGAATTTACAGATATTCAAGACCACCCGATTGTAAAACAATATATCAATAAACTAGAAAAATTTATTTAAAATAAAAATCTAGTAAATTCCTTAGGTTGTGATTCTTTGTAGTGAAGTTTGTATCCCAAACTTTCAATCATTTTTCTACCCATATTAATTCCGTTAAAAACGTCTTCAACAACAACGTACTCATTTTTGGTATGGTAGTTATAATATCCAATTGAAAAATTGATACAAGAAAAATTAAATTTAGTTCTTAATGCATAAACATCAGTATATGGATGAACCATATATTGCATATCTTCATTATTCATCCCTTCATTTAATACTTGGTCTACTTTTTCAAAAAATTCTGAATCCCTGTCAAACAAAACTTGTCCAAAACATTTTTCAGTAATCATCCAATTTTCTGGTGCATCGAATTGAATTCCATATCCAACATTATCAAAGAATTCTTCTTTTGCTTTTTTTGAACCGTGACATCCTGTTTCCTCAGAAACAAAAAATGCCGCCTTAAGATATGGTAATTCTTTTAGAAGTGTTAAACATGCAAATACTCCACACTTATCATCACCACCAATTCCTGTTGGGTTTCCTAAGTTGTTATATGCTTTATATGAAAGTTTTAACTCACCTTGTGTATTAGATAATTGTTCTTCTCTGATATTGATTGTATCAATGTCATGAACTGTATCCGTATGTGCAATCACACAAGGAAAATAGAAATCAGGAGGAATTAATACAGATTCTTGTTTTGTTGCATACACATTTTTGTGTTCATCAACAAAAAATTCAATATTATTATCTTTAAGCCATTGAACCAAATAAACGACCATGAGGTCTTCTTTATAAGTTTTGGTTGGGACACTTAAAACGTCCTTTAGTAATTGTAAATCTTGTTTCATAAAAACAAAGATACAAAAAAATTATATTTCTTCCAAATTAAATAATGTAGGTTGATAAAGTAAGTGATAGAAATTTTCCTCAGTTAGTTTTAATTCTCTTTGTTGTAAGGATTTAGAAAGTTTAACCACAACCTTATTTGGGTTCATTTCAAAATTTTCAATCATAAATCTAACATCTTTCTTTTTGGGCAAAGTGTGCCATCTACCAACCTCAAATTTCTTACTAACCCTATCTACCATATTAAGATATTCTTTAATATCAAAATTGTCATCTGCGCCATCTTCAATCTTGTCAATTATTTCATCTAATTTACGACCAGCGTAATTATTGAACGAATCATTATCAAAATTTTTAGAATCTTGATATTCATAACTATTCTCACTCCATCCACCTATTGAAGATTTATTTGAACTAAAGATTTTAGGTAATAGTTTTGAAATTGGCTCATGTATTTCATTTTCCTTGATGTAAAACATTATGAGATTTGCAACAGTTGTTGTAAATTCGTCGTCGGCAACATAAGTAAATCCAAATTCATTAAAATAATCAACCAGCTCTTTATTAATGCTTTCCTGTGCAGTTTGCAACATTTCACTATTTTTTTCGGAATGATAGTCGTCAATAATATCTTCAGTTTGACGTTTAAATGAAGACAATAATTTTTCTGCAAAGTTTGACCTAAACTCTTCGTTTTCTAAATCAAATTTTTTAGGAAAAATGTATCTTGATATTTGTTTTAACTTTTCAATATTATCCTCATTCAATTCATAAAAAATGATATACCCATGTAAAAAATCGTCAGTAATAGTATAAGAATCCATAAATTCATAATCTGAATAATGAGAGTTAATAGCTTTCATAAACCAAATATCATCTTCGCTTAAACCCACTCTTTCCCAAAATTTATCATCATTAAATCCTAATTTAAGAACACTTTGTCCAGGGTTAGACCTGTCTTCTCGAACATGATAAATATCTGGGTCGGAATCCTCTAATTCCCATTTTTCGATTTTACCTTTAACGTAATCCCTTAAAGCCATAAAAGTGTCGTATGATGCCATATTGTTTATAAATATAATTTTAGTTTGGTTTTACAATATTTATCATTATCTTTGTGTAAGTTCTTTAAAATATTGGGGATGCTCGGTATTGATTGCGGTAGTTAGGGTACGCAGGCACGTAGTCAGAATTCATCTATGACTTAAATCCACGGTGAAAAAATTCAAACGGCAATACTTTTGCTAAAATGGCTACTTTAGGCTTAATCGCTGAAGAAGCTCCAGTTGTTGCTTAATTTAAGCGGTGACTACTCGGGTCGGTTAGGACATATAACCTAGGAACAGAAGTCCAATATACGGGTCACAGGTCAGAGCTCGTTTAAAATAACTCTGAGACCAGGTTGTTTGTAGATTGGTTTCCCACACATATCAAATCTAATATTTCGGAACATTGAGAAACAATGTTGTACTAAACGTGTAGTCTGCTTATGTTAATATTGTAAGACACGGGTTCGATTCCCGTCATCTCCACCAAATTTTAAACCCTCATCTTCGGATGGGGGTTTTTTTTGTCACAAATCTTTCCTATATTTGTGACAATGAACAAGATTTTAATAGGGTTATTCATTTTTGTAGCCTATACCGTATCACAAGTTTTTACGTTTTATCAATTACAGGGACACCTGTGGAATAAGTGGATTAAAGATAACCCACTTTTAATGACCATCCTTGGACTACCCATTGGTTATGTGGTTATATTAGCCAGCAGACAAATGGTCGAACTGTGGGGTGGTCAAACGTGGCCAAACAGGATTATAGGATTTTGTCTCGGAGTTATTGTTTTTAGTATCATGTCTTGGTGCATGTTAAAAGAACCCGTAACATTAAAAACATCAGTTTGTCTTTTCTTGAGTTTTGTAATTCTTGGTATTCAATTGTTTTGGAAATAATGGGTATTTATCTATATGAAATTCATGAGTATTCTATTAAAAGAAGGTAGAAAAGAAGATTTAAGGAAAAAATATGCCAAAAAGTTTGAAGGTAATGATGGATTGGATTTCATTTTGAACATATCTGACTTACAAGATTTCAATCACAAATACACAGATTGGGTACTTAAAAATGTAGACCCTGAATCCGAAAATTTTAATGATGATGTTGAGTATATTGTAGAATTAATTAAAGATTTTGATAAATACTCAAATCAATTTCCTAAAAAAGATATCAATCAATACGTGTCCTTAAATGAACTTGAAAGTGTAATCAATTTCATAAGAACTAAAAACAAGGATAAAGAATTAGAAGGTCAAGCAAAAAAGATTTATGAAAAAGGTGACTTTGTAGTTATTCAACCAAAAACTGAACAAGCTTCTTGTAAATATGGTTCAAACACAAAGTGGTGTGTTACATCAAAAGGGTCAGGTCATTTTGGTAGATATACCGCAGGTCGTCAAGGGTTATATTTTATAATCAACAAAGCCAAGTCAACAAACAAAAATTACTCAAAAGTTGCAATTCATTTTGACGATGAAGGATTTATGAGATATTGGGACGCCCAAGATTCACCAATGAGCCAAAGGGAAATTGATGTATTTGAATATGCATTTCCTGAAATGATTGAATCAATTAAAGATGATTATAAAAAATATGCGGGGTCAATGACCGATAAGTTTTTAACAGAAACTTTTAATATGATAGGTGAAACTTCCGCAGATAATAAAAATTATTTAAGGTCAAGTTATGATTTATCAACACTTGTCAGAGGCTTTCAAAATATTCCTGATTTAGGGTTTGGTCATTCGGAAGCTCGTTTATCAATATCATTAGATTCAGATAAAGAAAATAAATTAATTGATGAATATCAAGTTTTTATTACATACAAATCCAAAGATGATAAAACATTTACCGCTAGTATAGGATTTGCTGGAACTGATGAAGTACCTGGTGACGATTTTGAAGACCTTGGACTTGAAGGGTGGGGAATGGATGTAACATACAATATTGGTAGAAGTCCAGCAGAAACAGCTGAAGGTGTTAGAAGACACATAGCACATAGAGTGTTAGACCATATTGTGAATAACCCAAAACTTGTACAAAAAGTTGCAGGAACCACAAAAGTTTGGAGAGCAAGTAGTGGTGGTTATAAGTTCAGTAGAAACAAAGGAATGATTAAAAAGTTGGTTGATTATTTAGATACAAAAGCTATTGGCACCAAATTAGATTTCTTGGAAAATATTGGTACATTAAAATCTAAAATTGTTGATGGTAAAAAATTATACGCTCGTTCAGATAGTGATAGATTTCTACCGTCTGTCAATTGGAGAGGGCAATTTGGAACATTCTTTTCTGCCGCCAAATTAGCTGGAATTTTAAATTATAGAAAAGTTGGTAAAGAT
>Ga0114960_10004165_pt1 | contig 10898 bp, 12 predicted proteins | sample C_130625_MF_Meta_FD_92637 | JGI IMG/M metagenome (GOLD analysis project Ga0114960, IMG submission 92637) | Freshwater microbial communities from Lake Croche, Canada to study carbon cycling - C_130625_MF_MetaG | ecosystem: Environmental > Aquatic > Freshwater > Lake | place: Lake Croche, Canada...
GCGGCCACACGCTCACGGAACTTTTCCCATTCGCTGCGGGGAAACAGCATCAAACAACCGTGCGGATGTCGGGTGATGGTCAGTTGTCCGGCGGCAGTCGCGCTCAGCACATCACGATGCCTTGTGGGCACCGACAAACGGCCTTTGACATCCAGACTCAGCGACGACGCACCTTGAAACACAGCAATACATCCCTTCAAGACAAAACAAGTTCAAAAATGCGATGAAATTCACATTTTTCCACTTATTACCACTTGTTTGCACTTTAACAGAGATTTATTGAAATACCAATCAAAATTACGGTTTTATAAATAAAATCAACGACTTAGAGCTTAAATCAAATATGAATACTTTTAAAAAAATCGATACACAATAAGCACTTAGAGTTTTATTTAAAAGTGTTTTATCAGCTTTTTAAGCAAAAAAAATGCAGACCGATGGGGGTCTGCATGTGGGAGATAAGGCACAAGGACTGAAATTAATCGCCAAACATTTTTTGCTTGAGTTCGCGACGCTGCTGCGCTTCGAGTGACAAGGTAGCCGTGGGCCGTGCAATCAAACGACCGACCCCGATAGGTTCTCCGGTTTCATCGCAATACCCGTAGTCGCCGCTGTCGATACGGGAGATGGACTGTTCGATTTTCTTCAACAACTTGCGCTCACGGTCGCGAGTGCGCAATTCGAGAGCATGTTCTTCCTCGATGGTGGCGCGGTCTGCGGGATCAGGCACGATGACTGTGTCTTCACGCAAATGCTCGGTGGTTTCACCTGCATTGACCAGAATGTCAGTTTTGAGTTGCACCAGTTTGTGCCGAAAGAAAGCCAATTGCAAACTGTTCATGTATTCGTCATCAGGCATGGCAATCACTTCAACATCAGTGATGGTTTCGGCTGATTTGGTTTTCCAATTATGGGCTAGCTTGGGATCTTTGACGGGAACCACAGGAACCACTGCAGGCAAAGCTGGCGTGGACATAGGACCGTAGCTGGATTTGGCCGTGGTCGATGCCACGCTTTGCCCAGGAGGCGGCGGCATCATGGCCATGGCTTTGGCGGCACGTGGTGATTTTTTCGCCACTTCAGCGGCAACAGGGGTGGGCGCAGTTGACACTTTGGCAGCGGTCACTTTAGCGGGAGAGGCGGCAGATTTGCCAGGGGTTGGTTTGGTCGCACGGGTCACGGATGGGGTAGCAGTTTTTGCAGTGGTGGGTTTCTTGGCGGAAGGTGGTGTCTTGACCGGGGTCTTAGACACTTTGCCTTGTCGAACGGCTGTTGTAGTTTTGGCGACTGCTTTTTTGACAGGTACAACTTTGGGGGGTTTTGATGGCGGCGTCACTGTTTTTTTCGCGGCACCGCTCTTGGTTGGATTTTTGGCTGGCGCCGGTTTTTTGGCTGGCGCCGGTTTTTTCAGCGGGGCTTTTTGGGCTGGCAATGCTTTTTTAGCTGGAACGGCTTTTTTGGCAACAACCTTTTTCACGGGCGCCGTTTTCTTTGCGGCTGTCTTTGCGACGGGTTTTGTTGTCACTGCTTTTTTGGCAGCCACAGGTTTTTTAGCAACGGCTTTCTTGGGCGCTGGCGCGGCTTTTTTGGCTGGCACTTTAGCGGTTGTTTTCAACTTGGCCTTGGCACTGGCTTTGTGTGGGGTAGATTTCACTGCTCATCTCCTGTCAGCCGGGCCCGGGAAATTCAAAGAAAACTTCCCGACTGCTGTTATTTTTTACATATTGACCAACTTCTTCTTGCAATAAAGCGTTATCACTTGCTAACCATTGGCGCGCGGATTGTACTCAGCTTACACATTGTTCTAATCCTTGCATGAAAATATCTCTGGGTAAATCGATACCAATGAATACCATTTTGCTCATTCGCTTCTCATTTTTCTCCCAAGGCTGGCCTAAATCGCTGCCCATGAGTTGGTGAACGCCCTGGAAAATCACTTTGCGCTCGGTGCCTTTCATGTGCAACACGCCTTTGTATCGCAGCATGCGCGGCCCGTAAATGTTGACAATCGCGCCCAAAAAGTCTTCTAACTTGGCCGGGTCCAACGCACGCTCGGCTTTGAACACAAAGCTTTTCACGTCATCGTCGTGGTGATGGTGGTGACCATGGCCTTGACCCGACACATGGTCATGGTCGCCATGGTGGTCGTGTGCATGCGAGGGATGGTCGCAATGCTCGCCGTCATGGTGATGGTGGTCGTGGCCTTCATTCAAAAAGTCTGGATCAATTTCCAGCGTGGTGTTCAGGTTGAAGCCACGCAAATCAAACACCTTGTCGATGCCGATCTCGCCGAAATGCACGATGTGCTGAGGCGCGCGCGGGTTCATGTGCTTGAGACGGTGCTGTAAAGCCTCGAGTTCATCTTTGGAAACCAACTCGCTTTTGCTGATGAAAATTTGATCCGCAAAACCGATTTGACGACGCGCTTCTTGGCGGTCATTCAGGGTTTGTGCGGCATGTTTGGCGTCCACCAAGGTCAACACCGAGTCAAGCAAAAAGCTCTCGGCGATCTCATCGTCCATGAAAAATGTTTGGGCCACAGGTCCGGGATCGGCCAAACCGGTGGTCTCGATGACGACGCGGTCAAAGTCGAGTTCACCTTTGCGTTTTTTCTCGGCCAGCTCCTGCAAGGTCGTGCGCAAGTCTTCGCGTATGGTGCAACACACGCAGCCGTTGCTCATTTGCACAATATGTTCTTTGGTGTCAGACACCAAAATATCGTTGTCTATGTTTTCTTCGCCAAATTCGTTTTCAATGATGGCAATTTTGTGGCCATGGTCTTCGCTGAGCACGCGTTTGAGCAAAGTGGTTTTGCCGGCGCCTAAAAAACCGGTCAATACAGTAGCGGGGATCAACATGAGACATCAACCTTCATCAAAACAAACCTCAAAAGTGGGGGCAGTGTAGCCATGATTCAAGACAGTGGCTTACTTCTTCATCAGAATCAGGCCTTTTAAATATTCGCCTTCCGGGAAATTCACCGTCATCGGGTGGTCGGGCGCGGCCTGGACACGCTCCAGAATGTAAGCGTCTACACCTGCATCAGTCCCTGCAGATGCAACGATTTTGTGAAAAAGTTCTGGGGGAATTCCGCCCGAACAACTGTATGTAAACAATACACCACCTGGCGCCAGCAGTTTGAAAGCCCAGCGGTTGATGTCTTTGTATGCACGCGCCGCGCGGTCTGCATGGGCAGCACTGGGTGCAAACTTGGGCGGATCGAGCACGATGCCATCAAACTGCTTGCCCTCTTTGTGCAAACTGCGCAAACTGGCGTTGACATCCGCATCCATGAAAACCTGACGTTCAGCATCAAAGCCGTTGCGGCTCACATTGGCTTGCGCTTTGGCAATCGCCGGAGCGGATGAATCAATCGACGTGACTTGCGCACCATCGCTCAATGCACCGCTTTGCCGCATGCCGCTCAAAGCCGCCACACTGAAGCCACCGGTATAGCAATAGCAGTTCAATACTTGACGCAGATTCAAACGTTGTGCGTACTCGGCAAACTTCAAACGGCTGTCGCGCTGATCCAAATAAAAACCTGTTTTATGTCCTTCAACGATATCCAGCGCCAGCGACCACTGGTGCTCTTGAATCACGATCTGCGTGTCGTCGTTGCTACCGTCGGCGCGATACAGCCAACCAGTGACGGGGCCCAAACCTTCCAACGCACGCACACCCGAATCGGAGCGCTCAAACACACGTTTGGCACCAGTGTGCAACACCAGCGCTTTGACAATCTCGGCTTTGAAACGATCCGTTCCAGCTGATAAAAATTGCGCCACCAGCGTGTCGTCATAGCTGTCCACAATCAGGCCTGGCAATCCATCTGCTTCGCCGTGAATCAGTCGCACGCCATTGCTCGGCACTTGCAAACGCGCGCGCATGGCGACAGCCGCCGCCACTTGTTTTTCAAAGAAGGCTGCGTCAATTCTTTCCTCGCTTTGAAAACTCCAGATGCGGGCACGTATGCGCGAGGTCGGGCTGAATGCGGCCCAGCCTAAAAACTGACCGGTTTGTGATTCAACCCGCACGGTTTCGCCGGGGTCGCCGCCGCCTTTGGCAATAGCGCTGTCAAACACCCAGGGGTGATAGCGCAAAGCAGAACGTTCTTTGCCAGCTTTGAGTTGTATGGTTTTCATGGGGTTTTTCGTCGTGCTCGCGGGTGCGCCGCGTCATAGGCTTTGGCCAGGTGCTGGTAATCGAGTCGGGTGTAAATCTGAGTCGTGCTGATGTTGGCGTGACCCAGCATTTCCTGCACGGCCCGTAAATCGCCGCTGGACTGCAACACGTGGCTGGCGAATGAATGCCGCAACATGTGCGGATGCACGGGAGTGCTGATACCGGCTTGCAAACCCCGCGCACGCAAGCGCTGCCAGATGGCCTGCGAAGTCAAACGGGTGCCGCGTATGCCGACAAACAAAGCGGTCTGAGACTTGGCGTGGTCGGGCAACTGCTGGGCACGCACACTGATCCAATATTGCACAGCTGCAAGGGCTTGGCTACCGACCGGCACGTTGCGTCGTTTTTCACCTTTGCCCAGCACATGGGCTTCAGCGCTGTCGGTGTCTATCCAACCGCGTGCCGTGCTGCTGGCCTGCACATCCAGACCGGTGAGTTCGGCGACGCGCAAACCGCTGCTGTAGAGCAACTCCACCATCGCGATATCACGCGCCTGCAACCACGGGTCTTGCTCTTCGTTATGGTGCGAGGCCAGTTGCACCGCATCATCCACATTCAATGCCTTGGGCAAAGGCTTGGCCGCTTTGGGAGCGCGCATGCCGGCGAGTGGATTGCTGCTGACCAGACCTTCGCGCCCGAGCCAGGCATAAAAACCGCGCCAACCTGAAGTGATCAATGCAATGCCGCGCGGTGTGCGACCACTGCTGTGCATGTGCGCCATCCAACGCCGCATGTGGTGGGCTTGCACCTCAGTTAACGCCACTTTGTCTTTGTTGGCCAAGGTTTGTAAGCGTTGCAAATCGCCGGTATACAAAGCCACGGTGCGTGCGGCCAGGCGCTTTTCAAACTGCGCATGCGCCAGATAGCGTTGCACCAGTTCAGCGTCTTCAGACATTGGCTGTGCGTGAACCGTTCATTGCAAACGCGTGAGCGCTGCGGCGGCCAGCTCAGCAATGCGGCTCAATACATCGGTGCCCATGGACGGGTGAAACCGCTGCGGGTCAGGAGAAGCCAACACCAGCAAACCCATACAGTCGCCTGTGCTTGCGTTGTCTGCAGCATCGGTCCAAGGTGTGGCGTTGTTACGCAAGGGAAGCAATGCCACCGACTGCGCTTCGTGTGGATGTGCCAGCCATTGCACGGCTTCAAAATCGTTGTTGGCGCCGCAATAAGGTGCGCTCAAACCTTGCGTAAAGCTTTTCACATCTTCACTGATGTTTTGTGCAAAAGCTTTTTTCTGAAATTTGTCAGCGACTTTCCAGACACGCAAAGCCACCTGCGGCACCATGAAGTGATGCTGAATTTCAGTGACGATGGCTTGGGGCAAATCGGCCGGTTGTTGAAGAATCAACAAACTTTGCGCCCAGCGATGTAAACGATCGGCCAGCACCGCGTTGTCGCTGCCATTGCGAATCATCTCCATCATGCGTTGTTCCAGTGCACGGATTTTTTCGCGCAGCATGTCAGCTTGGCGCTCCTGAAGACTGACAGCACGCTGGCCGTGTGGATTGACGATACGCACTGTGGAGAGCAATTGCGCATGGCGATCAAAAAAGTCAGGTGTATTCACAGAAAAATTGGCGATGTCGTCTTCGGTGATCGGGTTGATCGGGTTGTTCATTGGTTAATCTCCATCTCGCCATGAAATACGGTGGTTGCAGGACCGGTCATGTAAACCGCATGCCCCGCGCCCTGCCATTCAATCGTCAAATTGCCGCCATGTGTTTGCACTGACACTTCACTGTCAAGTAAGCCTTGACGAATGCCTGCCACCACAGCCGCACAAGCCCCGGTGCCACAAGCCAAGGTTTCACCCGCGCCGCGCTCGAACACACGCAACTTGATGTGCGAGCGCGACACCACTTGCATGAAACCGGCATTCACGCGGTTGGGAAACGCAAGATGGTGTTCAATCAATGGGCCTTGATGGGAGACTGGCGCCTGTTCGACATCAGGCACGGTCATGACCGCGTGCGGATTGCCCATGGAGACAACGGCCACATCAGCGTGCTGTTGGCCCAGCATCAATCGCCATAACAAGTTTTGTTCATTCACCGGTATTGCGTGAACGGGATTGAAAGGAATACGCGGCAAGTCCAGTACAGGCTCACCCATATCCACCTGAACTTGCCCGTCAGGCAATTCGTTCAATGTGATGATGCCACCGTGCACTTTGACCCGCACTGTGTGTTTTGGTGTTAAACCTTGTTCACGCACAAAGCGCACAAAACAGCGTGAGCCGTTGCCACATTGTTCAACCTCGCCGCCGTCAGCGTTGTGTATCACGTACTCAAAATCCACATCCGGTGTAGGTGCGGCCCGCACGCTCAGTATTTGATCGGCACCAATACCGAAATGTCGGTCGGCCAAGAAACGGTAATCGGCAACAGTCAGCCCAAGCAAGCCTTGTGTTTCGTCGAGCACAATGAAATCATTGCCCGCGCCTTGCATTTTGGTAAATCGGATACGCATACGCCGATTATCATGCCTGACCCACTACTTATTTTCACCATGGTCCGCCCTCACTTACAACTGCATCCCCATCGCCCACCCGCCCCTTTGCTGCCCGCCGCCACTGTTTTACTGTTACGCGATGGCGAGCAAGGCATGGAAGTGCTGATGACACGTCGATCTATGAACGCGAGTTTTGCCCCTGGCGCCTATGTGTTTCCTGGTGGCGGCATTGATGCTGCAGATGCCGACATACACGCCTTGGCCAAAAGACGTAGCTCGCAAGTGGATTTGCGATTGACCCAAGCGATTGCAGCCATCCGCGAAAGTTTTGAAGAACTTGGCGTGCTGCTGGCCACGCATGCGGACGGCCGCATGGCGGACATGAACGACATACTTGGCTTTGATCGCTTGCAAGCGCTTGCGCCGCAAATTCAGTCACGCGGCATGCGATTGGCGGCCGACCAGGTGTATGTGCTGGCGCATTGGGTGACAGATCGCGATTTGAAACGCCGATTTGACGTGCCATTTTTGGTGGCACGCATGCCCGAGGGACAAACACCAGTCGCAGACGACAAAGAACAGTTCGAGCCTTTGTGGATTCGGCCTCAAGATGCGCTGCAAAGACACCGTCAAAACGATTTTTTCATCATCTTTCCGACCATACGCACGCTAGAGCGCATGCAGACATTCGACAACGTAGACGCGGTGCTGGCCGCTTGCGCGAACGAACAACCCTGGTTTCACAGTTGCCCGCGCGCCGGCTGGTTGAACGGGCAAGAGACGCGTTACATGGAGCACGAACAGCCATTCGGTGAATTGGCTTTGACCTGTCGCGACGGGCAAATTTTGCATTCGCTCGATTGGCAAACGCAAGCACCGGTGCGTTTGCTGTCTCACGTGCAACGCCTGACCGCGCCCAACCCCGGCATGATGACTGGCCCTGGCACCAACAGTTATCTGATTGGCGACGCAAACAGCGGTTTCATCGTCATAGACCCGGGCCCGCCGGACCGCGAACACATACAACGACTGTGGCAAGCCTGCGGCGGCGATGTGCGGTTCATTGTGTGCACGCATTCACATCCCGACCATTCACCCGGTGCGGCGCTTTTGAAAAAGCTTTGCGCTGAACACGGCGTGCATGTGCGCATCATGGGCATGGCATCCGCTGACACGGCACGCGCGCACAGCCGTTTTGTGCCTGACCATCCATTGAATGACGGCGACATGCTGGTGCTACACAGCGGCGAGGATACCCACACGCTGCGCGTGGTGCACACGCCTGGGCACGCAGCCAACCACTTGTGCATCATTCTTGAAGAGGACGGTTTACTGATCAGCGGCGACCATGTCTTGAACGGCAGCACCACGGTGATTGACCCGCCCGATGGCCACATGGGGGACTACCTGCACTCGCTAGATAAACTGTCTGCGCTTTGTTCGCAATACCAAGTGGAATTCATTCTGCCCGCACACGGCTACGTGCTGGGCAACGAATGGGGCGAGCCCTACAGTGCGCTCGATTGCATTGCGCGTTTGAAAACACACCGTTTGACGCGTGACGCCAAGGTGCGTCGCGTGATGCAACTCATGCCTGAAGGCAACCCCGACAGTTGGCTGCCGCTGGCCTATGACGATGTGCCGCAACAGTTATGGCCGGTGGCTATGCGCTCTCTGATGGCGCATGTGCAATACATCCAGGGAATCCAGTGAGCACTTGAATTTGTATACACATTTGTGTATATTTAATGCATGAAGACTGCAGGATTTGATTGGGACGATGGAAATTGGCCCAAGTGCGGCAAACACGGCGTGTCTCGCGCAGAAATTGAAGAAGTGCTGCTGAATACACCTGCTGTGATGCCGGATCCTCATCCTGAAGAACCTCAAATGAGAGCTATCGGAAAGACAATTGCAGGGCGCTACGTCTTTTTGGTATTCATGGTTCGCCAATTCAACGATAAACTTTTTTTACGACCCATCAGTGCTCGTTTTATGCACCAGAAAGAAATAGACCACTATGAAAACAAAATCTAAAACCATGCCTACGCTCAAAAGCGATGATTCAGCTGAGGATTTTGTGAGCTCAGCGGATTTATCCAAGTACGATTTATCGGGATTCAAACCGATGAAATTTGAAATCGAAGCCAAATCTGCTGCACTCAATTTAAGGCTTCCGCAATCTCTGCTGGATGCCATCAAAGTCCGTGCAAAGACCAAAGGCATTCCGTACACACGGTACGTACGCATGCTTTTAGAAACCGATTTGGCCAAGCCTTCTGCTTAATGGAGATTTAAAGCTTGGTCAATAAAAGTGTGAAGCTCACCGATACGCCGGATTCTGTGCACGCCGGTTACCCAACGCGTGACCGTCATTCCTCTGGGCCGGGAGTCGCCTACCCGGCTCGGTGCTACCTACCCGCCAACTCAGCGGACCGCCTCAACGTTGGCCTACTTGGTATTGCTGCGCGCAGAGATTGCCCGTTTCACCCACTTTGTGGCTCGTACCTCAAGCTTGCACCTTCGGTGCGGCCCCCAAGTGACTCGTCTCTGTTGCTCTGATCCTCACCTCACGGTGGAGAGGTATTACCTCCTGCGCTGTCCTGTGCAGTCCGGACGTTCCTCCAGTGCCTGGTTTCCCAGATTGCACCAGCGACGGCCTAGCGAGCTTCACACTGGCATTATCGGCTTTAACGCTGGCGCGGCGCTGTTGCTACATCTGCAAAAGGGTTGATCAATGCAACCCCTGTAGTTTCAAAATCCGCGACATTGCGCGTGACCAGCGTCATGCGGTGCTGCAAGGCGGTGGCGGCGATCATGACGTCACGTTCGGGTTTGGGATTGGGGAGGTGCATGCGAGCGCACAAGACCGCCGTGTCTTGGGTGAACGGCAGTATGCGGTCTGCAAACGCGTTTTTCACGCGATCCAGCCAATCACGCAGTGCACTACCTTGAGGCGGCAGTTTTCTCTCTAGCGCTTGTACGCCTTTTTCCAATTCGAGCACGGTGATAGCCGATAAAAACAAGCGACTCATTTCTTTATCGGCTGCCCAAGCGCGTACTGCTTGCGATTGTTGGGGTTTGCCGTGACGCAACTCTGAAATGACGTTGGTGTCCAGCAAGTACACAGTGCATCAACCCAGGTCTGCGTCAGGAGTGCGAATGTCAACACGCGTTGGCTCAAAGTCCCAACCCTCGCTGCCTTGGATACCGTCCATGCAAGTCAACAAAGTCACGTCTTGGTGACCGCACAACTGGTAATAGTCACGGATATTGAGCAACGCGTAAGACGGTTTGCCACGATCGGTGATGATGACGGGACTTCGCTCGGCGGCGCGTTTGGCAGCGCTGACATCCCGGGTAAATTCGCGGCTGGAATAGGTGTTCAGGCTCATGGAGGGTCTCCTGAAGTAGCAATGCTTGTATGTTATGACATTTGTTCTGCCTTTTCAAGCCATTGATCCCCATTAACGTATGGCGATTTTTATAGTCGCCATTGCACACCTAGAATCTATATCTGTTGCCGCCACTGCCCGATAACCACGGGCCCCGCACATGATCCGCCTGTCCGAACTCAAACTGCCTTTGTCGGCCCTGCCGGTACAACTGCCTCGCGCCGCCGATGCGCCCGCTGAAACCGATGCCGACCGGCATCTACCGCCACACCCAGAAATTGCATTGCGCGATCTCGCCGCGCAGGCTTTAAGCATTGCCAAAGAAGACATCAACACGCTATCGGTGTTCAAACGCAGTTTCGATGCACGCAAACACAACCTGTGGGTGGTTTACATCGTTGATATTTCGCTGCACAGTGCTGCGCAATACACACAACTGTTGCAACAACACCACCGAAACCCACACATACAAGCCACGCCCGACATGGTTTGGCGCCCACCTCTACAAGCGCCTGCCGATTGGAGCCCGCCAGACGGCCAACGCCCCGTGGTGGTCGGCTTTGGGCCTTGCGGCATATTCGCTGCGCTTGTACTGGCACAAATGGGGCTTAAACCTATCGTCATCGAGCGCGGACCATCGGTGCGACAGCGTACGCAAGACACCTGGGGCTTGTGGCGCAAATCGGTACTCAAACCCGAGAGCAATGTGCAATTTGGCGAAGGCGGCGCCGGCACGTTTTCTGACGGCAAGCTCTACAGCCAGATCAAAGACCCGCGCCATTTGGGTCGAAAAGTGATGCAAGAGTTTGTGAATTTCGGCGCACCAGAAGAAATACTCTGGGCGGCGCATCCGCACATAGGCAC
>Ga0114960_10004167_pt1 | contig 10895 bp, 12 predicted proteins | sample C_130625_MF_Meta_FD_92637 | JGI IMG/M metagenome (GOLD analysis project Ga0114960, IMG submission 92637) | Freshwater microbial communities from Lake Croche, Canada to study carbon cycling - C_130625_MF_MetaG | ecosystem: Environmental > Aquatic > Freshwater > Lake | place: Lake Croche, Canada...
ACCGGCTCTGGGATCAAGCGCGACTTACCTGGCATTGCTATCAGCGGCGTACCTACCCGTTCGGGCTTGTTCCACTTCTTCAGGTTTTTGATCATTGACTTCACTTCGCTTGTCACGAATGCGATGTCAGTGATGAACCCCTCAACTCGCGGTTTACCGAGATCGGTTGCAAGCGCGTCGAGAAACGCAGACTCGTTCTCTTCGAGCATCTTCACCATTTGCTCGAGTTGATGCTTACGCCACGCCAAAGGCCGTGTAACGCCCTTGTTGTAGGAGTTTCGGAGAGTGTCAGCCACAGAAGTCATGGGCGCATTCAAGCACCCATGACTCCCGGTGTCTTGCTCAACAGCAGAAGCGCTACTTCGTCATGTACTGATGAAGGGCGGCAACACCAGCCGGCGGGTTCGAAGCGTTGATGCCATTCGCCCCCTGCTGGAACAACGCGAGGTAGCCGGCTTCGTCTTCGCCGTCCCCATTTGGCCAAATCCAGTTCACGTATCCAGCGGCCTTGGTCTTCTGCACGTAGTCCGGAGTGAAGACAGGAATTCCTTCGTACACCGGCGGAACCTGAAGGATCTTTTCCCACATGGGAATCGGGACGTTGCCCAAGACGTACTTGGTCAGAGCATCAAGACCTGGTGACATTGCAACATCTGGCGCCAGTGCATGGAACTTCTCGACCACGGTGTCGTCGAACGAAGTGACCACGACAGACTTGGTGCGATTCAACTGCGCGATTTCCTTCGCCAAGAGATCGGCAGTGATGAACGCGTCAGCGCCCTTGCCCTTGATTTCGATGTTGATCACGTAGTCGGGCCAGCGCTCGGCAACGTCGGTAAATTTCGGCACCGCGAAATCGTCAGCCGTGTAGCCAGCAGGCGGGGCAACCTTGCCTGTGCGAATGCCGCGGAAGATGTAGTCGGAGTCGGGCTTGCCGGTGCACGTGTTCGCGCACGACGAGGCGAACCAGTAGCCGTTATCAAGTTGATGAAGTTGGTCGTACGTGAGATCTGAAATCTTGAGATCTGATTCCGTGGTGCGCTTGGTGTTGTCGTCGTGCTGCACAACAAGAACACCGTCTTTTGTACGCTGGATGTCGAGATCAAGAATATCGACACCAGCTTTTACGGACTCGGCAAAGCCGTACATCGTTGAATGGGGAGCAACATTTTCGCCAGCTGCGTGACCAAGCACGACCGGGCGACCGAGGCCCAAAATCCCATCGACAGTCGTTGCTGGAGACTTCGACTTCGTCGTTGTTGTTGTCGAAGATTTCGATGACGACCCGCAGGCCGAAAGCAACAACGCGCTCGCCACCAGCCCACCCACCATGACTCCAGCAAACTTTCTTGTGCGTTTCATTTGGCGTTCACTCCGAAATTGTTATGTGGATAGCGAACAATAGTTCTTCGCGAATCCCCAGCAGCGCTTACAAACGGCGCTTGAGTTCGACAAACACTTCGTTGCCCACGAGTTCAACGAGTTCCTCCGCCAACGAATCAATCACTGGACGATCCCCTACGTAGGCCCGATCCCCTTCAGTGCAACACCAGGCCATCGTCTCGCCCTCGTCGCCCCAATCCGCCCGAGACCAACGACGAAGTGTGGCCGTTTCGGTTGTCGGCGAGGTTTCGACCCAATCGATTTTGATCGGCAACTGCCAGCACACTGACGGTTTCCACTCTGTTGGCGACTCGCCCGCTTCGATTGCCGCCAGATGCAACGCGCAACCAGCTCCTCCGGCAAACCCCGGTCGATTCAAGAAGATGCAGGCGCCATCAACCACTCGGGTATTGGTCGCCTTCTCATTGGCGAACACGCCGCCTTCAATCGCTGCATCATGGAATTGGAACAGCGATGGGTCAACCATCGCCGCGAGTGCGCTAATCATTCGCGACTCGTCTTCGCCATCGAGCTCCGCCCCAACCGAGCAGCAGCCTTGCTGAAGTTCTTCCGAAGGGTCATTGTGAATCCCTAGACACCCGCGTCCCCAGATGCAGGTCCAGTTCGACCTAAGGAACTCAGCGTCGAAGTTCCAGGTCACTTCGCCGTCAACGATCACCGGATTCGCGGAATCTTCAGCGTCGAAGGGTGCCGGCAGTGGCGCTGAGGTCATGCGCCGATCGTACCGCTGTCTCAATTCTGTCAAGACCATTGACAGAACCCTACGGAGTCGGTAAGAAAGCCACACCCTTCGCTGAAAGTGTGGCCAATGACTCTCGAGTCCAATCGAACGGATCTGACCTCCACGCGCTTCGTTGCCGATGCCCACCAGGAACTCGCATCAGGTCAGAGCCGACTGCGCATCGAGCATTTCGCCCTCACGACAAACAACATCACCTACGGCGTCTTCGGCGACATGCTGCGGTACTGGGAGGTTTTCCCGGCCGACGATTCATCTTGGGGCCGAATCCCCACATGGGGTTTCGCCAGCATTGTCGAGAGCCAGTGCGATGAACTTCCTGTAGGCGAACGTCTCTTCGGCTTCCTTCCGATGAGTTCCGAGACAATCATCACCCCGGGAAAAATCGACGAGCGCGGTGTCAGCGATGTCGCTGCACACAGAGTGGGCCTCGCTGGCGCATACAACCGTTATCAACGTTGTTCCACCGACCCCGTGTACGACACAGACCGCGAACCACAGCAAATGGTTCTCTACCCACTGTTCTTCACCAGTTTCGTTATCGATGACTTTCTTCTCGACAATGAAGATTTCGGCGCCACACAAGCAGTGGTCTCAAGCGCTTCAAGCAAGACGGCGATCGGGTTTGCTCAACTCGCAAAGCAGCGTGGGCTCAAAACAGTGGGGCTCACGTCCGAAAGCAATCGGCCATTTGTTGAATCACTTGATGTGTATTCAGAGGTTGTCACCTACGACAATGTCCATGACATCGCTGCAGTTGCGTCGGTTTACATCGACATCGCCGGGAACCAAGACCTTCTTCGAGCTGTGCATACACGCCTCGCCGGGGTTCTCAGCCATTCGATGGTTGTCGGAAACACAAACTGGGACCACAAAGCGACTGACACCAGCGAGTTGCCGGCACCTTCACCGGAATTCCTCTTTGCGCCGTCGCAGATTGCAAAGCGCACAAAGGAATGGGGACGCGACGGGCTAGATGAGCGAATTGGAAGCGCCTGGAAGATCTACTCCGAATGGTCCGACTCGTGGCTAGAGGTTTCGGAGGCAATTGGAGACAAGCAAGTACTCGCCGTTTTTGAAACTCTCCGAAGCGGAAAACCCAATCCAAAGCTTGGCTACATCTGTTCACTCCCTATCGAAGAATCGAAATGAACACTCCACTTCTCCCCGACAGCTCAGGCTCTCCCTCGATCGATGGGCGCACCGCTCGTCGAGACCGGGGCCGCATTGCCGTGCTTGAAGCAGCCCTCGAACTTTTTGAAGAAGAGAATCTCGAACCAACACCCGAACAAATCGCGCAACGTGCCGGCGTCTCAACGCGATCGGTGTACCGCTACTTCCAAGATCGCGATGAGCTCGTTCGTGCTGTCATCGCCCACAAACAGTTGAAAGTTCTTCCGATGTTTCACATCGAAGACATTGGAAACGGCGAGCTCACTCCTCGTATCGCCCGCTTGGTCGACTCTCGACTCGGGGTCTACGACGCGATCGGTGCGACAGCGCGTGCCATGACGATCAAGGCCTCTAGCGACCCCGTCATCGGCGAACAGGTTCAGTTCAGGAAATCGATCTTCCGAGAGCAGATCGAAGTCAACTTTGCCCAAGAGCTCGACCGAATGACGCCGACGCAACGCGCCAACTCGCTGAATGCAATCGATTCCCTCTCGCAAGTCGAATCCCTTGATCGCTTCCGGGTCGATCTCGAACTTTCGTCCGACGAAACCCGAGAACTCCTCATCGCCTCGATCGAAGCACTTCTCAACATCGCTTCATAAATCATTTTTCAAAGTACGCATACCCAATAGGGAGAACTGACAATGGCTGAGCAACTTCAACACCCCTACGGAACAATCAACATCGAACTCGTTGGATCATGGCTTCACATGAAGCCTGAAGACGATGGTTGTTTCTGGGCACTCAACCTCATGAAGTACGTCGAAGTGGCGAACTACGACGATGGCCGCGAGGGAGTGTCCGGCAAGGCTGCCGACGACGCGTACTCCCCTGTTGGGCCGCTTGCCGCAGTAGGTGCAGCAGTTGCGTACTTGGGTGACGTCAAGAGCCAGCCCCTTGGTACGCCAATGTGGGACCGCGTAGGCATCGTCCGCTATCCAACTCGCGCGGCATTCTTCGCAATGCAAGAACGGAAGGACTTTCAGGAAGCCCACGTTCACAAGAAGGCGGGAATGGATTTCACCATCATTCTTGCCTGCCTCCCGAACACATACGATGGGTCAGCAAGCACCGACGGCGATCTCGTTCTCTTGATCGACAAAGGGACCGACGACGCATTCGCTGCCATTGATGGCGCCACCCAGGTCGCACTCTTTGATGTTGAGGGCGTCATCATCGGCGACGAGCGTCGCTACGACCGAGCCAGGTTCGTTCGTGTGAACGATGATGCAACGCTTTCCGCGTTGATCAACGCTGCGGAGAACGCTGAAGACGCGCAGATCCTCGTTCTCCGAAGCTTCATCGATAATCTCGTCGACACTGTCGTAACGGCATAGGCAGGAAATATGGAATTCCTCCGAACGCCTGACGAACGATTTGCCGATCTCGAGGACTACGACTTCGAGCCGCATTACCGGACAATCACCACAGCCGACGGCACCGAACTTCGCTTTCATTTTGTTGACGAGGGCCCTCGCAACGCCGCTCCGATACTCCTCCTGCACGGCAACCCGTCATGGTCGTACCTGCACCGAAAGATGATTCGCGGACTCGTCGCTCGAGGCCATCGCGTTCTTGCTCTCGACCTCATCGGAATGGGTCGCTCAGATAAACCGACCGACAAGGCCGACTATTCACTGGCCAACCATGTCGACTGGGTGGGGCAGTGGCTCGTGGCCGAAGACCTCTCCAACATCACCCTGTACTGCCAAGACTGGGGCGGCATCACTGGCCTCAACTTGTTGCCGTTCCATGGCGATCGCTTCAGCCGAGTCATTGCCTCCAATACCGGCGTTCCTGCTGGCGAAGGCGCCACCAAGGGCATCGAGAATTGGCTTGCATTCGTAAGCAGTGTTGAGGAACTTCCCATTAGCGGTGTCATGCAAAGCGGAACCGCACGGAGACTTTCCGATGGTGAAAAGGCTGCCTACGACGCTCCGTTTCCCGATGGCACTTTTCAGGCCTCGCCTCTCGCATTCCCGTTTCTCATTCCCGTGCAACCCGATAACCCGGGCGTTCCCATGTGTCTTGCGATGTGGGAATTCCTAGAGACGTGGACGAAGCCATTTCTGACTGTCTTTGGTACCGAGGATGCGATTTCCTACAAGGCCGGCGCGCATCTCAAAATGCAACGAAAGATCCCGGGAGCGGCCGGACAACAACACATTGAGATTGAGGGCGCCAACCACTTCATACAAGAAGATGCGCCCGAACAACTCGTTGAAATCATCGACCAGTTCACAAAGCAGGGACAGAACTAATGCGACGTTTCCAACGTGCCGCCATTTTCACAGTTGCGATCTCTGGTCTACTGCTCACAACTTCCTGCTCTTCGAGTTCAAGTTCACAGACATCGCCCACATCAACGACTGCTGCCGCGCCCGACATGCGCGACCTTCGCTACTGCGAAGTCTTGCTTGTCTCCCTTTCAGACTCTCAACCCATCGCGAGCGTCTACAACACCTACCCGCTGAACGATTGTCCGGAGTCGAAGTGGTCCGGTCTTGATCCGAAGGCACTTGCAACTCAGTTCGGAGCAACTGTCGCGATGTTGAATGGCCCGCGACATTGGATGATCAACCACGTGGAAAAGGTCGGAGACAAAACCTCCGAAAAGGCTGACTTCGGCGGCATGGAGATGTACAAGCAGGCGACGGTTCCAATTGGATCACTCGTCGATCAAGCCCGTCCCTACTCCCCATATCCCGTGAGTCGCTCAACAATCTTCACGTACAACGCCGGAACCGAAATCTTTCAGCTCACCAGTCCCGATGGTTCGGTGTTCGTAATGCAGTCCTTCAGTCAGCAGAAGGATCCGACACTTACACTCGCATCGCTTCCATCGCTAGCCAACAAGCTTGAACTGCCAACCAATTGGAAGTTCAGTTCTCGCACGCTCACAGAAGATCTAAAGATCGTCACCGTGAAGAACCCAGCTCAGGTACTGCAAGACAGTCTTGGAAACAGCTATTCAATGGTCCCGGCGACACCAGAGAACTAAGGACACATTATGAACGCAAAAAAGCCGGAACGTCTTGTTTCCGATATGCGCGATGTGCGCTACGGCGAGGTGATTGCGGTCTTTTCTCGTGGTGGTCGTTTCGAAGCTGAGGTCTACGGCACCCAGTTACTCAATGATTGCCCGCAGGAACTTTGGGGAAATCTGAACGCGTCGGAGATCGCCGCCGAAATGGGCGCACTCGTGGTCAAACTCAACGGCCCGCGCTACTGGACTTTGGATGCCTTCGGTCAAAAAATCGCTGTTGCCGACCCAATTCTCCGGGACTTCGGCGGCATCACGATGCGTCGCATTGCGACCGTCGATCTTGGAGAAGTCCCCAAGCTTGGGCCGTACACCGAAACAAAAGTCAATCGCGGCGTGATCTTCTTCTGGGATAAAGGACAGACCGTTCACGAACTCGTGAATCCCGACGGTCTTGCCTACATCATGCAGGCGTTATGCATCGGCGTCGATCCGTCGATGACTCCGGAATCATTGCTCACGCTGGGCAATCGACTCGCTCTACCCGACGGCTGGGTGTACCGCACCCGCGTCCTTGAACAGGAGCTCATCGTTGACACCACCGCAACGATTGCCACTGTTCTTCAAGACGAGTTCGAGAACTCCTACACCCTGCCTTTCTGATTGGACTACCCGATGACCACTGACGAACGCCGGATCGCCTTACGCGATGAACGCACCCAAGCTGCTCCGTATTGGGGATCCGTCGAGCCCCGGATCATCGTTACGTTTCTACTTTTCTCAGCGGCCTGGATCGGCGTCATCGTGCTCGGTGTCAACGGAACGATCCCGCTTTGGCTGGGCCTACTCCTCAACACCGTCATCGCGTCAACCTTCTACATGCCGATGCACGAGGCGACTCACGGCAACATTTGGGGGCGAACGGCAAAGGGTAAATGGATCGAAGATCTCATCGGCATGCTTTGTGCGATTCCGTTGGGCTTCTCCTACAAAGCGCATCGTCCGTCTCACATGCGTCACCACGCCCACACAAACGACCCGCTGAAAGATCCTGACTTTCACACTGCCGGCCCAATGCACACCGTCCTCAAGAGTTGGTATGGACAGGTGATGTTGGCAACTTTTCTTCCGGTGTTCGCATTCGTCCCTCCTGCGCGCAAGTTGCTTCCCACTGCAATGCTCGTGTTGATGCGAGCGGAAACTGGGAACAGAAAGATGGGCCTCATCCAGTTGCGCTTTTGGTTTCTCACGAATGCATTTTTCGTCTTTGCGATACTTACCGGCCATGGTTGGCAGGCGTTCATGCTTTGGTACCTGCCGTCACGACTTCAGGCCCTCTGGCTTCTGATCGTTTTCGCATGGTTCCCTCACCATCCGGCAACGAGCGTCGGCCGCTACGTCGATACTCGCGTCGCGGTGTTTACGGCATCACGCTGGCTCATCCGCGGCCACGACCATCACGCTGTTCATCACCTTTTCCCACGCGTTCCCCACTACCGACTTCGCAAACTCTGGGACGACATCGCCACCGACATGATTGCGAAGGGCGTGCGCAGTGAAGGCCAAGCCCTAAATGCGACCGGACCCATCATCTGGTAGCTCAGGCGACTCGATGGTCTCGGTCATCACCGCTTGCTCCTCAGCAGAGTGAAGCGAGATACAAGCGTCAGTCGTCGGAGAGGGAACCGAATACTACGAACGCAACAGCTTCTTGAGAGATCGCATCCCACGCCGGATGCGCAGAAGGCTCGCGTCCGATCTCGATATAGACGCGACCAAGGATCTGCCCCGCCAACCACTGCATGAATGCGTCGAGATCCAGATCGGACCGAATCCAGCCGTTGTCTTTAAAAATCTGAAAACTCACTGCGAGCCGGTGCAAGAAATCCCGAGCTGCCTCCCCGATAACCACGGCAAGATCAGGCCGCCCTTCGGCACTTCCAAGAGCAAAAAGGCGCTGCTGGCGAGCCACAGACCGTGATGGATCGTAGATCAGTGTAAGGATCTCGCTGACGGCTTCGCGCAACTCTGCACGGTTCCTAACCCGGCTCATGATCGCTACCGACATGGCGTCGAAATCTTTCAAACTCCGCAACAAGCGCTCCGCCTGGGCGGCAATTACAAGACCTTCGCGGCTACCGAAGAAGTGATAGATCGAAGGAGCAGTGACATCGACCGCTACCTCGATGTCGTGTACGCGCACGCTGGCCTCGCCGCTCGTCTCGATGATCCGGATGGTTTCATCAAGGATTTTCTGCTGAGTGGGGTGGCCTGCCATCACCCTTGACCATAGGTTCTCTCACCGCCACACTCAATGATCTGACGTAGTAAACCTCAGGGGTCTATTTACTCAGGGGGAGTACCCAAAATGTCTGAACCGTTGGTGCTGGCCGAAGCCGATGGCCCGATCCTCGTCGTCACGATCAACCGTCCCGAAAAGAAGAACGCGGCCAACGCCGAGGTCCTGTGCCGCCTGTATGACGCTTGGGTGCGCCTCGACACCGACGATTCGCTTCGCGTCGCAATCCTCACCGGTAAGGGCGACACGTTCTGCGCCGGCATGGACCTCGCCGAGATCGGTCGCTTGCGCGAAGGCATTGTCGATAACGAATGGCTGCAGCGCTTCAAAGATCAGCCCGAGGTCATTCTCGGTGGCTGGCTCAAGACCTACCGTCCGACCAAGCCCGTGATCCTCGCTGCCGAGGGTTACGCCCGCGCCGGTGGAACAGAAATTCTTCAGGGCACCGACATTCGCGTGGCGGGCGAAAGCGCAGTCTTTGGTGTTACCGAGGTGCAGCGCGGCTTGTTCCCGATGGCGGGTTCTGCCGTTCGACTTCGTCGCCAGATTGGTTACGCAGTCGCGGCCGAAATGCTGCTCACCGGAGAAGACCTCACCGCGCAGCGTGCGCATGAACTTGGTCTCGTGAATCACGTCGTGCCTGACGGCCAAGCGCTTACGAAGGCAAAGGAAATCGCCACTCGCATTGCTCGCAATGGTCCGCTTGCCGTTCAGGGGATTCTCGCCACGTTGCGCGAAACCGAAGCAATGCCCGAGGCCGATGCGTTCAACATCGAGATGAAGCACGGCGGCAAGGTCATGCAGTCGAAGGATGCCGGCGAAGGTCCGCGTGCATTCCTCGAAAAGCGCGATCCCGTCTTCACCGGGGAATGAGGTCGACGAACCAATGAGTTCGTCTCGTAAGCCAACAGTCATCGTTGCCGGACTCGGCGATACTGGTGCACTCATCGCCACTCGTTTGGCGCGCACGTGCAACGTCGTCGGAATCTCGACGCGTCCTGCGCTTGTAAGCGGCCAGGAATTAGGAACGCGCCTCATCGACCTCCCCCGATGGCGACGCACCTACCTCATTCCCTATCGACGCTTCCGCAAACTCGATGCAGTGGATGTCCTCCACGGACGTATCTCCAGCGTCGACTTCGATGCGTCGAAGATTTCCGTTGCCCTTGCAGATGGCTCCACGCAGGACGTGGCCTACGACTATTTCGTGATTGCAACCGGAGTTTCCAATGGCTTCTGGCGCCACGATCGTGTTGAAGATTTGGCGACGATCGACACCGAACTTTCGGCGATCAACACCGAACTTGCGACGGCCTCAAGCATCGCCGTCATCGGTGGCGGCGCAACCGGCGTAAGCGTTGCCGACAACCTCGCTCGCAGCGGGAAGGGGTCAGTTCACCTCTTTCACAGCGGCGATGAGCCACTGCCTGGGTATCACCCCAGCGTTCGCCGTTGGATGGCTCGCCAACTGGCAACCGACGGTGTCACCGTTCACCCCAACCACCGAGCTGTTGTTCCCGAAGGTTTTACCGGCGACCAACTCACACACACTCCCGTTTCTTGGTCCACTGGTCAGGAACCTTTCGATGCTGATGTCACGTTGTGGGCACTTGGTGGAGTCACTCCCCACTCAAAGTTCCTCCCGGCTTCGGTACTCGACGACGACGGTTTCGTTCTCGTTGACGAAAACCTTCGAGTTCCCAATCACCCGAACGTGTTCGCCGTGGGTGATGTCGCTGCGAGCGATCCGCTTCGAAGCTCAGCACGCAACTGGGGGTTCCGCATCGTTGTTTCAAACGTGAAAGAACTCGTTCATGGTCGCCCTGCGAAACTCAAGCCCTACAAAGCCTCAGAGTATCGATGGGGTTCAATCCTCGGTCTTCAAGAGGACGGACTCACCGTTGTGCAGCCAAACGGAAAGCGCTTTCGTATTCCGCGCAAACTCGCCGAACCGTTGCTGTTCAGTGTGTTCGTGCAGCGAATTCTCTACGGCGGGCTTCGCAAGAACTAGACGCCGTTTCACAGAGTTTGGGAGTCTCATGAACCCACCGCAGGACCACAACGATTCTTCGCCAAACATTGATGGCGTCGAGGCTGTCTTTTGGCATGTTGACGACATCGACTGGACCGAGGTGCAGCGCCAGCAGAATGCCGACGGTTCTGTGTCTGTCGTTCGCGAAAAATGGCCAATCATTCGACCCGATTTTCTTTCGGCGCATGTGCACTACGAGCCGGGCATGGTTGTGCGTCGCCACGGGCACCGCAGCAACCACGTGGTGTTTGTACTTGGTGGCAGC
>Ga0114960_10004170_pt1 | contig 10892 bp, 10 predicted proteins | sample C_130625_MF_Meta_FD_92637 | JGI IMG/M metagenome (GOLD analysis project Ga0114960, IMG submission 92637) | Freshwater microbial communities from Lake Croche, Canada to study carbon cycling - C_130625_MF_MetaG | ecosystem: Environmental > Aquatic > Freshwater > Lake | place: Lake Croche, Canada...
GGCAGCGGCACCATGGCCGGTTGCTGCAGCTTGGAGTGCGACCGCTGGATGAAAGATGGCGATGTGATCGAAGTCGAGTTCGAGCGCATCGGTGTGCTGCGCAACCCGGTCAAGCGGCTGAAAAAGTAAGCCCTTGGTGATCGGCCGGCGCTCTGCCGGGTCAGTTCAAACGCTCACACCCCACCCGAGACATCCACCACCGCGCCGGTGGAATAAGAAGACGCGTCGGACACCAACCACGCAATGGCTTGGGCCACTTCTTCGGCGCGGCCGGCGCGTTTCATGGGGACAAAGTCTTTGGCTTTGTTGGCGCGGTCGGCGTCGCCCGCAGCCGCGTGGATTTCGGTGTCGATCAGGCCGGGGCGCACGGCGTTGACGCGCACGCCCTCGGCGGCGACTTCACGGGCCAAGCCGATGGTGAAGGTTTCGATGGCCGACTTGGACGCCGCATAGTCCACCGCCATGCCCGGCGCACCGGTTTTCACAAACGCCGTGGACAGGTTGACGATGCTGCCGCCCGCGCCACCCTGGCGGGTGGACAGGCGTGCCACGGCCGCTTGCGCACACATGAAGCTGCCCATCACATTGGTGGCAAAAACGCGTTGAAAGCGCGCCACATCCATGCCATCGACACGCGCATAGGGGGCCACAATGCCCGCGTTGTTGACCAGCGCGTGCAACGGTGGGCATTCGCGATCCACAAATTCAAACAAGGCTTGCACCTGGTCGGCTTGCGACACATCGGCGGCCACGCACCAGGCTTGACCGCCAGCGGCTTGGATGTCTTTGACCACCGCTTGGGCGGTGGCTTGGTTGCTCGCGTAATTGATGCAAATGGCATGGCCTTGCTGGGCCAACAAACGGGCCGTGGCCGCGCCAATGCCGCGCCCGCCGCCGGTGATGAGGATGGTTTTTTGCATGGGGTCGAATGGGGGTTGTTTCGAGTCGAAATCAGGTTTGGACTGGCGCAGTAGGTCTCAGGCGGCGGGACCGGCCACGGTGACACCTTGAACGCCATTGCGTTCGATGATTTGCGCGACCAGGCCCGAAGCTTTGGCCCGCTCGACAAAATCGCGTAAAAACGCCGCCGCAGCGCTGCCGCCCTTGGGCACCCCAATGGCTTGGCCAATGGCGGTGAAGCGACCGTCCAAAACCCGCGAGCCTGGCAACTTGGCCTGCTCTTGCACCAAGCGCGGGCGCAGGCCCGACAAGGCCTCCAGGCCTTGGGCCACAAACTCGTTGTAGGAGGCGTCCATGCTGGCCATTTGCACCAATTGCGCGTGCTTCAAGCTGCGGCTCAGGTACAAGTCGTACGCGCTTTTGTGCATGACCGCAATGCGCACCCCGGCGCGGTCGACATCTTCGATGCGCTGCAGCGGTGAGTTGGCGGGGACCAAATAGGTGGCCTCGATCTCCAAATAAGGCGCCGAAAAATCAATCACGTTTTGCCGGGCGGGCTCAACCGCCAGCAAGGCCATGTTCCACACACCACTTTGCGCGGCATCAGCCATTTCGCCTGGCGTGGCGTAGGGAAAAAACTCAATCGGCACACCGATTTCGCGCGCCACTTCACGGGCCAAATCGGGGGCAATGCCCTTGGGCGCTTGGCTGGTGTCTTTCATGTTGACCAACAAGAAATTGGCCAGGTTCAAGCCCACTTTCAAGGTGCCTTGGGGGGCGAGTTCTGCGCGCACGCTGTCCAGGGAGGGGGTCATGGTGGTTCTTTCTGTGAACAAGGATGAGAAAAATCAGCGTCGCACCGACGGCCCTTCCATGGGCATGCCATTGGCGCGCACTTTTAAAAACAGTTCCAAGCTGCGCAATATCGCGCTGCCAGGCTCGGGCATGGCGGACTGTACGCCAGAGTAACAAGCACGCAAGCGCCGGTCCATGCCACCGGCTTGTTGCCACGACAAGCGGTAAATCGGAAAGCCCGTGGGGTGACCCGGGCTGATGGTGTCGCCGCGCATTTGCGCGCCCACACGGTCGTCGTGGCAATGGGCACAGGACAGGTTCATGCGCCCCTGCCGGGTTTGGTATTGATCGGCACCAGCCTGCCATTGCGCTTGCCACGCCGACTGCCGGGCAAGCGGCGCTTGCACCGCGATGGGCTCGCCACGGGCGGCATGGTGCAAAGCCGCGCTCAAAGCCAGCACGGTGTCATCGGCTTGCGCACTGGGTGCGCCCTGGCGTTGGCGGCACACACCGATTTGGTCCTCTAAATTTCGCAACGCTTTACCGTCAGGGCTTAACTTGGGGTGTTGGGCCACGGCTTTGCGCATCGCGCCCAACGCGCCGTGGCATGACTGGCAACTGGACCCCGTGTTGGTTTGGCCCCAAGCCGCCTGACCGCGCTCGACCCACAGGCTCATGGGATTGGCCATGTCGTCGTCGTTCATCTGGCGCAAGCTGGGTGACAAAAAAGCCAGGCCACTTTGACGCGACCCCGGGCCAGAGGCGTCAGCGGGGTTCGGGGGGGAAACAGTTGGTGCAGTTGCTACAGCAGCTGCCGCTGAAGTTGCGGCTGTCGTTGCGACGGCCGATGCGGATGACGCGGCATAAGGCGTGGCTGGTGCAGAGGACATGGGCGCAGGTCCGGTGCGGGTGATGGCCAAGCGCTGCTCAAGCGCCAGCACCACCGCATCGATTTGATCGGCGCTGAGCACCGCTTGATTTGGCGCGGGTTGGCGCAGTCCGCGCAGGCTGCCAAACACAGGCATCAAGGTGTCGGGCCGCAGGTGGCGGGCATCCACCAACCACTGGCGCAATTGTGCGGCGTTGTAGCGCTGCGCGACCCCGTCCAAAGGGGGCGCAAACGTGCTGGTGGATGCGGGTGCTGCCTGCCAAGCATGGCAGGCCCCGCAGTTGCCCAAGCTGCGCTCGGTGATGATGCGCCAACCCAGTTCGGCATTGGCCTGTGCCCAACCCACCCACCCACCCAAAAGGATGAGCCAGGCCCCTGCACGCAGCATCAAGCCCACCTGGGTCACGCCACCCTCTGGGTCTCGGCCAAATCGTTCCAAACTTCTTGCCGGGTGAACAAACCGTTGACCACTTCAAAGCGGTCGATGAATCGGATGCCCTCAAACGCCGTGCCGTCGTTCCACACCCCAAACAAGGTGCCGCTGCAATAGACCACGGTTGTATCGCCTTGCCAGCACTCATCAAACCGGTCATAGCGCTTGGCCACCGAGCGGTAGCGCGGCTTGGCCCAATCCATCAATTGCTCCAAACGGTGCATCACAGCCCCGCCCGGAAAGACCATTTCAAAACCCGGTGCCAAATAGCTTTGCGCCTGGGCCAGGTTGCGTGCTGCCATGGTTTCCAAAAAGCTTTGCACCCGCGCACTGGCGTCGGGCACCACCGCCGCACCTGCGGCGTACACCTGGCCATCGCGCCGATAGGTGCTGGCTTCGTTGATGAACACCGTGGTCCCCGCGTCACTGGCGGCAATCACCGAACGGGCGGTGTCGGCCAAGCGTTGTACCAAGCGGTGCTGGGCTTGCGGCGGATAACCAGGCAACAAAGTCACAGTGATCACAGGCATGAAAAAACTCCAAAAAAATGAGGCTCAGAACCCCAAGGGGCTGACACCCACCAACCAGGCATGGGCTTTGAACAAAAACACCGCATACAAAACCACACCGCCCATCACCGCCACCCATGTGGCACGCATCTGGGGTACCACCGGGGGCAGATTGGCGGCGCGATCACGGGCCCGGGCGGCGCGAAAGCACAGCACCGCCCACACCAAAAAGCTGGCAAACAAAATCACATCTTCCAAATTGCCATTGGCCAGCAGATGGGCCAGTGCCCACACTTTGACGCTCAGCACCATGGGGTGACGCATGCGGGCTTTCAGGTGGTTGCCCGGCACATAGGCGGCCACCAACAACACCGAGGCCAACAGCATCAGCAAGGCCGCCACATGGCGCGTGGCCACGGGGGGCACCCACAACACCGTGGGGGTGGCGCGGGCGATGTCATAGCCCCAGCACAACAACACAAAGCCCAGCAAAGACACCACGGCATACACGCCCTTGAAGGTTTTTTCGCCCAAGCGCGCCATTTGCTGGCTGCGCCAGCCCTCGGCATACACCCGCAAAGCGTGCGTGCCCAAAAACAAAACCAAGCCCAGCAGCAACCATTTCATGGTGTTTCTCCCGCCCCGACCGCCGAGGCACCACTGGCCATGATACGCAAGCGCACGGCGGCATTGACCCCTGGGCTCATACGCCAAACGCAGCCAAGCCACCATCGGGCTCAAACCTTTGATTCACAAAGCGCAGCCGAGTGGGCCCAGGCATGTGTTGCCGATCCACACTGTGGCGCGGATCTCCGGGGTAGCAAATCACCCGGATGCCGTTGTCGTCATGGGGTTGGGGTTCGACCAAATGCGGGCCCCGTTGGGCAGCGTCTTGCAGCACTGCGTCCACATGGGCAAAGCGGGCCAAATGGGCCAGGCTCATGATTTGGGGCGGTGCCATCTCCATCTGACCCGACCAATAGCGGTGCAAAGCTTGGTGCGGTGTGATCCACACACTTTCCGTGGTCTCCACGTTGTCATGCCCCGCTTGCTGGTTGGCCGGTGCACGCGCCACAAAAAAACGGGTGTCAAAGCGTTTGTTGGTGACGGACGGCACGCGTGGCGTGATCCAGCGCGACCAAGGCCACAAGGCCTCGCACTGCAATTGCAAATCATGGCGCTGGATCAAGTCCCCAAACCCACCCTCTTCGTGCCGCAATCCATCCCAATGCAGGCCTTGGGCACCGCCACGGGCAAACAACACACCACACTCCTCAAACGATTCGCGCAGGGCCGCCACCCACAGGCTGGCGGCGGTGTCGGTGCTCAAGTCGCCCTCGCGCAGGCGTTGGTGCAACACATCGGGGGCATGGTCGAGTCGCGCGTGCAAACCAGGGTCTGCATCCAGGCGGTCCAGTTTGCCGCCGGGAAAAACAAACACCCCACCGAGCACGGCCGAGGCACTGTGGCGGCGCAACAAAAAAACCTCCATGCCCGCAGCGCCATCGCGCAGCATGACCACGGTGGCCGCAGGGATCGGGGGAGCAGTGACTTCGATTGAATTGATGTCCATGCAAAGCATTCTGTCATTGAGCCGGGCTTGACGCTGTCACCTGTGCAAGCCACGCAAGGGCACAATGGCGGGCCTCATCCAACCCCAACGCCATGGCCAAAAACACCCCCGATCGCCCCCAGGCGGCCAGCCCCCAGTCCCTCTCGGGCTTGAAACCTTTTTTGCGCCCCTACACCGGTGCCATCGCTGCGGCAGGTTTGTTTTTATTGCTGGCTGCGGCGGCCACCTTGGCCTTTCCCTGGGCGCTGCGCCAACTCATCGATGGCGGCTTGGCCACCAGCGCCCAAGGTCAGGCCGAGGGCTTGGCGGCAGACTTTGTCATGCTGTTTGGGGTGGCCGTGGCCTTGTCGGTGTTTTCAGCGGCGCGCTTTTATGTGGTGAGCTGGCTGGGTGAGCGCATCACCGCCGACGTGCGCCAAGCGGTTTACGCCCACGTGCTTCAGCAAAGCCCGTCGTTTTTTGAAACCACCCAAACCGGCGAAGTGCTGTCTCGCCTGAGCGCCGACACCACCTTGGTGCAAACCGTGGTGGGCTCGTCGCTGTCCATGGGCTTGCGCAATGCGGTGATGGGCTCGGGCGCATTGCTCATGCTGGTGTGGATGCGGCCTTGGTTGATGATTCAGGTCATTGTTGTGCTGGTGCTGATCGTGTTGCCCAGTGTGTGGTTTGGGCGGCGCGTGCGCCGCTTGTCGCGCGCCAGCCAAGACCGGGTGGCCGACACCAGCGCCATGGCCTCCGAAGTGCTCAACGCCATCACCGTGGTGCAAAGCCATGGGGCTGAACAACGCGAGGCGCGCCGCTATGAAGCCTCCACGCTGAGCGCTTTCACCACGGCGGTGCGGCGTGTGCGGGCGCGTGCGTTGTTGGTGGGCTTCATCATTTTGGCCAGCAGCGCAGCCCTGCTGTGGGGGCTGTACCAAGGCACTTTGGCGGTGTACGCGGGCAGCCTGAGCGCGGGCGAGTTGGGTCAAATCATCGTGTATGTGATTTTGCTCGCCAGTGCATTTGCGGTGCTCGGCGAGGTCTACGGCGACTTGTTGCGCGCTGCAGGTGCTACTGAGCGCTTGATGGAGTTGCTGCACACCCAATCGGCCGTGGTCTCCCCGGTCCCAGCTTTGCAAGCGCCTTGGCCCCAAGCCGGCTCGACACTGGCCTTGCAAGGGGTGGGCTTTCACTACGCCTCACGGCCCCTGACCCCGGCGCTGGACCAACTCAGCGCCCAGGTCAGCGCCGGCCAAACCGTGGCGGTGGTCGGCCCCAGTGGCGCGGGCAAAACCACCTTGTTTGATTTGTTGCTGCGCTTTCACGACCCGCAGCACGGCCAGATCGAGATCGATGGCGTGCCCATCCACCGCATGGCCTTGCACGACTTGCGTGCGCGCATTGGCATCGTGCCGCAAGAGCCGGTGATTTTTTCGGGCACGGCCTGGGACAACATCCGATATGGCAGACCCGAGGCCAGCGACGCCGAGGTCATCGCCGCCGCCCAAGCGGCCTATGCCCATGCGTTTTTCTTGGAGCTGCCCCAGGGCTATGACAGCTTTTTGGGCGAACGCGGTGTGCGTCTATCGGGCGGGCAGCGCCAACGCTTGGCGATTGCACGGGCGATCTTGAAAAACCCGCCACTGTTGTTGCTCGATGAGGCCACCAGTGCCTTGGACGCGCAAAGTGAGCGCATGGTGCAAGCCGCGCTCGAGCGCGCGATGCACAACCGCACCACCTTGGTAATCGCCCACCGCTTGGCCACGGTGCAAAAAGCCGACGTGATTTGGGTGCTGGAGCGCGGCCGATTGATCGAGCAAGGCACCCACGCCCAACTGATCGCCCAAGGCGGTCTGTACGCCAGTTTGGCTGCCTTGCAATTCGCCGCCACTTGAACCCAGCCGCTTGGGCCTGACACCGGCCCGTTTTCAAACGTTCTTTTTCAGGCGCTTGGGAAAATCACCCGAGGGGTGACTTGCAAACCCGGCGTCCATCTGGCTTCAGGCCGCGCTATTTGGGGCCGCCGCTGCGCCCGCTTGGAGTTGCGCCTGGCTGGGCAACCACAGCACGATCAAGGCGCTGACACAGGCAATGGCCGACATGGTCAGCATCAAACTGGTGAAGCCCGCTGCCTTGATGAAGGGCCCGAGCAAATACACCGCCAGCGAGCTGATGCCAAACGACACCGCAATGCGCACCCCGCTCACGCGCGAGCGCATGGAGTTGTCGATGTAACGCACCACCATGGTCTCGTTGAACGGGATGGACGCAAACACCGACACCATGTAGGCGATGGCCGCCACATACCAAAGCCAACCCGTGGTGTGGGCGGCCCAATAAAACACCCCGATTTGCAAGGCCAAGATTCCCAAAAACAAGGGCTTGACCGCCACCTTGTCGAGCAAGCGGCCCACCACCAATTGCGCCAGCGAGGCCACGGCATAAATACCTGCCAGCAAAAACCCAAGTTGGGCAGGGTCGGCGACCAAACCGTCCAGCCGCTCGACCATCAATTGGCCATTGCCATTGGTGGTGAAGTTGAACAACAGGCTGCCGGTGGTGGCGCTGGCCACCATCACCACAAAGGTGCGAATGGCCAAGTTACGGGGCAAATGCACTTGGGTGGCGGCTTTGCGCGCCGGTGCCGCGTGCTCTGGCGGGGCACAACGGGCAAACCATAAACCGCAGGCGATGGACACCACCCCCGGCACCACAAAGGCCATGCGCCAACCAAAGTGCTTGACCAGCAAGCCTGTGGACAAAGCGGCCAAGGCAATGCCCAAATTACCCGCCAAACCATTGATGCCAATGGTGCGCCCGGGCGTGGGCGAGTTTTGCACCAACAGCGGAATGCCCACTGGGTGGTAAATGGCCGAAAACGCACCCAACACCGTCAAGGCCAAACCCATTTGCCATGGGGTTTGGGTCAGCGATACGCCGATGGCGCTCAAGCCAATGCCATGGAAAAAAATCAACATCATGCGCCGCCGCCCCCACAAGTCACCCCAGCGACCGGCAGGCACCGAGGCCAAACCAAACATCACAAAAGCCCCGGTGGTGTAGGGCATCAAATCTTCCCAACGCGCCACGCCAAAGTCAGCGGCAATGGCGGCCACGGCAGTGGCAAAAATCAGCAAGAACAAATGGTCCAGCGCATGGGCGAAGTTCAGCAAAAAGGCGGGGGTACGGTTCATGCGGACCATTGTGAACGAATTCACAGAACCAGATCGACCCCCAAGGAGGCGTTGAAATTGGGGTTTTCAAAACCGCCTTGGCGGCGAAGCGGATACCCCCTCGGATTGCACACCACCCGCGTGCCGTTCAAAAAATAGTCGAAACTGGTGTGGGTATGGCCGTGAATCCACAGCGCGGCCCGACCCATCCATTGCTCTAAATCAGAGCCAAACGCTGCGCTGCTCAAATCCTTTTGGAACATCGGGGCCGTGGATTGGAAACTGGGGTAATGGTGGGTGATGACCACGGTGCGCGCAGGATTGGCTTTGTGCAGCGCTTGGTCAAGCCACGCCCGGCTGCTGCGGTGGCGCGCCAAGGTGTCCTGGGGCTGCAAATGGCGCGCGCCCCCCTCGGCCGGGTCGTGCGGGTTGACATCGGTGGCAATGGCGCGGTAATCCACCATGGTGCGCAGCGCTGCTGCCATGGCAGCGTCTCGGCTGGGGGCGCCAAACAGTTCGAAGTCAGTCCACAAGGTGGTGCCCAAAAACTGCACGCCGCCAATGCAGGCCAATTCGTCCTCGAGAAAATGCACATCTTGGCTGCGGGCCTGCGCGCGCATGAGGTCCAGGGTGTGGCGCCAATGGCCGTCATAAAGCTCGTGGTTGCCCGGCACATAAACAATGGGTTTATCGGGGAAAGTTTGTCGCGCCCACACCAGGCCTTGCGTGCCCACGTGGATATCGCCAGCCAAGACCACCACATCCACGCCCTGGTCGATGCGCTGCTGGCCCTGGACAGCTGGAAACGGGGCAAATTCGACATGCAAATCAGACAACACCAACAAGCGCATACCAACACCATCCTATAAAAGCTGAAAACCCAAGCTCGGTCCCCTTGTTTGAACCTGAGAGACGAGCGCCGCGCTGACCCGGGCGAATCCCCATGGTCAAGGCCCTGGGCCATGCTACCCTTTTGCATGCCTCATTCACCCGCACCAGCCACCTGGATTGACTCGCGCCACGCGGTCCACCGCTTGCTGATGACCTTGATCATCACCACCTTGGGCTGCAGCCCCATGTATGTGGTGTCGGTGGTGCTGCCGGCGGTGCAAGCCGAGTTTGGTGTCGGCCGTGCCGACGCTTCTCTGCCCTACACCGTGATGATGGTTTGTTTTGGTTTGGGGGGCATTGCCATGGGCCGCTTGGCCGATCGCATCGGGATCCAAAAGGTCTTGTGGCTGGGCTCGGTGGGCATCGTGCTGGGGTTTGTGACCGCGGGCATGGCGCCCAATATTTGGCTGTTCATCGTGGCGCATGGCTTGTTGCTGGGTTTGCTGGGCAGCTCGACCACCTTTGCCCCCTTGCTGGCCGACACCTCGCTGTGGTGGGACAAACGCCGAGGCGTGGCGGTGGCCGTGTGCGCCAGCGGCAACTACCTCGCCGGCAGCATTTGGCCCACGCTGACCCAATGGGGTGTAGAGGAATGGGGCTGGCGCACTGCCTATATCGTGTTGGGCCTGGTCTGCGGTGTGGGCATGGCCGCATTGGCCTTTGGCATGCGGCAACGCCCCCCGCTGCTCGGGCCATCGGTGGTGTCCGCCAGCGGCCAAGCCCTGACATCCGAGCGCCCCTTCGGCTTGAGCGTGGGTGCGGCCCAAGCCTGGCTGTGCGTGGCGGGCTTGGCGTGTTGCGTGGCCATGGCCATGCCCCAGGTGCACATCGTGGCCTATTGCGCCGACCTGGGTTTTGGGGCGGCACGCGGGGCAGAAATGCTCTCGCTCATGCTCGCTTGTGGGATTGCCAGCCGTTTGGTCTCGGGGGTGATTTGCGACCGCATTGGCGGCATGCGCACCTTGATGCTGGGCTCGGCGTTGCAAGGCATTGCCTTGTTGATGTTCATTCCGTTTGACGGGCTGGTGTCGCTCTACGTCATATCGGCTTTGTTTGGTTTGTTCCAAGGCGGCATCGTGCCGTCTTACGCCATCATCGTGCGCGAATACTTCCCCCCGGCACAGGCCGGTCAGCGGGTGGGCGCAGTCATCATGGCCACCATGCTGGGCATGGCCCTGGGCGGCTGGATGTCGGGCATGGTGTATGACCTGACCGGCTCCTACCGTGCCGCCTTCATCAATGGCGCGGCCTGGAACCTGCTGAACGGAGCGATTGCCTGGGTGCTGTTCATGCGGGTGCGCGCCATCCAACGCACCGTGCATACTTGACAGCCTGAAACCTTGCCACCCCTGAATGGATGCGCCATGAATCCTGAGCACCCCCCGTTTGAAGTTCTGCGGCTGGACCACGTGGTGCTGGCCGTGAGTGACTTGCAACGCGCTGAAAACTTCTACACCCAACTGCTGGGTGTTCAGGTGGAACGCCGATTGGAAAAACCCAAGCTGGTGCAACTGCGTGTGGGTGAGAGCTTGCTCGACTTGGTGCCGGGCTCACCCCACCCGACCCAGCCCAACATGGCGCACTATTGCTTTCGCATCGACCCGTTTGACGCCAAAGCCATCACCGCCCACTTGAGCAGCTTAGGGATTGCCGTCGCGGCCAGTGGTGAACGCTATGGGGCCGATGGCCACGGCCAGTCCATCTACTTGCGCGACCCCGATGGCAACGAGTTGGAGCTCAAAGGCCC
>Ga0114960_10004172_pt1 | contig 10891 bp, 6 predicted proteins | sample C_130625_MF_Meta_FD_92637 | JGI IMG/M metagenome (GOLD analysis project Ga0114960, IMG submission 92637) | Freshwater microbial communities from Lake Croche, Canada to study carbon cycling - C_130625_MF_MetaG | ecosystem: Environmental > Aquatic > Freshwater > Lake | place: Lake Croche, Canada...
AATAACTTGATGCACCAGAAATCAATCCAAAATAATGTTCAAACCCTCTTTGCAATGGCCAATGCTCTTTGCGCTCTCCTACATGCCATTTACCTGTCATGAAAGTGTTGTAACCACTGGCTTTTAATTCTTCTGCTATGGTAGGATATTGCTTGTCTAAAAATCCTTGGTACGCACCAGGTTGAATGGGTGCTTTTTCGAGGGTAACCATATCGCCCATACCAACTGCATGTGGATACTGACCTGTTAGCAATGTGGCACGCGTAGGGCAACACCTTGCATTATTATAAAAACTTCTTAACTTAATTCCATTGGTGGCAAGTTGGTCTATATTGGGTGTTTTAATTTCACTTCCATAACAACCAATATCTGAATAACCCATATCGTCTGCTAATATGTATAAAATATTAGGACGTTGTTCGTTTTTTTCTGTTGTACTAGAAGTTAGGGTAAAGAAAAAAAAACCTGTAATTAGAACACCTGTAATTGAACCAATGATTGCTTTACTAAAACTTGGTTTTAATAAACTGCTATAGGAATATTTTCTTTTCATTATGGTAGTTATTTTTTTAATTTAAATACTTCGGAACCTGCTAGTAAAAAAGCACCTGATCCATAGGCTTCCCAACTTTCTGCATTAAAATTTCGTTTTGAAGTTCCACCAATTGGCTGTACCCAACCAAGCTTTCCTTCAGGTGTTAAAATTGTATTCAAACCTATCCAAGCTTTTTTAACCGCAGGAAGAAATAGCTTCCGATCGAGTAGTTTATTATTTACACCCCAAGCAAGTGCATAGCAATTAAATCCAGTACCACTTCCCTCTCCGCCAGGATAGGCATCAGGATCTAACATACTTGTTCGCCAAAGACCATCGGGTTGTTGCAATTGTAAAATTCGTTGGCACATTTCTGTGTACAATTGAACATAAAAATTTCTATTTGAATAATCCTTTGGCATTTCTTGTAACACACGAACCAATCCGCCAAGCACCCATCCATTACCCCTTGTCCAAAAAAGTCTTTTGCCGTTGGCCTCTCGTTGACCTTCTCCTTTTTCATTCCATAAATACCTAGCGTCGCGTGCAAACAATTGTTCCTCTTTATTATACAATAGTTGGTAGGTTTGATGGTATAACGAATCGTTCAAAACCAAGTATGATGGGTCTTTCAAGGTCTTTGCTAGTTTAACTAAAACAGGTGGCGCCATATAAAGCGCATCGCACCACCACCAAGTTAGCCCGTGATTTTCAAATGCTTTGCCCGGTTGTGTTTTCATTTTTTGAAGAGAATCCAACGTTGGCTGAATCATTTTCAATTCTTTTTTTATTCGATACAAATCAATATATGTTTGGCTGATTGCATAGTCATCGGCGTTGTCGAATCGTTTTCCTGGTTGCCATTTTTTTCTTTCACCCATTGCTAATAAAGAATCGAGTACGCTTGTTGATTTTGTAGTTTGATACGTAGCAAATAACCCGGTATAAAAAGCGCCATTGGTCCAGTCGTTTTCTTGCTTATTATTGGAATGTGTCAATTGCCAGTTTGAAACTTTTAGTAAAATTTCTTTGATATAATTTGGATCGAATACCCGTATTTCTTGCGCAGAAATAATTGTTGAATGCAATAAAATTGACAATAAAAAAACAAGGATTGTTATTTTTTTAAAATAAGTCATGGCGTATTAATTATGTAGTAGGTCTTTTTTTTGCAGCCATTATTTTATGCAACAAATCGGTAAGTTCTTTTACTTTTTCGGGATTTTGATTGTACAAATTATTGTCTTCGTGAATATCTGTAGCTAAATTGTACAACTGCCCTATAGGCTCTCCTGGCTTTGGTTTAATTTCAACAGGCGCAGTAAATCCACCAGAACCAATTTTGGTAATTAATTTCCAAGAACCTTTTCTAATATCATAAAATCCTTTTGAAGAAATATTTATAATAGCAGGTTGTTCTGCTACAGTAGTTGCTTTTCCTGTTAAAATTGGTAATATTGAATAGCTATCTTCTGTTTGATATTTTTCTGAATGATCGCCTAATAAATCGGCACAAGTAGCCAATAAATTTGCCAATGTTGTAGTAGCATCACTTACCGAACCTGCTTTAATTTTTTGAGGATAACGAACTATAAAAGGCACACGATGTCCGCCTTCATAGGCATCGCCTTTCATGCCCCTAAATTCACCTGCTGATTTGTGGTTAAACTGTGCCACAAAATTTTCGCGCCAGTAAGGACCATTATCACTTGCAAAAATAACGATGGTATTTTTAGACAATCCCATACTATCTAATACATGTAACACTTGTCCAACCGCATCATCTACTTCCACTACATAATCGCCATATTCTCCTGCCTTTGATTTGCCAACATAGCCGGGTTTAGGCAACCAAGGCGTATGTGGTGCAGGCATTGGAAAATATAAAAAGAATGGCGTTTTTGCATTAGCCTGTTTTTTTATAAATGCAGTTGCTTTATTGGTGAAATTGGGAAGTACATTGTAAAACTCAAATGATGGTGCCATTAAACCTTCTCTCCAAAATGGACCTGTATAACCAGACTCTAATTTATTGCCATTAGTATAGCCTGTAGGTTGTTCTGTTAATTGGTCGTTTTCTAAATAACAATACGGTGCCATATCTAAAGATGCCGGAAGTATATAAGAATAATTAAAGCCCTGAGTTTTAGGTCCTGCTGTTGGTGCTTTGGTAAAATCAATTTGCTTTGGATCCATATCACTAGCAATACCATACATATTATCTTTATTGTACTCAGGTTTTAAAGAATCCTTAAAAGCATCTTTCAACACCCAATCTACTCCTAAATGCCATTTACCTACTACTGCTGTTTGATAAGATTTAGATTGCAAGAAAGAAGCAACAGTTGGTTGATTTTTTTCTATCAATGTTCTGCTATAACCATGCAACACGCCTACAGAAAGCCTACTACGCCAAGGATATCTACCCGTTAAAATAGAATACCGAGAAGGTGTACAAACCGACGAAGTTGTATGCGCATCTGTAAAACGCATGCCCTGTTGTGCAAGACCATCAATATGCGGTGTACTAATTTTACTTTGAGGATTATTAATTGAAACATCGCCATAGCCTAAATCGTCTGCTAAAATGTACACGATATTGGGTAAGCCAGATTTGTTTTGAGCATTAACATTTGTAGCAGCAAGCATCAAAAAGCAGCAAATAGTTGCTAATCCGCTAATTGATTTTTTATACAGTATCATTTTCATAAAATTTTTATCTAAAACTAATTACTACTCTTTTTTTGAAATGCTGGATTGTATTTTCCGCGTTCTTTAAATCCTTCATAAGGGCGCATTAAACCAAATCTTGGATAACTATCAAACACATCTCCATTGCCCGTCATTCTTGGATCTGATTGCGCTACTAGTGTTTCTTCTAATTTCTTTTTTAATTGATTTTTAATGGCATCAAATTGTGCATTTGCAGCAAGGTCATTTAAACAATTAGGATCTTTTTTTATATTGAACAATTGGTCTTGGTTTCTTTTTTCAAATCCTAATTTAAAAAGTACTGGCCAGGTGTTTTTGTTTTGAATCATCCAAGATTTTGTAGGCGAATCATCTATATCATCGTAGCCTTCAAAAATACCTTTCATACCAGACTCACTAACCACTGCTACTGGATTATTAGGTGCAGGATCACCAGCAGGCCATCTGTCTGGTTTAAGGTTTTCTATATACAAATATTCTTGTGAACGAATAGCTCTAGCAGGGTAACCAACATTATCTGGTCGGGCATGAGAATGTCTTTCTCTTCCTGTAAAAACATAGTGTCTACTCGTATCGATATTACCAGATTTTTTACTTTTTAAAATAGGCATTAATGATTTTCCGGTAATTCCTTTAAAATGTTCTGCTGATGCTAGGTCTAAAAAAGTAGGCGCTAAATCTATTAAGCTAACCATATCAGTTACTGTACGATTTTGTCCATTCACCTTAGGACCACAAATAGCCAAAGGCACGTGTATACCATATTCTTGTAAATTGGCTTTTGCATAAGGGAAGGGCATTCCATTATCTGCTGTTACCACAACAATGGTATTGTCAAGTTCACCTGCCGCAGCTAACATATCTAACATTTTTCCTAACTGCTTGTCGAAATATTCAATTTCTAAAGCATAGTCGAGTAAGTCGTTGCGAATATTTTGGTTGTCTGGCAGAAATGCAGGAACCAACATATCTTTTGTTTGTAATCCTGCGGCAGCACCAGAACCAGGTTCGTAATTACGATGTGGCTCGTGCGAACCAAACCAAAAAAAGAAAGGTTTATCAGCAGGTTTTTCAGATAAAAAATCGGCAAAATTTGCAACGTAATCAACATTACTTATGCCAACAGTTGGTGCTTTTGCTAGATGTTTATTATTGTACTCTGGGCCAACTGGATTGCGCGTCCATCCTGCTGCTTTAAAATTCCCCGGATCCCATGGCTTTCCAGTAAATCCTAAAAAGTATCCTGCAGATTCTAGCGTATTGGTTACTACTGGATATTTTTTAGGAAACAAACTTGCATGAGTGCCCGCTTCTTCTAATTGCCAAATTTGTCTGCCTGTTAAAATAGCCGCTCTTGAAGGACTACACTGCGGTGCTGCCACAAATGCATTGGTAAATAAAACTCCTTTTGATGCAACTCTGTCGAAATTTGGTGTATGGTAAATTTTTTGACCATACGCAGAAGTATGCGGATAAGATTGATCATCTGCAATGGCAAATAAAATATTTGGCTGACGTTTTAATGTTGCATTTGGTTGTGCAAATAACTGCTCAGAAAAAAGCAAACTAGTTATTAATACCATCAATAATTGAAAAAACCTTTTCGTGTAGCGTTTCATATATAAATCATTAAATGAAAACAAAAAACGTCCTAAATAACAACAGAAGTCGCTTGACTAGATTTAGCTAGTCTATTGCTTTTTGTGCTTGATTTTTTTGGACTAGAATTTCTAACAATAATCACTGGTTTAATTACTTCACCTGTTGTATGAGAAGGCCTCAACTCTTTATTAATAATTTTTAATAACAGATTGATTGACGCTGTTGCAATTTCATCAATAGGTTGCGCTGCAACGGTAATAGATGGCGTTAATAATCTGAATAAATCATTGTCATCGAAACTAACAATCGCAATATCTGAAGGAATGCTTAAATGACATTTTTGTAAGGCTTCTATCCCTATAACACCTAGATAGTTTGTAGCAAAGAAAATCGCATCTAGTTCTGGGTTTTCTAATACAAATAATTGAATTGAAGCAATCATTTCTTGATGTGAATCAGAGAATCCAACTTTTAGAGTTTTATAGCGTAGTTTATTATTTTGCGCATCTATAATCGCATTGGAAAATCCTTTTTCACGCTCCGTCATCATTGACATTTCACTCACAATTGATATAAATCCAATATTTGAATAGCCATTGTCTATTAGATGAGTAGTTAAATCGTAACTACCTGAATAGTTGTCTAAAATAACATAATTCGTTTCAACATCAGGTATTAATCGGTCAATTAATACAAAGGGAATATTTTCTTTTTTGAGTTTGAGAATTTCATCTTTAATACCTTGTGTAGCAGTAATAATATAGCCATCTACAGAACTATTACGCATTTTATTAATCAGCTCAATCGCTGTGTTATCGTTATTTTCGGTACTACTATAAAACACATTGTACCCATTTTTATTTGCTTCTACTTCAATTATTTTAGCAATATTTCCAAAGAAATAGTTGCCAATATCTTCTACAATTAATCCGATGGTTTTTGACTTTCCAGTTCTTAGCATTCTTGCCGCACTGTTTGGATTGAATCCACGTTTCTTAATTAACTCGCGTACTTTATTTGAAGTGGCAACACTAATTCCTTTCTGCTCACTTTTTCCATTTATTACAAAAGAGACTGTTGTTATCGATATATTCAGCTCTTTGGCAATATCCTTCATTGAAACTTTCTTCGTGCTATTCATCTTTCATTTTTTTGTGTTAACAAAAAAGTACGCGTATAATTAATTGTTACTAGTCATTGAAGGTGGTGCCATCTTTGGATTTGAACCCCAAGCCGTATTTGGCTTTTCGCCCATTTCTAACAACAATTTTCCACCTTTAATTAATTGCTCGTGTAACATCCAGGGTTGGTTTAAAATTGCCCCATTTAAATTGGCTGATTGTATGTAATAATTTTTTGCAGAATTATTTTTTGTTTCAATCACAAACTGTTTACCAGGATAATATTTTGCATTTAACTTGATGGTGATTTTATTAAAAATAGGACTAGTAATTTCATAATATGGTTTTTCGGAAGTGCCTCCATTTGTAGAAAATAATCCCATTTTAAGTAAGGCAGAAAGTGATCCCATTAATCCTTGGTCTTCGTCTCCGCTATACCCTTTTTGAGGAGAAATACCACTATAGACCGAATCAATTAATTGGCGCGTCCAGTATTGTGTAAGCCATGGCTTTCCCGCATAGTTAAACAAGAAAGGGGTTTCCATACATGGCTGATTGCCGTAGTTGATATACACCCTTCTTAATAATTCTTTATCCACCGGATTTTCTGATTTACCAGAAACAAATCCATTGGTTCTTGCTTTTTCAAAAGCATCATTTAGTTTTTTTGTAAATACTTCGTTACCTCCCATCATTTCAATCAATCCTTTTACATCGTGCGGCACAAACCAAGTGTATTGCGCTGCATTGCCTTCAACAAAACCATGTTCGTATTGTAAAATATCTATTGGCTGATTCCATTTTCCAGTTCTGTCTTTGGTCCACATCCAACCAATTTCTTTATTAAAAACATTTTTATAATTCAATGCACGTTTGCTGAACAAATTATAATCATCAGTTTTACCCAATGACTTTGCCATTTGAGCAAGTGCAAAATCTTGGTACGCATATTCTAATGTTTGTGCAGATCCATCTTGGTGATAACCATATTTAGTTTGGCTCAATGGATAAGGCACATAGCCTAATGCAATATATTCTTCTATTCCACCACCTTTTGATGTATTGTGTTCATACCCTGCTCTACCCATCATCCCTCCAGGAAAATGGTCTTTACGCATACCTTCATAAGCTTGTGCAATATCAAATCCACGAATGCCTTTTAAATACGCACTTACAATAAATGGTGTGGTAGCAGCACCTGTCATAACATAGGTATAATTGCCGCCCGAAGGACCACGAGGTATTAAACCGCCATCTTTGTACATTAATAAAAGCGAGTTAACAAATGACTCTGTTAATTCTGGATATACTAAATGCCAAAGTGTATTGATTGACCATTGTGCTCCCCAAAATGAATCTGAATTGTACTCGTTAAATTTGGGATTACCATTAGCATCTAATGGAATTTGTCCGATTCTAGGTTTTGCTCCAGTATTATCAATATAAGTACCGCTATGGTCACTAACAATTCTTCTTCCTTGTAATGCATGCCATAAATCAGTATAAAATCTTCTTTGTTCGATAAGGGTTCCACCATCAACATCTATTCTACCCAACCACTCATTCCACTGCGCTGCAGATTCTTTAACGATTTTATCAAAATCCCAATGAGGTAATTCTATTTTTAAATTATTTTCAGCTGCCGCAACACTTGTGTATGAAATGGCCACTTTCATTTTTCTAACTTCATTTGCAGCTGTTGCAAAATTTACATAAACACCTGTGTGTTCGCCACTAACAATGTTTTGATCGGCCAGAATTTTTCGGTCTTTCCAACCTTTAAATGAAGTGAATGGCTTGTCGAACTCAACAACAAAAAACACGGTAATTGGTTTTGGTCTGCGTACAGTTGGAGCCATTGTAACTTCTCCTGCAATGCAATGATCATTTACTTGATGCGTGCTTGCAGACTGCGTTTCAGAAGAACCCAACACTGTTGTAAAGTCAAATAGTATATGACTATCAGCCGATTTTGGAAAAGTATATCTATGAAAGCCTACCCTAGTAGTGGAAGTTAATTCGGCAGTAATGCCATAATCTTTTAATACTACTTTATGGTAGCCTGGTTTTGCAATTTCTTGTTGGTGTGTGTAAGAAGATCCATAAGCATTAGGACCTAACTGACCTTTAAAAACACCTGTTGTAGGTAATACGGGTATCCCAGATAATTCCCAACAGTGAATATGACTAAAGCATTTGATGGTGTCGTCGTTGTATCTATAACCTGTGTTCCATACGCCATTCAATGCCATGTCTGGACTTAAGTTAACCATTCCAAATGGCCTTGTAGCAGAACTAAAATAAAAGAAACGAGAATTGGCTGCATCAACCATTGGCTCAACTAAATCTGTTTTAGCCAATTTAGTATGGATAGTTTTTTGTGCGAATAAACTTGTACTAGAAATTAATAATAAGCCTAAAAAAAAGGGAGCTACTTTAAGAGACATGATCGTTTATTGTTTAACAAAAATAAATTAACGCAAATCTTATGAATAAGCATTAGTTGTTTATTGGATTGGAAGGAAAAAACACATTATTAAAAAAAAGGGGATCGCTCAAAACGAAATAAAATAAATGAAAAAAGAAAGAGAATTTGTATTACACAAATTCTCTTTCTTTTTTTTATTTAATACCCAGGATTCTGAGTGATTTTTGGAAGTGTTACATCAATCATCGATTGAGGTATAGGACGTAAGTAATGCTTAGCAGGATCAAACTGCTGAACACCATTTAAACCATATTTTATCCATGGATTGTATTTAACTCCACGAGTGCCAATAGTTTGCGTACGCTTTAAATCGTACCAACGCATGCTCTCACCTAAGAACTCTCTACCTGATTCATCTAAAATCATATCAATTGTAATATTTGCTGGAGTGGCTCTGTAAGCCAAAACGTTTGTTGGCGCTTCTGTTCCATTTTCTGGGTTCAATGCACGTAAAGGTGTTTTACCTGCATTAGCAGTACCCAAAGCACGATCAAGTACTTTGTTGTAATACACATCAGCAGTTCCTAACACAGCACCTGTACCACCTTTAACAATGGCTTCTGCGGCCATTAAATAAACTTCAGCAGAACGGAAGATAGGATCGTTATAGGTTGAGAATCCATCATTGTAAGAAACACCTGGTTGGAAGAATTTCCAAAACATAGGAGCCGCCCAAAACATATTGTCTTTAACACCAGCAGTAGGATTGTATCCAACTATTTCGCTAATATTATTAACAGAATACTTTTTTGTACCACCTACTTGATTTCTACCTCTATCAGCAGCTAAAGTAACTGGTGTATTCCAAGGCATTACTATAGCAGTGGTATCTCCAATTGCATACACAAGCGGCGCTGGATATACAGTAAGAAGATTATTATTAAGCGCACTCAAAGTAGTTGTGTTTGCAGTTGTTGCATAACAAACACTGTTAAATGTTCCATCATAACGTGTATCTAATTGTGGATCAAACAAACGATAAGCAGCCCAAGTTGGGTTAAATCCACCACCTTGTAATTTGGTATACCATAAAGTTGCACCACCCGCTTGTGCGATACCACTAGGTCCTGGATAGAATTGACTGTGCATGTTGTTTCCAATCAATCCTTTAGCAGGATCTAAATTACCATCTCCATTATAATAAGCAGGGTTAGCATATTGTACTGCAAGAATTACTTCTTTACTCACATTCGCAACTGCTACAGATGCTGCCATTGCTGGTTGTGCTGCAGTTACATTTTTTGGATGAATAGGAAATAAATCAGCCCATTTAGCTTCTAGTGGATATAAATTACTAGCAATGATTTCATCACATAATTTAAGTGCACTTGTAAAGTCGGCAGGTGTACCGCCCAAAGAGTTATTAAAATTCCATCCTCTGGTTAAAAGCACTTTTGCTAATAAAAATTTAGCAGCTCCTTGAGTAATACGACCATTATCTGTTTGAGTAACAGGCATAGTAGCCACGCAAGCTGTTAAATCAGTTACTATTTGTGTATATACATCCTTAGCTAGCGTTTTATTAGCCGCTAAAGTACCAGCAACTGATTCTGTTAGAGGCATTGGAACATCGCCCCATTGTTGCACTAACCAGAAATAACTTAAAGAACGTAAAAACTTCGCTTCGCCAATTCTAGCATCTAGCACTGCTTGGGTTACTCCTTTAAAGTTTTTTTGACGACTCAAAACAGTATTACAACGGTTAATTTCTTTGTATAAATTATCCCAATAACCACTTAAATCTCCCCAAGTAGAATTCAATCGAATATCGTATTGTTCAAGACCATTATCATCTTGATTAGGTAAGCCATAGAAAACACCACCCCAACCATTCGCAGTAAACAAATCAGTCCCTCTTAAAGTTAACTGTCTTGACTGAGTGATATCTCTAAGCAAAGGATAACAAGAGTTTACAAGTGCATCTAAACCAGCAGCATCTACATAAAAGTTATCTGTAGTTCTGTTGGCTGGGTTGTACTCATCTAAAAAGTCTTTTTTACATCCAATTTGAAAAAGACTTAACAATAGCAATACTATTGAAGCTTTTTGAATATTTTTAAAAATTCGCATACAATTTATTTTAATTTTTTTATTTAATTATTAGAATCCAACATTTACACCAAATGTGTAATTGATTGCTTCAAAATCATCCTGGTATCCACCACCATTGTATTCAGGATCATTACCACGGAATTTAGTAAAGCGGGCAGGATTAACTAATTGAAAATAAAAACGAAGTCTATCGATTCCTAGTTTTTCTAATTTTGCTTTAGGCATATTATAGCCCATTGTTACATCAGAAATTCTTAAGAAACTAGCATCTTCATAATAGATAGCATCACTGTTTGATTTAGCAACTCCCATTCCCCACATTTCGTTAGAAGGATTGTTTCTAGTCCAATAATTAACATTCAAACGACCCCATCCACCATT
>Ga0114960_10004174_pt1 | contig 10890 bp, 13 predicted proteins | sample C_130625_MF_Meta_FD_92637 | JGI IMG/M metagenome (GOLD analysis project Ga0114960, IMG submission 92637) | Freshwater microbial communities from Lake Croche, Canada to study carbon cycling - C_130625_MF_MetaG | ecosystem: Environmental > Aquatic > Freshwater > Lake | place: Lake Croche, Canada...
ATGCCGCCTTCAAATTTATTCAACTCTTTAACGATGTTCCCTCTCAACTTTCATTCTTTAATTCCTTCTTCGATGACTTTAAACTCTCTCACAAACTTCTCAAAAATACTATTAAATTTGCGGGGGACCAAGGTCCCCCCGCACGCCCCCCCCTTTCTGATCCTACCGCCGAAAAGAAAAAGAGACCGTATAAACGCAAGGCTCCTACCAAGCCCAACACACAAGACAACCTCACGGATTCTCAACTTATTATCCAACAACTTGTCCTTTCCGCGAATTCTTCTCCAGAAGACCAACCGCCCGCTAAGAGCGATCAAGAGACGCAAGAAGATGTTGCGCAACCGAGTGTCCAATCTGAACCCTTGCCCGAAAAGAAAAAGAGACCTTATGTACGCAAAGTCAAGGTCCCACAAGACAGTCCCACGACCGTTACTACAGAGGAAGCCGCCGAAGTCTGATCCCCCACATTGTAAAATATAATCCGTAGTACCTTGTGTTGTAACAATAATAATCCCCCCTTTTTTACTTGACCGCACTCATACACAAGCCCGGTATCCGAAGACTCGACCGAGAAAAAATTGATTCCAAAATGAAAAAACACATTTAATATCACCAAACAACTATTTTGTGATATTAAACCATGGTGCGTAACACAAACGGTGGCTCTAAAACAAAGTCTTGCGCTAGAAAATCCATTCAACCCACCGCAAGCGTGGTCGACTATTCACCCAAAGATGATCTCGAAAAGATTGCGGTAGTAAGTAAACTATATGGCAACAGTATGTGTCAAGTTCTCACCACCGACAGCCCACAACTAGATCTCATGTGTCACATCCGAGGAAAATTCAGAGGACGATCCAAGAAACACAACATGCTTTCTGTAAACTCGCGCATTGTGATCGGATTGCGCGAATGGGAAAACCCCTATAAAAATGCCGATCTTATTTCGGTTCTATCTACCTACGAGGATTCTACTGTACAAACCGGTAACAGTAAAAATCCGAGTAACACCGACTCGTTTATATTTTCAAACGAAGAGGTCGACGAAACGCACGACGTGCTTCCCCAAAAAATTCCCGATAGTTCAAACGTAAAATACGAAGACGAAATCGATATTGACGACATATAAAAATTACGCGTCTACATCTTCTGCCCAGCCCAATTTTATTTTAGACGCCATCCCGTAGGCATCAATTTTGTACATACGTATCTTGTACATCTTGTAAATATCCCTTTTTTGTTCACTCTTCAATTCGAGAATCATTCTCTCCTTTTCCAAATACACCGTGTGACGATACACACAGGTATTATTCGAAGACATTTCGCGTATAGCAATAACATACGCATCATGTAATTCGGTAAGCATATCCGGTCGGGTTAAACATTTACGCATGGTTTCGCATTCGCGTTCCACTTTCAAGGTGGATTTCATTTTTTCATTCAACGTATCCATATTAGAGATCCATTCGTTTAAAAAATGCCCCGCCTCTTCTGAAAGAGTTGTAACCAAAGAAAAACGCACGAAAAATATAATTTGGTTCAAAAGATCTACCAATCGACGTATGGGGCTGGTCATATGGACATAGGTTTTTATATTCAACAAATCGTGAGACAAATTGACGTTTTCCGAAAAATTAACATATTGCCCACACATACTACCCCAGTTATAAATAAGGCGTTTAGTATCTGGCAACATATTGTTATTGTAACTATCCAGAAAATTGCTCACGGGCACAGAAGATAACACCGAGCGATACACCCCCACCTTATGTTCGTACATGTGACTCCCGCACCATTTATTCATAAAAACCATCCAATATCCGACCAGCCCGTGACTTTCAGTTATACCCGGATCCAATGCCCGGGTCAAGTCCAACAGACCACGATAATGCCGGTTTTTCAACATCGCAGATTCTTCATAGACGAAATTTTTCTTCACCGCAATAATGGCATTACAAAATTTAATGACCGGGTCGGTATAATCATCCCCCGAAAATGTTATATCCATACAAAACGCAAATCTTTTCTGGTTCTCCAACAAACTACATAAATTGTCGGACAAAATGGTGGGCAGCATGGGCCGTCTACGGTCCGGCAAATAAATCGTCGAGACCCGTTTTTGAAACGATTGCCACAAACCAAATGTCTCCATCCAAAAAAACACGTTGGCGATATAAATACTCACCGTTTTACTGCCATCCGCATTTGTCTTGAAACAAAAACCGTCGTCATAATCTAAACTGTTTTTGGGATCAATCGTAAACACAAATTCGCCGGTGCGGTCTTCAATACAAAAATTCGGGTTATGCTGTATTTTTTGTATATATTCTTCCGTCTGTTCCGTATGAAACAGTTTGTGGGTCTTTTTCGTAAAGTCCTTGTTGGAATCGTTCAAATTGCGACAATACAATTTATATTCGTAAAATGCCTCCAAACTGGTGACATCTCCCAAAACATCCAGAATGGTGCCCTGCGGATGCTGACCACCCCAACTCTCGTAACGGAAAACAATGTATTTATCCCGAATATTTTTCGAAAACCCCATTTTAATATCATAGGGCACCAAAAACGCCGGAAGTCGTTTATCGTCCGGTATACATTTGTACAACAACCGTTTCTTATTTTCAGTTCTGCCGTAGGTTTTATTGTTCTCCAAAAGCAACACTCCGGCCAAAGTAGGACATTCGCGAATATACGAATAGGCGAGATCACCATTTTCCCAAATAATGTCGTTATTAAACACCCGTAGTTCCACCGGATTTAGTGTAGATAGCGGCGTATCCTGAATCGGAACCTCGTTTTTTGTATCCAAATCGTAAATTTTCCACGAGACGTAATTACGATCATTGATAAAAATACGCCAGGGTTTCTTGGCCATATTTACAGATACGATTTGTAAAAAAGTCAACTACATGATTCATATTGTCAAATATTTATGTCGTTTTACACATTATATTTATGTATAGTATATCATATTCGAGGTAATGGATGAACGCAACGGTAGTTATATTGTAATATTGGTATTATCCATCATAATGATGATCGTGTCTTTTATTATAGAATATAACCACCCCGTCATGGAGAACAAATACATTGTAAATTTACCCAACGTGGCATTTTTAAGAATTATACATTACTACATTACCATATATTTTGTATTTTATGTTTTATTCTTTCCAGTTGCGGGTATTAACGGGGTCATTTATCTAATCGCGAATTTAATCTATAATTTTGAATGGATATTATTGAAATGTTGTATTTTAAGTTACTATGAATTACACCAATACAACGACATTGACTTTTCCACAACCAACGTTTATTTCCATCCCCATTTCACCCTGTTTTTAAGAGAACATGTAAATATTGTCTCGAAAATCATGGGATACATCATGTTGTGTACGGTGGGGTTGATCCTCTATTACAATAAATTCATATCTCCAGAGTGGAAATTACTGTTTGTTCTCGTGTTCTCCTACACTGTGTATGTATGTTCGACGGGGTCAAATCCTATTTGGAATTTTCTGGAATATCTGAACGTGGGATCCAAGGTAGAATACATGAAGATGGTTTTAGAAAGAGCCGACCGCCAGAACAAATACCCGGACAAGGACGACATCTTTTTCCAGTATTTTGCGTATTAGACCACCAGTAAAGCGCGCAAATCCTCCACATAAAAATATTGACCATCGCCATTGTACCACCAGACATAGACAAAGGGAGGTCCCGAGGATTTGCCACGAAATGTCCGCGGGGTCGTAACAACAAGGTGTTTTATCCGCCGTTTCATGGAGGTCTCAATCAACTCCCGAATTTCGCATTCGTGAAACTTGGAGATACAGATGTCATACATTAGCAGTGGAACAGAAGGGAACTATTGTACTATAAGTCAAGATTTTCTATGTACATGTAAGAAGGTAGATGTACATGGAAATTATTTCGGGCGGTTCTCGTCTAATAAAGAATCATCCCTCCGATCAAAACAAACATCAAAACCAGGGGGAACAATACCAAGAACCAAGAAAGTGCCGGGGCGCCCGCACGACAAATCAAATTCAGTATCCACGTCCAAAAAAGAATGTAAATGATTTTGAGTATGAAAATCATAGTAGTATTCGGTACGTCACACGAGTACATACCAATACAGTAAACCTTGTTATCCGCCGTATAATAATTCTGAATCGCCACGATAAAAATGAAAAACGCGGAAATGACAAAATACACGTACGCGGGCGTGCACCAGTTTCTCAATCCTTGAATAGCCATCCTATTATTGTTATTTGTATAAATAATACAAAGAATTTATTTGTGTGCGCAATTACTTGGACGCGCCGCCATTTGGAGAACGTTTGACCAATTCATATACGATTAAAAACGCGAAAATCATCATAATATAGGGTAACAGGAACAAGAACCAGGCTACGTTGCTGTGGCCCGACCGACAAATATAGTTGAGAACCCAGGTCCAGAAAATGATGAAAACGAATTTCATAATGAACAAGAATGTCACCCCGGGCTTGGTACATTTTTCGTCCAAACAAACCGAGTTCATGTCAATATTACCGGTGGTCAAAAACACAATTGCGATGATCAAAAAAACGATCGAAATCACGAAATACAAATATGCGGGAGTACATAAACTATTCAGTCCGAGTGAAGACGCCATAATGAGGTAGTATATTACATCATTATAAAAAATTTACTAACGCGGGTGGGCGTAAAATTAAGCTAAAGGGGGGTTGTAATAACCGTACGGATAGTCCAACACCGGCTGACTCATAGCGCTACTCCCCAGAGCTTGGGTCAAACCGGTCAAGGTATTTGCCTGTACTTGAGAACCATTTACCGCGCCAAACGAAGTAATGGCACTCATGTTGGACCCCGAATTGAAAAAACTCATGCCGCCTTTCTTAGTCTTACCGAGTCTTTTTTTATGTCGCCGGCGCGCGCCACCCGAAACGCGGCTAAAATCCCCGGCTAACCGCGCATCGACTTGCGCGGACGGATTTTGCGGATCGCCACCTAAATTACCATTGTAAGGATAAAAAACCTTGGGATCAAGGTTATCTAAATTAGGACTACCGCCATATGTTTTGGATCCGCAACCGCACCCTCCGCCGCGTCTAGTCGTGCGCCGACGCATTTTGCGATGCTTCTTCTTATACGTTTGTTTCTTATATTTACGTGTTGCGCCCATGGTATACACTATATAGACATATTATTCAATATCCACATGCGTCAACATGTGTCTTCGACAGCACGCATTGAACAACAGCAATTCATCCAACACGTGCCCTTCGGCCGTTTTTTCCGCCGTCTTTTTGGTTAAATACACGACTTTATCCACATCCAGTCCCGCCTTAATTTTGCGCTGACGCACTTTATCTTGGTAGTATCGATACTTGTCTGCCAGCACATTTCCACACGTGAAGCATTTAATAGGAATGATCATGTTAGTTATATTTAAAACATATATAATTTTTCGATTTCAATTTTACCGTAAAATATAATTGTATACTATAAGGATGAAACAGTATATTTATTTATTTATAATCATTTTTTTTCTGTTTATTATTACGGTAAATTTGATGAATACATACCACGAAGGATATGCTTCTAGTTATAGTGGTCCATCGGGTCTGTATTCCATGACAGATAAATCCAACCCTATTCACAATAGAACGGGTAAAAATGACGAGGATCGTATTGCGGCCATTACAAGTATATCTACTCCCCCGCCAGCGATGGCTCCTTCCCCCATGCAATACAAAACGACGTACCACCCCTTTGACCTCAATGTGGTGTACCACGATTCGCCGGAAGACATACAAAAACAAACGGGAATAGATCCTTCCGCGAATTTAATCAGTGTTTTAGACAAATCCGGAAAATTGGTCCAAGTGCCCATTTCAAGCACGGCGAACGACACGACATTTTACGAAGATGAAAGTTTGCGCTACGATCCGAAAAACTACGTTCCTACTTACGAAGATACCGTGTATTTTAGTAAATTGACGGGTCTCGGCTACCAAAAACCCATTTACGGTACCGATGCTCAAATGAGCGGGTTCTGTAGTTTCAACCAGAATTATCCAGATAAAATCGAAGACAAATGCCGCAAATTGGACGGTGATATATGCGCATCAACCGCCTGCTGTGTTTTACTTTCGGGCAAATGTATGGCCGGAAACCAGAACGGACCCTACGTACATGCCCATTATCAAGACCCTGGAAACAAGAAAACCGACAAATATTTTCATATGGGTAAATGTTACGGAAATTGTGTAGACGATCAATCGAATTATTACAATTACAACAACGAAATATTATCCCGCGATGACGAGAACATACACAAATTGCGTCTAAAGACCGGTATTTACGATAACAATCCTGTTCGAGGAATCTGGAATCCCGGGCAAACAACGGACCCGAATCTGGTGGCCGGGCCCTAAGTATATTCCGAGGGCCGTCCCCACGTTGAAGTACGTGGCAATAAAGATATAATTTGACAAACTATATAGTAATAAAATTATATTACTATATAAGATACAATGTTCTCATTGTTGGTAAAAATGTTCTCGGTGGTATCGTGTGTGGCATACAATCTTGGTCCGGTCAGCCAACCTATTAGTGTTAAAAATCTGATTTCGGGGATTGAACATTCGGATTTCGACGCCATTTACTTCAATTCGGATATGCGGACGGTAGTAGCTACCAGTCCCAACTTCAAAGGCGTACAATTCCGCAGCACAATTTCGCCGCTCATCACCGAAAAGTTGGTAGACATGTCGCTGAAACACGACATAGATCCGGTTTTTTTAAATCCTCCCAACAACGATTTATTCAACCTCTTTTCGTTCATCCCCAACCTCTTTTTTTTGGGTATTGCGTTGTCCGTTATACGGTCGGCGACAATGATGTCGAATTTAATGGGGGGTGGCGACGGAGATTCTAACAACAACATGGGGAGATTCATGAATTTCAACAAGAAACCTACAAATTCAAATAAAAACACAAATGTCTCCTTTTCCGACTGGGCGGGTTCTCAAGAAGTTTTGGAAGAATGTATCGAATTTGTTTCCTATCTAAATAAAACGGACGATTATACCGCGATGGGTGTAAGAATCCCCCGCGGAATACTGTTGGAAGGTCCGCCGGGGACCGGAAAAACACTTCTGGCCAAAGCCATTGCGAACGAATCTTCTTCTACCTTTTTTTCGGCATCGGGCTCGGAATTTATCGAAATGTTTGTGGGTGTAGGTGCCATGCGTATCCGCCGACTGTTTGAAGAAGCCCGGAAATCGAGCCCTGCTATCATTTTCATTGACGAGATCGACGCCATTGGCAAACAACGCGGTCGTGGTGGCAACATGATGGGTAACGACGAAAGTGAACAAACATTGAATCAGCTGCTAACAGAAATGGACGGTTTTCAGGAAAACGCCAACATCACGGTGATTGCGGCCACCAACCGCGCCGACATTTTAGATTCGGCCCTGTTGCGCCCGGGTCGGTTTGACCGCATCATTAAGATACCCTTGCCTGACCGGACATCGCGCGAGGCGATTTTATCATTGTACCTGAAAAACAAACCCGTTGAACCCACCGTAAAAATAGACGCATTGGCGAAATTAACCGCCGGGTTCTCGGGAGCTCAATTAAGTAATTTGGTGAACGAGGCGGCCATCGTGGCGGCAAGGAACGGAGATTTAATCATTCGGCAGCGATTTTTAGAAGATGCCCTGGAAAAATTGTTGATTGGCATCAAAAAGAAAACCGATACGCGCGACCAAAAAACCAAGTGTCGCATTGCCATTCACGAGATTGGTCATGCGCTCATTGTTCAAGAATTCCCCGATTATTTTGACCTACAAAAAATATCTATTCAAGCAACGTACTCGGGTGCGGGAGGTTACACCATTTTTACCGAGAAAGAGACGATTGCCGAGAACGGTCTCTACACAAAAGATTTCTTGATGAAACGTCTCATGGTGGCCATGGGCGGTAAGGCGGCCGAGGCGGTTTATTACGGCGACGATTTTGTCTCTGTCGGGGCGTCGATGGATCTGAAGCAAGCCAACCAACTCGCCCGAGAAATGATTGAGAAGTACGGCATGGGGGAAAGTTTGCGCGCATTCTCCAAAGAAGAGGGTTACGGCAAAACATATTCTGATATGATTTACACGGTTTCGGACAATGAGGTTATGGAATTGACCAACCGGGCTTACAATGAAGCATATAATCTGATATCCATCAACCGATTGCGACTAGGATCATGTATACGGCAGCTCATGGCAACCGGTCAGATGAGCCCAGCCGAATTTTACAAAATCATCAACGAAGAAGAGATAGAACCGGATTATATTGACAGTTCGGAAGACACGGGTAAACATCACACTCGCGTTACAGACGAGTGTGATACGGTTGATGATGCGGAGGAAATCTTAGACGGCGTAAATACTACGGTTCTCTGAGCTTCGCTATTTTTTGTTTCATTTTATGGTCCTTGTATAGATCCACGCCATCTTCAATGGTGGGATATTGATAATTATTAAACATTACGCGAATTGCGGACAACACTTCTTCATTGGGAAAAGTGTGGTCCAGTAACATGGACATTTTTAACCGATCGTCGGGATGTTGGTTTTCCATTTGAATATAATCTTGATTGAGAATCGTATGTGCCATCATTTCAAGAAATTTCTTTTGGAGGGGGGTCGTATAATAATTGTAACAAATCGTGACAAACCACCGGGTTTTTTTGGTTCCCAGAGGCAACATATTCACGGCAATGATCAAATGTTTGTGGTCAAACGATACGCGCGACCAGGAAAACACCGGATACATGAAAATGTGAAAATTATTCGTCACTTTTGCGTTGTTGTTCATTTTACGCATAATCATGTTGGATTGATAATCAAAAGACAGCCCAATCTTATCAGACAAGAGTTTGTTCTCCGGATTTTTATACAAATACTGGTGAATATTTGTAGGAGGATTTACACTACCAAAACCGAATTTATGAACATATTCTGGGTGTCGTATGTCCATCATGTTCATCGCACTGTCCAACAGCGAACCCTTCATGTCAATCGTTAGAATGGACTTTTCATAATTTTGATTGTTGTAAAATGGAACACTGTACGGCGACGGCCGGTCCGCATCGTACGACCAAAATATTTTGTCTTCAAATAACATGGTTTCGCCAAATTTATCCTTGTTGGAAAATTCCTTGCCATGATATTGACATTTCAAACATCCCGCTTCGGTAATGATACCGTTGTCCAATTTGGACCCCATATGATCACAAATATTGATGGTGGTGGTTAATTCTTGGGTAAGTGGGTTTTTCCAAACAACCAGAGGCAAATCACCCACATTGATTTTATACGGTTTCGAAAAATCAATATGTTCATTTACACCCAAACAATGCCAATTTTTGAAAAAATCCAAGTTTTTTTTGGGAACGTTCCCCGCATACAGGGACGTAACCAGATAATTGTTAGTTGCCCACAACAACACTAGAAACGAGAAAAACATATTCAGTATAATAATAATTGTTAGTATTATTATACACGTATCTTCAGATGGTTTTATGATATAGTATTTTATGTGGTGGCAGTGTATACAATGTATAAACGCGATGCGAATGATACCGATGACATAGTTGATCCGAAAGTCGCCATGACCGAGTCTATTACAGGCGCATGTGCCATCGCATATAGGGCTATCAAATTCGCAAATACCGCGGTCATTATTGCCACAGGTACCATGTTCGAAGATACCGCCATCACTAACGCAGAAAAAACATTCGCCGCCGCCACAACGGTGCTTTCCACGTGTCTAAATCCCTCTGCCGATGCTACGGTCATGCTGAACGCGGCCAGGGTCTTTACTGGTGCGGCTGCTGCCGCTATCGCCGCCGCGTCTGCCGCGGAAACTGCCCATGCCGCTAGCGCCGCTCAATTATTCCACGATGCGGCCGCGGCGTCGACCACCGCCGCCGTTTCTTTTACCACCTCGGCCAATCTTATATTGGCCAATCAAAACATTACCGCAACTGTTACAGATACTAGAAGAATGAGCACTGCTAGAAAACCGAGCAATTTTAGAAAACCGAGTAATTTTAGAAAAATGAGCAATTTATGACTTTATTTCCGGAGGGGGGTTATGAAACCGGCGATGAGATTCGGCACGTTGACACGGTTTACCGCTCTTACTACATATGCCACAGACATACACAAACGTACCGTTAGAAAGACTTTTCTTGTTCCGTCGCCATTCCGCAGATGCTTCGTCGAAATCGATAATAACTTCACACATGGATCGCGTTCTCATTACACAAATAATAGTGGCACAAGTCTTTATGTACCTTTTTACACCGAATATTTTATTATGAAAAATATTATTACTGATAACCCGCCTATAGATAAAACTATAATCTGTAAATACCGAAAAAACCCCATGCACGAATACATGTTATAGAATTCAAAGTAATTCTGAGGTACGGGGCGTTGGACTTCGCGTTGGCGCATTACTTGTGCGCATAGTTGAAGTTCCTCGTCACTAATCCCCGACCGGGATTCGCTGGGAGGATTCCTAGGGGAAAGGGGCATAGGATACACCTCAATGACCGGATAAGGCACTTCTCGCGCAACCGCCTCACAACCTTCTATATGTGGCACAGAAATGCCCGATTTTACCCGATTGCTTTCCATGACAAAACTACTATATTCTTGTAAAATATTACTATATGATTTATGGTGATATTTTTGTTATACAAAAACATGTTCAAAAAAGGGGTTGTTGCGTGACCAACTCCTGAACCATCATCCCCAACACCCCGATCATCGCCAGACGACCGTTATTGAGCTCCTTGTCCATGAGATCAAG